>Ga0308403_1000035_pt1 | contig 47374 bp, 40 predicted proteins | sample HotsprSampleOSM3_FD_203470 | JGI IMG/M metagenome (GOLD analysis project Ga0308403, IMG submission 203470) | Hot spring phototrophic mat microbial communities from Octopus Spring, Yellowstone National Park, Wyoming, United States - 20060914_OS-M3 ... | reverse complement strand
CCACCTCGGTGGTACGGCGCTTGCGCAGTTTTCGCAATGTGAAAAACTTATTTGAAATCAGCGGCGAATTTGACATCAGCGCCATGGTCAGCGTGGAAAACGTCATGGCGTTAAATAACTTAATTGAAGAGATTCGGCGCTTACCTGGTGTCAAGCGCACCGAAACACGCTTAATCTTAAAGAAATACCCCAGCAACGGCAAGGTGAATGCCTCCATAGAGGCAGTGCTTCAGAAGAATTAGGCGCAGGCGAGCGGGTTTTGGGGAGAAAGACTCTTGAACATCCCCAAAACCGTTTAGCTCCATTCCCGCAATTACTCTGCCTGCCAGTGGGTTAACCGTTCCAAGTGATCCTTTCCTGGTCGTCTCCCCAGCAAGCGCTCAGATAGTCCTCAATCACTGAACGGATGGAAGCTTCGATAATCTGGTGCGGCAAAGGAGAGGCAACAGATGTCTGGCTTATAGGGATGTGGGGACAATATTGTTTCAGTAAACCGATGGGGATGGTCTTATCCTTCAGGTTGCTCAACAGGGTCTCCAGAGCGATCTGGATGGAAGGGTTGCTCCAGTAGTAGCGAATGCGATCGCTGAGGCTGAATTTGCGCTTTAACGCTTGTTCGCGAGGCGAACCATCATAGTAATTTTTCCAATATTGGGGATTCTCTTGCATGACCCGTTCAATCACCTGCCAGAGATGAGATTGCTCTTCGCTTGAACAGAGTTGTTCTTCGATGTGGGCGAGAGCAAACACGGCCTGGCGAAAGGCAAAGGTCAGGGCCGGACCAACTTTCAGGATGGCGAAGTGATCGCGCACCATAGCGCGTAAACTCTCTCTGGTCTGGTAATCGGTTGAGTGAGCTTCAAAGACCAGCGAGTCCTGCGACTCAATCCAGCGCGCCAGCGCCTGGGCATTTTGCGGTTGGTATTCCAGGACAAAATCATCGCCGAATTCTACACCCGGCTGGACAACCAGGGCAACGACCTGTTCGAGCAAATGTGAAAGGCCGGCTTTTTGGAAGGCATATTGAACTGCGGAGAGGGTCTCCTGGGTTGTGGTAACGTCTGTCACGCTTACACCGGCCTCTTCCGCGGGGGCTCCACCCGGCAGCGGAACTTCGGAGCCAATCACAAAACGCAAAGCAGAGTGTGTTCCATCATCCTTTGCCGCTTGAATGGCAGCCTGGGCAAGTCTGGCGGTGCGCTCGGCAATGACTTCGAGCGGTAGAGGTTGGGTGGGAGTGTCATCGCCGAGGGGCATACTGGCATCTAGATGAATCTTTTGATACCCGGCCTGCACGCTTCGTTTGACAAGTTCCTGCGCTTTTTGCATGGCAACCTCGGCTGTTTCGTTGCGCCATGGGTAAGGTCCGAGGTGATCGCCCCCGATCAGAAGGCGCTCTTTGGGGAAGCCCGCTTGTTCCGCAAGGGAGGTGACGTAGGCTACAAAGTCGGAAGGCGTCAGACCAGTATAACCACCCTCTTGATTGACTTGATTACAGGTAGATTCGATCAACAAGGGTTTGTCCAGGTGAGCATAGGCGCGCATGGCGGTGCTCAACACCCAGGGGTGAGCGGAGCAGATGGAGGGGATTCCCAGCGCAATTCCGTCATGTTGAGCAGAAACCACTTCATCCAGAAACATACTGTAAAGCTTCCTCCAGCGTGGGTTGGGCATTCACTCCACCGGCGGCGCGAGTGGAAAGCGAGCCACAGGCAATCCCCAGCTCCAGGGCTTTTTTGAAAGGAAACCCGGCCAGGTAGCCATAAATGAAGCCAGCGTCGAATGAATCGCCGGCTCCAACCGTATCCACGACTGACACAGTTAAGGCCTCAACGGCAACGGTTTCCCCTTCCTGGCAGCCAATGGCACCTCTCTCCCCGCGCTTGACAACCACCAGCGGGCATTGCTGCGCCAGCACTGCCAACGCCCGGTTAAGGTTAGAGGAGGCAGTGATCGCCAGAGCTTCTTGTTCGTTAGGCAGAAAGACATCCACTTGAGCAATCAACTCCAGGATGCCCTCCCATTTGCCGCTGGGATCCCAATTGGTATCCAGAGAGATACTTACACCCAGGCGGCGAGCGCGGTCAAAGAGCGAGGTTAAGCCTGAACGTAATCGGCTTTGGAGAAAAATGCTGCAAACATGCAGATGGCGGGCTTGCGCCAGCAACGAATCGGGTATCTGACTGGCTTCAAGAGCGTCGATACACCCCAGATAGGTGAGAATGGCGCGGTCGCTGCCGCGGCTCAAGATCATGCTCACCCCGGTTTTTCGTTGTCGGTCGATCAGGACAGAGGAGATATCGACGGCGCGTTGGTGAAGAGCCTCCAACATATATTTACCCAACGGATCCTCTCCCACCACGCCAATTAAAGAAGTTTTCAAGCCCAAGCGAGCGGCGCCGCAAGCGAAGATAGCCGAAGATGAGCCAATGGTCATTTCAAAATCGCGTACCAGCACTTCCTGCTGACCAAAGCGCACTTCCAGATGGGGGTCATTGAGGATGAGATCGGGGTTAATTTCGCCCGGAACGAGGAGGTCGATTGATTTATCCGTCATTTCGAATCTGTTTAAGAAAATAGATCAAAAAAGATCGGCGAAACCTCTTGAAATTGTTGTGAATTTATGGTTTAATATGAGCGTATAGTGTCGTTTGTGATTGATTTATGAGCGATTATACCACAGATTTGATTTTCAATGAGCGATTTAGAGAATCTCTCCAATATCGAGCGGCAGGAACAAATTGTACAACTGCTTGCCCGCCAGAAGCGGGTCACCGTCAACGATCTGTGTGATGTCTTTTCAATCAGCAAAGCAACCGCTCGCCGTGATTTAGAAATCCTTGCCAATCAAGGGCGGATTCAACGCGTGCATGGCGGGGCGATTCTGGTCACCTCTGCTCCTCCCGAAATGCCAATATTGCAACGACAGGATGAACAGGCAGAGGAGAAGAGACAGATTGGCGCTGCTGCGGCAGCGCTGATCGATGACCAGGAAACCGTATTTCTCGGAAGTGGAACGACGGTTCTCGAAGTCGCTCGTCATTTGATCCATCGTTCTCTTACTGTTATCACTAATTCTCTTCCAGTCATCAATCTCTTTGCCACAACTGCTTCCCCGGTCAATGTGATTGTGATTGGAGGAGAACTTCGCAAGAGCGAACTTTCCTTTATTGGACATATCACGGAACAAAATCTCTCCGAGGTATATGTCGATAAAGTCATTATGGGGGTGAGAGCTGTAAACTTAGAACAGGGCTTGACGAACGATTATTTTCCAGAAACCAATACTGACCGCGCGATTATCAAAATGGGGCGAGAAGTGATTCTCGTTGCCGATCATACCAAATTTGGACGCGTTTCGACCGTCCTTCTCGCTCCGCTCTCGAGCGTCCATACGATTGTGAGCGATAAACAATTATCTGATGAAATGGCCAGGGAATTAAGGGCAATGGGAGTGCGTTTGATTCTGGCATAAAAGATAGAAAGGAGGATTTTGATCAAAAATTTATAGCACAGTCCTATTTATTGACTCAATCTTAAACAATTATATCGAAGGAGAGAGAGATGAACACCAAAGTAAATTTCTTAATCAGTTTGACAATAATCTTTGCCCTGTCTTTAGGAGCATGTGCTCCTCAGCCTACTCCACCGCCACCTGTCCAACCTATGGTTACTGAGGCTCCCCCATCAACCGTTGAGACACAGGCGCCGCTTGAACAAGCACCCACCCAAACCGAAGCGCCGCAGGAAGAAGTCAAAATCACTGTGATCTTCCCCAAGCATGAAGCAGATTTGACCGGCGCTTTTGAAGCTCGCGTCCGAGAATTCGAAAAGCAGACAGGCATCAAGGTCGACTTAATCCAAAGCGATTGGGATTCGATTGCCGACCGAGTCATTCCGGAAATGGCAACTGGGGGAAGCGCTTATGACGTCGTTGAATTTGATAATGGTTGGGTTGCTGAATGGTGTGGTGCAGGGTGGACAACCCCATTAAATGATTTTATGCCTGCTGGATACACCGAAGGGATGATTCCGGGCTTGGTGGATTTGTTTACTTGTCCGGATGGAAAAGTACATGGCCTGGTTTGGAATAATGACACCCGTTTCTTCTACTATAATGCCCAAAAGCTAAGCGAAGCCGGTATTGAAGCTCCACCAAAGACCTGGGATGAATTTGTCCAACAAAGCTTAGCAGCCAAGGAAAAAGGTGTTGTAGACTATGGGATGGCACCTTTCTGGAATCAGGAATGGTCGCTAGGCAATGAGTTCCACTTCTGGACTTACGCTTTTGGTGGCGAAATTGTAGATGACCAAGCATGTTTTCTATTCAATAAAGATCCCAATACGCTGGCGGCTTTAGAGTTTATGATTGAATCGCTAAAGAATGGTGTCTCTGATCCGGCCGGATTAACTTATGATCAAGCGGCTGCCCAAGATGTTTTCTTGAAGGGAAAGACCCTTTTCCTTCCCCAAGGAATTGCAGGTCTGTTAGCTTATGCGAATGATCCGGCTGTATCCAACGTTGTGAATCAAATCAAGGTTGGCATCGTTCCCGGCGTTCAGGAAGGGCAAAGCACTGCCCTTACATTGCCTGAAGCCTATGCTATCCCGGCCAATTCTGCCCACAAAGCAGAAGCATGGACGTTTATCGAGTTTATGACGAGCAAGGAAACCAACATAGCTCTGGCGCGCGAGATTGGGTTATTGCCCATCTGGATGGATTTGTATACCGATCCAGAACTGACCAGCCTCTATCCTCACTGGGCTGATTTCTTCAAGCAGTTAGCTACTGCGAGAGGGTTATCCACATTGACATGGTATGGAGACTTTGTAGATGTAGCTACAGCCGAAGTTCATCGCGCCCTGGCTGGTGAACAGACTGCTCAGCAAGCACTGGATGCAATTGCCGCTGGACTTGCTGAATTTGAATGTACTCCATAAGCATCCCCTAATATTTTTGCTTGCTCGGCGAGAACGCCGAGCAAGCCCTGTTTTATCAGTAGAGTAGCCCGATGAAAGCTTTGCTCACAAAAGTTTTGAACACATCTAGATATTTAGGCTTGATCATCACTTTACCGAGCTTGATTGCAATCTTTGGCATCCTGCTCATTCCTTTTGTGAACTCTTTTTCTCTCAGCCTGTACCAGAAAGATTTATCCAGACCTCATCTGGATGCCTTTGTTGGAATTGGTAACTACATTAAACTTCTCCAGGATGCCAGGTATCTAAACTCCTTCCGGATTACTTTAACATTTAGCTTGATCTCTGTCTTTTTTGAATTGATTTTAGGTGTAGGCATTGCTCTGGTATTACACCAACGATATAAAGGTGTGGGAATTGCGCGAGGATTGATCATCTTACCTTGGGCAATGCCCTCAATTGTAAACGCAGCGATGTGGAAATGGATTTACAATGCCGATTACGGAGCTTTGAATGCTTTCCTGCATCAATTGGGTATCATCGATCAATATCAAATTTGGCTGGCCAACCCTAAAGCTGCCCTGGCTCTGATCATTCTTGCCAATGTATGGAAAGAGACGCCTTTTACCGCTATCTTGGTCTTAGCGGCGCTCCAGAGCATTCCAGCAGAACTCTATGAGGCAGCTAAGGTAGATGGTGCTTCAGCCTGGCAACGTTTCTTTACGATTACATTGCGATTAATCTTGCCTGTTGTGATGGTTGCGGGTTTATTGCAAACAATTTGGGGATTCCAAACCTTTGAATTAGCTTATATTATTACCGGGGGTGGGCCATTTAGCTCAACTGAATTAATCACTCTGCGGATTTACGCTCAGACTTTTCGATCTTTGCGTTTCGGTTATGGGGCAGCAATGGCTTATTTTACAAGCCTTGTACTATTGATACCGGCAGTGGCTTATATTCGGGCTGCTTACCGAGCAATCGTGGAATATTGAGTGGAATATTGAGTGGAATATTAAGATGAAAAAATGGCGGTTTCTTATCCTCATCTATTTCCTCAATGCCGTCATTATTCTTTGGACGGTTGCCCCTTATTTGTGGTTAATTATTTCTTCTCTTTCATATAAGATTGATTTGCTAACCGTCCCGCTTCAATGGATTCCGAGACGCCTTACTTTGGAGAATTATATTTCTCTGTTTGTTGATCGAGGTAGCACTTCTGGGAATGTTTCTCTCTTCCTCGCTTCTCTACGCAACTCGGTTATCGTTGCGTTTTCTTCGACTTTACTGGCTATGTCGCTGGGAACACTTGCTGCTTATGCTCTGGCAAGATTGAGATTTCCGGCAAACAATTTGATTCTTTTGTTGATGATGGGTGGGCAGATGCTGCCACCAATTGCGATTGTGATTCCCCTCTATGTGCTCTTGCGTTCGGTGAAATTGTTGGATACCCATATTGGCTTAATTCTCGTTTATCAAAGCTTTATCTTACCTCTTGTCGTTTGGTTACTGAGAAGCTATTTTGCTTCGATTCCATCTGAATTGGAAGATGCTGCGCGGATAGATGGAAGTTCCTATGTGGGGGCGCTCTTCCGAATCGTTCTTCCTCTTTCTGCACCAGGTTTAGTCAGTGTGGCAGTATTTGCCTTCATTGCCTCGTGGAATGAATACTTATATGCGTTCATTTACACCAATATTGCCGCCAAAACTTTGCCGGTTTTGATTGGTGAATTCAGCACAAAATTAGGGCTGGAATATTTGCGCATCGCTGCGGCGGGGGTGTTAGCCAGCTTACCGCCGGTCCTTTTGGCTTTTATCTTTCAGCGTTATATTGTCCAAGGTTTAACTGCTGGAGCAGTCAAGGGTTAGTTTGAAATTACTCACATTTGAGGTGACTATGGAACGAGGTTATCACACAAAAAACGAAATATTTTCGCAAACTGAAGCCTGGGCAAATGCTCTGGATGTGGTCGAAGCCCAGCGGTCTCGGTTAGAACCTTTGTTACAGAGCGATTATACTCAGGTGCTGTTTATCGGCTGTGGTTCAACCCATTATCTTTCTTTAGCGGCTGCAACCCTCTTTCAGGATTTATCCGGTAAACTGGCGCGCGGTCTTCCGGGCGGTGAATTGTGGATGAATCCCCATTTTGCGACCCCGAACAACAATTTGCGCCGTAAAACCTTGCTGATTGCCATCAGCCGCTCGGGGTCAACGACTGAGACCGTTCGGGCAGTCGAAGCCTTCAAAGCATTGGATGGCGGAACGGTTCTCGCGCTGACGAATTATCCCGATCAACCCCTGGTGGAGATGGCAGATTTGGCGTTGGTGGTCGAAAAGGGGCAGGAGCAAAGTGTGGCGCAGACTCGTTCTTTTGCCTCGCTTTTTGTCACCACCACGGCTTTGGCTTTAATCGCCGCCGGACGCCGGTCTGAATTGGGCGATTTAAGGCGTTTGCCTGCGGTGGGCGAACGATTGCTCAGAGATTATGATCCATTGGCACGTCAATGGGGGGAGAATCTGACTTTGGATCGATTTTACTTTTTGGGTTCGGGTTTTCGATATGGTTTAGCTTGTGAAGCGAACTTAAAAATGAAAGAGATGACCCTCACCCACACCGAACCGTTCCACTTCCTGGAGTTTCGCCATGGACCAAAGAGCATGATAACCGAGACAACAGCAGTGGTCGGGTTGCTCTCCGATACAACCCGTTCTCATGAGCAGCGTGTGCTGGAAGAAGCAGAAGGTTTAGGCGCCAGGGTACTAAGCCTGGCAGAAAACGATGCAACCGTGAACTTTCAAAGTGGGTTGGCGGAAATTTTGCGTGGGGTTTTGTACCTGCCTGTTCTCCAGGCGATAGCGTATTATCGTTCCCTGGCGAAAGGGTTAAACCCGGATCGGCCAGTGAACTTGACCTCGGTTGTGGTGTTAGATTAACCTGGGACCAGCAGGATGAGTTTGGAAAATTTGTCCTGCTGGCTCGTTCTTGCGGAAGATATGCTCTGCTGCCAGAAGTGGTGGTCCCTCGAGGAGGGGCAAGATAGATGGCTTCCCGCTAACCTGTTCGCTCTTTAGGCCTCTACTCTCTCTTTTTGCAGTTCGACGATATGTTGGAGCATGGCGCGCCTGGCAATAGCCGGGTCACGCGTGGCGAGGGCTTCAATGACTGCCTGGTGACGGGCAGCCAATTGCTCCAGGCTGATAGACGAGCGCCGCATGGTAATCAAAATGTACTGACCTAATTGCAAATTGTCATAGATGCGCCGCAGCAAGCTGTTTCCAGAAAGGGCGACAATTTGAATGTGAAACTGCCAATCGTAGCGGGCAGCCGCAAGGTAGTCGCCCACTTTTGCCATTTGCAGCATCTTTTCGACCGTATTGCGCAGCGCTTGCAAATCTTCTTCGCTCACCTTTGGGGCAGCCTGTTCGGCTGCCAGGGCATCCAGCACTGCCCGCACGCTATAGATCTCTTGCATGTCCTTATCGGTCAGCAGCCGCACCATTGCCCCTTTGTGGGGTTCGCGCTCCAGAAAGCCGGAACTGACCAGATCACGAATTGCCTCCCGCACCGGCGCCTGGCTGATACGCAATTGGCGGGCAAGCTGGCTCTCGACCAACCGCTCACCGGGTTGTAATTCGCCGCGCTCAATGGCGTCCAGGATATACTGCTTCACCTGATCGCTCAGGACGGTTTTGTTGATTCCGTTTGCACTTTCGAACTCATTATTTGCCAACGGTTAACTCCCAAAGCATCGAATACTTTAAACTTCTCTGCCAGAGTATTCTACTCCAATTTGAGCAGTTTAGAGTAGCTTTTCCACCTCGTCGAAGAGCAGTTGCGGGTTGGCGGCGCGGATCATAAAATAGGGGCGTGGCTTGGCAAAGCGATGACCGAAATCTGCCCGTTTGCGGCGTTTCTCTTCGGTATCCACGATTGGCATAACCAGACCAGGTGAGACCAGTTGGTTTAGCCCAAAATAATTCATCATCGAGTGAAAACCCTGATATTCCTTCTCAAACTGCTCGAGTTCTTTCACCGAGGTAGCATAGTTGCCATCAATGGAGGGCAGAATCACGAGGTCAACATTCGATGGTTGCAGATAATGTTGTACCTCAGGCGCCTTGCCGAAGAGTTTCTTCACGCCTTCGTCTTGATCCGCGAGGTCGGAACGTTCTGTCCCTTTGGCGCGCTTGGCAAGGTAAACGTTGGTGGAGCCCATCGCCACCCACCCTCTTTCATCGATGACCAGCGTTTCGGTGGAGATGTTCAAACCGCCACGGCGACAACCCTCAAGTTGGGACATCGTTTTCCCATGGTTGGATTCCCCGCCCATGAACATGATCGTCTTGTCCTGGTAACGCACCGCCGAAGCATGGAAGGGATGCAAGCCGCATTCCTCTAAGCGAAAAGCCAGCATACTGACCAGGATTTTCTGGATCTCGCCTGCATACCATTCGCCATCCAGCTCCAAAATATTCCCGCGATAACGGATATCCTTGATGGCCATTTGCGGTCGCCAGATGATATCGGGGTTGGCAAGCGTTACCTGTTCGGCAACTTGCACATTTGCTAGACGATAATTCAAGAAGGTCATATCCATGGCATCCAGCGGATTCTTGCTGCTTGCACTTTCGACATCAAAACGGATTTGGGCTTGTTTCGAGTTGAATTGGCGGGATAATACGGTCATGTTTTCCTCACAAGAGACAGGGTTAGCCTAAGGTGGTAATCGGTCGGCTTTGAAGTAGATAAAACGCACCCTTTTCTGCTCCCCACTCGATATCTTGGGGACAGCCGAAGTGCTTTTCAACCAGATTGCCCATCTCCACCAGGGCTCTCAATTCGGCTTCGTTTAGCACCGGCTGATCTTTCAATCCAGGCGGCACTTCTTCTTCGATGATTCCGTTCAAACCGTCGTTGACAATGCGGATCGATTTCCGGGCGATAAAATGATAGCGCACCTCGCAAGTTTCCCGATCGATCTTGTAATGGTCAGGTGTGATCGTACCGGAGACTATCCCTTCTCCCAGACCATACACTCCTTCAATGATCATTTGATAGGGGTTTTTCAAGATCGGATCGACGGTGAAGATTACCCCAGCTTTTTCGGCGTTGACCATCTTTTGCACCACGACTGCCATTGAAACCAGGTCATCGTCAAAGCCGTTACAGAAGCGGTAATAAATTGCCTGTGAAGTGAATAATGAAGACCAGCACTTGATCACGTTGTCTAACAAAGCTTGCTCGCCGCGCACGTTTAAATAAGTGCTCTGCTGGCCGGCAAAGCTGGCGCAGCCCATATCTTCGGCGGTGGCGCTGGAACGCACCGCAACGGCTACTTCACTGCCCAGTTGACGGTAGTGATCCAGAATCTCCTTCTTCAGCTCTTCATCGATCACAACTCGCTCAAACAAGGCTCGGATGGTGGTTTCCGCTTCTTGCAAGGCGTGGGCATTACTGCGATCGATGCTGTTCAAGATATGTTTGACCTGTTCTCGCAAGCCGCCGCGCTCGAAAATGCGCCGATAGGCGGAAGATAAAATGACAAAACCCGGCGGGACCGGTAATCCTGCACAGGTCATATCGCCGAGATTGGCGCCTTTGCCGCCAGCTTCTGGTACATCATCACGACAAATTTCGGAAAATGTCCGGCAAAATTTACCCATTAAGCATCTCCTGAGTGCCACCTGACATGGGTGGGAATAAGATCACTTGCTGTCCTTCTTGCAATTCGTAAGCGAAATCGTTGATCACCTGTCCATCGATCATGACCTGAAAGACGCGTTGCACCGTACCACTGAAAAGGTCCTCTTTCACTTGCCGGTCAATGCCCAGGGCAAGAAATAGATCCTTCAAGGTGGCGCCGGTGGGTAATTCCAGCTCGGCTTCGCCGCGCTCGTTGATTGGCACAGACAAGGCTTCGCGCAGAAAGGAGAATACCCGTACGGAGACTTTCATTGGCTTATTCTTCTTCTAAGTCGGAACGCAGGATTCTCTCTCTGCCTGCGGAATCCTGGCGAGCTCCGTCAGCTTCATCATCGTTTTCCTCAATCTTCAAAGATTGCCACTGCTCGTACCGGCGCTGCTGTGGCATTCACCCACTTGATGGGGAACACGCACACTTTGAAGCCAACCGGGCGGGGGAGTTTGTCAAAGTTCGCCATGTTCTCCAGGTGATAATACTCGCGGTCGATCATCACTTTGTGAGCGGGCCAGAACTGCTTATCCTCAAACATTGCCCACACCGGGCGGTCGTAGGTGCCGGCATCGATGCCGGTCATCTTCACGCCTTGATCGAGCAGCCAGTTGGTGGCGCTCTCGGTCATCCCACTTTGCTCTTTTAGATACCGTTCTTCATTGTTATAATGACAGGCGCCAGTGTAAATCAGGACGATGTCGAGGGGTTTGATGGTATAGTTGATTTTCTTACAAGCGGCAATCATATCATCGGCGGTGATGCCATAGCCAGCCGGTTTGTCGGTGAAATCCAATAGGACGCCATCCCCATAGCAGTACTCCAAAGGAATTCCTTCGGGACCAGGCGCATCGCTGCGCATATGGCGTAAGGAGTCGACATGGGTGCCGACGTGGTCGCCGGTGACCACCAGGCAGTGGGCAGTCAACCAGGTCGAGCCGTATTTGGCAGCGCCAACCTTGGTCGCAAACTCTTCCCACGTCTCTAACATCGTAATCACTGGGCGCATTACGCGTGGGAAGACGACCATATCGCTGTGAACATCCATGCTCAAATCAATCAGTTTTACCATCCTGCATACCTCCTAAGAGTATCATTATTTGACCGTGACACCATGACGTTCCAGGTCTTCGAGAATGTCCTCCAAACCATAATCGATCAGGGTTTGGCGGGTAGGAACACCTTCTTCGTCCCAACCGTGTTGCCGATACCAGGCTTCACGAATTGGCTCTAAGATATCATACACCTTGCCTGTGGCAGGACCTTCGGGCATGGGGTCTTCGGTGAAACGTGGTGGCAGGATATCATCCTTGGCGCGTAACCCTAAGCGGGCGTTATAGGCGCGTTCAAGGTGATTGACCCGCATTGCCGCTTCCATTAGCTCTTCTTTATCCACGTCGAAGCCCGTAGCAGCGCTATAGAGCTCAGGGATAATGGTGAGCATTTTTTCGATGGTGATATCGGTGGTAGCGGTATAGTAGGTATAGGGGAATTTACACACGCCCATCAAGTCCGGCAGGGTGATGATGCTTTCCCAACTGTGCAAATGTCGTACAGCTTCGTCGATGGGTAAATCGTCCAGTCCATAAGCGCCCGGAGCAGAGATGCGCAGGTGGTCGCCGCCACGGGGGCTGACCGCATAGCGGAAGTTATACACTTTGACAACGCGCGCATCCAGGGGCGCCGGAGTTAGACCTTTGACGTGTACCGCATAGCGCTCGGAATTCTTGCCGATGATGGCGGCCGCGCCTTTGACGCCGTGCGCCAACGTTTCACCGAGGAAACCTTGCCGATAGGCAATGCGGCGAACCAGCTCTAAAGCTGCGTGGTAATTGCCCCAGGTCAGGTCTAATCCTTCGGTATCCTGATCGGTCAGGATGCCGCGCTGATATAACTCAAAGGAAAAAGCCAGAACGCCGCCCAGATCGAGGGTGTCGAGCCCTAATCGATCGGCAAGGTCATTCCCTTTGAGAATGGCCGCAAGATTATCGTTGCCGATTGCGGAGCCAAAAGCAACCGCAGTACAGTATTCCGGGCCGCCAACCACTGTACCAGCAAACTCTCCTTCGGTGACCATGCTATACCGATCGCATTTTGTTGGGCAGGTTTAGCAACCGGTGGTCTTGACCAGATATTGTTTGATCAAGGCTTCGCCGTCGATTTTTTCTTTGCCTTTAAATTGCCCATATTGGAAGTTCATTGTGTTGGTGCCGCCCAAGATCGTATGATGATCCATCAAGGTTCCCAGGGTGCCGCGGCGTGAGAAATCTTTCAAGCGGGCGTCATCAACTTCCAGTTCGCGCAGGCGGGCGACATTGCGCAGAAAGCGTTCACGATCGGCAATTGGGAAGGGCCTGGTGCAACGGACAGCAATTGCCTTGAGATTCTTGGAACCCATAACCGCTCCAACGCCGCAGCGCGCCGCCAGATGGTCTTTATCGACGACGATGCCGGCAATGCGCACCAGATTCTCTCCTGCCGGTCCAATGGCTGCCACACTGAAATCTTTCCCCAACTCTGCCTGAAGCAGATCGGTGGTTTCATGGGTGTCTTTGCCCCACAGGTGGCTGGCATCATGGATCGAGACGGCCTGATCATCGATGCGGATATAGACCGGTTTGTCAGCTTTTCCTCGTAGGATAATCGTGCTAAAGCCGGCCCGGCGCAGATAAGCGCCCCAGAAACCGCCACCGTTGGCATCCCCAAAAATGCCGGTGAGCGGAGAGCGGGTGCCGACCACAAAGCGGGCACTGGAAAAGGCCGGTGAACCGCTCAAAGCTCCTGGCGCAATGACCAGGACGTTATCTGGGCTAAGAGGATCGAGTTCTTTGGGGTTGAGTTCGTAGTTCAATCGCGAGGTAAATCCCCGTCCGCCCAAAAACTTGCGGCTGAAAACGGGGTCTTGGGGTTCGATACGAATTTCACCGCTGCTTAAGTCAATGTACAGGCGATTACCGATAAACGGGTTCATCTATTCCTCCGAAAGCTGAAGGTAGTAAGGGTAATCTCCCCTCTCCCTTTGGGAAAGGAAGTGGGGGAAAGAGTTACTCCCCTCTCCCGCTGGGAGAGGGGTTGGGGGTGAAGGTAACCCATTCGTTCTCTTCCTACGCGCGCTCTAAAATCTCCACTACGCCGGTAAAGCCGTTCACGCGCACCCGGTCGCCACTCTTGATCCGGCGAGTCGCGTCGCCGGTGCCAACCACGGCCGGAATACCAAATTCACGTGAGACCACTGCAGTGTGAGAAAGCACCCCACCTGCATCGGTGACGACACCTTTGATCTTCGAGAAGACGATCACCCAGGCTGGGTTAGTCATCAGGCAGACCATGATCTCACCGCGCTTGACCTGATCGAATTCATCCGGGCTTTTGACAATGCGCGCATACCCTTCGGCAACGCCTGCGGCGGCCGGCAAGCCGATTACCTTATCGGCGGCTTCTTTCTTGCCTTCGCGGGCGCGCTCGAAGCGCTCTGGATAGCCCCACAGGGTGTGGTAGATTTCCTCATACATGTTCCAGCGGGTGACGGTGCCAACCCAATCCCGAGGAGTGATCTTAAAGGCATCTTCCCACTTGCGGCGCGCTTCCTTGATTATGCTGATGCCATCATAGCCGTTGGGATTTGACTCGCTCTTGGGGTTTGCAACATAATACCGTAACTGGTCGTACTCAAGGAACATGATGTCTTCTGGATCGCGCAACAAACCCATCTCAACCATCTTTCGCCCAATTGCCAGCAAGATCAATCTCATGCGGGCAAAGGTGCCTTGATCGAAGTAAAAGTGATGGTCGGGGGTGAGGGGCATCATCTTTACCGCTAAGCGCATCGCTTCCTGCAAGGCTTCCTTTTTCTCGGCGGGAGCATCGGCTGGAACCTTTTCCATCAATTCTCGCATCGCAGCTTGCTGATCGTTCTTGATTTTCTCGTACTCTTCGGGGAAATTATAATCGGACACAAGATAGCCCTTGATCGTCTCCACGCAGGGGGTGGGATCTTCGACCCAGAGTTTGTAAATGTACTCATGGGTGTAGAGGGGTTTATAACCGTATTCCTTCAGGTAAGCCTGAACTTTTTCCATAAAGGCTTGCCCGGTGGGAGTAGCTTGCAAGGCAGGGATAATCGCCGAAGCCGTTTCTTTGCTATCGAAAAGTTGCTTTAGTTCCGGGTTGGCTTTGACTTCTTCTTTGAGTTGCCACAATTCGCGCACCGAATCCCAGTTGCGGTCTTCGAGGGAAATCAAAATTCGCCCGAGAAGGGTCCCATCCACATCTGGAATCAATTCCTTAGCGAGGATCTGGAAGGTAAGCGAAGCCTGGAACTGAGCGAGATTCAGAATCCAGTGCAGACGGAAATGGCGTTCCTGGATGTCGATAGCTTCCTCGAGGAAGACCATTAAGTCTTGGAGAGAGGCGTTTTTGGTGTCGTAGGTATCCAGGTATTCAAAGTTGCGTTTGATTTCGGGAAGATAGCGTTGTTGCCACCATTCAAGGAAGTTTTCTGCATAGGTGGGCATGATCCAGCCATAATATGGTCCAATCAGAGCAGCCTCATTGGGATCGCGCGGGCTGATGGCAGTGTAGACGTAACCGTTGACCTTTTTGGCGTTCCAGGCACAGCCAATGGGAAAGCCAAAGCGTCGATACATATAATCCAGTGTGGGTCCCCACCAGCCATGCAGGCTGAAATACATCGGCGAAACGGGGTTGGGGACGTGATTGTCGTCATAGAACCAGAAGAGTTTTTTCTCTTCCTCGTTCTTCCACTCGACGGGAAAGCTCTCGTCGCCGTAGAAGGTTGCCAGAACTTCGCTTGTATCAAACATGGGGGCCTCCTTTTAGGATAAAAATGGTGAATGGTTAAGTGGGGGGTGGAAAGGGTCTTGGGTTTGGGTGGGGTGGCACTCTCCGTCAGAAGGGTCATGGGGGATAAAACAATTTTGCTAACTATTATCGATTAATGATTATCGATAATTGTATCACAAAAAAAGACATTCCGTCAATAGTTTCGTCTCTCATGGAACCAAAATTGCTCTCACCTAGCCGAGCCAGGCCAAAGAGATGCCTAACCACTCACATAAAAGGTGAATCTCGCGCTGGAGATCCCCAAAGGTCAGGACAAAGTGTTGCGTGGTGCCAACCTCTGCGCAGCGACGGAAAAAGGTTTCAATGGTTGGGTCTAAACGCAAGATCACATGCGGATAACCTTCCAAACGCGGCGATCCACCCAGGCTGCTGCCCTGCGTTGCAATTGCCTGCCAACCCCGTGGCGTACAACGCAGTTGTAGCAGGGTAACCCTGCCTTTGGCAACCACAAACTGTAAGTGTGCCCCCTCGGTCGGGTCGCTCTGGGCAAATTCGTAATCGGGAGAAATCCAGAGCGAGCCCGGTTCGGCTAACTGTGGATTTTGTGGCCCGGCGTGTCCGCCGATAATCAGATTCTCCGCTTCGTCCCAGACCCAGAATTCGGCAAAGAAGACCCCTTTGCCGCTCAGCCGTTGCAAAAGAAACAAAGCTGTTGCTGCCCCTAAATCCCCCTCCAGGCCGATATGGATGTTTTGCTCCCACAACAACGGCGGATAAAGCGCCGGTCGTAAGCCAAAACAGCGGTGAGTCTCTTCAGCGATGTCGTTGAACGAAAGGATATCGAGCTTTCGTTCAACTGCCAGATGGGCCAATCCCAGAGAAACGCGGGCCGCCTGCGCTAAAGTTTCGTCCTTTACGCCGCGAATCGGAACATTCTGCCGCAGATCTGCGATGTATTCCTTTACTTCTGAGTCGTTCAGACGCTGGGTGGCATCGGCAAGTTGTTGCACTGAAAGATATTCCACCCGAGGACCCAGTTCGTGTAAGAGACGAAACTCATCTACAAACGTACTTTGCATTTGCTCGTTGCGGTGCGGCAACAGACCAAAATTGGCTTGTTTCAATGCCTGATAGACGGTAGTGACTTTGGCAAATTGTTCCAGGTCGGTGAGGACGCGTGCCTGGTCGGCTGCTCCAAACGTAAAGAAAAAAGGTTTCTTCAGGTTGCGCAGGGTGCCAAGCCCCTCGAATGTGCCAACCCATCCCGAGCCGCGCAAAACATCCAGAAAAGAAAGCGAAAGAGGCAATTTCTGCCAGGGTTGAAAGCACCAAACCGCTAAAGGACGATTCCCTAAAGCCTGTAAAATGGGAGCCAGATAGAAATCCTCTGCCCAAACCTGGAAAGCCAGAATCACCCCCTGCACCTCACTGGAGCGCAGCTCGGAGCAGGCCGTTTCCAGGCTGGTTTGTGAGTTCACCGTCCAGACCTGATGGAGATTAATCCGCCCTTGGAGCGCATGCACAAGGCGCGCTTTATCAAGCTCTACGGCCTGGCGTAGTTCAGGTAAGGCAACGACCGAGTCAAACCATTCTGCTCGCAGAAGGAAAAGGCCAAGCGGAGCAGTGGATGGCAAAGAAGCAATCATAGCACCTCCGTGATAAACAACCCCAACAGGCTATTTGATCGCCCCACGCGATAGACCGCGCACCAGATACCGTTGGGCAAGCAAGGCAAAGACTAAGACCGGCACCAGCACCATCGAGCCAGAAGCGGCAATTCGTCCCCAAAGGATGGCTTTGTTGGTCATAAAACTGGTGATGGTTACCGGCAAGGTGCGCGCTTCCCGGCCGGTCAGGATGACCGCATAGAGGAACTCATTCCAGCAATAAAGGAACGCCAAAATCGCCGTAGCAGCCAAACCTGGCGCAACCAGCGGCAGGCTCACTCTGATCAATGCCCCAAGGCGAGTACACCCGTCGATCATGGCGGCTTCTTCCAATTCAATCGGCACATCATCGAAAAAGCCAATCATCATCCATAGGGCAAGGGGGATGGTAAAGGTTAAGTAGGAAATGATCAATGCCCAGCGGGTATCCAGCAATTTCAAACCATTGAACAGGACATAGAGCGGCACAATGATGGTGATAGGCGGCAACATTTGCGGAATCAACGCGCTCATGCGCAGCCAGAAAGCGCCGCGAAAGCGAAAGCGCGAAAAACCATACGCCGCCAAGCCACCCAAGAATAAGGCAATGGCCGTGGTGCTAAGCGCCACTACCAGGCTGTTGACAAAGTATTTCTCAAACTGCCCGCCAGCCAACACCTCGCGGTAATTTTGCAGGGTAGGGGTGAAAATCCATACCGGCGGCAGGCTGAAGGTAAGATTAGGTTCTTTGAAGGAAGTAATAAACAGATAGACCAGAGGCGCTAACGAGAGGATAACGGCCAGAATGACCAGGAAATAGATCATAAAGCGATTGAGATAGCGTAACAGGCGAACCGAAGACATTGTGGCTGCTTCCTCCTATACCGTTTCTGACCTTCCGATCGCCCGCGCCATCATGCCGGCAAGGAACAACATGATGACAATCATAATATATGAAGCAGCAGAGGCAAAACCGAGATTGAACGCTTGAAAACCATAACGATAAATGTAAATGCTCACCGTTTCCGTGGCGCGCGCCGGCCCGCCAGCCGTGAGCAGATAGACGACATCGAAAATGCGAAAGGTGTCGATCAGCCGCCAAAGCAAAGCCACCAGGATCGTTTGGCGCAGCAGCGGCAACGTAAGGTAAAGAAAGGTCTGCAGCGAATTGGCACCATCGATGCGGGCGGCTTCAAAAGGTTCTTCAGGCAAGGATTGCAGGCCGGCCAATAACATCAGGGCAACAAACGAGGTCGTATTCCACACATCGACCAGAATCACCGACCAGAGGGCAATTTTTGGTGAGCTGAGCCATTCCACCGGCCCAAAACCAAGTTGAGTCAAATAATAATTGATAATGCCAAATTCATAATTGAAGAGCAAACGCCAGGTCAAGCCAATCACGACGTTGGTACACATCATCGGTAACAGGATAAAAGACCGAATCAACCCTTTGGCTTTGAGGTCGTGATTCAGTAACAGAGCCAATGCCATTCCCAACACGAACTCAAGGGTGATTGCCAGAAGAACGAAGGTGAAAGTAATGCGGAGAGAGCTCCAGAATTCGGGGTTGCTGAAGAGTTGCCGGTAATTCTCCAAACCGATAAAAGGGATGCCTTGTTTAAAGGTGCGCAGCGTCCAGCGGTGAAAGCTCAGCCACAGCGAATAGCCTAAGGGATAGATTAAGATGATCGCCATCACTGCAAAGGACGGGGCAATGTAAAAGGCTGGTTCGATTCGCCGGATGAATTTGCGCAGGGAGAAATTTTGGGTCGTCTGAGAGGATAAAGCCATAGCTGCTTGGGTTGAGAGAGGTCTGGCAGAAAGCTCTGCCAGACCTCTATTGTACCTGAAGTTTACTTGAGGTAACCGGCGCTCTTGAGGATTTCGGTCAGCCTGGCTGCCATTTCATCGGCGGCTGTTTTTGGATCCTTGACACCGGTCACGGCAGCAACGACGCCATCTTGCACGACCGGCAACATCTCTGGCGAGACGGTCAGGACGGGGAAGAGGGCGCGATAGGGCATCACTTCCGCCAGTAGCTCAAATTGCGGCACGGCTGCAACCACTTGCGGATCGGTCAAGGCTTCGATGTTACCGGGGATGCCCCCGTTTAGCGCCCACATCGTGGCACCTTCCTTGCCGGTTAGCCATTCAATAAATTTGTAAGCTGCTTCTTGATTTTTGGCGCCGCTGGGGATCGCCCAACCCCATTGCGAACCACCGGTCTTGCGCACCAGGCTTCCGTCGGCCTGGCGAACACCTGGTACCAGGGTGTAGCCAAGCAGTGGCTGACCGTCTTTGCAGACCTTAGGGCTTTGGTTGCAATCGGTGAGGGTTTGGGTGGCAGCCATCCACTGAATGCCCATGGCAGCTTTACCTTCTTGCAGGGAGGTCAGGATTTCATTGTAACCATAGTTAACCACATCCGGGCTGACCACCTTGTGTTTCTGCAACAGGTCAGCGTAGAAGGTCAGCGCCTGAACGCCAATTTCATTGTTGATGATGGGGTTGTAATTCTCATCCAGTACGTCGCCGCCCATTCCAAAGAGATAGTACATAAAATCCCACCACACTTCATCGCGCTTGGCGCCGATGATCGTGCCGTAAATTTCGGGAGGATTGTTCAATGCCTGGGCTGCCTGGAGATATTCATCCCAGGTCTCGGGGACTTTCAAACCCTTTTCCTCGAAGAGGTCTTTGCGGTACCACAGCCAGGCTGTATCCCCTTCGGAGGGGAAGACATAGAGTTTCCCATCGAAGGTGAAGTATTCAAGGGTTTTCCCATATACGGCAAGGTCCAAACCCGGCATAGCCACATTGGGGTCTTCGATGAAGCTGGTGAGATCTTTGAGCGCGCCTGCTTCCACCCAACTGGGAATCCAGTCGGAGGAAACATAAGCCACATCGTAGTCCGAGCCGCCGCCAATGAACGTGGTGGTCAGCTTGTCATAATAAGCTTCACGGGCGATCTCTTCGACAATCACCTTGTTACCAGTTTTCTTTTCATACTCGGCGGCAACTTTGACCAGGTTATCGTGTTCCGGCCCACTCCAACAGGCAACCACAATTGGTTCGTATTTGCTTGCGCTGGGCGCCTCTGTAGCTGCTGGTGCTTCGGTGGCAGCGGGTTGTTCGGGAGCAGGCGCCTCTGTAGCAGCGGGTGCCTCGGTGGCTGCAGGCGGTTGGGGAGCACAAGCAACCACGAGGCTAACGAGAACCAAAACAGACACCAGTTGCAACACAATCTTTTTCATTTCTTCTTCTCCTTTCTTCTTATGGTTTTCGGTGCCAATATGCTTGAATTGAATATGGAAGCAACCTGTCCTTTAGAATATTTCGCTTAATCAACCACCTCCTTTCCAGAAAGTGAGTGTTGGCAAGCCTGGAAACTGAAATGAGGTTGGTGTGGAAATTGAACGTTCCTCTCTAGAATTGGAGAGGACAACCTGCGTGTTCGCGCCGATCCCGTCAATTGCGGCTTTGCGCGCCGGGGAACATTTGAGCGGGATGAAATCCGCTCAACCCTCAGATGATTAGACTGTAGCGTAAACAAGACAGGGATGTTGCGTACAGCCATGATCCTTTCTGTAAACCAATAACGCAGTTATTTTAACTCATTTGCAAAGCGTTGGATCTTGCGAATGGCGTCGACGATCATCTGCATTTCTTCTTCACTGCCCAACAGAACCGGGTTGGGTAGCCAGACGGTCTCCCAGGCCGCTTTGAGCGTATTGGGAAAGCCGCTGCGCAGGAAAGGATGCTCTGTGCAGGCATGCGCTTCCCCAAGCCGTTTGCGATAGGCACCGCTCTTGAAGACGTCTAACTCGTGCAGTGGCGGATAGCTGGCTTGGGTGGGAATGCCTTCGGCGTTGAAGGCTGCAATGAAACGTTCGGTGGAAATGCCCGCAAAGGCGCGGCGATCAACATGAAAGATGTAAGCATAATAACCGTGACGGGTCACGCGCGGGTCGAGCTTTTGAGGGGTGATGCCCTCGATCTTGGGCAGTTCTCGGTCGAGGAAAGCGGCATTGCGCGAACGGATGGCGGCTTGCTCGTCCAGACGTTTTAGTTGCTGGCGTAGAACTGCCCCTTGCCATTCACTGAGCCGATAATTCGAGCCGTAGATGAAGTGAGCGTAAAACCACTCGCCAGGCATGCGGCCGCAATCGTGAATTGACCGCGCCTTGCGCTCCAGATCGGGTGAATTGGTAATAATGATTCCACCTTCACCGGCTGTCATCAGTTTGGAAGCCTGAAAGCTAAACGTGCCAATGACTCCAATTGCGCCGATTTTGTGTCCTTTCCATTCTGCCCCGTGAGCATGAGAGCTGTCCTCAACTAGATAGACCCCGTAACGGTGGGCAATCTCCTGTAAGACGTCCAGATCGGCCGCATGTCCGCCAACGTGCACAGCAATAATGGCTTTGGTGCGCGGCGTAATGGCAGCTTCCACCTGAGCCGCATCGATACAGAAAGTATCGGAGGTCACATCCACCAGGATGGGTAAGGCGCCGGTGAACAACACTGCGCTGGCCGTTGCTACGAAAGTGAAGTCTGGCACGATCACTTCATCCCCTTGCCCGATCTCCAGGGCACTCAGGGCAACTTCGAGCGCCGCAGTGCCATTGGTGACTGCGATTCCGTATTGTGCCTGATGATAGGCGGCAAACTCCTGCTCGAATGCCAGCGTTTGGGTACCAGGGGTTCGCCACCACACACGGCTTTCCAGAACTTGATTCAAGGCCTGGCGTTCATTTTCATCATACACCGGCCAGGCTGGGAAGGGTGTTTTTTTGATCGGTTCACCACCAAGCAGAGCGAGTTTGGACATAAACCATAACTCCTTTTTAAGGTCTAGCTGGCTTTTAAGCCGACATGTTCGAACGAGGTGTCTAAGACCAGCATAATGGCGCCCATTACTGCGGCGCGATAGCCTAAATTCGAGACGACCAATCGCACCGGGGCAGGCAAGCAGCCCTGTAAACGGTTTAAAATCGGTTCAACCAGGATGTCCGCCGAGCGAGAGACACCGCCTCCCAGGACAATCACCTCCGGGTCCAGGACAACGCTGATGGCTGCAATGATGAGCGCAAGATAATCCACGGTCTCGTCCACAATGGCTTGCGCCCATTCTTCTCCGTTGCGCGCCCAATCGAAAACCTTTTCAGCCGTTAGCGAATTCAGATCAACGGGAAGGTTGCGTGAGCGAATCAGCTCTGTAGCTCGCTGGACAACACCCGTACCGGAGGCTAAGCTCTCTAGGGCGCCAAAATGTTCATAGCGTTTCCCCAGAGCTTCTTTGCCGGGCAATAGATAGCCAACCTCGCCCGCCGATTGATGGAAGCCGCGGTAAATTTTCCGCTCTAAGACAATTCCACTACCGATGCCTGTGCCCACTGCCAGGCAAACCAGACTCGCAGCGCCTCTGGCAACCCCAAAGCCATATTCGCCCAAAGCGGCCAGATTGACGTCATTCTCTACCACCACCGCTAACCCGAAGCGCCTTGCCAGGATATCGCGCAAGGGCAGATTTCGCCAGCCTAAACTTGGCGCCCAGGTGACCGTTCCTTCTTCGAAGAGCGTGATGCCTGGGGCGCCAACGCCAATGCCCAGCACCTGCTGACCTTCGCGACGAGGAACTTGCAAAAGTTCTTCAATCATTTCCATGGTCAGGTTCAAATTTTCTTCCGGATTGGCGGGAACGGAGGAACGATACACCTCGGCCTGGATGGTGCCGCACAGGTCGGCTACCGTGCCGTACATTTTTGTCCCACCGAGGTCTAAGCCGACCACGGCGTGGGAAGTGCCATTGAAAGAGACCAGGGAACGCGGTCGGCCGCCGCTGTATTGTTGTTCTTCCAGGCGCACAACAATTCCCTGGTGAGCAAGTTCTTCCAGAATGCGCATCACCGTTGGCAAACTGAGGTTCAAGCGCGCCGCAATTTCGGTCGGGGAAATGGGGGAGGCCTGGCGCAGTAAATCCAGGACGGCTGAACGATTGAGCCGCCGCATCAGGGCTGCGTTGCCACTACTGGCGGTAGGAGAGTCAGGGAGATTAGAAAACATCTGAGGCAGTCATTCTAGAAATCTTTGCATAAATTACTTACCTTTAGAAAGTATTTTACTTGATTAGGGGAAAAAGTCAAGGCTAACTAACCAACAAAACTCTCCTCTCCTCACCAAACATAGGGTAAAATCTTCTCTATGAACGCTTCAATCCCCATTGAGTGGTCCTGGCGGGAGGACCTCCTCGCCCTTGCCTATCGCTGGTATCTCTGGCTGGCTATCTTTCTGCTTGGTTGTGGGGTTGGCTGGATTGGAGCGAAACTGCTGCCGGCTCCCTACCGCGCCGAAGCTGACCTGGGCGTTTTTTATCAATCCGATGCCATCTTCCGCAATGTGGACGATTATAAAAACTGGGAAATGGGTCAGGTGCAGGCTTTGATCCTTTCCGACCAGCTCCTGACCCTTGTGCAGGAACGGCTTAGCCAGCAAGACCCCTTCTGGCAAACCCAAACCCCTGCAGATTTGCGTCAACGCCTGCATGTTTATTGGCGCAACGCCGGAGTCTGGCATCTGGTCGCCGAAGATCGTCAGCCGCAGCGTGCCGTCCAACTGGTCAAAGCCTGGAAAGCCGTCATTCTTGAGGAAATGGGGCGCATTGGCGAACTGACCCATGAGTTGAAACAAATCCACTCCGAACTCCTGGCTCTCGGCCAGGCAAAGGTTGCCACCCAGCAGCGCATGGCTGAGTTGCAAGCCATGGCCGCTATCCTGCAAAACTGGCAACCCTGGCGCGAACCCAGCCTTGTCGCCCAACCGATTCCTCCCTTGCAACGCTGGCGACTGCAGGAACTTGCCTTACGTCTGGATCAAGACTGCTCAGGAGATCAAACCTTTGCTACAGCTTTGCCTGCTCAGGATGCGCCGGCAGAGGACTATCAGGCCTGGGTAGAACAAGCCCTGGTCGCCATCGAGACTCAATCCCATCTCTTACAGGAGCAACTGCCATTTCTGGAGGAACAATTGAGTGAGACAATCACCCGCTATAACGAGGTGGCGGCAGCTTCCTGGTATCTTTCGGTCTATGTTGGGGTGGAGGACATTAATGCGGAAGTGAAAGCGCCGCGTCCGCTGCGCGCCGAAGCCCCAGCCGCTTTGATTGGCGGTCTGCTCAGCCTCTTTTTTTCTCTTCTGGTTGGCGTAGCGATGACCCAACGGCGGCAGGAGAAAAGCAGGCAATCATGACCCTTCAAAGCGGCCTTCGTTTTTTGCAGCGGGTGGCTTGGGCGCTCTTCTGGCTGTGCCTGCCGGTTACCAGCTTTCGCTACTTCCCGGCTGGCATCGGCGGGGGCACGCTGGTGCGTCCGCTTTCTCTGTTTCCACTGTTGCTGCTCCTTCCGTTAGCCACACTACCGCGCTTGTGGCGCCGGCCTGTACCCAAGACTTTGCTCTGTTTGCTCCCCTTCGTTGTGGCGGTGCTTGCCAGTGCCGCGACTTCGTTTTTGTTAGGCATTGAGCCGGTGCTGGGTGTTTCGGTCAGCGATCGCGTCTTGCGCGCTTTGATTACCCTGGCTATTGGTTTGTCTTTCTACCTGACTGTCGCGATTTATCCTTCATCCCATGCCGAACTGCGCTCTGCCCTGCGATGGATGTTCATCGGTTTTAGCCTGGCTTTCGTATGGGGTTCTTTGCAGACCGTTTACATCCTTCATTTCAACCGCTCCTATTTCGATCTGCTCAATCACCTTCAGAAAGCCTTTTCCCTGCGCAAACTCTTTCCAACTCGCATTTCAGGCCCAACCTATGAGCCAAACTGGTTCGCTGAGCAGATCAACTTGCTGCTCATCCCTTGGTTACTGGCAGCCGTACTCAGTGGTCGCTCGATCTTTACCTGGCGTTGGCGAAACTTCACCATCGAATGGTTGCTGCTTGCCTGGGCTGTGATCCTGATTGCGTTTACCTTTTCGCGCGCCGGATATGTTAATCTGGCTGTGCTTCTCCTGACGGCGCTGATCCTATGGCGCTGGCGTCTTTTCAGCCAACGCGGTCTCTCGCTTTTCAAAACCGTTGGCCGCCTGGCTCTAGAAGCGCTGCTGGTGTTGGTTTTGTTTGTCAGCATGGCGTTTGGGGTGGGGCGGAAAAATGATTTCTTTGCTCGCATCTGGACCTACTGGATCGAGAATCAAGATACCAGCTTTGAGCGGTTTTTGTATTACATCGGTTTCAACGCCCGGCTGACCTACAGCGCCACGGCGTTTAACACGTTTCAGGCCTACCCCGTACTTGGCGTGGGACCGGGCAATTATGCCTTTTTCTTTGAGAAGATGTTGCCCGATCAGCCCCTGGCGCCCACACCGGAACTGCTGCGCATCATCTCACCTGAAGAGGGAAGCAACCGGCTGATCACGCCCAAGAATCTGTTTCTGCGCATTCTGGCAGAAAACGGCCTCATTGGCTTGGGAGGCTTTCTCGTCTTTCTGATCGCCCATTTCGGTATTGCGCTCTATCTCTGGCTATCGCCCCAGAAAGAGGAACAATTCTGGGGAATGGCTGCCCTCTTAGGGCTGGTTGGTTTGCTGGTGGCGGCCTTTTCGTTTGACTCCTTTGCCCTGCCGAATATGTGGGTGCTGCTGGGTTTGATTGCGGCGGCTGCATTTCTGGCTCGGACGCAATCAGTATTCCTGGCGCGTTCGGACGAGTAGCAACCGGTAGGGGTCTTTGGGGTAGTAATGAAGGATATTGCGATCCTGAAAGGTATCTGCCAAAGCCTGATCGGTGTTAGGACCGATGGAACGCACAATGACAAACGGCGAATCGAGAAAGGGCGAGCTAAGTTCCAGCAAGGCGCCGTATTCTGTCCAATGGTCGGGGTGCACAATTACCAGAGCTGGTGTTAGCGCCTGGGCTTGGTCGGTCAGAAAGGGGCGCAGGCGGCTGGCGGTCACGCCATATAACCCAAACAGACCTCCGAGGCGGAGCGGGGTATAAAAGAGCAGATTGGCGGCTACGGCAAGAGCAAGCCCAGCCGTGGCAAGCAAGCGGCGCGCTTTTTGCCATCTGTGGTGCGGGACATAGGCGGTGGAAGGCGTCATGGGCAAACCGGCCAGCCACGCAAAACCGACTGCGCTGAGCATCACCGCGCTATGCAACCCCTCAAAATAGTAACGCGGTCCAAACAAAGCTGAGCCAATCCAGTAAAACAGATAGACAAAGAGCAAAGCCGGCAAGACGAACAAGGCCGGCAAGGCATGCCAAAGCCGTCTCCAGAGCACCCCAAGCAAGCCAAAGGGGATCAGCACCCACGAATATTGCCCCCAACCGAATAGGTCATGCCGGCCAAACCACAGGCTATATTTCAGGTTGATCCAAGCCTGACGCAGGTTATGGCCGCCCTCCACGCGCCCATAGCCGGGTCCAAACCCTACTTTGTCATATTCCCACCACAGGGTATAGGGATTGAGCAGTGGATCGCCGCTAACAGCGTACTGCCAGAGTAAAAGCATTGCCGCGACCAGCGCGGCCAGCAGAGCAAAGCCAATCAGACGCCAGCGTCTCTCTCGGTCGCCGCTCCACAGCAGCCAAAGGGCATGAATGACAAATGGTAGAGCAACCCCTACCGCGGTTAAGGGGCGCGTGAGTGCCAGCAGCCCAAGGCTGAGTGCGCCAACCAGGGTTGGCAAACCGATCGGCAAGCCGCGCTCGGCCGCCCCTCCCTGAAAAACATCCAACCAGGCCAGTGCGAAAGCTAAGGTCAGGAAAAGCCCGAAAGGATGCGACAATAAAGAGCCACTGTTCATCCAGAAAAACGGGGAGGTGAGGGTCAAAGCCAGGCTGAGCAAGCCAACCGGATTGCCGAACAGCCGTCCTGCCAGCCGATAAATTAACCAGAGCGAACAACCAGCCAGGAATGGATTGACCCAGGCGCGCACTCCCAGACGCACGCCCAACGAGAGCATGGCTGGCCAACCAGGCGGATATTTGCCAAAGCGCTGCCCTTGATAATCCACGACAAACGGCACCAGGAAGGCTTTCTCATAAGGCGGAGAAGGCACAGTTAGTTTGCCGCGCGCCATCACCTGGGCTTGCCAGACATACGCCATTTCATCCTCGATGTGCGGGACGGCCTCAAATACGCTCAGGGTTACCCGATAGGCGATCACGAAGCCGACCAGACTGAGCAGCAAAGCCAGGCGATCGCTCCACGAAAGACGGTTAAACTGGGCAGCAAAGGTCAAGCGCATAGAGCCTGCAATCCTTGAAGTCAGATCTTTGTTGCCATCCGAGCGGAGGAATACAGCGCGGAGTGAGTCTAGTCCTCTGGCACAGCGCCAACAGCCTGTAGAGCAGCTAGAGCCTGTACATGCAGGGTGCCATTGGAGGCCAACACGCCTCGATTGTTGCGCAATGTGCGCCCTTGCGAGAAATCTAACGGTTTACCGCCCAAATCGGTAATTTTTCCCCCCGCTTCTTCCAGGATCAGGCTACCGGCAGCCTGATCCCAGATCTTCTCCCGATAGTCCATTTTGCCTGGTGCGAGCAAGCGGAGGTAAAGTTCTCCCTGTCCATCCGCCAAAAGGGCATATTTGGCTTGACTGTCCAGGCGCAGCGGTGCAGTTTGAAGGTGTAGAAAAGCGGCGAAGGCTTCAATTCGTTCGGCGTCGGTATGACCGCTTTCAAAGGAACGCAATAAGCGCGCCTGACGGATGTCGGTTTGGGGTGAGACCTGAAGGCGTCGATAGGTTTGAGGGTGTTTTATGGAGGTCACCCAGCTTCCCTTGCCTCGGATAGCAACCAGCAAAGCGCCTTCTCCATCAGCTTGTGGGCGGCAATCGGGGTTAAGTTTTGGACATCCCAAAACGCCCAGCTTTACTTCGCCATCTTCAATTAATGCCAGGGCGATGGCATATTGATCGCCGCGTAAAAAACCTTTGGTGCCATCCAGGGGATCAAGCGTCCAAAAGCGACCTGTGGCGGGGGCGTTGCCGCTTTCGATCCACTCACAAACCCGCTCTGGATCGGCCGTCGCTTCCACCAAGCGTACATATCGGGTGACGAGCTGGAGTGCTTCGCTTGATTGCGGGTGATGGAGCAAACCGCTCTCCTCTTCGGCCACCAGTTTGTCTTGTGGATAGGCGCGTTGTAAAGCGGCTGCCACAACCGCCTGCGAAGCATAGTCTGCTACCGTGACCGGAGAACGATCCTCTTTGGTCAGGGCCGCAGAGAGCATTTCCTTTTCAATTTGCGCCGTCAACAAGGCAGCCTGACGGGTTGCCTCCAGAGCAAATTGAACTTCGGGAGTCAACTCAAACATGGTTCATCCTTTGTTCTGGTTTTCGAGAATGCCGTGTAAGTCATAGGGCATGGCGCTGAGAATGCGCACGGGCACGATTTCCCCGATTGGTGCTTCACCTTCGATCAAAGTTAGCCCATCGATCTCTGGGGCATCCCGGTAGGTGCGTCCAACGGAAATTAACTGATCGACTGGGTGTCCGTTTTGCCCTTGCACCGTTCCCTGCCCTTCGATTAGCACCTCCAGTTGCTTGCCGATCAACGACTGGTGGATCTGTAACGAAATCTGTTGTTGAGTTGCCATCAATCGTTCCCAGCGTTCTTGCTTCACCTCAGCCGGCACGGGATCACCCAAGACTTCACTGGCGGTGCCCTGTTCGAACGAGAAGGGGAACACGCCTACATGGTCAAAGCGCATCTCTTTGACAAAGTCTAGCAGGGTTTCAAACTCTGCTTCTCCCTCGCCAGGATAGCCGACGATGAAGGTTGTTCGCAGGGTCAAACCCGGTATCTGGTGGCGCATCGTTTCGAGGGTGCGAATCACCCAATCGATATTTGCGGGACGACGCATTGCCCGCAAAATCGCTGGATGGGCATGTTGCAAAGGCAGATCCAGGTAGGGCAATACCTGAGCCTTGCTTGCCATGATCTCGATCAAGCGATCGCTGACTGCGCCAGGATAGGCATAGAGCAGACGAATCCAGGGGATTTCTGGCACTTGCGCCGTAAGCGCTTCGAGTAACTGTGCCAGGCCATCTTTCATTCCCAGGTCCGAACCGTAATCGGTGGTGTCCTGAGCAATCAGTACTAGCTCCTTGACTCCTTGAAGGGCAAGGCGGCGCGCCTCTTCGACCAGAAGTGGAAGCGGGCGGCTGACGGCTGTGCCTTTGATAAGTGGGATGGCACAAAAAGCGCACGGGCGGCGGCAGCCATCGGCAATTTTTAGATATGCGCTGGCGCCTTGTACCGCGGCGCGGAGTATGCTGGGCGGTTCGGCCTGCGCGGTAAGCGTTGGAGCATACAGGGCAGCGACCCCCTGGCGTGGCGGTGAGGCGGGGTGTTGATCCTGGTTGCGCAACTGGCGGAGCAATTGCACGATATCCATCCAGCGCCGCGTGCCCAGAATGCCATCCAGCCCTGGCACCTGCCGGGCAACCTCTTCACCATATCGTTGGGTCAGACAACCAGCCGCAATTAACCATTGCCCTTTGCGTTTGCGTTTGGCAAGCTCGCGCAGGGTGCGAAGGGACTCCTGGCGGGCAGGTTCGATAAAGCCGCAGGTGTTGACCAGGAGGACCTCGGCGCGGTTGGGTTCATTGATTGCGGTCAATCCCTCTTGATCGAGCAATTGCACCATTGAAGAGGAATCAACCGTGTTCTTGGCGCAACCGAGCGAGATGAGATGATAGGTGTTGGGTCGGATTGCGGACATAAAGTTCCTTTATGGAGTCGGGAATGGAGACGAAGTAGCCGTAGGGAGGGGAGTACGGGTTGGGCGCGGTGTCAGAGTCGGGCGCGGGGTTGGGCTGGGTCGCAGGGTGCGCGTCGCTGTCGGGGTGATGGTAGCCGTCGGCAGGAACACTCCCTCAGCCGTGAAGACGCGCGTGACTACTTCGCCAACGCTGCCCAGGATGCCCAGGTCTTGTTGGTTATAAATAACCTTTAATGCGGCTGCATTGCCGCTTTGAATCTCAATTTTTTCCTCGCCGTTGTATTCAAAGATGCCCCCCGGGGTGATGCGCCCGTTGTACAGCTCCTTCCCATCTACCAACACGCGCAGCCAGGCGCGTTGTTGGGCAGAGATGATCACTTGCACCTTCGCGGTGGTGACAGGGTTGAGTTTCTCGGTCGGAATCACCTGTGCTTCACCAGCCTGAGGGCTGACCGTACTCGACAACTGCGCTTGTTCCTCTGCGCCAGCGTTGGGATTGGGGACTTCGAGCAGGAGGGTTGGCGTGAAAGTCGGTGAAATTTCTGTGGCAGTGGCAAGCCCCGATTCTTCAATGGCGAGCAGGGCTTCTGCTACGGAGAAAGGGGTTGGAGTGGGAGGCAGGCTGGCGCGGGTGCGCATTACGCTGGAGAAACCCCAAACGACAAAAACCAGCGTTCCAATCGAAAGGATTGCCATCACGATAAACTCAAATGACCACAACCAGCTATACGATCGTCCGCGGGCGGGTTTGGCTTCGCCGCTGCGGCGGCGCGGTTGCCTGTTTTGCCGCCCAGCTAACTGAGCCTGCAAAGCATCGGCGTAGCGCAACAAAACGGCGTCGGCATTCAAGCCCAAAAAAGAGGCGTAGATTAGCAATAACCCACGCCCTTGCTGCGGAGAAGCAAACTGATCAAAACGTCCTTCTTCCATATATCGAATGTGATGAGGGCGCAAATGTGTTTGCTGCTCTACTTCTTCTATGCTCAAGCCCAGATGGTGACGAATGCGACGCAGTTCTGCTCCGATCTGGCTGTAAATGGCTTGTGCAGTCTCGTTTGGGGATCGGGAAACCGCCGCAGGCGATGGGGAGGAAAGAGAAAAGTTATCCGCCTGGCGGTTGGCGGCAGCTTCTTCGATGGCAGGGGATGACCCTCCGTCATGCGGCAGGACGGGCGGGGATGCAGAGGAGGTTGTGGTATGAGGGACGGAGGAAGGCGTGGCAGTCGTCGCAGGCTTGGCTGGCTGATCGAACTGACGGAGCAACGCCTCGCTATCCAGGCCCAGCAACCCGCTGTAAACGCGCACAAAGCCACGCGCCTGAAAGCGCGAAGGCAATTTCTCCAACTCATCAGCTTCTAACGCTTCCAGATAGTGTGGCTTGATGTGAGTCTCTTTCGAGACTTGTTCAAGGCTCAAGCCGCGGGCAAGGCGGGCAGTGCGCAATTGTTGACCAACGCTCTCGTTCATCACTTCGGATTATGATAACAGAAAAGCGGGCGGTTGTGACTACCTACTACCCCAAGTTGGCTTGGGAACTGGGTAGAAAACCGTCCATGAATGAGGAGATCGAGTAAACGAATGACAGCGCTATTCGTGCATTGGTGGAATATTCGTGGACGGTCTGCCCTGCCATGTAGAGCCTGTGGTAGGTAATTACAAAAAAGGACATATTTGGGGCAGGTCATGATAACACTCCACTTCGCAGCAGAGACTGGCATGGTTTGATAACCGTCTATTCTGTGCGGCGCACTTGAGGCGCTTTGATCCAGACCAGCACGGAACAAAAACCTAACAGGGTTGCGGCAACCATCACCGTCAGTGGCTCTCCAATGATAGTCGCCAGTGAGCCGGCAAATAAAGCCCCGAGGGGCATTAACCCAAAGAAGGATAGCGAATAAATGCTCAAGACTCGCCCGCGCAATTCGTCAGGTGTTTGCGTTTGGACCATCGAATTAGAATTGTTCATGTAAATCATCAGGCTTAGGCCGATGACTACCAAGGCGAGCAGGGAAAGCGGCAACCAGCGGATCAAGGCAAAGCCAAAAAGCGCCAGCGGAAAAGCAAAAGTGCCGAGGTTAATTAACTTTCCCCGTATTGCCCGCTGAGCAAGAGAAGCAGTGAGCAATGCCCCGATCATTGCTCCAACCCCTCGGGCCGATTGCAGCCAGCCATTGGTTGTAGCTCCTCCACCCAATACCTTTACTGCCCAGGCTGGCATCAGGGTTACAAAGCCCATGCCCAAAAAACTAACCGCCGCCAGATACCATACCAGGGTTCGCACAACCGGATCTGAACGGACAAAGCGGAATCCCTGGCGGATGTCATCTAGCGCCCGCCCGTGCGGAGCGCTTTTGGGTGTGGCGCTTAGCCGCATTCGCGCCAGCGCCAGGATGACGGCGATGAAAGAAACGGCGTTGATCGTGAAGCACCAGGCAGGACCTAAGGCAGCGTAAGCCATTCCGGCGACAGCCGGGCCTACCGCAGTGGCAGCATTGAACATGGTCGAGTTGAGCGCCACAGCGTTAGTTAAGTCTTCACGGGGGACTAACTCTAAAACAAAAGCCAGGCGTGCTGGCGCATCAAAAGCATTTGCCGTCCCTAAGAGAAAAGTCAAAAGAATAATATGCCAGGATTGCACCCTTCCCGCAAAGGTTAAAAACGCTAGGATGGCGGCTAAGACCATCATGAAGCTTTGGGTGAGAATGAGCATTGTCCGCCGCGGCACCCGGTCTGCGATTAGCCCTCCATATAAGGTGAATAACCAGGTGGGTATGCCATTGGCAAAACCTACATAACCAAGATACGCCGGCGAGGCAGTCAATTCATAGACCAAAAAGCCCTGCGCAGTGGTTTGCATCCACGTCCCCACTAAAGAAACCAGTTGCCCAAAGAACCACAAGCGATAATTGGGATGCCGTAAGGCTGCAAATGTCCCCCCGAAACGAAGGTGTGTCCGTTCAGGTGAAAATGCTACCGCCAAAGGGCGTGAGGGCAAAGTCAATTTCCTCATAATGGCTGACGGCCAGCGTAGCCGGCATCAATTTCATGCCAATAACGGATTTCGTCTTCCCCAAATTGCCAGCATAAATACACCTCTCTACCATCTCGCCAGTGTGGGAAATCGATCAACCCTTGATTGATGTCTTTGACAATTGCGCCGCTGGCTTGAATCAGCTCTACCAGCTCTTCCAGACGGCGAAACTCATCTACCAGCTCGCTTGCCTGGCGATTTCCGCCGTTGCCCCGCACTTTTTGTAAGAGCGGGATTAATTCAGGCCGCCGCTCAAGGACTCGCTGCCGAATTTCCAGGATCTTGCTCAGCAGAGGTTGGATTTGACGGACAACTTGATTGGCTTCTTCAACGCTAAAGTAACGCGGCACATCGAACTCCTTAATTCCAAGACCTATCCAAAGTATATCATGGGGTACTCGTTGAAGCCTGCAGCACCTTTATCATCCAGGTCTGCATGCGCTCATAATGCGAGCCTTTCCAGTAGATCTGCCCACAATCGACGCATTGGCGAAAATCATCATAGTACAGGCGGGTCAAAGGTTGTAATGCAGTGAGGATCTGCTCTTTTGGCACAGCTTGTAGCAAACCGTTGCACCGCAAGCAACGGCGAAACGGGCGGGCAAGGTCGGCCAGATTCCAGCGCCGCATCACCTCCACCAATTGTTGGCGGGGATTTTTACTGCGCAACCAATAGCCATAGTAGATGCAGGTGCGCATCAACAAACGGTGATCGCGGGTCAGAAGGACGCGATGCTCTGCACCCGCAATTTGGGCTAATTCGTCATCTTGAATATCGTTTCGATACAGGGTATCAAAGCCGAACAGGCGCAGGTAGGCCGCCAATCGTCCCAGATGGTTATCTAACACAAAGCGAATTGGTTCTTCTGCGCCGCTCGCCAAAGCAGCCGGCAAAGGCAGCGGCAATCTGGGAGGATAAACTTTGATCCATGCCCCCTCTTCAACTAGAGCATCCAGACTCAAAGTTCGATCCCCGACCTCGATGCTCCCTACTTCGGGATGCGGCACGCCCAGAGACTCGATTAAGTGTTTGACGGTCTGCCGGCCGCGAAACAGACATCGAACTGGCTGACCTCGCCGCGATTTGGGTAGAAAATCATTCAGTTCCCCATAAAAGAAGAAGGTGGCTGATTTTTGCACCTCAGACATGGGCGGTTCTTTTTAAGCAAAACACACCCTGCAGATCACAGGGCGTGTTTTGAGCTAGCAGGAAATGTCATCGAGCGCGGCGCTCGAGATAGTAGTCTGAGTTGACCAAAGTCTGGCAGGCGAGTACATCGTCATTAAGAGCGTCTTTGGCACAGACCGTGATCACCCGCTCTCCGTTCAGCTCAGGCGGCATGTGGAAATAAGCGCCAAATTGCCCCTTCTTGTCGGTCTGAATGATGGCAAGCTGGTGATTGGGGTTTTGCCAGTAGTACATGCTGCCCCGGTATGCCTTGATATAAACAAAGCGCTCTTTGGGGAAGTTGGTCAAGGCGATCCAGGCAATCGAACCAAGGTGAAAGCCGCTGATGGAAGGGAGATTGGTGGCGACCGGCGTGCCTGGAGCGGGAGTCGGTGCTGGTGTTCCGGTGGGGATAACCGCTCCCTTTGGAATGCACAAAACCTGCCCGACATACAGCAGATAGGGAGCTTTTAATTTGTTTGCTTCAACGAGTTCTTCAAACTTGACCTGATATTTGGCTGCAATGCCGTATAAAGTGTCACCCGATTGCACAGTATATTTGAGGGCACACTTCTGCGCCTGGGCGGTCATGGGCGGGGTAATCACCAGGAACGAAAGGGCAAGCAATACCGCTACCCCTCGCCATACCCAAGCCAGAGAAATTCGAGACCCATCACGAGCAGTCATTGTTTTCACTCTCCTTTTTACAATCAGAGTTCCTTGCCTGGTCGGCAAAGTGACCGGAGGAGACTCTGAGAAAGATAGGGGCGTCATTGAGCCAACAGACGCCGTCCGTTTTAGAGTTGCGGAAAACTATACCATATTTTCAAGGGTGTTGAGATTAAAGAGGCTTAAGGTTGAGCGAATGACTTATGCTATAATCAAATTGCTGCCCCAGTAGCTCAAAGGACAGAGCGAGGCTCTCCTAAGGCCGAGGTTGTGGGTTCGACTCCCGCCTGGGGCGTCTTTCTTTGTGAAAAAAGGGGAGACTGCTTGGCTCAACAGATTTGTAAACCCCGTTTGGCATCAAGTATGCTATACTCCAACCGAAGGCCTGTGATAAAAATTTCTCCCAGGAGTTCATCTACATGGGTTCTGTAATTGAGTTCAGCTGTCCACAATGTTCCCAACGTTTTTCAGCAGAAACTGTCCAAACCTACTGCCATTCCTGCCAGTCTCCGATTCTGGCGCGTTACGATCTGGAGCAAATCGCCCAATCGGTAAAACCCGAGGTCATTCGCCGGCGAAAGCGTGGCATTTGGCGGTGGGAAGAATTCTTGCCGGTAAGCGATCGGCAATGGCAGGTAAGCCTGGGAGAAGGAGATACTCCCCTCCTCCCCCTGCCCAATTTGGGCGAGAAATTGGGTTTAGGCCATCTATACTTAAAAGATGAAGCTCAGCATCCAACGGCCTGTTTCAAGGCTCGCGGAATGGCCGTTTCTCTCAGTCGTCATCTCGAACTGGGTTTACGCCATTTCTCCCTTGCCACAGCGGGCAACGCCGGTGGGGCGCTGGCAGTCTATGCGGCGCGGGCAAGCGCTCAGTTAAGGCCTAAAGGGGAGGCTTGCTTTGCCCATATTTACATGCCGCGCACAGCCCCTCTGGCAAACCGACTTGAAGTTCAGGTGAGCGGAGCGGATTTGCATCTGGTTGACGGGCTGATTTCCGATGCCGCCCAACAAGCCAACCAGGATGCCCGGCAGTTCGAAGGGACGCCGCAAAGCTGGTTCGACCTTTCTACCTTCAAAGAGCCCTATCGCGTGGAAGGGAAGAAGACGATGGGGTTGGAGCTGGCTGAGCAGTTCGACTATCGGCTCCCCGATGTCATCCTGTATCCCACCGGCGGCGGAACGGGACTGGTGGGAATGTGGAAAGCTTTTGATGAGCTTCAACAAATCGGCTGGATTGAGGCGAAACGGCCGCGGATGTTCAGCGTTCAAGCCAGCGGTTGCGCTCCGCTCGTGCAAGCCTTTGAAAGCGGCGCTGAGCGCGCTCAGGCATGGCAGAATGCCTCCACCCTGGCTACCGGTCTGTGCGTGCCAAAACCCTTCGCCGACCGCTTAATCTTAACGATCATCCGCCAAAGCGGTGGAGCAGCCCTGGCCGTTGAAGATGAAGAGATCCAGCTTGCCCAACAGGAGCTTGCCCAATTCGAAGGCATCTTTGCCGCACCGGAAGGCGCAGCTACCTTGGCTGCTTTAAAAAAGATGGTAGCCAGTCAGATGGTAAGCCCTGACGAAAAGGTGGTCTTATTCAATACGGCTAGCGGTGTAAAATATATATAGCAACCGTGTAGATAACCAGACGGCCGAACGTTTTTGATCAGGAAGTTTTTCTAAGATGGTACAAGCCGGTGAAGCCCGTCCGACAACTGAAGCAACTCTGGAGCTTCTGTATAATATCAGCCGCGAACTGACCAGCGCGCTCGATCTGCACATGGTTTTACGGCGTGTGCTCTTTCTTTCGATGCAAAGTGTCGGGGCAATTAGTGGCAGCATTATCGTCTTGGATAGCTACGGCAAGCCAATTGATTCGGCGATTATCACCGGAGATGTCGTGCATGATCAAACCACCCAGCAATTGCGCATCACCTACGAACAAGGGCTGGCCGGTTGGGTTGCGCAACACCACCAGGCGGTCTTGATATCGGATACCAGTCGGGATGAGCGCTGGCTCTTTCGGCCGGATGACGCCCCTGAACGGCGAGGCGCAAAGTCGGCTGTCAGCGCGCCCCTGATGGCTCGCGAAGAGTTGGTTGGCGTGATGACCCTCGTCCATCCCCACCCAGGGTTTTTCCAACCCGAGCACTTAAGCCTGGTGCAATCCATTGCCGATCAGGCAGGGATTGCCGTCCTCAACGCCCGTTTATACGACGAGAGCCAACGCCGAGCGCGAGTGATGGCTGCCCTTGCCAGCAGCGCCGCCATTACCGGCTCTTTAGATCTGAAAGAGGTGCTACAACGCATTTTAGAACAGACCAGCCAGGCTTTGCTGGTGGATACGGTTTCGCTGGCTTTGCTCGATTCTAAACGACAGGAATTGGTCTTTGAAGCCTCTACAGGGAAATACAGCGACAAAGTCATCGGCGTCCGCCTCAAAGTCGGGCAGGGAATTGCCGGCTGGGTTGCCCAACACGGCGAAGGCACGGTCGTCAACGATGTCTCTCAGGATGAACGATTTTTTCGTGGCGTTGATCTAATCACTGGTTTCCGCACGCGGGCGATTGCCTGCGCTCCAATCCTGTGGGGAAACGAGGTGATTGGCGTTCTCGAAGCCCTCAATCCCTATGCGCGAGTTTTTGACGAAGAAGCTCTGGATGTCCTCAATGGAATCGCCAGCCTGGCCGGCACAGCCATACGCCATGCCCAATTGTTTGAAGCCCTGCAAGCCGCTCATCAACGGTATCGGGAACTATTTGAGGATAGCATTGATGCGATTTTCATCACCGATTGGGAGGGGCGGATTGTAGAAGCCAATCATCAAGCCGAGCAGGTGACTGCTTTGAAAAACGAAGCCTTGCGCCAGAAAACCGTTTATGCGCTCTCCCTGGTCGATGAAAAGGAGCTGGGAGAAAACTTTATCAACTTACAAAAAGGGGATACGATCTCTTACGAAACAAGTCTGCAGAGCGAGGCAGGACACACCCTACCGGTGCATGTGTACGCGCGCAAGGTAAGCATCGAAGGCGAATCGTACGTTCAATGGATCGTCCACGATATTACCGAGCGCAAAAATTTGGAAACCTTGCGCAATGATTTGATTTCCATGATTTATCACGATCTGCGCTCACCGCTGGCAAACGTCGTTTCCAGTCTCGATGTGCTTCAAAATATCCTTTCCCTGGATGACGAACCCGCCCTGAAATCTCTCTTGAACATCGCCATCCGCTCAACAGAACGCATTCAACGCCTGACCAACTCGCTCCTGGACCTGCGCCGCCTGGAAGCTTGCCAGCCGATCAGCAATCCACAACCTCAATCCGTGCTGGAAATTATCGCCGATTCCATCGAAGCTGTTCAAGCTAGCGCCGATTCCAAGCATCAGATCATCGAAACCAATCTGGCTGCCCTCTTACCGTCTGTACTGGTAGATGGTGAAATGATCCGCCGCGTGTTGATCAACCTTTTGGAAAATGCCATCAAATATACCCCTCAAGGAAGTCGGATTGTGGTCGGAGCACAACCCCAGGGTGAGATGGTTCAGTTCTGGGTTCAAGATAGCGGTCCGGGCATTCCTCCCTCAGAGCAAGAACGCATTTTCGATAAATTTACCCGTTTGCGTAGCGGAGAGGGTCAGCATGGATTTGGTTTAGGGCTGGCTTACTGCCGCTTAGCCGTTGAAGCCCACGGTGGTCGCATCTGGGTTGAGAGCCAATTGAATCAAGGCTCCTGTTTTCGATTCACCTTGCCAATTGTGTCAAACGGGCAAATATCTAAAGGAAGCGAGAGCGTTGTAGGGTAGAGTTTATGGAAGAAATTCGAGCGGCAATATATTACGAAGATTCGTATTTGGGGGTCAGCCTTGTGGCGTGTGTGTTTCCTCATGGCACGATTTACATCGACGCTCCCCTCAAAGCAGAAGATGCTCGCGCCTGGCGGTCTGTCCTGCTTAATCAGCGAGGCGGAAACAATCGTTTGTTAATCTTGCTTGATTCGCATATTGACCGCACACTGGGAGCCAAAGCTTTTGATTGTCCAATCCTGGCGCACGAAAAAACCGCGTCGGTCTTTCGCAGCCGGCCGAGCGTTTTTAAGGGGCAAATGCCGGAAAACGGCTCGGATTGGGAAGGGTACATCGATTCGATTGGTACTCGTTGGGCAATTCCCGACCTCACCTTTACCGATCAATTGTCGCTTCATTGGGGCGGTCCAGAAATTCGGCTTGAGCATCATCCCGGTCCGACAGCGGGTTCGATTTGGGCGATCATCCCTGCCGAGAACGTGATTTTTATCGGCGATGCGGTGGTCGTCAACCAGCCGCCTTTTCTGGCTCATGCTGATTTGGAAGCCTGGCAGCAATCTCTGGAGGATTTAGCCAAAAACTATCGCCATTTTCAGATTTATAGCAGCCGTAGTGGCCTGGTCTCCCTGCAAGATATTCGCCATCAGCAAACCTTTCTGAAAGACGTTCAGAAAAGACTCGAACGGTTGATCAAGAAAAACGCCAGTCCTGAGGCTGTGAACAAGATACTCCCGACGTTGCTGAGTCATTTCACTTTCCCAAAAGAAAAAGAAGATTTATACACAAAACGCTTACAAAGCGGGTTATATGAATATCTTCTGCGGCGCAACCAACCCAGCCCGGAAGAGGAAGAAGCTGAAGTGGATGAGAACCTGGATAATACCTTCGAGTCATAACAGGCGTCGAAAGGGAACTCATGCTGGAATGGAAAATGACCAATGTCTGCCCTCTACACCATAAGGGACGAGATTTATGACCTCTGCCACATATCAGCCGATCTATGAACTTCGCCGGGGTGATTCGTATCAGGAGTTAGCCAACGAAATTACCGAATCGGTGCATTTTGGCGCAGTGGCGATTGTGGATGCCTACGGCAAGCTAATTGCCTCGGTTGGTGATCCAAATGCCATTACCTATCTGCGCTCCACTGCCAAACCTTTTCAAGCCTTGCCTCTCATTGAGAGCGAAGCTGTGCAGCAGTATGGGTTAGCAGATGACGAGATTGCCATCATCTGTTCTTCTCATTCAGGCTGCGACGAACATGTTGCTGTGGTTCAGAAGTTGCAAGAAAAATGCGGTGTTCGAGAGAGTGATCTGCTTTGCGGCATCCACTATCCCTTGCATGAAGAAACTGCCCGCGCCTTCCGTCAGCGCGGCGAAACGCCAACCTCCAATCGCCACAACTGCTCGGGTAAGCATAGCGGCATGATCGCTTTTGCCCGCTTCAAAAATTTGCCCTATGACGATTACATCAACCCTCAACATCCCATTCAGCAAACCATCCTGGCTACTTTTGCAGAGATGTGCAGGTTAGCGCCCCAGCAGGTACAGGTTGGCACCGATGGTTGTTCGGCGCCGAATTTTGCTGTACCACTTTATAACGCTGCTCTGGCTTATGCCCGCCTCTGCGATCCTGTTCAGGGCAATGTCTTGCCCGCTCGCCGTGTTGAGGCTTGCCAACGGATTACTCACGCCATGACCAGATATGCTCATCTTGTTGGTGGACCCGGGCGCTTCGACAGCCGTCTTATGGAAGCCGCGCAGGGGAAAATCGTTTCGAAGATGGGGGCGGAGGGCTATCAGGGTTTAGGACTGATGCCGGGTTTGTTAGGCAAGGACTCCCCAGGCATTGGGATTGCTTTGAAGATTTCCGATGGTGACCAGCGTGGTAAAGTTAGCGCGGCGGTGAGTTTGGAGGTGCTTCGACAGATTGGCGCCCTCGGTGAGCAAGTCTTAAGCGTCTTGAGCGAGTTTGGTCCTGCACTGCCGCTGACCAACTTCCGCAAGTTAGCAATTGGCACAGCAAAACCCATCTTCACCTTGCAGTGGCATTCTTGATGGCAAAGCCCAAAGCAGACCAGGAAACAAAACACCTTGCGCAGCGGATCACCCGGAAACTCCAGCAGAAGTACGGAGAACCGCGCTGGCGACAATCGCTGTCTCCCCTGGATGAGTTGATCTCCACCATCCTATCCCAAAACACCAACGATGGCAACCGCGATCGGGCCTTCGCGGCACTGCGCCAACGGTTTCCTACCTGGGAAGCGGTGCGCGATGCTCCCCTTTCGGCCGTGGTCGAAACGATCCGCACCGCCGGATTAGCCCAACAAAAAGGGCAACGTATCCAGGCCGTCTTGCGCTCGATCACCGAACAACGCGGCCGTTTGGAATTGGATTTCCTGAAAGAAATGGATGCCGAAGAAGCCCAGCAATGGTTGCGTCAATTCAAAGGGGTTGGACCCAAAACGGCTGCGATTGTCATTTTATTCTCGTTGAATAAGCCTGCTTTTCCGGTGGACACCCATATCCACCGCGTCACGCGTCGTTTGGGGTTGATCCCCGAATCGGCCTCTGCTGAGCAAGCTCACCGGCTTCTCGCCGAAATTTTCGAACCAGGCGAATACGCCGCGGCTCACCTGAATATCATTCGACTTGGCAGAGAGATCTGCCAGGCGCGCAAGCCCAAGTGTCCCATCTGCCCCTTACAAGAGGAATGCACTTACTATTGGAGGCAAGTTCATTCATGAAAACAACCGAGACATCCCAATCTCTGCACTCCCAATCCGCTCCCATAAACAAAGCCAGAGGGCGGCCGGCCTGGCAATCGGTTTTAGATGCCGTACTGGTCAACCTAGAGCAATTGCGCAATGTCCCGCTTCCGCCTGAGATCCGTTCCAACCTGGAAGCGGCGATCGAAAAAGCCCGCCAGTTACCCCACTTGCTCTCTGAGGAGAGTGAACAACTGCGCCTGGCGGCTTTATATCGCGTTTCTCACTCTCTGGGTAGCACCCTGGATGTTGATGAAGTTTTAAATCAGGTCATGGATGCAGTCATCGACTTGAGCGGCGCCGAGCGAGGCTTCTTGATGCTCCTGGATCCGGATACAGGGGAACTTCACCTGCGCGTGGCGCGCAATATGGAACACGAAACTCTGCAAAGCAAAGATGCCGTCAGCCGCACTATTACCGAGGCGGTAGTTCGCAGCGGCACGCCAATCTTAACCACCGATGCGCAGAGTGACCCGCGTTTTGCCCGCCAGGAGTCGATCATGTTGCACTCTTTGCGCTCGATTATGTGCGTTCCTCTGCGTTCACGGGGTGCGTTAATCGGTGTCGTCTATGTCGATCATCGCATCAGCGCCGGGGTCTTCACCAACGAAGATTTAAATTTGCTAAATGCCTTTGCTTCTCAGGCAGCTATTGCAATTGAAAACGCTCGCCTCTACGCCCGCACCGATCAGGCTTTGCAGCAGCGCCTATCCGAGCTGGAAACGCTGACCCAAATCGACCGTGATTTAAATGCCAGCCTGGATTTCGATCGCATCATGGAAATTACCCGCTCCTGGGCATTACGGGGTACGCAAGGTCTGCAGGCCTGGGTGTTGCTTGCGAACAGCAACGGAAATATCCAAATCACCTCAGGTCCGTCTGAGGAATATCCCTTGAGCCTCCAAATTCCAAATTTTGACCGAGAATGGACGGCCAAGACTGTTTGGCAGGAAGGGAATCAGACTTTGCTGGCAGCGCCGATCTTTCATGGCGGCAATCTTGCCGGCCTGATTGCCGTTCAAAAGAATCGACCATTCACTGAGCAAGAGAGTCTGTTCTTATCCCGTTTGGCAGCCCGGGCGGCGAACGCAATCGAGAACGCCCGCCTCTATGATGCCGTCCAACACGCCAATCAAGAGAAGAATCGCTTTATTTCGGTCATCTCTCACGAATTGCGGATTCCGATGACTTCTATCCGGGGCTATACGGACCTGTTGCGCCAACAAGTGGTCGGGCCGGTAAATGAACAACAGCGCAGCTTTCTGGAAACCATCCGCAATAACGTGGATCGCATGGCTGCTTTGGTGTCCGATCTCTCGGATATTTCGCGCATCGAGAGCGGTCGGCTGAAACTCGAACCGCGCTGGCTAACCCTGGCGCAACTGGTTGAAGAGACAACGATGAGCTTGCGTCCCAGATTAGATGAAAAAGGGCACCAACTTTACATGGAAATCGCTCCCGACCTGCCGGATATTTTCGCCGACCCGACCAGGGTGAGTCAGGTGTTGACCAACCTGCTTACCAATGCCATCAAATATACACCCGATGGTGGCTCAATTTGGGTGCGCGCTAGGCAGCAAGGGGTTTTTATCTACGTTGAGGTGCAGGATAGCGGTATTGGCATTGCTCCCGAAGACCAGAAGCGACTGTTCGAGCAGTTCTTCCGTTCCGAAGACCAGGCGGTGCGCGAGGAACAGGGTTGGGGGCTGGGGCTGAATGTCACCAAACAACTGGTTGAACTGATGGGGGGAAATATCGGTTTTTCCAGCCAACCCGGACAGGGCTCCACATTCTGGTTTACGCTTCCCTTGGAAGGTAAGGCCCAATGAAGCGCTCTTCTTCTGGCAAGCGTCATCCCTTACTGATGTATCGGCGCAGCCTCGACCGTCTCTGGCCGAGCATTTTCCTGAGCGGCGCCATTTTACTGGTTAGCGGAATTTATGTGCGTTATGCGCAAACGTCTATCGAAAAGACAGAAGCTCCCTGGTTGATCATCTCTGGCGCGTTATTGCTGATCTTAAGCTTCTTTTTCGTTTTTCTGCGCTATGCAGCCTATGTGCAATCCCGTTCGGATCATCTGCGCTTTGTCACGCCATTTTTTCAGATGCGCATCTCGTATCGCCGTATCCGTTCTGCCCATCCAGCCGAGATCAATGCCCTCTTTCCGCCCCAACGCATCTCAGGCTCGCTCCGTTCTTTTCTTGAACCCTTCTACGGACAGACGGCTGTTGTTCTGGAATTAAACGGCTACCCAATGCCCAAGCCCATTCTGCGCCTCTTTCTAACGCCGGCCATGTTTTATCCCCAAGCCGAAGGGCTGGTGCTGCTCGTCCCAGATTGGATTGCCTTCAGCAGCGAACTGGACACGCTGCGCTCGGAGTGGATGACAACCCTCAACCGGCGGAAATCCTCTGGTCTGTGAACCATTTTCATCGCCGACTCCTTCTCCTTGTAACCGATGGGTGATGGATCTCTGCGTCCAGCGCCTGGCAAGTGCAAGCGGCTACGCCGCTAGCACTGAAAGTATGCGCCATTGAACTCGGTTGCACTTAGCCAAATACCACGAATTCTTTTAGAAAGGCTTCTACTGCCTGATAAAACTGTTCGATCGTCTCGCTCTTCCGAAAGCCATGCCCTTCGCCAGGGTAAAGGTGATAAACATGCGGGACGCCGCGTCGACGGAGGCTTTCGACCACTGCATCTGACTGGGCACGGGGGACCACGTTGTCTTCCTCGCCTTGAAAGATGGCAATCGGATCACGAATGCGATCGACGAAGTAAATCGGCGAGCGCTGGCGATAAACCGCGGCGGCTTCAGGAAGGGCTCCGAGCAGGCTATCCAGATAGCGCGCTTCAAATTTATGAGTCTCCTGGGCAAGGGTGAACTGGTTGGAGACGCCATAAAGGCAAATGCCGGCTTTGAAGAAACCGGAATATTCTTCGAGGGCTCTTAATACGGTGAAGCCGCCGGCGCTGCCGCCCATTATCACCAGTTTCTCCCTATCTGCCAGGCCGCGCTCGACACAGGCCTGGGCGCCGCTCACGGCATCTTCAACGTCGTAAATGCCCCATGAAGCGCGCAATTTTTCCCGATATGCCCGTCCATAGCCGGTTGAACCACGATAATTCACTTCGAGAAAAGCATAACCCCGGGTGGCAAAATACTGGGCGCGCGGATTGAAACCGTTCTTTACTTGGCTGGTTGGTCCTCCGTGAATGTTGACGATGAGGGGAGGCAATCCCTTTCCTTTCCCGCCGGGATGGTGGGGTGGATAATATAAGCCATAGACCGTTTCGCCATCCTTAGCGAGCCATTCGATGGGTTGGGCAGGAGAATAAGCCGGTGAGGGAATCTCTTCCGGGTAGGCTCTACCCCAAACCCGCGTTTTGCCATCTTCGTCAACGGTGATGACTCTGGGCGGGATGGTTGCTGCTGAAGCAATGAATGCCAGGACTGTCTCCCCCTGCCACTCGGTCAGGCAGATTTGTCCTAGGGCGGTATAAGGAGTGTCGAATGCCACCTCCGTTTCCTCTCCGCTTTCGCAAGAGATTTTTATCAGGCGATCTTGAGCATTTTGATTGCGCACAACATAAATTCTCCTTCCGTCGGGGCTGAATTGAATGGTGCGCAAGCCCTGCATCCAGGCCGGCAGGGCGTGTTCTGCAGGAGCAGTAGTGAGCTGACGGTGGCTGCCCCTCTGGAGGTCGTAGAGCCACAGTTGCCACCAGTTACCGCTTTCTGCCACGTACGCCAGGTAGCGCCCATCCGGTGAGAAGAGGGGTTGAAAGATCGAGGTCTGCTCGTCGCCGGCGATGGTTTCCACCTGCGCACAACGCCAGGCCTCACCTTGCTGCTCCAGCGTCGCTAAACGCAGCCAGGTGCCATCCCAGGGCATATTGGGGTGATTCCATGCTACCCATGCGAGATGACGTCCGTGGGGATGCCAGGTTGGTTGCATATAGAAGTCTTCTCCCTGCACCAGAATTTGCGGCCAGTGCTTTGCCTGAACATCCACGATGGCAATGACGTCTTTGTCTTCGTAGGTATGGACATAGACCAGCCAGTTGCCGTCAGGGGAGGGGGTTGGAGCAGCCGCTTTGCCAAAAGCGGGGGTGAGCGGCCTCGCCGCACCGCCCAGCAACGATTGACGGTAAATGCGTCCCTGAGCGGCGTCGCTGAAATACACCCATTCGCCACTAGCGGCGAAATCCCCGCCTCCATATCCCACCTTGGCGCGCACCGAAAAATCGGCGTTCAGGTCGCGGCGCCCCTCACCGTTTAAGGGCTGCACAACAATCACACCGCGATCCGAACGGTGCTCCAACCAGAGCAGATCGCCACGTCCCGAAAAAGCCACCTCGCCAAAGGTCAGGCCACGCCCCATGGCGCGGGGCGTCAGGGGGCTAGGAAACAATCCGTAGGGAAATTCTTGCTCAAGCATCCATCCTCCTTATACTTAGGTGAATGTACAGTATACCTTGAGATTTATTGCCTTTCTGCCGGCGGTGTTAGGTTGCACAGAGGCGCAAACGAGCGGCGATGGATCGGGCAGGCTCCCCAGCGCCGGATGCATTCCAAATGGATTGCGGTGGCATATCCTTTATGGGCGGCAAACTTGTATTGAGGATAAAGGGCATCGATCTCGGCCATCCAGCGATCGCGTTCGGTCTTTGCTAAAATCGAAGCCGCCGCAATGCTTAGACAGCGTTGATCGCCTTTGATCAGCGCTGTCTGAGGCAAATGGCACTGTGGCAGCCGAAAATAGTCGATCAGTAAATGCTGTGGTTCGCAAGACAGATGCTTCAACGCCCGCAGGGCAGCTAACTGGACAGCCGACCCAATTCCTATCTGGTCGATCTCCTCATTGGAGGCAAACCCCACTGCCCAGGTGAGGGCGTGGGCTTTAATCAAGTCTGCCCAATGCGCCCGTTCCTGAGGGGTCAGTTGTTTGGAATCGCGCACCCCATGCAAATGAACCGCAAGGCGCGGGTCGGGTGGCAAACAAACCACCCCCACTGCCACCGGGCCTGCCAGCGCTCCGCGCCCGGCTTCATCCATGCCGGCCACTTGCTGGAGCCCTTGCTCCCATAGCGCTACCTCAAATTGCAGATCGGGCCTGATAGCCTCCATCCCTTTGGTTTTCATCGAGGAACATGCCTCCAATGAGCACGAATGTAGAGCAAATCCAGCGCCATGCGCAGCGAATCGCGCCCGACATGCACCTTGCTCTCGGGGTTGAAATACCATTGGATAGGCACTTCAACGATGCGCATCCCCAGGCGGGTTGCCAGGTAGAGGATTTCGACATCGAACGTCCAGCCCTTGATGGTTTGAAAGGGAAACAAACGCTCCGCTGCCGCAGCGGTAAAGCACTTAAAGCCGCATTGTGTGTCGTGAAATTGAGGCAGCAGCAACAGGCGAATGAGCAGATTGAAAACGCGCCCAATCCAATGACGCAGGTGTGGTTCGTTGTAGCGTTTTGCGCCGGGCGCTTCTCGCGAGGCAATGGCGATATCAGCGCCGGTTAATTGCGGTGGTAGAAAGCGCTCGATTTCCTGGGGCGGCATGGACAAATCGGCATCACACATCAGGCGAAATTCGCCCCGAGCGGCCAACATGCCGCGCTGTACCGCCAGACCTTTGCCGGCCTGTTCCTCATGCAGTACATAGAGCCTCTCGTATTGTTGGGCAAGTTTTTGGGCTAAGGCAAAGGTCTGATCCCGACTGCCGTTTTCCACCACCCACACTTCAGAACTGTATGGCTGGGAGTTCAGATAGTTAAAAAGGGTCTCTAAGGTCTGTGGCAGGCGATGCTCTTCATTATGGGCGGGAATGATGACCGAGAGATAGGGTGAGTTCAAGGGATCACCTGGTTATTTTAGCCAGAAAATGGCAGGGAGGGGAGTAGTGTGAAAAGGGGAGGGAAGAGGGGAAAATTGGATAAGAATTTCATAACTGATAGATTCTGCAATACATTAATCCAATGAAAATGAAATAACATAATCCCTATAATTTTAACATCTTTTCCCGGGTGTGTCCCAATTTTGTTGGGGTAAAATTGGGGGTAGGAGGTTGAAAATGGAAGAGACAAAGCAAAAAACAGTTCTTTCAGGGATAGTGCAATCAATGGAAGCGTTCCTGCAGTGGGCGAAAGA
>Ga0308403_1000030_pt1 | contig 49392 bp, 44 predicted proteins | sample HotsprSampleOSM3_FD_203470 | JGI IMG/M metagenome (GOLD analysis project Ga0308403, IMG submission 203470) | Hot spring phototrophic mat microbial communities from Octopus Spring, Yellowstone National Park, Wyoming, United States - 20060914_OS-M3 ... | reverse complement strand
GTCCGCAGCAGCCGTCCATCTACCGCATCCCAGACGCGGACGGTGCGGTCTCGTGATCCTGAGGCGAGGCGGCGTCCGTCGGGCGACCACGCGACTGAATACACATGACCTGTATGCCCTTCGAGCGTCCGCAGGAGCGTCCAGGACGCCGCGTCCCAGACGCGGACGGTGCCGTCAAGTGATGCTGAGGCGAGGAAGCGTCCATCAGGCGACCACGCAACTGAATTCACATCACCTGTATGCCCTTCAAGCGTCTGGGCGAGTTGCCCTGCCACCGCGTCCCAGACGCGGACGGTGCGGTCTCGTGATCCTGAGGCGAGCGCCCGTCCATCAGGCGACCACGCAACTGACCACACCGTGTCTGTATGCCCTTCGAGCAGGCGCGGCGTCCGCTCGAAGTCTTCTGGGTCATATAGCCAGATGCCCATGCTGGCTGCCACTGCCAGTGTTCGTCCATCGGGCGAGTACTGTGCATTGTAAACGCTGCCGCGCCCGAGAATGCGCAGCAGCTGCAGGCGGTGTATGTTAGCAGCCGAGATCGCCGTCTTCGGACGGAAAGTGGCGGTCACAGTCTGGATGTACGCCTCAACCTCAGCTTGGAAAGCGGTTGCTGTGGCGTTGGCAGCTGCTGTAGGATTCTGCAGCGCGCGCGCCGTCTGAGCTGCGGCGCGCGTCTGCTCGGCTGCCGCCGTAGGCGAGAGCGTTGATTGCCTGAGCGGCGCCGCTACAGCGGTCGGCGGCGCTGCCTGCTCAGCGGTCTGTTGGCTCAGCGCGTTCGCCACGGGCGTCGTCTGAGCTTCGGCAGGCTGTTGTCGCGCAGGCTGCGCAGCGATGATCGCGATCAGCGCTAAAACGATCAGCGCGCCTGCGCTCGCCAGAAGACCTTTGCTTTTCAAAAGATTCATTGCTCGTAGCTCCTTACATCTGAATTGCTTATCGGCGTTCGTCCTTCAGCGCAATGCTCATGCGCACGCCACATGCAATGTACCACAATTTTCAGATGCATTTCAACGTGCGTCACCGTTAGCGCACAGTGAGCGCAGCGCCGCCGCTGGGCAGCTTGCGCACTTCGATGTGAGTCGGGAAGGCGTCGCGCAGCTCTTCGATGTGCGTCACGACGAGGATCAGATCGAAGCGATCCTGCACTGCGTTGATCGCCTCGATCAGCCGCTCGCGTCCGACCGCGTCTTGCGAGCCGAAGCCTTCATCTATGACCAACGTGCGCAGTTGCGCGCCTGCGCGCCGCGCCAAAAACTGGCTGAGCGCCACGCGCAGCGCAAAATTGATGCGGAAGCTCTCGCCGCCGCTGTAGAGCGCGTAATCGCGCTGCCCTAGCTCATCGCTGATCAGGATATCGAGCGTCTCGATCACGCCTTCGCCGCTCTTTTTGCCGCGCTGAGTCTCGAAGCGCAAGTGCATCCGACCGTCGCTCATGCGCGCTAACAGATCGTTCGCCAGCATCTCTAGCTCGGGAATGGCGGCTTCGATCAGCATGGCAGGCACGCCTTTCTTGCCGAAGGCGCTCTGCAGCTCTTGATAGAGCCGCTCTTGCGTGTTCAGCTCGGTCAGCTGCTCGCGCAGCGCGCGCAGGCGCTCGCGGATGCTCGCCAAGTTCTCCAGCTTGCTCCTGAGCGATGCATAGCTCTCGGTCAGCGCGTTGTAAGTCGCGCGCAGCCGATCGCGCTCGGCGCGCAGCTGCTGCGCCTGCTGCGCGAGCGCGGCAAGCTCAGCCATGCGCGCTTCCAGCGCCGGCAAAGATGCTTCCAGCTCGGCGGCGCGCGCTTGTTTCTGCTCGGCTTGGCGCTGTTTCTCAGTGATGCGCCGCTGCAAAGCAGGCGATTTTTCAAGCGCTTGCCTGAGCCGCTCAGCGCTCAAGCGCGTCTCTTGCAGCGCCATCAGCTCTTGGCGCAGCGCGTCGTGCTTCTCAGGATCGTAATTGAGCGCCTCGGCTTGCCGCTCGCATTCCGCCATGCGCTGGCGCGCCGACTCGGCGAACGATTCCGAATCGAGCTGCGCTTGCAAGGCGGCGCGTTCGGCGCGCAACTGAGCAGCGCGCTCGATGGCGTTCTCAACGGCGCGCAGACTCGCTTCAAGCGTGCCGAGCTGCTTGCTGAGCGCCGCTTCCTGACGTTTGAGCGCACTTTCAGCTGACTCAGCTTGTTTTTTAAGTTGCTCGATCTGCCTATCAGTAACTTTAATGAATTGTTCAGTCTCGCGGTACGCTCTGCGCAGCGCTTCAATCTGCTCATCGTACTCAGCGATGAGCGCGGCGCGCTTCTCGGGCGAGAGCGGCGTGTTGCAGACAGGACACAAGGCAGTTTGCGCGGCTTGCAGCACGTCGCGGCGGCTGCGCAGCTGCTTGCCTTCGCTCTCAACTTGCGCGTTCCTAGCTTCGTGCGCGGCGCGCGCTTCACCGAGCTGCGCGATCTGCTCGCGCAGGGCTTGCTGCTGCGCTTTTTGCTGCTCTAGCGCGGTCAGTTCAGCCTGCGCTTGGGCGCGCTGCCTGTGAAGCGAGTCGCGCTGTGCGGCGTCTCGCTCAAGGAGCGCGATCTGGCGCTCAAGCGCTTCGCATTGCGCGCGCAAGCGCTCGCGCGTCCGCTCGAATTCGGCTTCGGCGGCGCGATAGGCGCTCTCAAGGCGCGCGAATTCGCGGGCGACCGAATCAAGCGCTGTCACTGCGGACTCAAGCTGTTGGCGCTGCGCTTCGGCGCGCTCGATCTGGGCGCGCTGCGCGATCAAGGCGTCGCACTGGGCAGATTCGCGCTGCAGCTCGGCAAGTTCGCGCGTTAGCGCAGCGAGGTCGCTTTTGAGCGCTTGGACGTTCTCTAATACGCTTTTGTGTTCGCGCTGCGCGGCAGCCAATTGATCGGGCAGGTTGCTCAAGGCGCGGTAGGCGTCTTCGGCGCGGTCGAGGTCGTCGCGCGCTTGGTCAAGCTGTTGACGCAAGGCGTCCGCTTGTCCCTGCAGGGCAGGCGCCTGCGCCAATTCCGCCTCAAGGCGCTCGATCTCGCGCTGACCTTCTGCGCGCAGCGCGGCGCACTCACGGGCGCGCTCTTTGGCGCAGGCTTCGTAGGCTTCCCAGTGCGTCAGACCGAGAATTTCAGCCAGAATTTCCTTGCGGCGCGCGGCAGTCTGCGTGGCGAAGGCATCGGCTTTGCCTTGTTGCAAGAAGGCAGAATGGACGAAGGTCTCGTAGTCCAAGCCGACGCGCCGCTTGATCTCTTCATCTATATCGCGGACGTGCGCGTGTTCATTGATGGGCAGCCATTGCTCGCTTGTCGGATCGTAGACGCGCAAAAGGACGGATTGTTTGCTCGTCCTGCCGCTTTTGGTGTACAGGCGCTGCACTTGATAGCGCTGTCCGCTTTGCTCGAAGGTGAGCGCGACGAACATCTCGTGCTGACCGATGTGCAGGAGCTGATCTTTATCGCTGGCGCGCGCTTTTCCCCAGAGCGCCCATGTGATGGCGTCCAGCAAAGATGACTTGCCTGCGCCGTTGGCGCCTGTCAGGCAGGCGACGTGGACGCCGTCCAGCGAGAGCCTGACCTGATCGCGGTAGGCGAGGAAGTTTTTGATGATCAGCTCCAGCGGACGCATGAGCAGCTCAGCGCGCTACCAACCATGCTCAAGGCGCGCGATCAGGCGCTCGGGCATCTCGGCGCGGCGCATTCGCTCTTGCGTGAGGTGGATCGGATATGGCACGCGCCGATACTCAAGGATGTGCTTCTCAACCTCGAGAATGGCGTAGGAAGCGTCGGGATTGGCGTCGCGCGGCTGACCGACGCTGCCCGGATTGATGATCAGGCGGTGTCCGTTCAGCGGGGCAGGTTGACGGTAGACGGGCTGCTGAGCATCGGTATCGCCGCGCTCGGAGAGCTGTTTGTAGATCACGGGCGTGTGCGTGTGTCCGACGAAGCAGTAAGGCGTCTCGAAGTGCGGGAAATTCAAGGCGGCGATGATCGGATCGAGGATGTATTCCCAGACAGGCTCGCGCGGGCTGCCGTGCGCCAATGTGTACTGCCCTAGCACGAAAGTGGTGGGCAAGGCGTCTAGATAAGCGATGTTCTCAGGCTTGAGCGTCTCTTGTGTCCAGAGGACGACCTTGCGCGCATCAGCGTTGAAGGTGCGGATGTCCAATCGGTTCAGCGCTGCCCAGTCATGGTTGCCTGCCAAGCATAAGTGCGGCAAGGTCTTGAGCAGCTCGCAGCACTCGTTGGGATCAGGTCCATAGCCGACCACATCGCCTAAGCACCACACATAGTCCCACTCGCCTTTAGCATCGGTGAGGACGCTCTCGAAAGCCGCCAAGTTGGCGTGAATATCGGAAATGATCAAAATCCGCATAGTTTGCCTACGTTCCAAGCGAAGATTTGGTGCAGCACCTGACTTGTGAGGTATCTTAGCACGAAAATGGACGGTCTGCGAAAAAACGGACCGCTGACTTCGTGAAAAATTCATATAGGGCGTTATAATGGAGCGCTATGTGGAGAAAAACGCTCTGGAGACGGCTCGTGGCGGCGGCGCTGCTGAGCTTGGGCGTGAGCGCGTGTGCCGCGCCTGCCACACAAGCGACTCAGACGCCGCTGCCGAGCGATTTCATAAGACGCAACGCCGATTGGCGACCTGTGATCCAGACTTTCGATGGCTATCAGATGGTGCGCGTGCCGCGCGGTTGCTTCAAGATGGGCATGGAAGGCGGACGGCGCGATGAGCGTCCTGTGACTGAGGTGTGCATCACGCGCGCTTTCTGGCTTGACCGTTTTGAGGTGACCAATGCACAATATGGCTCTGAAGGCGGCTATGGCGGCGCGAACGTGCCGCGCGGCAACCTGACGTGGTTCGAGGCGCGCGATTTTTGCGCGGCGCGCGGCGGGCGCCTGCCAACAGAGGCGGAATGGGAATACGCTGCGCGCGGACCAGACGGTCTGATCTATCCTTGGGGCAATATCCTGATGCCTGATCGCTTGAACTTCGATCAGCGGCAGCTTGAGCCTTCGCCTGTGGGCAGTTTTCCGAAGGGCGCATCGTGGGTTGGCGCGGAAGATATGAGCGGCAACATGTGGGAATGGGTGAGCAGCCTGTACATGCCGTATCCGTATCGCGCTGACGACGGACGCGAGGATGCGAACAACACGACCTTGCCGCGAGTCTTTCGCGGCGGTTGGCTGAGCTATGTGGACTATGGCACAAGCGCTGTGATGCGCTTCCGCCTTGCCGCTGATGAACGCGATTGGCGGATCGGCTTCCGCTGTGCAAAGGACGATTGAAGCATCCATGAGACAAGGCTCTAAAGCGCTGCGCCGCCTCGCGTTGATCGGCTTTGGCGTGTTGCTGGCATGGCTGATCGCCGAAGTCGCCTTGCGGCTTGGCTTTGAGTTCTTGCCGCCGCGCATTCAGGCTGAGTTGCAAGGCGTGCGGCGCGTGCCATGGTCGGATGAGCGCATTGTGCCTGCCTTTCCGTTCATCTTGGATCGCACAATTCAGGTGCGCCTGCCTGTCGGCTTGCGAGATTATCCCGTCCGTTGGAGCGACGCGCGCTTTCAGGTGGATACGATCAGCGTTTGGGACGGTCATGAAGTTGGCTTTCGCAGCGCGCCTGCGCGTTATCCGCTGGACGTGATGACCTTCGGCGATTCGTTCACTTTCTGCTGGACAGACTATGCCGATTGTTGGGTGACGCAGCTGGCGCAGCGCTATGGCAATTGGTTCAATGCGGCGGTGCCAGGCACAGGCACTGCTGGTCAGTTCGCGCTGATGCAACAAATCGTGCCGCCGACTAAGCCGCGCTTGGTCATTTGGACATGGTTTCCAAACGATCTGAAAGATGTTTATGACCTTGACCTGTTGCAAGGCAAGACTGAGCCGCTGGAGACGCCGCCGCCGCTCAATCCTGACCTTGAGCCTGTCGGTCTAGGGCAATTTTCGGCAGTGGCGCACCTGATCTACGTCGCGCTGACGCCGCCAACTGTCCTGACGCCTTATCAGCACTATCAGACCGTGTTTGTGAGTGACCGTCCGCTGCTGATCCGCACGACGGAATATCCGCACGCCGACTCGCTGGCTTGGTCGGCGAATCGCTATGGCTTGGCGCGCACGCTGGAGATTTTTGACAGCGCGCGGCGCTTTTTGCGCGATGAAATCGGCGCTGAGCTGCTGATCGTGCTGCTGCCGACCAAAGAAGAAGCCTATAGCGCGGCGCTGAGCGCGACGCTCGGCGCGGAGTACATCGAGTCCATTGGCGAAGGACGGCGCGCTATCATCGCGCACTTGGCAGCCGAAGGCTACCATCACCTTGACGCACTGCCTGCGCTGCGCGACGCCGTCGCGCGCGGCGAGCGCGTCTTCTACAGTTTCGACTCGCACTTAGACGCGAGCGGCAATCGGGTATTGGCGCAGCTCGTCGCTGAATATCTCGACCGTGAAAAGTTGCTGCCAAGCCGTGAGTGATGATATTATCGTAGGCTGAACACTCAGAAGTTCCTCAGGACGACAAAAGGGAACAATGCGACTCTCACGTCGAGACGTAGTTGATGCAGTCTTCGTCTTTGCACTATTTGCGTTTGTGGTTGTGGCAAGCCTGTTACGAGTCGAATTTGGCGATACACTGCAGTACAAGGACGGCTGGTGGTATCTCAGCCGCGCTTGGCAGCACACACACGGCGTAATTGATAATCTATCTTTCTACACGCTTGCCTATCCGCTTTTGGTAGGCGTGATCAACGGGCTTGTCTACGATTTGCCTGTCTCAGGGATGATCGCCAACGCGATCATCCTGCTCTTCATGGCTTTTGGCATATATCTGATCGGCAGATTATTTTTCAGCCGCGCTGTTGCCCTGTTGAGCGTTTTCATCTTCATGCTCAACGGCAAGTTGCTCTATCACGTTCGGATGTTCAATGCCGATTTGCTCTTCATGGCGGCTGTGACTTGGATGGTGATCGTCGCAACTTTGCTCGTCAGGACGACGCGTCGAGTTTGGGCAGTTGTTCTAGCTATTCTAGTAGGCGTATCGCCATATATTCGATTCGAATCTTATGTTTACGGAGCGCTCATCTTGCTGGTTGCGGCGATATTCTACAAGCGCGCGCATGGCTTTCAGGCGTTGGCTCGACAGGCGCTTTTCATTGGATTTATCGTCGGGCTGCTGTGGATGACCTATGCCGTCTGGTTTTTGAGCGGCGCTGACGATCTAGGCGGTATTACAAATACTTGGCGTTATACAACAGCTCATAAACTTGCGAGTTGGGTGCAAAATCTAGCCCAAACTTTTAATGCGCTAGACTGGATAGTAATTTTTACGAGCGCCTATTCATATATCGCAGCTTTGAAGAAAAAAAAGCGCAATTCGAGCCATAGCTTTTCTGAGCATTCCAATAGCTGTAGCAGGCGTTTATGTAGCTTTTGCGACGCCTCAGCCGGATGCTCGCTACGCTTTCCACGTTTTGCCTTACCTTGCCATTGCTTATAGTCTTGCTATACACAACTTATATCAATACAAAAGGTTGTTTTCTGTAGTGTTAATTGCACTTGTCCTATATGTGCTTATAGCAGCAGGCACTGTGGGAACTTTACCTGCTCCGATGGCGTTCCAGAGCGATGCGCGAGCAGTGGCAATCAAGCAACTCGCAGGCGATATACACTTTTGGAAGCACGAGAATGGTTACCGAGATGCAACCATTCGCACAATGTGTACAGATTTGATGATCTTCGCTCAGTTTGATGTGCGTCTTCCCTTCACAGGATTAACCTTCAACTCGCAGCGCTTTGCGCCGCCAGAGCGCGCCTTGCCTGAAATGGCAGCGCACGGCGATCTTCTGTTGACCTGTCCAAAAGGCGAGATCATCTCAGATTTAAGAGGCATCAGTTCATATTGGGTTGATTTCTATGAACACTTGAATGCTACGCCTGTGCTGAGCGAAAACGATCCGCTGGAAGAAGTGGGAAGAATTGGCGAGTATAAAATCTATCGTGTTAAGCCTGAAGCGGCGAGCGAGCGCCAATTTACAGCAAAGTGAGCTGCTGCTGACTTTGTGCAACATTCCAGCGGCAGCTCAGAATGTTGAGAACTCATGCTGAAACAAAGCATTCTTTGCCGCTTGGCACGGCTGATCAGCGCGTTGATCGGCCTCGCCTTGCTCTTCGAGATCGGCGTGCGCGTTTTTTGGACGACGCTGCCTAACGAGCTGCGCTTGGCGATTGTCGGCGTGCGCCTTCTGCCTTGGTCTGAAGAGACGCTTGCGCTGCCTGCGACCAAGCTAAAAGTGCAAGACGCGGAAGCGCAGGCTGAGAGCCTGGATGTGTTGGCACTCGGCGACTCGTTCACCTTCTGTTGGATGGACGCGAGCGATTGCTGGATTGCGCACTTGAGCGCGCATGGCTGGCGCGCATTGAGCGCAGCGGCGCTCGGCAGCGGCTCGACAGAGCAGTTGAACATGTTGCGCAAGCTCTTGCCGAGCCTCAAGCCGCGCCTGATCATCTGGCAGTGGTATCACAATGACGCGGAAGATAACTGCCGCCTGGCGCGCCGCAACGTCACTGCACAAGCCACAGCCGAGTCCGCGCCTGAGCGCGCGCCTGCCATCGGCAGCGGACTAGGGCGATACTCGGCGTTAGCGCGTATGATCGGCAATTGGTTGCGCTGGCGCGCCTTGACGCCGCCACAGCCGCCGCCCGTCGTTCCCGCGCCCGACTCTGAGCTGCCGTGTGAGAGCGACATGACGAGCGTCTTGGACGATTACGCCGCAGGCATCGCGCTCGCCGCTGAACACGGCGCGACGGTCGTCATAGCGCTTGTGCCGCATATTGACGAAGTGGAAAGCGCGCAAGAATCCCACTTAGCTGCGACGCAAGCGCGCCAAATTTTGCGCGATCACTGCGCAGCGCGCGGCTACCATTGCGTCGATCCATTCGAGACGTTGCGCGCAGCCTATCGAAGCGGTCAGCGCATGTACAATCGCGCCGACCTGCACTTGACCGCCGAAGGCAGACGCTTGTTCGCCGAAGCGTTGATCGCCTACATTGAACAGCACCGACTTTTGCCTGAAAGGACGGCTACCTATGCCGACTGACGTGCTGCTGATCGCGCTGATCAGCTTTTTGATCGGTCTCTCGAAAGGCGGACTCGGCGGACCGGTCCTCGGCGCCATGATCGCGCCACTGCTGAGCCAAGTGATGCCTGTGCAGCAAGCGGTCGGCATCACTTTGCCAATGCTCCTGACAGGCGATGCGATGGCGCTGCGCGCGTATTGGCGCGCTTGGGAATGGCGCTACCTGCGCCTTTTGCTGCCGGCGGCGCTGATCAGCACCTTCATCGGCGTCGCGTTGCTGCGCGAGCTGCCTAACGAGACGCTCAAGCGGCTGCTCGGCTTATTTTGCCTGTTGACCGTGATCTACAAGCTGGTCAGCGATGCGCTGAAGCAGCTGACCTACACGCCGCGCCAATGGCACGCTTGGTTAGCAGGCTTCATCGCAGGTCTTGGCTCGGCAGTGGCGAACGTCGGCGCGCCTGCCTTCACGGCGTATATGCTGCTGCAGAAAGTCTCGCCGCGCGTCTTCATGGGCACCGTGACCGTCTTCTTCGGCGTCTTGAACGTGCTGAAAGTGCCGCTCTTTCTCTCTATCGGCGCGCTAGAGCCGCAAGTGTTCCTCAGCTTGGCGTGGGTGCTGCTGCTGGTGCCGCTCGGCGTCGCGGCGGGCTATTGGCTGGTCAAGCGCTTGAGCGCGCGCGTCTTTGAGCTTTCGATGTTGGCGCTGCTGGTCTATATCAGTGTGGCGCTGCTGTTTGGCTAGGCGGCTTCTGGCGTGGCTCGGCGAGGCGCAAGGCTGAGAGCCAACCGAGGCTCGCCAGCAGGATCGAGCCGATGAAGACGACCGGATACAGGCGCACGTTGACGGTTGCGATGGGCAGGAAGCTGGGCAGGATCGCCTCAAGGTTGCCGAGCGCAGGGCGCGCCGTGAGCTGTAAGAGCAAGCCGCCGAGGACGGGCGCGAGATTGCTGACAGCGCTGATCGTGTTAGTCAGACCGATGTAGATCGGACGCGCGTGCGGCGGCGCGTGCGTGATCATCCAATCGAAGTAGCTTGGGAAGATCGTGCCGCTGACCACGCCCATCAAAAAGAAAGTGGCATACAGAGCAGGCTGTCCCAAACCGAGATAGCTGAGCAGCGCAAAGACGGCTTCTAGCACCAAGCAAGCGCCGGCGAGCAAAATGACCGCCTTGCTGCCCGAGCGCCTGCTCAGCACGCCCATGGCCAGCGCGCCGCCTGCATTGCCGAGCTGGATCAAGATGATCGTATCGGCGATCAGCACCTCGCTGCGGATGCCCAGTCCGCCTGTGGCGAAGATGGTATAGAATGGCGCGCTCATCGTAGCGAGATCGAAGAGCAGGCGCGTGCGCACAAAATGCCTGAAGGCGCGGTCGGTGCGCAGCACATTGCCCAAGAAAGCGCCGTACTCGCGCACATTCGGACTCTGCGTTGCGATTGGCGCAGGCTGTTCTTCGCGCAGCAGCGCCAGACCGATGCCGCCGCACACAAAAAAAGCGCCTGCCACAGCGAAGACCAAGCCGTAGTTCAGCGGAAAGGCTAAGCCCGAGCCGCCAATCGCCCAGCGCGCGAATTGGCTCATGCCAAAAGCGCCGAAAGCTACCGTGAACTGTCCAATGCCGAAGAGCGTGCCGCGCAATTTGTTCGGTATCGAGCTGCCCAGCAGATCGCCCCAGCCCAGCGTGACCACTGAGTCGCCTACGGCGAACGCCCAATAGCCGATCAAGAACGCGATCAACATGAATTGCGTGTTGCGCGGCTCAACTGTGACCAGCATGATGGCAATGCCGATCATGGTCAAGCGCACGAACGGCGCAGGCAGCAAGAACGGCTTGCGCCATGTGCGCCGATTGACGATCTGCGCCAAGAAGAGCTGCGGCACAAGCCAACAGAAGTAATAGGCGCCAGTCGCCAAGCCGATCAAGCTCTGATCGCTAGTTAACTGACTGACGAAATCTGGGATGAAGGCGCTGCTAGTGCCGACCATGCCGAAGCCGACGCCGAAAGCGAAGTAATCCAGCACGAAAAGGACGAAGTTGCGCCGCAGATGCGCATAGCGCGGCGCTGTGGTAGCCGTTGCCGTCATGATGCTATCGGTTGTCTCGCTCTCTGAAAGTCGCTAGTAAGGCTTCAGCCAGCTATTCAGCCATGTGTAGGCTTTGTAGCGCATGGCAGGCTCGAAGCCGCTGCCACGCGGATAGACGTAATGCGCCAGGCGCTGTGGCACGCCCAGCCGCTGATAGGTGAGCAGCGCACGCTGGTAGATTTCGGCAGCATCCGTGCTGTGCGCGTCGCCTACGACGGTCGAGAGCAAGAACGGACGCGGCGCGACCAGCGAGAGGATGTCATGCAGATCGGCGACCTGCATCAGGCGCGGCACGACAAACTCAATTTGAAACCAATTGCCCTGCCGCACGGTCTCGCGGTAGCTCATCAGGCTGCCGTGCGCCACAGTCGCGATCAGGCGCGGCTCGAAGGCGGCTGCCCAGAGCGCCATGCGCGCGCCGTAGCTCTGCCCGATGAAGCCGAGCCGTGCGCTATCCACTTCAGGGCGCGTGAGCAGGTAATCCACAGCGCGGCTGATATCCGAGATCAAGTGGCGCAGCATGGTCTCGCCGCGCAAGAGCAGGACGGTATACTGCTGCAGCGTATAGGCAGCATCGTAAGCGGCGCCGTTGCTGTGCGGCGAGCGTCGCTCGCCATAGCCGAAGGCATCCGGCGCCATGACAACGTAACCGAGCCGCACCAGCTCAACGCCGATGGACGGGCGCGCTTCGTCCACCATCTCGTCCTTGCCTGCGGCGAAGTTGCCGCTGCTGTGATGGCAGATGATGGCAGGGCATGGCGCGCTCACGCCTTTCGGGATGAGCAAGTGCGCGTAGCTCCACTGATTCGGGCTGACCTGATACTTGATATGCTCGCGACGGTAATGGTCGCGCTCAGCGACTGCCAGCACGTACGGCGAGAGCGGCGCAGGATCGGGCGGCGCGCCTAACACAGAGGTCAGCGATTGTTGCAGCATCTCAGCCAAGCTCGTCTCTGAGGTTGAGCGCACCATTTCTCTCTGCCTATCTGTCATTCTGTTCAGCTTGCCTTATATTTTGATCGAAAGTGACGCTTTTTTCAAAAAGTGGCGCTGCGCACTGCCTATCTTTAGAAAATCTGTGCTATACTGATTGCAGCGCAACAGATGCATCTTGAGAGAGTGGTATGAGCGACCGACCTGCTGACTCAGCTGAGCGCGAAGCCGCTGCGCAGCGCGCCGCCGAGCTGCGCCGTCTGTTGAACGAACACAACTATCGCTACTTTGTGCTTGCCGCGCCGACCATCAGCGATGCTGAGTACGACCAACTCTTCGACGAGCTGGACGCCATTGAGAAGCGCTATCCTGAGCTGATCACGCCCGATTCGCCTACGCAGCGCATCGGCGATGACCTTGACGAGCGCCTGCCCAAAGTGACACATCCTGCGCCGATGCTCAGCCTTGCCAAAGCCTACACAGCGGACGAGCTGCGCGCTTGGCAGGCGCGCCTTGAGAAAGTCCTCGATACGCGCGCTGCGTTCGCCTATACCGTTGAGCCGAAATTCGACGGCGTCTCAGTCGTCTTGACCTACACAGACGGCGTCTTGACGCTCGGCGCGACGCGCGGCGATGGCTACACAGGCGATGACGTCACGCCGAGCGTGCGCACCATTCGCAGCGTGCCGCCGCGCTTGCCTGCCACGCCTGAGGCGCCGCCAGTGCCACAGCGCTTGGTCGTGCGCGGCGAAGTGGTCATTCACAAGGATGACTTCAAAGCCTTCCAAGCGCGGATGCAAGCTGAGCAGCCTGAAGGCGCCGCCAAGTTCGTCAATGCGCGCAACACAGCCTCAGGCGCGCTGAAACAGCTCGATCCGAAGGTCGCGGCGTCGCGTCCGCTCACCTTCTACGCCTTCGGCATTGTAGATGCCTCTGATGAGCTAGGCGAGCGCTTGCCGCGCGACCAATACGCTGTTTTGCAATACTTGCGCGCGCTCGGCTTCCTGACCAGCGATCATGTGCGCCGCTTTGAATCTTTGGAAGACGCAATCGCCTATGTACAAGCCTTCGAGGCGCATCGTCACGACCTGCCCTTCGAAATTGACGGCATGGTCATCAAAGTGGACGACGCGGCGCTCTACAACGCGCTCGGCATCGTCGGCAAGAATCCGCGCGGCGCCATCGCCTATAAATTTCCGCCCGAAGAAGTGGTCACGCGCTTGGTCAAGGTCACGTTCAACGTCGGACGCACGGGCATGATCGTGCCAAGCGCCGAGCTGGCGCCGGTCTTCGTCAGCGGCGCGACCATCCGCCAAGCGACCTTGAATAACTTCGAGGATATCGCGCGCAAAGACGTGCGCATCGGCGATTGGGTGCGCATCAAGCGCGCAGGCGAGGTGATTCCGTTCGTGATCGGCGCGCTGAGCGAGCGACGCGACGGCACGGAGCAGATCATCGCGCCGCCTGAGCGCTGTCCGTTCTGCGACGCGCCTGTAGTGCGCGCCGAAGGCGAGATCGCGTACTATTGCAGCAATCTAGACTGTCCTGAGCGGCGCGCGCGGCAATTGGAGTATTTCGTCGGGCGCGGACAGATGGACATCGAAGGGCTGGCGGAACGCGGCGTGCGTCAGCTGCTTGAGGCAGGGCTGGTGCGCGACGAAGCCGATCTGTTCGCGCTGAGGGCAGAGCAACTTGAGCCGCTGGAAGGCTACGGCGCGCAGAAGGTCAAAAAGCTGCTGGCGAGCCTTGAAGCGGCTAAGAGTCGTCCTCTGGATCGCGTGATCACGGCGCTGGGCATCCCAGGCGTCGGCTTGACAGTAGCGCGCTTGCTCTTGAAGCACTTTCCGAGCCTTGAGGCGCTGCAGAGTGCCACGCTTGAGCAGCTGGACGCCGTTCACGGCATTGGCGAGGCGCTCGCGCAGACGGTCGTGGCATGGTTTGCCGAGCCGCGCAATCGCGCCTTGCTGGAGAAGCTGCGCGCGCACGGCGTGCAGATGTCGCCATTGGAGAGCGCCGCGCCGCGCTCATCTGCGCTGAGCGGCTTGACCTTCGTGCTGACAGGCACGCTGCCGACCTTGACGCGCGATGAGGCAGCCGCGCTGATCGAAGCGCACGGCGGCAAGGTCGCCAGCAGCGTCAGCAAAAAGACCAGCTACGTGGTGGCAGGCGAAGCAGCCGGCAGCAAGCTGGAGAGAGCGCAGGCGCTCGGCATTCCTGTGCTGGATGAAGCAGGCTTGCACGCGCTGATCGCAGAGCGCTCAGCTTTGCGGCAGGACTAGCGGCGGCACCTCGGCGCTATCGCGCGCAGCGGCGATCACGGGCGGCAGATTGCGGAAGGCGCGCGCGATGCGCGTGCCATGCCATGTGATCCAACTGCCTTCCACGACGTAAATGTGACCGTTGCGCACGGCAGGCACGTCCAGCGCGTCGAAGGCGAGCGCGTCGGCTTCTGTGAAGGCATATGGCTCGGTCGGCAGCAGGATGATCTCAGGCTGCGCTGCTTCAACTTCTGCCAATGTGATGCGCGGATAGCGCGTGTCGCGTCCTGCGCGGCGCGGATCGTCAGCCGCGAGCGGCTCAGCGCGACCGAGATCGGCAGCCAGTGGAAATTGCCGCTCGCGCTCAGCGAAGACGTTCAGCGCGCCGCACGTGAAGAGCAGATCGTGCGCGAAGGTTTGCGCGTTGAAGGTCATCCACGGATCGCGCCAGATCGGCACAAAGGCGCGCACAGGTGGATTCTGCTCAGCGTAGCGGCGCATCATCTCGTACGTGATCTCGATCAGGCGCACGCGATGCACCATCGAGGCTTCCTCGAAGACTTCCATGATCTGCCACAGCAGCTCGATCGCGTCGCGCACGGTGTTCGGCTGCGTCACCCAGATTGGAATGCCTGCTGCTTGCAGCGCTTCGGCGTCCTCGCGCCGATTTTCCTCGCTGTTGAGCATCACCAGGTCAGGCGCCAGCGCCTTGATCTTCTCAAGGTCAGGATTCTTCGTGCCGCCGACCTTCGGCAGCGCCTTCGCCGACTCAGGATAGATGCAGTAGTCGGTCACGCCGACCACGCACTGCCCGAGATTCAGCTCGAAGAGCGACTCGGTCAGGCTCGGCACGAGCGATACTACGCGCTGCGGCACAAAATCCACAGGCAGCGAGTAGTCGTAAGCGTGCGTGTAGCGCGCTTCAAGATCGGCGTCATGCGGCGTTTGAATCGGCTCGTCCGTGCGTTCGCTCATGGCGTCTCTCAGGCTTGATCAGGCGTGCGCAACGCGCTACCCAATAGGACGGTCACTTGGCGCTCGCCCCAGACTTCCACTTGTCCCTCAGCGCCGAGCGCCAAGGCTGAGCGGCTGCCGATGCCGATGCCATACGCGCTCGGATGCGCTGCCAGCAGCGCGTGCAACGCCGCCGTGCGCTCAGGCTGCTCATAATCGGGCATGATGATCGCGTTCTCGACCCAGCCCAAACCTTGCGCGCCTGCCACAAAGCTGCCTAGCGCCGCCGCGCCTGCGCCAATGCCCAAGATCACAGCGCCGCGCGCATAAGCTGCTTTCATGCCTTCCAGCGCCGCGCCCGGCAAGGCTGCGCGCAGCGTCTCAGCCGCCTGACCGTCGCCCAAGATGATCATGCCCGCTTCGTCCAGCTGCGCACGGATAGTCGCGTCATCTTCAGTGACCACGTCCACCAGATAGCCTGCTGGCGCGCCCATCTCGTCCAGCAGCGCCAAATGCCGATCGGCTGTGTCGGCGTCGCCGGCTGCCCAGATGTACGCGATAGGCTCGCCATAAGCGATGCGCGTCAAGGCTTGCGCCTGAACTTCAAACTCCACGTCTTCTCGGTCGTCCAGCTGCGCGCTGCTGCCGGCTAGAACGAGCCAACCGCGTCCGTCGCGCCAGCGCAAGATGTTCACCTGTGGCATATGCGTTCAATTCTGCGCCGCTCGCAGCGCGTGATGTAGACGCGGCACTTTGCCGCGCTCCTGCTGATAGCGCAGCCAATCGCCGTGCGGAATCTCAGTGTGCGGATACGCCGCCAAGACCTCAGGATCGCCGATGTAGAGCCATGCCCAAGCCTCAGCGCCGCCGCCCAGCTGCACGCGCCGCCGCACGCGCCGATACAAGCCGCGCTCGCCCTGCGCCGCGTTCGGATTGTAGCCTTCCAGACGATCCAGCTCTGCCAGCAAGCGCGGATAGTGCGCAGGATGCAGCACCATCACCTCGCCTTTGACCGTGACGCCGTCTTCAGGCGCGGCATCCACCATCACCGGGAAAGCGCCGAGCGAGTACAAGCGCATGTTGGCGATCTCAGCCGCGAATTCGCTGACCGTGTAGCCGCACAGCAGGCGCATGTAATTGCGCTCGCCGTGCCGCAGCGTGCCATAGGCGAAGATCGGCGTTTGCAGCCACTCGCGCGTTGCGCGCACAGGACGCACTCTCATCAGCTTCACCTCTACGCGCTCGGCAGCACGTACTCAGCTACTGCCGCCGCCAACAAACCAACGCCGAGCGGCAGCGCGTCTTCATCGAAATCAAAACGCGGATGATGGTGCGGAAAATCCAAGCCGCGCGCGTGATTGGCAGAGCCGACGAAGAAATATGTGCCAGGCACGCGCTCCAAGAAGCACGCCATATCTTCGGACGCCATTGTGCGCGCGTCGTCAATCAAGGTCAGCTCAGGCGCTACGCGCTTGAACGCCGCGCGCAGCCGCGCATTGACCTGCGCGTCGTTGCTCAGGGCAGGCGCCAGCAAGCGCGCGCGCACATCGGCTGTGCAGCCGAGCGCAGCCGCCACGCCATCGGCGATTTCATGCAAGCGGCGCGTCACCAGCTCGTTTGTGGCAGGCTGATACGTGCGAAAAGTGCCGCCGAAGGTCACTTCGGATGGAATCACATTGTGCGCGTCGCCGCCGTGAATGTAGCAGACCGAGAGGACGGCAGTGTCCAGTCCGCTCACGTTGCGGCTGACCACGCTCTGCAGCGCGGTGATGATCTGCGCGGCAGCGAAGATCGGATCGCGCGTCTCGTCAGGCAGCGCGCCGTGTCCGCCTTTGCCATGCACCGTGATCGTGAAATCGTTTGCGCTCGCCATTGCCGCGCCTTCGGTCACGCTGACCGTGCCGACGGGCAGGCTGTTCCACAAATGCAAGCCGAGCGCCACTTGCGGCGCAGGCGCTTCCAGCACGCCGTCAGCGATCATGGCGTTCGCGCCTGCCGCGATCTCTTCCGCAGGCTGGAAGACGAACTTGACGCGCCCTGCCAGCCGCTCGCGCTGCGCAGCCAATAACTTCGCCACGCCCAGACTGATGGCGACGTGTCCATCGTGTCCGCAGGCGTGCATCTTGTTCGGCACTTGCGAGCTGTACTCGGTCGCGTTCGCCTCGTGGATCGGCAAAGCGTCCATATCACAGCGCACCAGCACAGTCACGCCGTCCTGCGCGCCTTCCAGCAAGCCGACCACGCCTGTCTTGCCGATGCCTGTCTGCACTTCCAAGCCGAGCGCGCTCAGTTCAGCCGCCACGATGCTCGCTGTGCGCAGCTCTTCAAAGGCAAGCTCAGGCTGTTGATGCAGATCGCGGCGCCGCGCCACCAGTTCAGCGCGCAACGCCTGCGCGTGCGCTAACCAATCTATCGCCATCGGATATCTCTCGTCTCGTGCATCCGCCGCAGTAGATTATAGACGAGTCGCGGCGCTTTCTACAAGGCTCGATCGCTAGGCGCCGTGCGCGAGCAGGCGCTCGTGTTCGATCTTCATACAGCGATCCATGACGACGCGCAAGCCTGCTTCGCTGGCGCGCTGCGCCGCCGCTTCATTGACGATGCCCAGCTGAATCCAGATCGCCTTCGCGCCGACAGCGATGGCGGCTTCAACTGCCTCTGGCACGTCCTCAGCGCGGCGGAAAACATCCACGATGTCAATTGGCGCTTGAATTTGATCGAGCGCGGCGAAGACAGGCTGCTCAGGCGTGCTTGGCGCGCTCGGATTGACGGGATAGATCGTGTAACCGTGCGCTTGCAAGTAGCGCGCCACTTCGTTCGATGGACGGTCGGGCTTGGGCGACCAGCCTACAACGGCGACGTGCTGCGCCGCCTGCAACAGCTGGCGGATTTCCTCATCAGTGGTCAGGCGCATGAGCGAGACTCCTCAACAGGCACTTTGTGTCTTCATTCACAACTATAGAGTCGCTCAGGCGCGACGATTCTTACGCTGCTCGCGCTGAGCGGCTCATTGCGGCGCGGGAATCCGCAATTGCTGCCCGACGCGGATGAAATCGCCTTCCAGCAAGCCGTTGGCTTGGCGCAACTGCTGGACAGTGATGCCGAACTTGCGCGCGATCGCGCCGAGCGTATCGCCTTTCACAACCGTGTAAATGCGCTCGGTCAGCTGAATCGGCGTGGGCAGCGCGGCAGGATCGGCGGGCGCAGGCGGCGCGGCGACCTGACCGGCAGGCGGCGCGTTGCTGCTCACGCGCGGCGCGCAGTTCGGCACGATCAAGACATCGCCGGGCTTCAGACTATCGGGATTATTGCGCAGCCAAGGATTGACGTTCAGGAAGTCCTGATTGGTCAGGTTGTACATACGAGCGATCTTGCTGAGCCATTCGCCGGGCTGCACAGTGTGCTGGCACGGATTATCGGTCGGCAACGCGGTCGGCGTAGGCGGCAGGATCGGCGGCGCTTCGGTCGGCAGCTCAGGCGACGGCTCGGCAGGCGCCTCGGTCGCGGCGGTCTCTGGGAACATCTGGAAGGCGGTCGCCGTCGGCTCAGGCGTCTGAGTGGGCAGCAGAGTCGGCGTCTCGGTAGGCGGAATGTAGCCTTCGGCAGGCAACGGCGTGATGAAAGGCGTGGCGCTCGGCGCGATGTTTGGCGTGGCGGTTGGCTCAGGCGTCAGGACGGCGATATCTACGCTGGTCGGCTCAATCTCGCGACCTGCCGGCTGGAAACAGGCGGCTGCCGATAGCAGCAGCGCGCAGCTGATCGTCCATCGTCTCAGAGATATTTTGCGCCGCATGGCTCGCACTCCTGAATCAGACTATGTACAGCATAGCGCGTTTATCGGCTTTAGACAATAGCCTTGCCGCGCGCAGTGTGTGCAGCACAGCAAAGCCTGTTATAATCGGCAGCACGTTTCACCGTGCTTGGAGCAACCTGATGAGCCGTGTGATCAATCCTGAGCGCGCAGGCAAGCTGCGCAATCAACATATGCGGACTGCCGCTGAGCTGCTGCGCCGTCTTGGGCAGAAGCCTGAAGTGGACGCCGAGGCGCGCGATATGGTCGCCACGCTGATTTATTGCTTCCGCGAGATCGAAGACAGCATCGAAGTCTCGATGCAGGCGTGGGAAAAGCGCAACTACTGGAACAAGGTGGAGCAGTTTCGCGCGCAGTGGTCATGGCTGAGCGCGGCGTGCGGTCGCCTTGAGGAGTTGGTGCGCACAGGCGCTTGGGAGCAACTGCCGATGCACATCCTGCCGTTGTTGCCGCACTTTGTGACGATCACGATCAACAAGTTCACGCGCACGCCTGAGACGTGGGCAGGCGCTTACGAGCGGCTGATGGCGGAATACGCGCAGCAAGGCGGCGGATGAACGGCTATCCGATTCCGACGGCGACCGTGCGCGTGACGCATGAGGTCAGCCGTTCGCGTTTGATTGCCACGCTCGGCTGCGCCGAGAGCGCCTCAGCGGCGCGTCAGTTCATCGCCGATGTGCGCGCTGAGATGCCTGATGCATCGCATCACGTCTACGCCTTTCGCATCGGCTATGGCAATAGCGTGAACGAAGGTCTCTCGGACGACGGCGAGCCGAGCGGCACAGCGGCGCCGCCGATCATGGCAGTCTTGCGCGGCGCTGCCATCGGCGATGTGGTGCTGGTGGTGACGCGCTATTTCGGCGGCATCAAGCTCGGCACAGGCGGTCTGGTGCGCGCCTATGGCGAAGCAGCGCGGCTTGCCATCAGCGCGATGACGACGCGTCCGAAGATCGCCGTATGCCGTTTGGAACTTGATGTGCCGGATGCGCTCTACGAGCGCGTGCGACGGCTGAGCGCGCAGCACGCTGCGCATATCGAGTCTGAGCGCTTCGCCGAGTCGGTCAACCTGCTGATCGCCCTGCCCGAGCCTGAAGTCGCGGCATTCAGCGCTGCCCTGCGCGACCTGAGTCACGGCAGCCTTGTGCCACGCCTGAGCGCTTCGGCAAGCGCTGATTAGCGCGCTGCGCTGCATCCGAAAGTCTGGGAGCGTGCTGTGTTGTCGACTGAACAAGAGACAAGCTGGCTGATCAGCGCACGGCAAGGCGATCAAGCCGCTTTTGGCGAGCTGGTCAAGCTGCACCAGAACGCGGTCTACAATCTCGCCTATCGCATTCTGGGCAATCGCGTTGAGGCGGAAGACGCCGCACAAGAGACGTTTCTGCGCGCCTACGCCAATCTGGATCGGTACGATATGGCGCGTCCGTTTCGCACGTGGCTGCTCTCGATCACTTCGAATTTCTGCATCGATCGCCTGCGCCGCCGCCGCTTGAAATGGCTCTCGATTGACGAGCCGTTGCCGCCGCGCACCTTGCTGCACAGCGACGAGCCTGAGCCTGAAGAAGCCGTCATCGCCAGCGAGCGCGCCGCGCTTGTGCAGCAGCTTTTGGCGGAACTCTCGCCCGATCATCGCGCCGCGGTTGTGCTACATTATTGGTACGATTATTCCTATCAAGAGATCGCTGAGATGCTGCGCACGACCGAGAGCGCCATCAAGAGCCGTCTCTTCCGCGCGCGCCAAGCGCTCGCCGCCAAGCTGATCGAATGGCAGCGCGATAGACAACTCGCCGATGTTTTTGAGGATGAATAGGAGACCGCGCTGATGAGCGCAGAGCATGATGACGCAAAAAAAGCTGCACGTCAGGAAGACCTTGAAGCCGAAGCAGCACGTCAGGCGGCAGAGACAGCGGCTGCGCCATCGGATGCGCCGCACGCTATGCCGCTCAGCGCGGCTGAGCGCGCCGTTGAGCGCTTGCTGATCACAGCCGAGCTGATCGGCGCGCCGTCAGGCTTCACGGAGAGAGTTCTCGCGGCAATTCGGGCGGGCAAGGCGGAAGGCTACCGACGTCGCCGTTGGTTTCGTTTGTTTTGAGCGCTCACAGAAAAGCGCTGAAGCACGCTTCGATCTCAGCCAGCGATTCGGCGCGCACCAATTGAGCGCGCAAGGCGGCTGCGTGCGGCACACCGAGATGATACTTGGTCAGCTGACCGCGCAACTCAAGGCAGGCTTGCTTCTCTGAGAGCGCCGTCCGCGAGAGCGCCAGGCGCGCGTGCGCTATGGCGAGCCGCGCGATCTCAGACGGACTGGGCGGCGGCAAGCGCTCGCCTGTGCGGATAGCATGCGCGATGTGCTTGAAGAGCCATGGTTTGCCCAGCGCGCCGCGTCCGATCATGACCGCGTCGCAGCCTGTCTCTTGGAACATGCGCAGCGCCGTCTCAGCGTCGGTCACGTCGCCGTTGCCGATGACGGGAATGCGCACTGCCGCTTTCACCTGCCGAATGATTGACCAATCGGCTGTGCCGCTGAAGCCTTGCGCCGCTGTGCGCGCATGGACGGCGATCGCTTGCACGCCTGCCTGCTCTGCCGCTCGCGCGAACGGCACAGCCGTCAGCGTGTTGGCGTCCCAGCCGGCGCGCACCTTGACCGTGACAGGCACGTTCACAGCGCGCACCACCGCTTCCACAACGCGAGTCGCCGTGCAGAGATCGCGCAAGAGCGCCGCGCCTGCGCCTGTCTTCGCCACTTTTGGCACCCAGCAGCCCATGTTGATATCCACGATGCTGGCGCCGCGATCAACGACGAAGCGCGCCGCTTCCGCCATCAGCTCTGGATCGCTGCCGTACAGTTGCACGGCGAACGGAAACTCATCGGGCGACCAATCCAGCATGTCGAACGTCTTGCGACTCTTGTAGTGAATGGCTTGGCTGCTCAGCAGCTCCGTGCAGACCAAGCCGCAGTCGCCTGTTTGACGGCACAACGCGCGCAGCGCGTAGCTGGTCTGCCCTGCCATCGGCGCCAGCGTGAGCGGCGTCTCGATCCGAATGTCGCCGATCTTGAATGGCGCGAAGGCGATTGGCGCAGCGACGCGCGTCGTGTCGGTCGCGAGCATCATCCTGACCTCTCAATAGATGAACGGCAGCAGTTTTTTGACGCGACGGCGATAGGCGGCGTATTCAGGATACTGTGCTTGCAGCCAACGCTCTTCCTGCGCCGCTTTGCGGTCGAAGAAAATCAGCAGGGCTGCGCTGATGATGAGCGCCGCGCCGCTCGTCTGCCACAGCGACCAGCCGAGCGCGCACAGGATCACGCCGCAATACATCGGATGCCGCACGAAGCGATAGATGCCGCGTTCGGTCATGTAGCCGTCCGCTTTCGGCTTCGGGAAGATGGTCAAGTTGCGTCCTAAGTAGCGCGCCGCCAGCGCGACGATCAACACGCCTAGCGCGCCAATGCCGAGTCCGAGCGGACGCGCCACATTCGCCGCCGCTGCCGACCAGCGCTCAGGTGCGATGGCAGGCGCGAAGAGCAACGCGCTCAGCAAGATCAGTTGCACGACGACCCAGCGCTCGCCGCGCGATTCAGGTTGCTTCATGCGAGGCGCTTCGCTCACTCATCGGCGACAGGACGAATGCCTTTGTAGACGGTTGGGCTGGAGAGCGTGCGCAGGATCAGCTGCGGACTGCGCCTCGGCAGATAGCGGCTCAGCTCTTCAGCCGAGAGCGGCTTGTTGCCGTTCGCCAAAAAAACGCGGAAGACGGCGTCCACCAGCGGCGTGTGTTCGCTCAAGAAGTTCGGATCGTTTGCCGCTTGCGCAATGGCATGCTGCAGCGCGTCAAGGCGGCGCACTTCAGCTGTCTCAGGGTCAATCCAATCGATCAGCTCTTGCGGCGCGTTGCCTTCAAATTGAGCGCGCTTCTCAGGCGGCAAGTGGCTGATCAGATACGCCTTCAAATCGCGATTTTCGCGCCGCCACCAGTCGTAATCAATGTGAAATTTCGTCTCAAGCGTCGGCTTCAGACGGCTGCTCGGCGGACGTGGAACGCTGGTCAAAGTGAGCCTCATTTCTTAAATTAAGTCTGTGTACTATTACTCGCCATGCGCCAATAGCCATTGCCGACCGCCTCGAACTCTGGGCGCGCGAGCAGCGTGGCGAAGATCGGCGCCGGCGGACAGCGGCGCATGATGTTCACGGCACTGTATAACGTCTTGGCGTGGACAGTTTGCTGCGGCATCAAACGCGCCAGCTCAGGCAGCAGATCGCTCAGGATGTCGCTGAGCGAGCGCCTACGGTTGCGCGTCGCCGCCCAGACTTCATCCACGCCGTCAATATCCTCAGCGCCTAAGATCATCAGCTCGTCATATTCAGCGCTAATCGAGCGCTTGAAGTTCTCGAAGCGCAACCTGCCGCCGCTGGGAATGGCGAGACGGATGTACTCAGTGCGCGGACGGTGCGCTTTGAAATCTAGCACGAATTGCGAAGGATGCTCAGTGGCGCGGAAGGTCAGGTGCGCGCCGATGGGCAGCTTGTAACGCCGATAGAAGTCGTTCAAGCCGCACAAGTAGCGTCCCTCGCGCACCACCCAGGCGTTGAACGGCTCGTTGGTCTGCCCGTCAATCAGCATGATGAGCAGGCGCTGCGCTTCAGTGGCAGGCGGCAACATCGCTTCAAGGTGAGCGTTCATCGGCAGCGTTCCCATGCGCCGATGTGGGTAGATCAGGCGGATATGCACCTCGCGCGGCAGCTTGGCGAGCGGCGGCAGCTCAGAGAATTCATCCGCCAGCTCTATTTCCAATTGGCGCAGCTCAGGCGTGAGCAGGCGTTCATCATAGGCGATCGGCTGATATTCAAGGCGCGGCGGAATTTGCAGCACCTCGGGCGGCTCAAGGCGGCGCAAGAACCAACGCACGTCGCCATCCGCGCCAACGTTATCGAAGCGCTCGTCTTGGCTGAGCGCCACGTTCAGCGAGAACGTGCGCAGCGGCAAGGGCAGCTCAGGTGCAAAGTCCAGATCGGGCAGCAGCTCTTCAGCGGTCGCCGGACCGCCTTCGCGCAAGTCCAGCACAGCCTCAGCCAAGTGCAGATGTGCCACGCTCGCCTGCGCCAACAGGCTGCGCACAAACCAGAAGCCGCCCATGAAGATCGCGTCAGGCTCATCCACAAGGCGCACTTCAAGCGCCTCGATGATCGACTCGCCGTATTGTTCGAAGATCGCCTCAGGGCTGGGCTGCACAGCGTTGAACAGCGCGTTCAAATCGTGGCTGACGTCGTTGAGCGGATGCGGCACACGCAGGTCGGCGGCGAACTCGCGGCGCTTCTCGCCAAAGGCGACTTCGATCACGTTGAATTCACCATAATCAGGATTGTAGCCTTGCCGCACGCCGATCACTTTGCCGCTGGCGAAGTTGAGCGCAGGGAAGATCAGCTCCTGCCCGACTTCATAGTGCTGAGCGGGCTGAAACAACGTGACGTTCGCCAGCTGCTTGCGGAATCTGTCCTGCTCAGCGGCAAGGCGCTGCTTGATGAAAAAAAGCGCCACTTCGCGCGCCGTGAGCGGCTGCTCAGTCTCCAGAAAATGGGCGAAGAGCGCCTCGATATCCGCCCGTGTGATCTTCAAGTTGGTCGTCCAATAGGCGGCAGTTTGGATTTGCAGTTGCAGCACGCGATCAAGCCTCCAGCGTGACCGTCGGCGAAGCAGGTCTCGCTCGACTTCGCCCTAAATTATAGTTTGCACAAGCACGCGATGCAAAAGGCATTCCGCACGATGGACACAAGAACAGGTAGGCACACTTTGCCTACCTGCGCCGAAAGTCGGGGTGCCCGGATTTGAACCGGGGACCTCTTCGTCCCGAACGAAGCGCGCTACCAGGCTGCGCTACACCCCGCTTTGCGCACTGAGTATAGCACAGCGCTGCACAGCGCACAAGAGCGAACTTCACGCCTCAGGCATGGGCAGACCGAGCGTCTTGTAGCGCCGCTCCGCCTCGAAGAGATAGCCCGAGCCGCGCGCGCGCATGGTCATGCGCTGCGAGTAGCGCTTCAGGTGCAAGCCGATAGCGAGATAAGCCTGCGCCACGTGCAAGCAACGCGCGCGCTCGCGCGCTGCCAAGGCGCGCTCAAAAGCGTCTTGCGCATCAGCTTGCTGGCTGCGATCAGGCTCTAGCGCTTTGCCCAGCGTGACGTACAACGCGGTCAGCAGGCGCACATCGCCGCCATTGTTCACCGCGTTCAGCGCGTTATGGCAGTGCCTAGCAGCTAAACGCGGCGTGCCTTCCGCCAAGGCTGTTCGTGCGCGCAGCCAGTGATATTCAGGCGCAAGCCACTTCAGGTTGCGCTCTGCGATCAAGCCTTCCGCCTGCTTCAAGAAGTCGGCAGCGCGGCGCGGCTCGCCTGCGCCGAGCGCGCTGTGCGCTTGTGTCAGCAGGCTCTCAGCGTAGGCGTGCCACAGATTATTAGCGCGGAAGAAGCTGCTCGCCTGCGCTGCTGCGCGCTGCGCCGCCGCAAAATTGCCCAAATCCAAGTGATATTCGCGCGCCATCAAGTGTTGCTGCCACGCTAAGCCGAATTCATCGTTTTGCCGTCTGAAGAGCGACTCGACTTGCGTGAATAGCGCGTGCGCCGCCGCATACTGACCGATGTAACACAAGGCGGCGCTCTGCAGGCTCAACAGATAGCCTATCGAGTCGGTCAGGTCATTCTGTTGCGCCAAGTGAAGCGCTTGTTGCAGGCTTGCCAGCGCATCTTCAGACTCGCCGAGCGCCCAGTGCAGCCCTGCCAGCTCGCAATGGCGCTCAAAGGCGGTGTCATCCTTCGAGTCGGCGCTCAGCGCGGCGCGGCGCGTCTCAAGCTCGGCAGGATCAGCCGCAGGCTGAAAAGGTATGGTCAAATCGGTCACAAGCGGCATAAAAACTGCGTTCTCCACTGTTCAGAGCGCATCAGCTCAAGCGTTGCGCTGCAATTGTCAAAATTCGCAAGCAAATCAAGACAATTTATGATTGAAAGCATGACCGCGAATCGAAGCGCTGTCAAGGCGATGGCGCTCAGGCGCTGTGCGCGTGTTATAATGAGCTGCCAGATAAGCACAGAGAGGCGTTTTTTGGCATGGACACCATTGATCTGCGCTCGGATACCGTTACGCATCCTACCTCTGCCATGCGCGCCGCCATGGCAGCCGCGCCCGTCGGCGACGATGTCTACGACGAAGACCCGACCGTCCACGCGCTGCAGGATTACGCGGCTGAGCTGCTGGAGAAAGAAGCGGCGCTCTTCCTGCCCACAGCTACGATGGGCAACCTGACCGCCGTGTTGACGCATTGCGCGCGCGGCGATGAGATCATCCTCTCGCACAAGGCGCATATTTTTGAGTACGAGCAAGGCGGCGCCTCGGCGCTGGGCGGCGTGAGCTACCGTACCTTGCCCGTCAACTTCGATGGTACGCTCGATTTGGCTGCTATTCAAGCGGCTATCCGTCCCGATGATGTCCATTTCACGCGCACGCGCCTGATCTGCCTTGAGAACACCGTGAATGGCTGCGGCGGCACGCCGATCACTGCTGAATATACCGATGCTGTTGGCACTTTGGCGCGCCAGCACGCGCTCAAGCTGCACATTGACGGCGCACGGCTCTTCAACGCGGCAGCGGCGCTCAGCATGCCGCCGGCAAGGCTGGTGCGCGCCGCTGACTCAGTGCAGCTGTGCTTGAGCAAAGGCTTGTGTGCGCCGTTAGGTGCGTTGTTGGTCGGCAGCAAGGAGTTTATCACACAGGCGCGGCGCGTGCGAAAAGTGTTAGGCGGCGGTATGCGGCAAGTAGGTGTGGTCGCGGCGGCAGGTTTGGTGGCGTTGCAGCACATGCGCGAGCGCTTGATCGAAGATCACTACACAGCGCAGCTGCTCGCCGATGGCTTGGCGCAGATCGAAGGCGTGCAGGTTGAGCCTGTTCACATCCGCACGAACATGGTCTTCTTCCACCTGCCGCCGAACGTGGACTCAGCCGCTTTTGTGGCGGAACTCAGGGCGCGCAACGTGATTTTGCGCGGCAGCTCGCCCTTCCGCTTGGTCACGCACTACTACATCACGCCTGAGCGCGCCCGCTACGCGCTGAGCGCCATGCGCGAAGTGCTGGCGGCGTTGCGCGTGGCAGCCTGAGGCGCGGCAATGCAACGACTCGGCGTAGCGCACACTGTGCGCAAGCGGCGCGCGCGCCGCAAACAGAGCCGTCAGGCGCAGGCGCGCAGCGCGCTCGGCATTTTGGCGATGGTGCTAGGCGGCGCGGCGGCAGCGCTGATCCTGACGGCGCTCGGCAGCGCTTTGACCTTCATCGGCGTGTACAATTTCTATGCGCGCGATCTGCCGCCGCCATCCGAGATCGTCAAAGTGCGCGAGCAATTCGAGACCACGCTGATCTACGACCGCAGCGGACAGACTGTGCTATACCAAGTGCTTGATCCAAGCGGCGATAGGCAATACGTGCCGATCAGCCAGATAGCGCCCGATCTGATCAACGCCACCATCGCCATTGAAGATCGCAGCTTCTACGAGAATCCTGGCTTCGACCTGCGCGGCATCTTGCGCGCCCTGTGGTTGGCGCTGCAAGGCGATGTCGTGCAAGGCGGCAGCACCATCACGCAGCAGCTGGTCAAAAACACGCTGATCGCGCCTGAAGAGCGCACGCAGCTCTCGCAGGCGCGCAAGATCAAAGAGATCATCCTCGCCGCTGAAATCTCGCGCCTGTACAGCAAAGATCAAATTCTTGAGTGGTATCTGAACACGAATTTCTACGGCAATCTGGCGTATGGCGTCGGGACGGCGGCGCGCGTGTACTTCGGCAAGGCGGCGCGCGACCTGACCTTAGGCGAAGCGGCGATGTTGGCTGCTATACCGCAAAATCCACAGCTGAATCCATTGGACGCGCCATTGGCAGCGCGGCAACGGCAGATCGTGGTGCTTGAGAGCATGGTCGCGGCAGGTTTCATCACGGCTGAGCAGGCTGAGCAAGCCGCTGCGCAGCCGATCATCACGCAGCCGCTCACTGAGCGCTTCGGCATCGTCGCGCCGCATTTCGCGATCTTCGCGCGTGCGCAGGCAGAGCGCTTGTTGAACGCGCAAGGGCTAGATGGCGCGCGCCTTGTGCTAGGCGGCGGCTTGCGCATTTACACCACGCTCGATCTCGATCTGTATTTTCAGGCGGAATGCGCCATGCGCGCTCACGTGGAGCGCGTTCGCGGCGGCGATCCGAACGCGGCGCCCAACAGCGGCGAAGGCAAAGCCTGTCTGGCTGCGCAGTACCTGCCCGTGCCGCCGCGCTTGCGCCTGAACACGCCGCGCAATGTGACCAACGCCGCCAGCGTGATCATCCGTCCGCAGACGGGCGAAATCTTAGCGATGGTCGGCAGCCTTGATTATTACAACGAGCGCATTCAGGGCAGTTTCAACGTGGCGGCGCAAGGCTTGCGCCAGCCGGGCTCAGCCTTCAAGCCGTTCGTGTACGTGGCGGCGTTCGCCTCGCCTGAGGCACGCTTCACGCCTGCTACGATGCTGCTCGACGTGCCGACCACCTTCAATCAAGATGGCGTGCCTTACACGCCGCGCAACGACGACGGACAATTCCGCGGCGTGGTCAGCGTGCGCGAGGCATTGGCGAACTCATACAACGTGCCAACCGTGCGCACACTGAGCGCTGTGACCATCGGACAGGTCATTCGCATTGCGCGGCAGCTCGGTCTGAACACGCTCAACCGTCCCTTGGATGAATACGGCTTGGCGCTGGCGCTGGGCAGCGCTGAGGTCACATTGCTCGACCTGACCTACGCCTACACGCCGTTCGCCACGCTCGGCGTGATGGCAGGCACGCCTGTCTCAGCGCCGCGCGCAGGCTTCCGCGCGCTCGATCCAATCGCGATCTTGCGCATTGAAGATCGCAGCGGTCGCGTGTTGTGGCAACTGGATGAGCGCAGCACAACGTTCGGCAGGCAGAGCGTGCTGCAAGACGCGCTCGCTTACCTGATCACGCACATTCTCTCTGACCAGACGGCGCGCTTGCCCGCTTTTGGCGAAGGCAATGCCTTGCAGCTCTCGCGACCTGCCGCTGCCAAGACAGGCACGACGAACGACGTGCGCGACGCATGGACAATCGGCTACACGCCCGACTTGGTGATGGGCGTCTGGATCGGCAATAACGACAACGCGCCGCTCGGCGATGATCTGAGCGGCGCGACCGCCGCTGCGCCGATCTGGCAGGCTGTGATGGAATACGCGCATCGGCGCGATAACCTGCCGCCGCGCGGCTGGCAGGCGCCTAGCACCATCGTCGAGGCGACCGTCTGCCAGCGCAGCGGTCTGCTGCCAACAGCGGACTGCCCAAAAGTGAAAGAGCTGTTCTACGTGGAAGGCAACGTCAGCACGCTGCCGACTCGGACGGATACCTACTGGCGGCGCTATCGGATCAATGTGCGCAACGGCTTGCGCGCCACTGCCGAGACGCCGCCTGAGCTGATCGCCGAGCGCGTCTACTTTGAGTATCCGCCTGAAGCGCAGCTCTGGGCGCGCCAGACAGGTCAGCCGTTGCCGCCGAACGAGTACGATACAGCGCGCACGGCGCGCTTAAGCACATTGGCGGGCAATCTGAGCGCGCCGCAAAGCCTAGCGCGGCTGCGCGGCACGGTCGAAGTGCGCGGACGGCTGCCGAAGGGCAAGATCGTCGGCTATCAGCTGGAATACGGTCAAGGCATCAGCCCTGAGCGCTGGTTCGCCATTCCGCTCGAAGACGCGGCGCAGCGCGGCGAGGATATCCGCCTTGCGCAGTGGGATACGCGCGCGCTGGACGGACTCTACACGCTGCGCTTGAGCATGGTGCTTGACGATCAGAGTCTGCAGACGCACACTGTGCAAGTGACCATAGATAATCAGCCGCCAAGCGTCCAATGGTTAGCGCCATTGCCAAACGACGCCATCAACGCCAACACAGGCGCCGTCCAGCTGATGCTGAGCGCGGCGGATAACGTTGAAGTGGCGTTTGTGGAGTTCTTCTGGAACGGTACGCCGATCGCGCGTGTGGAGCGCGCGCCATACATGACCGAGTGGCGCATCACCAAGCTGGGCGCGCAACTTTTCCACGCCGTGGTGCATGATGTGGCGGGCAATACGCGCCGCTCAGAGACGGTCGAGGTGTTGATCGTCGAGTAGCGCGGCGCGCTCAGTCGTGACGGCGCAGCAGCATGGTGAACAGACTGACCACGCCGATGATCTCATCTGTGGTGAACGGCTTGACCAGATAAGCGTCCACGTTGAGCACTTTGGCGGCTCTGCCGTGCGCTTCGCTCGCCGAGATGACGATGACAGGAATTGCCTCAAGCTGTGGATCGGTATCTAGCCAAGCTGCCACTGTCCAGCCGTCCACGCGCGGCATGTTCAAATCGAGCAGGATGATATCGGGCGGCGTGCCGCTATCGCGCAGCGCGCTGAGCGTCTGAATGGCGCTATGACCGTCGCGGCAATGCGTGACTTCAAAGCCTTCTCCTTCCAGCACGATGCGCAAGACGTTGGCGAGCGCGCGGTCGTCTTCGGCGATCAGCAAGCGTAACTTTCGCACAAGGCGATCCTTTTCCATCAAGGGATGACGCGATATTGTAACATCTCGTTGATCTTGCCGAGCAAGCGGCGCAGCTCTGCTTCCAAGTCCTCGCCGATGTCTTCGATGGTCACGGCGTCGCGCAACAGATCGCGCGCTTCGCGCAGCGCTTCCTGCCCTTGCCGCAGCTTCGCTAAGCCGTCGCGCATATCGGTGCGCGCAGCGCGCAGGGCAGGGCTGGAGAAGCCGATTTCCCAGCCGAAAGCGGAGGCCGCTCTGCCAAGCGCGGCGCGAAATTGATCGAGGCTGCTGTAAGCGCGCTGCGCGCCTTGCTGCAGCCATTGCTGAATGCCTTTGCTCAAGGTCGGCTCGACGGCGAAATCGAGCTGCGTGATATCTTTGTAGCGACTTTCCACGCCTGCTTGGTCGGCAGGCTGCGCCACCAGCGCGCCTTTCTGCGGCGAGAGACCTGTGAAGACAGGATACAAGACGCCGACGCACAAATTGTGCAGATCGTTGCCGATCTGCTGCGCGAGCGCCTGTCCGCCGCTCTCGATCAAGCGCGAGCTGTTCCAATCGATCACCTTCAAGTGGCGTCCATTCCAATAGACATGCTCCAGCTTGTGATCGAGATAGACGATCCGCTGGCGATGCGCGTGCGCCAAGACCTCAGCGAATTGATAGGCGAGATCGATGCCTTCTTCGGTCGGCAGCCGCCAGCGCGCGCCGTGCGTGTTCGGCTTCATCACGTACAGCAGGCTATCCGCGCGCGGCAATGGCTCCAGCGCAAGGTAAGGTCGCCAGCCGCGGCCGGCGTAGCGAAAAATGCCCTGCCGAAACAGCTCGACGTTCAAGCCGTACGACTCGATCTCGCCGCCGCGCGGATTCTCATCGCGCGCTGAGAGATAGCCGCAATCGTACAGGCGCACCACGTTCGGCGAGACCGCCATGCGCGTTAGCAAGTCCGCCTCGTTGATGAAAGCGCGGGCTTCCATGCGCGGCTGCGCGTCGCCATCTACCACATGCTCAAGGCGCATCACCTTGAAAGCGACTTGCCGTCCGTCGCGCTTATCCACTGCTTCATAGACGCGCGCATAGTGACCCGGCGCAAAGGTATCAATGGTGTTGCCAATTTGATAGAGATCGTTCAAGAGTGCCACGGCAGTTTCCTTGTGCGCTATTCAGGCTTTTGCAGCCACACGCGCAGCGCATTGACCTTGACGATCATGCCGCCGCTCGCCGTGTAGACGTAAAGGCTGATCGGCATATCCGACGGATAGGCGGCGTTCGATTGCCCGAGCAGCTGCCCATCGAGATAGAGCGAGAGCGTGCGATCGGCGCCGCGCGCGATGGCTGCTCGCAAAATCAGCGGCTTGGCGGGCAGTTGAGTCTTCTGTAAGAAGTTGCCGTTCAAATTGATGCCGAAATTGGCGATCTGCTCTTGGATCAGGCGCGCTTCGACGGCGGCGCGCTGCCCTTGCAAGGATTCCATGCCCGCGCCGAAGATCACCTGACCTGTGGGCAGCAAGCGCGGCTCGTAGCTGACCAGCTCAAGCTCAACTTCCATGCGCCGCACGTAGCGCGCCGCCTCTGCGCCGAAGAGCGGCGTGAGCAGCTCAGGACCGAAGCGGATGAGCGGCGCGCGTCCGCCGGTGCGCAACGGATTGCCGACAATCCACGCGCCTTCTTGATAGGAAAACCACGCCGAGTCCCATGTGCGGCGACCTTCATCGAGCGTCAGCAAGGCAGCCAGCACGTCATACTCGCCGCTGCGCGCATCCGGCGGCAGAGTCGGCAGCGCGATGGCGGGATTAGTCGGCTCAGGTGAAGCGCCTGCGCTGAGCGTCGGGATTGGGCTGGGCGAGAGCGCGGCGAGCAGCGTGGCAGGCGAGAGTAGCTCGCCGGTCGGCAACGGCGTGGGCGACGGCACGACGGCTTCAGGCGTGGCAGTCGCGCTAGGCGTCAGCGTGAAGGTCGGCGTGAAGGTCAAGGTGAGCGTCGGCGGCGCGATGGTCGGCGCTTGAGTAGCCAATTGGCTGATCGGCGCGCCGAGTCCAACAGGCGTGGCGCTCGGCGTCGGCGGCCGGTCAGCGCCATCGCCGCCGAAAAGCAGGAGCAAGCCTGCGATGATCGCCACGATGCCAAAAGCGCCGATCAGGACGAGCGGCAGCGTCTCGCGGCGCGCAGGGCGCTCAGCGCGGCGCTCTATGGGCAGCACATCGGCAGGCGCAGGCGCACTGATCGGCTCGGAGCGCGGCGTAGCGCGGCGCGGCGCAGGCGCGGCATCTAACGCCGCCAGATCGGGCGCGTCGCTCGCCTCATAAACGCCTGCGCTCGCTTGATAGCGCGGCAGCTCAGGCTCAGGATCGGGCAGCCGCTCGACGCGCGCGCGCCAATGGCGCAAGATGGGTAGGGCAGGCTGCCGACTGATGAATAGCGACGCGAAATGTCCTTCGAACAGGCGCAGCTTCTCGTCCTTGCTCAGGTCAGGATCGGTGTACAGGTCGCGGACGGCGAGATAGGTGTCGCGCCATTGGCGCAACTGCGCCGTGTACGGCTCGCCGAGGTCGCGGCGCGTGATATCCACCAACTTTTGATGCGCCTCAGCGATCTCAGGCTTGGGCGTCTCGGCAGGCGCGAGCGCTTCTTCTTCGATCAGGCGGCGTTGCTGCGCAAGGTACTCAGCGGCATCCGCCAGCGCTTGCAGCCAATTTTTGAAGCCGTCAAGCGGCTTGTTGAGCGCTATCTCAGCGCCGATGACGCGCTCAAGGGCGAGATCAAGCTGGCTGCGCGCCGCGCGAAAATCGCCGTCGTGCCAGCGGCGCAAGGCGTCTTCCAGCGCGCGAATGGCTTGATCGGCGCTCTCGAGCTGTGTGGCAGCGAGCGGCGCGCGCACTGCCTGCCGCGCTTCGGCAATGGCTGAGACATCGGTCAGGTTGTTCAAGGCGCGCACGGCTTCCAGCACCAACTGGCGGCGCGCGATAGCCGTCTCCAGCGTCTGAAAAGCGGGATGATTGCGCGCGGTCGGCAAGGCTTTGGCAGCCGCTTCTTTCCACAAGTTGGCGTCGTCAAACTGCTCGCGTTGCAAGGCGAGAATGCCACGCAGGACGTATTCGAAGAACAGGACGCGCACGGCAGCCGCGCTTGAGTCGCGCAGTGGCTCGACCACGCCTTTGCTCATCGCCTTCAGGTACGTCTGCATAGTCGGCATTTGCGCGGCGAAGGTCTGGCGCAAGGTCTCTTCTTCGGGCAGGAAGAGCGCGCTGACGCGCCGCAAAGCGGCTTCGGTCTGTGGCGTGGAAGTGGCGCCGTCGCGCTCAAGCCAAGTGTCCAGCGCTTCGCTCAGGCTGATCAGGCGCCGCGCCGCTAATTTTTCCGCCTCAGTCAGCGCGTAGTCAGCAGCGCGCTTGCCGCTGTGCAGCGCGTCCGCCGTGCGTCCGCGATCCCAGCTTTCCCAGCCTTCGGCAAGCGCTTTGCCGAACGGCACATTCGGACTGAGGAACTCGACGCGCGGCGATTCTTCCAAGCGCCGCGCATATTCCTCGAACCAGTACGCCGTCTTAGGGCTGAGCGAGCGAATGGCTGACGCAGCAGCCTTGCACTGCTCCACAGCAGGACGTTTGCCGCCGAGCGCGATGGAATCGGCGACGCGCAACCATGCAGCAGATGTCGTCTCAAGGTCGCGCAAAATCGCCTGAAAACGCGGATCGGTCACCTCAGCCGCGTAAGGCAGCAGACGCTGCGCCGCGCTGCTCAAGAAATCCGCGATGTCGCTGCCGTCAAGGGCAGGCGTGTACGCGCGCAAGGTCTCCAGATCGGTGTGGAAGGCGTTCAAGAGCGCGTTCAGCGGCGCGAAGGCGGCGCTGGTCGGATCGATGGCTTGCGCGTGCCACAGCGCGTTGCCTGCGCGCGATGGATCGCCGAGCGCGTTCTGAGCAGCCACTTCGATCAGGTCGATCAGCGCCTCAGCCGTCTGCCGAGCGCGTTGCGCTGTCTCTCGCGCGCTCTCCATGCCGCGCAGGTCTTCTTCTAAGGTCAGCAGCGCGTCGGCAATGCGCTGATAGTGCCGCAACAAGTTCTGAATGCCTTCGGCGGGCGTCTCTTCAAGGCGCCCGACAATCTGCCGCACGCGAGTCAGCTGCGGCACGTTGCTGAGCAGCAGCTCAAGGCGCGCCAAGTGCGGACGCAACAGCACGACGATCGGCAGGTGCGCACACAGCCGCTCTGCCAGCAGCAGTTGCGCTTGGCGCGCCGCATCGCGCGGATCGGGCGTAGTGAGCAGCGCGCGCGCCGCCGCTTGCGGATCGTCGCGCAGCAGCGCGTCCAGCGCTTGTCCGAAGCCTTCGGGCTGCAGCGGCGGCGTGTAGCGTCCCAGCAGCTCGCAAGCATCTTGCAAGAAGCGCAGCGTAGGATGCAGCTCTTCAGTGCTGCGCGCCAAGAGATCGTCGAGCAGGTCAGTGGCGCGCGCGAAGTTGCCGCTCTCAAGGTAAATGCGCACGGCGTCAAGGTCTGCCTGCAGTTGGAGCTTGTTCAGGCGGCGCTCAACTTCCGCTTCAAGCTCGCGCGCAGGCGGATAGCCCGGATCGGCGCGACGCGCTTCCTGCAGCCATGTGCGCAGCTCAGCCAACTGATTTTGGCTGTTGACGTGCGGCAGGCGCGCTCGGACGCGCTCGATGAGCGCTTCGCGCTGTTTGTGCAGCGGACGGCGCAGCTCAGCCAAGTCGCGGCGCAGCTCGGCGATGTTGGCGTAGCGCGCGCTCGGCTCAATGCTCACGGCGCGGCTGATGATCGCCTTCAGGCGCGCAGGCACGCTCTCAGGCAATTCATTGACGCTCTCAGGATGGCTCAGATCGAGCCGTCTGCCGCCGCTGAGCAAGAAGTAGAGCAGCTGCCCGACCTGCGCGATATCCGTCTGAGGCGTGACGTGCGTGTGCGCGTCCGAATCGAGGAAGACGGCGTTGCCCCAGTCGATCATTTTGAGCTGATACGCCTCGCGATCCCAGAAGACGTGCTTGGCGTCTACGTCGTTATAGACAATACGCTTGTCGTGAGCGGCTTGCAGCAAGTCCAGCACGCCTTCCAGCACAGTCAGCAGCTCCAGATCGGGCAGGCGCTCGCCTTGTGCGGCAAGCGCGAGCGTCAGCGCTTCCAGCGTCTCGCCGCTCGCCATCTCGATCACGATGTACTGGTGCTGCTGACCGCCGATGCGGAAGGTGCCGCTGTGCAGCAGCTCACACAGCACAGGATGTCCGCTGAGCTGTTCGAGCGCGCGCTTCTCGTTCAGGATGCTCAGCTCCTGACCGGCGCGGATGGGCGGCGCATCTTGCAAGGCAGGGCGCTTGATCACGCAGGGACGGTCGCCGTTGAGCGTATCGTAAGCGCGCAAGGTCTCGCCGCTGCGTCCGCGCGGATAGATGTGATCGTAGCGATAGCGATTATCGAACAGACTATCGGGACGCCGTCCAGTGACAGGTCGTGGCATCGAACACTACGCCTCTCATCGCCACAGTTGGTCTGTTATTGTACGCAAGAATGGCGGCGCTTCAAACCATCAGCGCGCGCGCAGCGCCTCAGGCGCGTGCTTGCCCAGCGCTTCCAGCAGCGCCGCCGCCGTGTGAATGCCGCGATACAGACACTCCAAAGCGAATTTCTCGTTCGGACCGTGTGCGCCGTCATCCGGCAAGCCATAGCCGACCAGCAAGACAGGCGCGCCGTAGGTCTGCATGAAGGTCGCGACCACTGGAATTGAGCCGCCTTCGCGCAAGAAGAGCGGACGCGCGCCGAAGCCGCGCTCGTAGGCGCTCACAGCGCATTCCATCGCCAGCGAGTCGAGTGGCACCAGCGCAGGATAGCCATGATTGAGCGGACGCAGCTCCCAAGTGATGGTCGGCGGCGCTAATTTTTCGATCTGAGCGCGGATGAGCGCCTCGATCTCATGTGGCTCCTGATCAGGCACAAGACGGCAGCTTATCTTAGCGGTCGCTTTGGCAGGCAGCACTGTTTTAGAGCCTTCGCCTGTGAAGCCGCCCCAGATGCCGTTGATCTCCAGCGTCGGTCGCGCGCCGACGCGCTCGCGCAGCGAGTAGCCCGCCTCGCCCCACGCTTTTGGCGCGCCCGTCAGCTTGCGCCACTCGTCCTCGCTGATATCCGTCTTGGCGATGGCAGCGCGCTCCTCAGCGCTCAGCGGACGCACTTTATCGTAGAAGCCTTCAACTGCCACGCTGCCATCAGGATGACGCAGCGCCGCGATGATCTCGCACAGCGCCTGCGCAGGATTGTGAACCGTGCCGCCGAAGCCGCCGCTGTGCAAATCTTGGCGCGGACCGCGCACTTCCAGCTCAAGATAGACCAAACCGCGCAAGCCGTAGACGATGCTCGGCTGCGTCAGCGACTGAATGGCGGTGTCTGAGACCACTACCACGTCAGCGCGCAGCAGCTCCTTGTGCGCTGCGATGAACGCGTCAAGGTTTGGCGAGCCGATCTCTTCCTCGCCTTCGATCAAGAATTTTAGGTTGACGGGCAGCTTGCCGTCCCTTTGCATCAGCAATTGGACGGCTTTGATGTTCGCGTAGACCTGTCCTTTGTCGTCGGAAGCGCCGCGCGCGTAGAGATTGCCGTCGCGCACTTCAGGCGTGAACGGATCGCTCTGCCAGCCCGCTTCCAGCTCGGCAGGCTGCACATCGTAGTGACCGTATATCAAGACGGTCGGCTTCTCAGGCGCGCCGAGCCACTCAGCGTAAACTACAGGATGCTTCGCCGTCGGCATGATCTGGACGCGCGTCATGCCTGCAGCGCGCAATTGATCAGCCGTCCATTCGGCAGCGCGCTGCACGTCCGCCGTGCGCTCAGAGAGCGTGCTGATGCTCGGAATGCTCAAAAATGCCTTGAGTTCTTCAAGAAAACGCTCGCGATTCGCCGCGATCAAAGTCTGTGTATCGCTCATCACTCGCTCCTAAGGTGCAAAAGATGCTTGATTATAAGCGCTGCGCAACCGAAAAGAAAACAGCGAACAACAAAACAGGTCGGCGTGTGCCTGCCGACCTGTCTGCTGAGACAGCAAATGCCCTACCAGCCGCGCTTCGCCATGCGCTCGCCGTCAGCCATCGCGCTGACGTTGATGCCGACCATCGGCTCGCCAAGGTTGCGGCTGACTTCCGCGAGCATCTTCGGATCGTTGTAATGCGTGACTGCCAGCACGATTGCGCGCGCGCGCTTGCTCGGATCGCCGCTCTTGAAGATGCCGCTGCCCACGAAGACGCCGTCCATGCCCAGCTGCATCATCAGTGCGGCATCGGCAGGCGTGGCGACGCCGCCGGCGGCGAAGTTGACCACTGGCAAGCGACCGTGCGTCGCCACTTCGCGCACCAATTCATACGGCGCTTGAATGGCTTTGGCATAGCTGAATAGCTCGTTCTCGTCCATGCTGGTCAGCCGCCTGATCTCGCGCTGAACGGCGCGCGCGTGGCGCACTGCCTCGACCACGTCGCCCGTGCCTGCCTCGCCTTTGGTGCGCAGCATGGCAGCGCCTTCCGAGATTCGGCGCAGCGCCTCGCCTAGATCGCGGCAGCCGCACACGAATGGGACGCGGAAGCGATGCTTATTGACGTGATTCTCTTCATCGGCAGGCGTCAGCACTTCCGATTCGTCAATGAAGTCCACGCCCAGCGCCTCTAAAATCTGCGCCTCAACAAAATGACCGATGCGGCACTTCGCCATAACAGGAATCGTGACCGCTTCCATGATACGCAAGATCACTTCAGGATCGCTCATGCGCGCCACGCCGCCTTGCGCACGGATATCGGCAGGCACGCGCTCCAGCGCCATGACCGCGCAGGCGCCTGCTTCTTCGGCGATCTTGGCTTGCTCAGGCGTCACCACGTCCATGATCACGCCGCCTTTGAGCATCTGCGCCAAGCCGCGCTTTTCCGTCGTCAGGTCAGGCTGTGCTGCCGCGCTATGTGTACCATTTGTGTTCGTCATCGCTCGCAATCCTTTCTAACGTCTTGTTCTGACCAAAGGATAGCAGGCGACCGCGCGCCGCGTCTAGACCAAGTTAGACCAATTGTCGCACGCGCTGGACGTACAAACGTGAAGCGCCCACCTTGCGGTGAGCGCCTCGCTCAAAGAGACTGCGCAGAATTAACGCGTGAGACCGCCGCCGATGGTCGAGAACACATTGCCGATGATCGGACCCAGAACGGTCAGGATGACGATCACGACGATGGCGACCAGCACGAGGATGAGTGCGTACTCGACGAGGCCTTGGCCCTCTTCACGTGGCAGATACAGCATGGCTACAACTCCTTGAGATCGATAAGTGCTTCTTGATTGAAGCTGACTACAGCATAGCACCTCTGGCAAGCTGAGTCAATAGTGTGAGGCGTAACGATTGCATAACGATCTGAAAATTCACGAGTCCTTCATAAATGCAACTTTCAGGCTACTGCGGAAGCGCGCCGAAATGCGCTCCGATCGCCGTTGGCGCTGCGCTATCCAGCGCGAGCGCGTAGATGGCGCCATCGCCGCCGCTGAGCATCACGCCGCCTTCGAAGACTTGCCACAGACCGTTGTACGGCTGCTCGCCTGTGACCGCCCAACCGAGCGCCTCGCGCACGGCAGGATTGGCGCGCCATACCGCGCCGAAGCCGCGAATCGGCTGTGTGAGCGGCTCAGGCGGCTGCAAGCTTGGATCGCGCTCAGGCTGACCTTCCGTCCAGCCATCAGGAAATTTCCAGACCGTGTTGGCAGCCGCGCCGCGCGCCTGCAACGCCAAAGCGTAAATCTCGCGCGTATCGCGCCAGAACATGACGCCGCGCTCAAAGGTTTGAGTCACAATTGTGACGCTGATCGGTTCGGCGCGCGGACAGCCCAGCCGCGCACGGACGCTTGGGTCGGCAGCGGCGCGTGCGAATGGCGCCGCCACAACGATCGCGCAGTCGCCTGATGGATTGACGGCGACTGGCGGCGCGCTGATGCCGCTCGGCGGCACGTTCACGCCAATAAGCGGACTGGCGGCTTGGCGCGTGGTCGCCAACGACGGCAAGGTGATGACCAGCGGCGCGCGCGTGCCGCTGCGCACGAGCGGTGTGCCGAATTGGACGGTTGGATCGCCCATGAAGACGCCGCGCACAGGCGTCGGCGTGGCTGTAGCGCTCGGCGTGATGTTAGGTGTCGGCGTGCGCGCAGTTTGCGTCGCCTGTTGCGCTGTCGCGTCGAGCGTCGGCGTGCGCGGCAAGGTCGCCAAAGCCTTCGGCAAGGACTCAAAGCCGAGCAGCACTGCATCGCCGCTCGGCGGCGCGCTCGTCTGGCACGCGCTCAGCGCTAAAAGCGCACAACACACTAGCGCAATACGCCCTATTCGCATGGTCTCACCTCGCTCAGCGCGATCTGGCGCGCCTCGAAGCTCTCAAAAGCACCATCTTCTCGCTGCCAGTATAGCCCAAGCGCGATGCGCGTTCCATCCGCCGCCATCGGCAGCCAGTACTGATCGCGCACGCGCTCGCTCGCCTGCCACAGCGTCGTCGGATACCAGCCGTAGACAGGCGCGCTGCTATCCGCCTGAGTCAGCGGCACGTCGCGCTCTGCGCTCAGCAGATGCACGAAGACGCTCAGATCGCGCTCAGGCTTGCGCACAGCCGCCCAGGCCACGTCTAACAAATAACCGCCCTCAGCGCGACAGACGCGCAAGCTCGCCAAACCGACGCCGCTCGTCACTTCCGTCACATCATCCGTGCGCTGCGGCGCCGTGCTGACCTGCACCACGCCTAGCGCAGGCGCGCTCAGATGCGCTACGCCTAGCTGCGCGCGCCACCACTCAAGCGGAAAGCGATAGAACGTATCGCGCAGCGTGTAAAGCGCGCCTTCACGGCTGAGCGCCGCTAGATCAGCAGTGTGCTTCACCAAGCGCAGATCGGCATTCTCGCCCGTCACGTAAATCGAGAAAGCGACCGCCGCATGGCGCGGTCCCCACGGCAACATCAGGATCGCCTGCCCTTCAGCGCGCGGAATGCGCCGCGCCGCCGCGATCGCTTCCACGCCGATTGGATCGCGCGTCAGCGCCGTCACAAATTCCATGCCGACTGCGATCAGCACTATCGCGTTCAGCGCCGTCAGTTGTAAGCCGCCGATGTAGCGTATGCCTATCTCAAGCCATGACCACGCCACGCCGAGCGCCAACATCAGCACGGCGACCATGCCCATCGCCACTGCCTCAGGCATCACCACACGATGCAACGCGCTCAGCCATAGCAGATGTGCGCCGAAGACGAGCCACAGCAAAGTGCCAAGGCGCCGACTCCGCCTGAAGCACGGCAGCGCGATCAGCGCCGCCGCGCACGGCAACAAACCGATAGGCGAAAGCTCTAACCACAAGATGTTCAGCGTGCCGTTGACGTTCTCAAGCGCGCCCGATAGATCGGCGGGCAATTTGAACAGAAATGCCGCCTCAGCGCCTGTGAACTCGTGCCAGAAGCCTTGCCACGTGCTTGGATCGCCATATACCCAGATTGCGCCTGCCTGTGCGCGCAGCGGCAGATACACATACGGCAGAAAACCTGCCACGCCTGTCGCCAGCGCTGCCAGCGCCGTCAAAAGCGTGCGGCGCGGCTGCGCTCTGAGCGCCTGCCATGTCTCAGGCAGCACTGCGTAGAGCAGCGCAGGGATCAGCAACACGATCAGGCGATGATGTGCGACGCCCAAGCCGCCGATCAGCGCCAGCAACATCAGCCGCCGATGGATCGGAATGCCGCGCCACACTGCCAATGCGATCAAGCTCAGCTGGAAGACCGTGTTCAAGCTATAGACTTCTGGCACGACCGCGTGAAACCAGATCGTGCGCGCCAAGCCGAGCAAGAACGTGCAAGCCGCCGTCACGATCAGATCGCCGCTCAGATGCAGCAGCAAGGCGAAGAAGATGCTGAGCGCGACCATGTGCCAGAGCGTGCTGTGCAGCGTTGGCGCGAACTCAGGCGCGACGCCGAGCGCGCGCAAGGCGCTCACGACCAGATTGCCGCTGATCGTCCAGAGCGGATAGCCGCTGTGATGCAGCGTTCCCCACACATTCAGCGTCACTTGCGCCTCGCCGACGTCGTCCATGTATGGATTCTCGCCGCCGCCAACCTGCCTGAGCATGGTCGGCGCGTAGATGATCAAGGATAGCGCGCAGACGCCGAGCAAGAGCAGCACGGCGTAGCGCAGCTTCGGTCTGGAGAGCGCGTCTGTCTTCACAAGCGGCTGATCATAGCGCGTCGCAGGTCAGCTGCAAGCTAAGGCTTATGCGCCACGTTCGACATCAGCAAGCCGCGCAAGACGAGCGCCACGCCGACCGCGATCAGCACCAAGCCGATCAGCGTGTTGCCAACCTCAGCGATGCCTTGCGACGCCAAGAGCAGGCTGAGCGCCGCGCCGAGCCACGCCGCCGCGAAAATGATGCCGCGCGGCTGCCGCCGCAGCAGCGCGGTCAGAAACCAGAGCGCGCCAAAGGCGCTGGCTGCCACAGGCGCAGCTGTGTAAAAGCCTGACGGCATCAGCTCCAAGCTGATCAGCAACCACGCGACGCCGAGCAAGGCGACGCCGAGAATGCCGAGCAGCACTGTGCCTTGCAGCGTGAACGGCAAGCGCGGTCGCGGCGGAATCAAGCGGCGCGGCGCGCTCTCAGCATCAGGTTGCGCAGCACGGCGACGGCGCACGGCTCGTCCTTAGTTCTTAGCGGACTCAGCGCCTTGTGGCGGCTGAAATTCAAGGCAGCGCGCGCCGCGCGCGCCGATGATCAAGGCGTAGCGCACGTTGCGCGGCACTTCCAAACGGTCGCCGGGACGCAAGACCACGCGCTGATTCAGGTCGGGCAGGATCGCCTCTAGGCTGCCTTCCACGCAACACAGCACTTTATCGTGTGCATGGCTGCGCGGCGGATAGCGAAAATTGGCTGGTTGTGTCCAAGTGTAAGGCTGCACGCCTTGCTGCATCAGCTGCAGACGGATCGCCTGCTCAGTTGGATGGCTGCTGCCGCGCCAGCGCAGCACGCGCACAGCTTCTGTACGAACATTCACAGCGCTCGTCGTCTTCGTCATCGTCCACCTTGTTCAGTCAGGTTCTTATCGCAACACTTTTTCCAAAATCCAACACGGCTCGTTCACGTAGTGCGTGACGCCTTCGTGATCCACATAGCTCCAGCGCCCTGCGTCCTCAGCGACGACGCAGAAGCCATGCCGCTCGTAAAGACGGCGCGCGCGCAAGTTCTCCTTCGCCGCCGCGATGCTGATCGAAGTGTAGCCGCGCGCGCGCAAGAGCGTCTCTGCCTCGCGCAGCAGCGCCGAGCCGATGCCTTGCCGCTGAAAAGCGTCCATCACGCGCAGCGAGTACAGGTAAGCGTGCTTGCGCGCCGCACGCCCGAAGTCGTCGTGGCTTTCCAGCTGGATGAACACCTGCCCGATCGGAAAGCCGTTCACATCGGCGAGCAACATCAGGCGCTGTCCGCGCAATTGTTCTTCATAGGTGCGCTCAAAAACGCGCCGAAAGTGTGTGTATTTGCCGTACCATTCCAGCTTAGGCAAATCTTCGCGCTCGGCAGGGCGGAAGATCACCTGCATCTGCAAGCAGAGTGTATGGCGCTCAAGCGTGGTCATTTTGTCAGTTCAGTCAGGTCGTCTCAGCTGCTGTGCGTTTCTTCAATCCATTGTCTGAGCAGGGCGCGTTGCGCTTCAGGCGTCTCAGCATCGCCATCTAGCACAGCGTCGCGCAGCCGAGCGAGCAGTTTACCGAAAAGCGGACTAGGTTTCAAGCCGAGCGCGCGCAAGAAGTTGCCATCGGCAGCCAGCTGCGCGTGACGCCAGACGTGCAGGTAGCGTTGCGCGCGAGAGAGATCGAGCGGCGTGCCGAAGAGCGCGGCGGCGAGGATCGCCTCAGGGCAGAATGGCTCAAGGGCGCGCGCGATCTGGCTTGGCGGCGCTTCATGCGGCAATGCCGCGAAGGCGAGCCGCGCGCGATGCACTTCTGAGAGCGCCTTGCGGACGTTTCTGGGCAGCGCAAGGCGCTCTAGCAGCGCAGGATCGTCGGGAAAAATGCCGCCGAAGATCGCCCAGCGCAGGACGAGCGGATCGAGATCGTCAGGCGCGTTTAGGGCAGGCAAATTTGCGTAAATTGTTACTAAACGCTCATCAAAAGTTAATCTCGGATGGATCGCTTGCAAGACGCCATGCTCAGCCAGCCAGCGCAAGGCGTGCGCAGGCGCGGCGTCGCTCAAGATCAGATCGAACTCGTGGCGCAGGCGCTCGCCGCTCAGCGCAACGATGTGCGGCAGCGCTTGCGGCAGCTGCGCAGCGCTCTCAGGCGCAAGGCGCAAGTTCAGCCGCGCGATGAAGCGCGCCGCGCGCAAAATGCGCGTCGGATCGTCCTCAAAGCTGTGTGGATGCAACGTGCGCAGCAGGCAACGCCGCAAATCCGAGATGCCGATCCTGAGCGGATCGATCAGCTTGCCGAATGGCTCAGGCGAGAGCTGCAAGGCGAGCGTGTTGATCGAAAAATCGCGGCGGCGCGCATCGCGCACGAGCGCGTCCTTGCTGTGGAGCAGGATGACCGTTGGCAAGGCGGCAGGCGCGGCGTAGTGTTCAAGGCGCGTCGTGGCGAAATCGAAGCTGGGCAGTCCTGAATCGGCGGGCGGATGCCATGTGGCAGTGCCGAAGCTGGGATGTGCTGTGAACGCGCCGCCATACTGCTCAGCGACGGCGCGTGCAAGCGATACTGCGTCGCCTACCACAACCAAGTCGAGATCAGGCTCGCTCAAGGGCAGGTTCAGCAGCCTGTCGCGCACAAAGCCGCCGACCGCGTAAAGCGCGACGTCGTGTTGCTGCGCGCTGTGCGCTAACAGCTGCAAGGCGGGCAGTATAGCGCTGGGCAGGCTGATGATCATAGCGCGGAGTATAGCGCTAGTCAGGTAACAAGACGGGACGAAAACCGATAGAATCAAGCTCGACGGCAGGGATGTTCTGATAGCGGTAGAAAGTGTTGACTAGCGCGCCTTCTGAAGACCACGCGCCGCCGCGCAGCACGCGCGGATTGTTGCCTTCCAGATGCACGGCGTCCGTTTCCCACTCGGTCAGGCACCATTCCCAGACGTTGCCTTGCATATCTAGGGCGCCAAACGGACTCCTGCCGTCAGGATAGGCGTCCACAGCGGTTGGCGCGCCAATGCCCGACTCGCGCGTATTACAGCGTTTTGGATCGAAGTGCTTGCCGTAAGGATAGCGCCGATTGTCGTCGCCTTGCGCGGCGCGCTGCCATTGCAGCTCGCTGGGCAAGCTGATGCGCCTGCCTGTGCGATGGCTGAGCCAGATGCAGAAGGCGACCGCATCGAACCAACTGACTCGCGTGCGCGGCAGGCGCTCGCCCAAGATGACGGTCGGCTTGGGCTGCGGACGTTTGCGCCGCCAAGCTGAGGCGTGCAGCGAATACGTCCACCAGCGGATATCGCGGTAGCCGTCAGGCGCGTCCAGAAAGACCTGATACTGCGCATTGGTGATCGGCGTCCGTGCGATCTTGAAGGCGGCGACTTGAAAGAGTCCGCCGCTTGAGCCACTTGGATTGTATTTGCGCGGATCGGTCGCGTCTTCGATCAGCACGTAGCCTTCTGTGACGTCACACCATGCGAAATCGGGCAGGATGCTGCGCACATCATGCCGCGGGCTGACCTGTTTTTGGCGCGGACGCAGCAGACGGTTCAGCTCAAGCGGATCGTCCGTGTATTCTGGATAGTCGCGGCGGAAATCCGCCCAGGCTTTGCACGCCAGCTCAAAGTTGACTTGGCGCAGCGCGGCGATCTCTTCATAGGCTTCCTGCGCTTCTTGGCGGCGGCGGATTTGGTACAGGCTGCGCTCAGCGTGATCGATCACAGCCTGCAGCGAGAAAAAACGCGGCTGATAGCCTTGCGCGGCGAGCGCTTCCAGCATCTCAATAGCTTGCTCATAAGCGCCATCGCGCATCAGGGCGAGCGCTTCGGCAAAGCGCAGGGTCGCCGTGCGCTGCTCGTTGCTGCTCGTCGGACGCGCGCGGTTGGCTGTGTTGCGCTCGGCGAGCGCGTGCAGCACGCTGCTGAGGATGGAGTCGTACGGCTTATGCACAAAGTCGTGGATGTGCAGCCGTCCGGGCGAGATCGTGATCGGCAGGCTCTTCAGGTCAGTCTCGCGCACGAGGATCGGGACGATGATCGGACGGCGCTCAGGCGGCAAGCCTGCCGCGTGATCCAGCTCAATGCGCGAGCCGCTCTGAGGGCTGATCGACTCAGGTGAGATGGCGAAGATGAAGTGCGTACACTGCTCGATTCCATCCTTGATCTCTTCCCAATAAGGCACACGTCCGCTGATGCGCCAAATATCAAGCCAAACGTCATGTTCAGCGCGCACTAACTGCTCTGCCAATTGAAGGATGAAAGGACGATCTTGCGAATTATAGCTAAGGAAAACACGCGCCATGTGATGCGCCTTTGAAACGGATTTTTATCCACTTTTTATTATGCGGCAAAATGCTTTTCGCGCCTATCGTAAAAAGCCTATTAAATCACTTTTGTAACATAGCTGAAGCGTTCGTGAAGACAAATTGCGTATATGCCTCGCTCAAAAAAATCTGTTTTATGCTACGATAGAGAAGCCGTCTGTTGGTTTTGCGAGGAGGCGATCACATGCAATTGCTTGTGTGGCTTTTAGTGTTGCTCGGCTTGGGCGCGCTCAGCTTCTTGGTGGCAGGCATCCGCTTTGTGCCGAACAATCGCGTCGGCATCGTCGAGAAGCGTTTTTCGGTCAAAGGCTCGGTCAAGGCGGATACGTTCATCGCGCTCAACAAAGAAGCGGGCTATCAGCCGAACGTTTTGCGCGGCGGCTTAACGTGGCTGATGCCAATTCAGTACAAAGTGCATCTGGCGCCACTGGTGACCATTCCGCAAGGGCAGATCGGCTACGTCTTCGCGCGCGATGGCATTCCATTGGCGCCGACTCAATCGCTGGGCAGCGTGATTCCAGAAGGCAAGACGTTCCAAGAGGTGGAAGGCTTCCTGAAGAATGGCGGTCAGCGCGGTCCGCAGCGCGAGATTCTGCGCGAAGGCACGTACGCGCTGAACTTAGTGCAGTTCGTGATCTTCACGGAAGACGGCTTGTACTACCTGCCGATCAGCCGCGAGGAAGAGGCGATCTTCAAGCGCATGGCAGGCTTGCTGCGCGAGCGCGACGCCTTCCGACCGGTCGTCATCAAAGGCGCTGACGATAAGATCGGCATTGTCACCGTCCACGACGGACCTGCACTTGAGCAAGACGAGATCATCGCACCGACCGTCGGCGCCGATCCGAACAATCCTGAGACTTATCACAACAACTTCCAAGACCCTGAGAAATTCCTGCGCGCCGGCGGCAGGCGCGGACGCCAGCTGCAGGTGATTGTGGAAGGCACGTATTACATCAATCGCCTGTTCGCCACAGTCGAGCTGATCGACAAGACCGTGATCGAAGTCGGCTATGTTGGCGTGGTCGTCTCGTATGCAGGCTCGCGCGGCGGCGATATCTCGGGCGAGGAATATAAGCACGGCGAGCTGGTACAACGCGGCGAGAAAGGCGTCTGGAACGAGCCGCTGATGCCGGGCAAATACGCCTTCAACACTTACGCCGGGCAGGTCATCCTCGTGCCGACCACCAACATCATCCTGAAGTGGAACAAGGATGAAGTCGGCACGCATCGCTTCGACGAGAATCTCTCAGCAATCGAGCTGATCACCAAAGACGCCTTCGAGCCTGTCCTGCCGCTCTCAGTGGTCATGCACATTGACTACCGCAAAGCGCCGCTGGTCATTCAGCGCTTCGGCGATATCAAAAAGCTGGTGGATCAAACGCTCGATCCGATGGTCGCCGCGTATTTCAAAAACATCGGACAGACGCGCACCTTGATCCAGCTCATCCAAGAGCGCAGCCAAATCCAGCAGCAAGCCTCACAAGAGATGCAAGAGCGCTTCGCCCATTACAACCTTGAGCTGGAAGAAGTGCTGATCGGCACGCCTGCTTCATCGGCAAATGACCGCAAGATCGAGGAAATTCTGGCGCAGCTGCGCGACCGCCAGATCGCCATCGAGCAGATCGAGACCTACAATCGCAAGCAGCAAGCCGCCGCCAAAGAGCGCGAACTGCGCCAAGCCGAGGCGATCGCGCGGCAGCAAACTGCCCTGACCGAATCTGAGATCAGCATCACCATTCAGAGCAACGAAGGCAAGGCAGCCTATCAGCGCTCGCTGCAAGAGGCGGCTAAGATCAGGGCGCTCTCTGAGGCAGAGGCAGAGCGCGACGCACGCATCGGCATCGCGCGCGCCATCGCCATCGAAGAGCAGGTGCGCGCTTACGGCGGACCGCAATTCCAAGTGTTGCAGCAGGCGCTGGATCGCTTCAGCCAAGCGGTGGAAAACGCCGGCATTGAGATCGTGCCGCGCATGGTGGTGAACGGCGGCAGCGGCGGTCAGCAAGGCGGCACGTACAGCGCCTTCGAAGGCTTGATGATGCTCTTGCTCTCTGAGAAGCTGGGCGTGCAGATGAGCGACGGCGCGCCTGCCAGCCACGCCAATAGCGACGAGATTCGCCGCCTGCGCGAGAGCATCCTGAGCAGCGCCAGCCGTCCTGTGCATAGCGGACAGAACGGCGAGCTTGCCGAGCCGCAAACTGCCAGTTGAGCCGAAATGACAGAGGCAGGCGTTCGCCTGCCTCTGCACAGCGCGTCCGTCAGTCGAGCGCGCCGTCGGTCACTTCATCGGCGAGGTCGCCCACATCTTTGAGCGCCAAAGCGATCTGTCGGATCAGCGCGGCTGCCTCAGGCGGCAACGCCAAATATGCCAACTCCAGCGCGCGTTTGTTGGCGCGCAAAATGGCGAAGAACGCCGCTATGCCGCCTGCCGTCACCAGCGCGAACGCCGCGAAGACCAACACGACCGCTGCGCTCACCACGCTTTGCACCACTTCGAGCGTCATCACGCCACCTCCATCGCCCAAAAACACACCGGATTGCTCACCGCGCGCAAGGTCGCCGCGCCCGTGCCGACGTTTCGCCACACCGGTCGGAAGACGTGCGCGCCGATCGTCAAGCCGACCGCGAGCGCTGTGAACGTCACAGGCAGCCACAATGCGCCCGATAGACCGTCAAGGCTGATCAGACCATCGGCAGCCGTTGTGTGACGGACGCCGTCCACAGCCAGATCGAAGGCAGGTCGCACTGAGCCGCCGCCGTCGAATTGCGCCACGCCGCTGAAGCCGACCAACACTGCGCCACTCGCGATGGTCAGCGTGATGCTCAGATTGACGCTATCAATATCCACGAACGCCGCGCTCGCGGTCGTGTAATCGGATGCCGCTGTACGCGCAATCCGCTGATGCGGACGGCTGAGCAGGTAGCTCAGGTTATCGCGCAGCTGCTCGTTCAGCTGGCTGGCGCTCACCACGCTGCCTGCCGTCCACGTCTGAGGCGTTGTCCATGCCATCGCTCACACTCCTAACCGTGTGGTCGTGCCTAACACGCCATATGTGCTATCGCCCAGTATCCAGAACGTGACATCTTGCAACGGCTGCAAGCTGAACGAGATTTCCATCGTCTTGTCCGCCTGCACATCGTAAGTGACACCTGAGACTAGATATTTCTGCCCGCTGATGGCGAGCTGATAATCGTTCACAGCTATCACATCGCCAATCTCGATATCTAAGATCGACGTCGTTCCGATGTGCGATTGATTG
>Ga0308403_1000029_pt1 | contig 50349 bp, 44 predicted proteins | sample HotsprSampleOSM3_FD_203470 | JGI IMG/M metagenome (GOLD analysis project Ga0308403, IMG submission 203470) | Hot spring phototrophic mat microbial communities from Octopus Spring, Yellowstone National Park, Wyoming, United States - 20060914_OS-M3 ... | reverse complement strand
GCGCAGACGCCAAGTGCTACCTTCACTGCCTCAGCCACCAACACGGCGACTGCCACAGCGACCTTGACGCCGAGCGCGACCTTCACGGCGACTCTCACACATACGCCGACGCGCACGCCGACCTTCACGCCGACTCAGACGCCAACTGCCACTTTCACAGCGACGGCGACTGCGACTGCCACACACACGCCTGATGCCGCGCAAACCTTTGCCGCTATCATCAGCGCATCGCAGACGGCGCGCGCCGTTGAACGTACGCTTGAGGCGATCATCCGCGCTACTGACCTTGCCAAGACGCCGACTGCCACGTTCACGGCCTCGGCAACCAATACGGCGACTGCCACAGCGACCTTGACGCCGAGCGCGACCTTCACGGCGACTCTCACACATACGCCGACGCGCACGCCGACTTTTACACCAACTCGGACGCCGACTGCTACCTTCACTGCGACGGCGACCGCTACCAACACCAGCACTGCTACAGCCACGTCAACGCCTTCGGCTACGCACACAGCGACTGCGACCAATACCAGCACAGCGACTGCGACTGCCACGCACACGCCTGACGCTACGCAGACCTTCGAAGCTATCATCAGCGCATCGCAGACGGCGCGCGCTGTCGAGCGCACGCTTGAAGCGATCATCCTTGCCACTGACCTTGCTAAGACGCCAACTGCCACGTTCACAGCCTCAGCTACTAACACGGCGACCGCCACAGCGACCTTGACGCCGAGCGCGACCTTCACAGCCTCAGCCACCAACACTGCCACTGCCACGCGCACGCCGTCCGCGACCTTCACAGCTAGTCCGACGCGCACGCCAACTTTGACACGCACGCCGACGCTCACGCGCACACCAACTTTGACGCGCACTATCACGCCGACTCGCACGGCGACTGTCACGCCGAATGCTGCGCAGACGCGCGCTGCACAGCTCAACCTGACTGCTACGCAGGTCGCCTTCAACGCTGAGGTCGCGCCGTTCTTCAGAGAAGCGCGCCTGATCTACGAAGAGTCGATCATCCGCCTGCCGCATAACACTGCCGATAACTTCATCAGCGCTCAAGAGCTGACCTGCACGCCGAATTTCATCCTCAGCGCGCGTTTCTACACGCCCTATGATGACTTCGCGTGGTCGCACGGCGTGATCTTCCGCCGCACGCGCCAGCAAGAGTTCCGCCTGATCTTCAACCATGAAGCGCAGTACGAATTCTTGCGTTTCTTCCGTCCACAGCCTGAGGCGCCGTTCACATTTGAAACCATTGAGCGATCAACTATCCCTGATGGCGTCAGAGGACGGCGCGATTCGTACAACGACGTGCTGTTGATCGTGCGCGGCGAGCTGGCGCTCTTCTACTTCAATCAGCGTCTGGTCGCGCAGTTCGATGTATCGCGTCAGCAGGATGCAGGCTGCATCCAGGTCGCCACTGGACTCTACACCAACACTGAGCGCGATGGCTTCGCAACCTTTGTCGAGCAGGTCAAGGTATGGCGGCTGCCTTTCACGCCTGAACTGACGCGCACTTTCGATGCAGCAGTTGACGCTACGCTGACCGCGTTGCCGTTCCAGCAAGGCGTTGGCACAGCTGTGGCAGGCACGCTCACACCAACGGCTACGCACACGCCGACCAACACTGCCACGCGCACGCCGACGGCTACGGCGACGCTCACCTTGACGCCGACGCGCACGCCGACCGCCACGTTCACAGCCACCGCGACCGCCACCAACACTGCCACGCGCACGCCGACGGCTACGGCGACGTTCACCTTGACGCCGACGCGCACGCCGACTGCCACGCTCACAGCCACTGCGACCGCCACCAACACTGCCACGCGCACGCTGACGGCTACGGCGACGCTCACCTTGACGCCGACGCGCACGCCGACTCAGGTTGCGCCGACATTCGCACCACGCCAAGAGACTGCAACTTCCACGCCTGCAGCGGCTGCCACAAGCACGCAGACGCCAACGCGCACTAGCACGCCCTAGCGCTCAGATACATCGGGATCGGCAACGTTACCGATCCCGATTTTTTGCGGCTGTGCTATAATCGGCGTGTTCAACCACAATGTGAAAGCAAATCGCTAGAGCGATCAGAAGTTTAAGGCATCTCATATGTACATGAGCAATCGCAATCTAGTTGGGCAAAAGCTCGGCGAATACGAGCTGAAGGAGCTGATCGGGCGCGGCGGCATGGCAGAGGTCTATCTCGGCTATCAGGCGAGCCTGAGGCGCAACGTGGCGGTCAAAGTGCTGGCGACGCACTATAACATGGAAGAAGGCTTTATCGATCGCTTCATGCGCGAGGCGCAGATCGCCGCGTCGCTCGATCATCCACACATCGTGGCGATCTACACTTATGGCTCGCAATCGGGTGTGAACTACATGGCGATGCGTCTGCTGCGCGGCGGCTCGCTCGGCGATCGCGTCCGTGAGCGGCGCGCCACGAGCAACACGCTGCTCTCGTTGAGTGAGATTAGCGATATGCTGACGAAGATTGGCAGCGCGCTGGACTACGCGCATCAGCGCAACATCGTCCATCGCGATATCAAGCCGAGCAACATCATGTTCGATGAGAACGGGACGCCATACTTGACCGACTTTGGCATCGCCAAGCCGCTCGATATCGCCTCTCAAGTGACGATGCCCGGCACTTCTATGGGAACGGTCGCCTACATGGCGCCTGAGCAATGGCGCGGCGAGAAACTGACGCCAAAAGTGGATCAATACGCGCTCGGCTTGGTCATCTACATGCTGGTGACTGGTAGAATGCCTTTCGAAGTGCCTGTAGACGCGCCATACGCGCTCATGCATCGGCATATCAACGAAATGCCGCCGCCTGCTCACGAATTCCGAGAAGGCGCGCCGCCTGAGCTTTCCGCAGTGATCGAGCGCGCCATCGCCAAAAATCCTGATCATCGCTACGACACAATTGGGCAGTTCGCCAGAGCCTTCCGCGAGATCGTTGAGCAACTGGAGCCTGAGCAAAGTACAGGCTTTTTCACTTTTCCAGTTGCGCGGCGGCAAGACTTTCCATCCGCACCAGCGCCATTGCCAAAGCCTGCTGTGGAAAATGTGAGAATCTCCTCGCTCGGCGAGGATGCTCCGCCAGAACACAAGACGCGGAAAGTTCCCAATCGCGGCGTGAGGCTGATTGCATTGCTCAGCATATTCATCATCGTCTTATCCATTGCTGCTGTCGCCTTGTTGCTCACACAGAGTAACGCGTCAGTCACACAGACGCAGACTGCCGTCGCTGCTGAGCAAACTGCACAAGCAGGCACATCGGTAGCGCTTGCCGCGCTCGCCACACAGACGGCGGCAGCGCCGCCAACGCTCGAGACGCCGCCGACAGTGCCTGTGATCGTGCCAGTCACGCCCGAATTGACAATTGAAGTGCTGCCGACTGAAACACCAACTGTTCCACCAACTGCTACAACTATTCTGCAAACTGCCACAGCTATTCCACCGACTGAGACTGCAAGACCGACCGATGTGCCTGCTACCGACCTGCCAACGGCTGTTGCCATTGTTGAGACTGCCGCTCTGCCGACTGCGACGCCAACTCAGGAATCCATGATCATCCTCGTGCCAACAGCGACAGCCACGCTCGATCTGGCACAAACTGCAGCTGTGCTTGCCACAGCTACAGCAGCTGCGCAGACGCGGCAGGCCTTGCAAACGCAAACTGCAGCTTCTCAAATGACTCAGACAGTGGAAGTTGAGCAGACTCTGCAAGCGCTCATCCTGACGCGCATCAGCGCTGATCAAACGGCTACAGCTACACACTTCACGCTGACGCCGACTAGCACGCCAACGCCTACAGCGACCGCGACACCAACTGAGACTGCGACGCCGACTGCCACTTCGACGCCGACACCAACCGAGACGCCGACTGCGACACCGACTGAGACCTTCACACCAACGCCGACCGAGACACCGACTGCTACGCCTACTCCAACGCCCACACCTATTCCAGCGCTTAACGAAGGCTTAGCTTTACGCGGTGTTATTCGCAGCACAGAAAACATCAATGTTCGGCGCGGACCTTCTACGAAATACGAAACGCTGGCGAGCATCCCGAACGGAACACAGGTCACAGTTTTGGCGCAAAAAGGACTATCCGACGCGAACGATCCATTGCGCGATACCACTGGTCGCTACTGGGTGAACATTGCTATTCCGCGCGCCAATGGCGAAACAATCTATGGATGGGTTGTTTCAACAGCAGTAGCGCTTGAGAATAACCTGCCTGCTTACCTCGATGGCGTCATGATCTGGGTCGGACCGCCACTGCCGACACAAGTTGATGCCAGCAAAAATGTCGTCGTCGTTGAAAGCACGTTCGATATCGGTGGTTGGTCATTCGATGGACTTTCAAGCGGTAATGACAATGCGGGCATTTACAGTATCACTGTTTTCGAAGGCAATAGCTGCACTGCTCAGAGCGGGCGCATTTTAGCCACAGGCGTGCCATTCATTCCACGTCAGGATGTCGTTGATACCTTCAACAGTGACGTGGGACGTGATTTTTTCCGAGTTGATTTGAAGCTAGATGAGAGCCATCTGAACAATGGCTTTGCTATGCGCGTAGAAAATCTTGAGCGCGGCGAGCGTTTGATCGCCATTTGTGCGCAGAGCCGCGTGACTGGGCGCGTGGCAGCTTGGGTGCTGCCGATTGAAGTGCGCTGATCGCCACACACAGCGCTGCGCACAGGTGACGACATGAAAGAACGCGCAAATCTGCTGGCATGGGCGCTCTTGATGCTTCTGAGCGTCTACCTCGCCTTTATAGGAACAGCTGCCACGCTAGAGGTGCGCTACAAAAATGTGGCGTTGGCGCTCGGCGCGCTCACCTTATTGATCTGGGCAGCTGCGCGTTGGCGCAACAAATGGCGCTGGCACAGCACGCCGCTCGACGGCTTGGCGTTGCTTTGGTTAGCCGTCATCGCCATCTCAACGCTGGCAAACTTCGAGATGTGGCGACGCAGCGCCATAGGCATCTGGTACGTCGGCATGTACTTGGGCGTGTGGCTTGTGCTGTGGGACTGCGTGGCGAATCGTGCGCTCTCGCGCAGCGCGTTAGTAGATGCTATGCTCCTGAGCAGCCTTGTGCCGCTCGCTTTCGCGCTGCGCGAAGTGGCGTCGTTCGCCGCTGAATTCCATCGCGAGCTTGTGGATGGCTTTATGTTGCCCGCGTTGCCGCGTCCAAGCAGCACGCTGGGCAATCCAAACCTGATGGCTGCCTATCTCGTCATCGTCATCCCGTTGAGCGCAGCGCGTTGGCTGACTGTGCAACGGCGCTGGCAGCGCATCGCGCTCAGTGCGTATTTTGTCGTAGCGCTTGGCATTCTGTTCCTGACCTATAGTCGCGGTCACTGGCTGAGCATCGTCGCGGCAGGTGTTGTTTTCACGGTGTTGCTGCTGGCGCACTACAAGCTGCTCAGTTGGCGTGCCTTGCGCACGGCATGGCAAGCGCGCTCGGCGTACGCTAAGATTCTGATCGGCGCGGCAGGCGTCGCCAGCCTAGCGCTGATCGGCGCGTTTCTCGCGCTGAGCGTGCGCTCGCTCAGCGATCCGAGCCGCACGCTTGACCTGCGCACGTACATCTACGACGTCGCGTGGCAGGTCTTTCAAGAGCAGCCGCTGACAGGCAGCGGATTGTTCACTTTCGGCAGGCAGTTGGCGCGTTTGAGTTCGGTGCCGCCGCGCCAAATTCATGCGCACGCGCACAGCGCCTTTTTCAACATCGCCGCTGAGCTTGGTCTGCTCGGTCTGTTGGCGTTGACGATCAGCCTGATCGTCCTCGTCGTGCAGCTGCGAAAGCAGTGGCAGACCTTGCAAGGCGCACAGCGCCTGCTGATGATCGGCGCTACGGCGTCGCTGAGCGCAATGGCAGTCAGCCATTTGACCGATTTCACCATCTTTGTTGCGATCATCGCACTGATGACGCTCGGCGCGCTGTTCATCGCGCTCTTTCCTGCGCAGCCGACTCGCCTGAGCGGCAAACGCGCGCGTTTGAACGGCATCGCAGCGCTCGGTCTGTGGCTGACGCTCTATGCGAGCGGTTTGTGGAGCAATGCTGCTAACAACGAGTATTCTGCTGCACTTCAAAAATGCCTTCTGGGCGAAGATTGGCAAACGAGTTTACCGCATCTTGAGCGCGCTGTTGAGATCGATCCGCAGCTCTCGCTCTATCATCTGTTACACGGTCACGTGCTAGGCGTCGCGGCTGCTGAAGGCGAGATCGCGCCACAGGCTGCCATCGCCGCCTATGAGACCTTCACGCGGCAAGAGCCGAACCACGCCGCAGCATGGGCTAATCTTGCCGCGCTGTATTGGCAAGCAGGCGCACAAGAGTCTGCGCTCGGCGCCATGCAGCGCGCCGCCGACCTTGCGCCTGAGTCGTGGTTATTTCACTACGCGCTCGGCACGTACTATGAGCAGCTTGGCGATCAAGACGCGGCGCGGCGCGCGTTCAGCGCGTCTTTAGCGGCGCAACCTTCGGCAGCGTTGTATCCCGTGTGGCGCAAGACGCCGCTGCGTCTCGCATTGGCTGAGTCTGTTGTCATTCCACCATCCATTGACGCAGTCGTGCGCGCGCTGCGCGACGGCGACCTTCAAGCAGCCGAGTCGCTTTGGCAGCGCGTGCGCGGAAACGAGCGCGCTGCGTTGCTGTTCCTGATTGACGCGATCTTAGCGTTGGAACGCGATGAGCATGCGCAGGCTGAGCGCGCTTGTCAGCAGGTCGAACGCATTCCGCCTGATGACGCTGCGCGCGAAAGTTGGCGATGGCTGTGCTGTGCTTACCTCGCGCATAGTTCAGGTGACTCGGCTGCCTATGAGGAAGCGCGCCGTGCGCTGGCTGACTACAAGCAGCTGCCATTCGATAGTCCAATTGACGTGCTGAACTCGGCAATCGGTTACAGTTTTTTTCAGCGCACAGGCATTTCGCAGCCGCTGCTGCCGCAAGTGTACAATCCGCCGCTGCCTGCCAGCTTTTACGGCTTGCTGGAGCATCTAGAGGCGTTCACAGCGAGGCGATGAACTATGCGACGCGCACAGCCTCGGTCGCTCCGTCTATTGCTCATCCTGCTGATCATCGGCGCGTGGCTGCGCGTCCATGGACTGAGCATCCACAGCCTGTGGTTCGACGAAGTCTTCTCACAGCGTGTGGTCAGCCTGTTCGATCCGATCAGCTTGTTTCAAAACGGCGTAGCCGGCGACGTGCATCCGCCGCTGTACTTCGCCTTGCTGTGGCTATGGGTACAACTGACGGGCGAGAGCGTTGTGGCGCTGCGGATGCTCTCAGTTCTGATCGCGCTTTTGGCACTGCCCGCCTGTTACCATTTGGCGCGCCTGCTCTTCAATCGGCGCGCTGCGGCGCTCGCCTTGACGCTCGCTGTTTTCGCGCCGTATCAAGTCTATTACGCGCAGGAGACGCGCCAATACGCGCTGAGCTTCACTGCGCTGGCTTGGGCAGGCGTCGGTTTGGCGGCGCTGTGGCGCGGCAAGCGCTATGGCTGGTCGCTATATGTGATCGGCGCGCTGGTGAGCCTTTACACGCATTACATTTGCGGCTTGACCTTAGCGGCGCTGCACCTTTGGCTGCTCGCCCATCCGCCGATGCGCGCTAAATGGCGGCAGTGGCTCAGCGCCGATCTGCTGATCGCCTTGCTGTACCTGCCGCAGGTCTTCACCTTTTTCAATCAGACCAGCGCTGTGTTCGGCGGCTTCTGGATTCCGCCGCCGAGCGTGCTTGCGCCTGTTTTCTCGGTCAGCTATTTGATCTTCGCTGTCGTGTTCCCTGTGGCGTTGATTCCGTTAGGCGTGGTGGCTGTTTGGCTGCTTCTGGCGGTCAACGCGCTCGATATGCGCCGCATCAAACAGACTGAAGTGCGCGCTGCATGGCTCTTCTGCCTGACCGCCGTCTTTGGTACGCTGATCAGCGCGCTGATCGTCTCAATCCGTGCGCCAATCTACTCAGAGCGCTCTTTCGGCATGATCGCGCCATTCATGGTGGTCGCTTTAGCAGGCGCAGTCGCCTATGCGCCGCGTCGCTCGCCTGCGCGCTTGCTGTACGGCGCGTTGATCTTCGTTTGTCTTGGCGGCTTGCTGGCGCATTACATGCCGCCTGATCTGTTGAGACCGCCGTTTCGTCAGATCGCGGCTGATTTACGCGCCTTGCCTGAGCCTGAGCGCATTCCGATTCTTTACCTGCACGATGGCGCCTATCTGCCGATGACTTACTACACGCCTGATCTGCTGGATAATGCGCGTCTGATCTTCACTGAGGCGCGCAGCTGGCTGTATCCGCGCACATGGGAATTGCTGGGCATCAAGCGCTACCGCCGCGCTGAGATCGCCGCTTGGTTAGCCGACTATCAAGGCAGGTTGCGCGTGGTCTATTATGGCGGCACCTTGCCTGAGGAAGAAGCGACCTTGCGCGCGCTCTTGGCGCGCTGTCCTGTGCAGCGCACGTTGGACTATCCGCCGTTCGTCATTCTGTATGAGATCAGCTGCGATGTTCGATCTGACGGGTAAGGTTGCTGTGGTGACAGGCGGCACAGGCGCGCTCGGCGCGGCGCTTGTGCGCGGATTGGCGCAGGCAGGCGCGCACGTGGCAATTTTGGCGCGCCGTGCTGAGCCGATAGCGGCGCTCACGGCTGAGCTGTGCGCCTCAGGCTATCGTGCGCTCGGCATGCCAACGGATGTGCTGGACAAGGCGCAATTGGCGGAAGCAGCGGCGCAAATCATAGCGCACTTTGAGCGCGTGGACATCCTTGTGAACGCGGCAGGCGGCAATCAGCCGCAAGCGACTGTCACGCCTGCGCAGCGCACATTCTTCGACCTGCCGCCTGAAGCCTTAGTCGCCGTCTTCAACCTGAATTGGCTCAGCAGCGTGCTGACGGCGCAAGTCTTCGGTCGGCAGATGGCAGCGCAAGGCAGCGGCGCAATCATCAACCTCTCGTCAATGGCAGCTCTCACGCCGCTCACGCGCGTGGTCGCCTATGCGAGCGCCAAAGCTGCGCTGAACAACTTCACGCAATGGCTCGCCGTCTATATGGCGCGCGAGCATAGTCCGAGCATCCGCGTGAACGCGATTGCGCCTGGCTTTTTCTTAGGCGAGCAGAATCGCTTCTTGTTGCTAGACGAGCGCGGCGCACTGACTGAGCGCGGCGAGCAGATCATTGCGCACACGCCAATGCGACGCTTCGGCGCGCCTGAAGACTTGATCGGTACGCTAATTTGGCTCGCCAGCGACGCAGCGCGCTTTGTGACAGGCGTGGTCGTGCCTGTGGACGGCGGCTTCAGCGCCTATAGTGGCGTCTAGGCGTCTGCTTCCGCTGCCTGCTGAGTCTGCCACCACCAGTAGAGCAAGCCGAGCAGCGCCGCGCCCAGCGTCAAGAGCAAGATCGGCAGGGCGACGCGCCGATTCGTTGGCGCAGCCTGAGCAGTGGGCTCAGGCACAGCGGATACAACGTCTGCCAGCGCTGCTTTGAAAGCGCTCGCCAGCTCGCCGGCAGTCTGGTAGCGCAGCGCAGGGTCTTTCTCAATCGCCTTGTTGATGACTGACTCAACGGCAGGCGGCAGGTCAGGACGCAACTGCAAGATGGACATCGGCGTCGCCATCAGATGCAGCAAATGCACGTACATCATGCTGCTGGTCTTAGATGGCTCAAATGGCAGTTGTCCTGTCAGCATCTCGAAGAGGATGATGCCGAGCGCGTAGATATCCGTGCGCGCGTCGGTCGGTCTGCCTTGCCATTCTTCAGGCGACATGTAGCTCGGATTGCCGAAGGTCAAGCCTTGCCGCGAGCGCGCTTCCGTCTCATCAGCGTATTTGGTCACGCCAAGATCACTGAGCGCCGCTCTGCCTTCGCGATTGTAAAGGATGTTCTCAGGCTTCAGGTCGCGATGGACAATGCCGCGCGCGTGAGCGAAATCCAAGCCTTCAGCGATATCTTCGAGCGTGCGCAGCACAAAATCGAGCGGCTGCGGACCGGGATGCGCCTTCAGCCGATCCATCAGACTGCCGCCTTCGTAAAATTCCTCAACCAAATAGAGCAGGTCGCCTTCGCGATCATAGCCGAAGACTCTCACCACGTTCGGATGGTCGAGTTCAAGCGCCGCCTGCGCCTCGCGATAGAAGCGCGCCAAAGTCTCCTCGCTGCCCGTCAAGTTAGACTTCAAAAGTTTCAGGACGCGATACTCGCCTGAGTCAGTGGCGCGCGCCAGATAGGCGTGAACATGCGCGCCTTCGCCAAGCCACGCCAGCAGCTTGTACTGACCGATCTGTTGTCCTTCTAACGCTTGCAGCTCCATGACCATGCCTTTCTAGATTCAACGGATTGCCAAATGCGCTCTCAGGCTACCGCGCATGACCGAAACGCGCTCGCGCATACTCCCGAATGGCGAAGTAAACAGGACGCGGCGTGAAATCAGGTTCAACCATGCGGAAATAATACCAGCTCTGGTCGATCTCGCTCGTATCAGGACGTTTGAAGAACCAATAGGCGATCACGCCTACCCAACGCCATTCTGTGCGTGCGCGCTCATAGGCGTCCACAGCATATTGCGCCGCTTGCGCATCTGTGACCTGTCCATAGGTCAGCCGATCGCGGATATTCGGATCGTCAGGCACAGGATTCCACGCCATCTCGCCGATCCAGATCGGCTTAGCGGCGTCGCCATGCGCTACCATCATATCGCGCAACCAGACCACGTGCGCAAAGCTGATGGTCGTGATGCGCAAGCGCCGATCCGTCGGACCTGAGAACAAGCCGTAGCCTTGCGCGCCTAGCACGTCGAAGCACTCTTTAGCGCCTGCTGCATACATACGCTCTAGAAAGACGAAGCTGCTCAGGTTGTAGCCGCTCAGATCGATGGTCGGCGCCAGCGCGCCGCTGACCACCACAATCTGTGGATCGACCGCTTTCAGCGCGCGGTACGTGCGGCAGAGCAGCTCAGTGTAGCGTTCGGGCTCAACAGGCTGATTGCCCCACTCAAGGGCGAGATTCGGCTCGTTCCAAATTTGGAAGTGCCGCACACGCCCTTTGTAGCGCTCCGCGACCGCTACCGCGTAATTCACAAAGTCTTGCAGATCGGCGGGCGGCGCAAACGTGCCTTGCAGTCCTTCAGGCTGGCTCCAAGCAGGCGGCGTGCCAAGCCGCGCCAAGATTTGCACGCCATAGCGCTCTGCCAAGTCCACAATCGAGTCATATTTTGCCCAAGCGTCAATCGGATCAGGCACGCCGTCGCCGTCTAGGTCGTTGCGATCGTCAATGAAGTTGCCGCGTCCGCGTATTTCGATGTCTTGCCACGTGAACTTCTGCCGAATCCAGCCGATGCCTGCCTCGGCGATCATCCGCAGCTGAAGCTCACGCTTGGCAAGCTCAGGCTCAAGCTCCAAAAAGCTGTTGACGGCGAGCGGATTCGCGACCGCGTATGCCACAGAGACGTGATCGGCGGTCACGGGCATTCGCCGCGATAAATTGCCGAGATAGTCCGCAAAAGCGTACAGCTGCGCAAGCGGCGCCTGCTCGCCTGTCACGCTGTACAGAAAGCGCCACATCGCGCCTTGCGTCGCCAGGTCAGCCGTGAATGCGGCGCCGACCGCGATGGATGCGATCAGCGCGCCAAGCGCAACAAGGCGCGTACGCCTAGCCTTCATCGCGCGCGCACACGCCGTCCGAGCGCCTCTAGCGCCACGTTCGGACGATTGGTGATGATGGCATCCACGCCGAGATCGCGCAATTGGCGGATGCGCTGCGGCTCGTCCACTGTCCAGACGTGAACGCGATACTTGGCGTTTCGCGCCCAAGCCATGAACTGCTCATCCACCAAGCTGTGATGCGGATGACGCGCCTCGTGCGGCAAGCCGATCATGAACCAGCCGTAGCGCAGGTAGATCGGCTCATCAGGCGCGTAAAGGTAGCCGATTGGAATGTGCGGCGCCAAGGCGCGGAAGCGGCGCAGGGCGAATGGATTGAAGGAAGAGACGATCACGCGGTTAGCGGCGTTGTGGCGGCGGATCACGTTCAGGACGGCAAGCTCTAAGCCGTCTGAGCGCCAAGCGGTCGTCTTCAGCTCCACATTGATGATCAGCTCTCTGCCGAGCGCTTCAAACGCCTCATCGAGCGTTGGCACGCGCTCATCGCGGAACTGAAAGTCGTAGTGGCTGCCGGCGTCCAACAGCTTGATGGTGCGCAGGTCGTGTTCTTTGACCAAGCCGCTGCCGTCGGTCGTTTTATCGAGCGTGAAATCATGGATGACAATCGGCACGCCGTCGCGCGTGAGCATGGTATCTAACTCAACGCCATCGGCGCCTTGCTGGCGCGCCAGCGTGAAGGCGGCAATTGTATTCTCAGGCGCATCATAACTGGCGCCGCGATGCCCTAAAACAAGCGGTACTTGTGAATAAAAGCGCTCAACAGAGTCACGTGCCATCAACGCCCAGCACCTCGCGCACTAAAAAATTACGGGATGGTCAAAACTTGTCCGACGAAGATGTGATTCAAGTTTAGGATACCATTGGCGCGCGCAATATCGTAGACATTGCGATGAAAACGCGCTGCAATCAGGAATAAAGTATCGCCTGGCTGCACCACGTAAGTGCGTCCGCGCGGCACAGTCACTCGTGGCGCAGGCACGATGGTCGTGCGCGTGCGCGGAATGTTCAAGCGCTGCCCGACGAAGATCACATTCGGATTGCTGATGCGATTGGCGCTCAGGATCGCGGCGACCGTCGTGCCGAAGCGCGCTGCGATCTCAGCCAGTGTATCGCCGCGCCGCACAGTGTAGGCAGTGAAGGTCGTGACAGTGGTCACTGTGGTGCCGGGCGGAAAGACAGGCTGCACAAGAATCGGCTGTGGGACAGGCTGCACAGGCACAACAGGACGCGGCACAACGGCAGATGCAGGCAGCACCAAGACCTGCCCGACGAACAGGCGATGGATATCGTAGAAGCCATTGATGGTAGCCAGCTCGCTAACGCTGACGCCAAAGCGCGCTGCAATGCTGAAGAGCGTATCGCCGGGCTGCACCACGTAGGTTCGGCTGCCGCCTTGCGCCTGTGCAGGCAGCACAGGCAACGCCGCAAAGGCGACTGCGCACACGAATAGATAGATGAACAAGCGATAGGCAGGGCGCATGGTCGACTCTCCTGTCGCGCATGAAATGCTCATGATTATTATAGGTCAGCTTCAGGGATCGCTGCAAGGTGCGCAAGCAGCGAACAGAGATACATGCTAAAATGAGCTTGCAATTCACCAATAATCAGGCTGCGTTCAGCGCGCCTTGAGTTTTTGAGCGGTAAACGTGAGACGCCTCATCGGTTTGATTGCTGTGCTTGTGGCAGTAAGTGCGCTCGCGCTGCTCATGGCTGTGCTGATGAGACGCCATGCCGATGAACAAGCGTTACAGCTGGCACAAGCGGCAAGTACAAGCGCAGCCTTGCAAGCGGCGCTGCTCACGCCGCTTGCCTCTGAGACGCCGACGCGCATACTGCCGACGCTGCCGCCAACTTGGACGCCGACTTTCACGCGCACCGCCAGCCCGACTTTCACCATAAGTCCAACGCGCACGCCAACCGCCACACGCACGCCAACGCGCACGCGCACCTTCACGCCAAGCGCGACCTTCACGGCGACACACACTTTCACGCCGAGCCATACGCCGAGCGTCACGCTCACGCCGAGCATCACGCCGCTGCCCACAGATACGCCGCCGCCGCCCACGCCTGAGCCAGGCGCAATGCCGCCTATCGAAGTCGGCGCGCACGATCTCTTCAACATCCTGCTGATCGGCAGCGATAGGCGTCCAAACGCAGTGGACTACCGCACGGACACGCTTGTGATCGTCAGCGTGAATCGCACAATCGGCAGCGTCAGCCTACTCTCATTGCCGCGCGACCTGTACGTTTACATTCCCAAGCATGGCTACGATCGCATCAACACCGCCGCCTTGTGGGGCGATCTTTACAAGCTGAACGACGGCGGCATCAGAACGCTCATCGCCACAGTGCGCTACAACTTCGGCATCCGAATTGACCGCTTCGCGCAGGTGAACTTTGACGGCTTCAAGACGATCATCGACCGACTTGGCGGCATCGAGATGGTTGTGGACTGTCCAATCACAGATTATCGCCTGCGCGAAGGTGCCAATCCGAATGTGCTGGCGAACTATCAGCCGTTCACGCTCAAAGTCGGCGTGCATCGCATGGACGGCGCTTTTGCGCTGTGGTATGTGCGCTCGCGCAATGGCACAAGCGACTTCGACCGCAACCGTCGTCAGCAAGCGATGCTGCGCGCCATTTTTCAAGCGCTGCGCGAGCGCGGTCAGCTGGAGCAACTGCCTGCGCTCTGGCAAGACCTGACTAAGGTTGTGAAGACAGACCTGACGCTCAGCGATTTGCTCAGCTTACTGCCAATCGCGCTCAACCTCGATAACCTGACCTTGCGCAGCTATTTCATCAGTCCACAGCAAGTCTCCAGCTGGCGGACGCCACAAGGCGCAGATGTGCTGGTGCCAAATCGCGAGGCAATCCGCGCTGAGCTGGTCAAATTTCTCACGCCGCCAACTGCTAACGCGCTCACGCACGAGCGCCCGACCGTAGCGGTTTACAACGGTAGCGGACACGCCGATTGGGATCGCGTGGCGGCTGAGCGGCTGGCTTGGGAAGGCTTTGCGCCGCAAGCGATGGGCGAGAGCGAGCGTGTCGCTGCCACGCGCATCTATGACCACACAGGCGGCGCTAAGCCGAGCAGTCTGCGCCTGTTGCTGCGGGCGCTCAACCTGAGCGCCAAAAATGTGATCGAGCAGCCTGATCCAAACGCCGATACCGATTTCAAAGTGGTCATCGGCGCAAACTACAATGCCTGCACTTTCAATCGCTATGGCACAAATTTGCCTTAGCGCTAAACTTATCTGCAGAGCGTTCAATACCTCAGCAGGCGCTTGCCAATCATCAGAGGACTTATCGGACGATGAAAATAGGTTTGATAGCGGATATCCACGCCGATTTAGAAGCGCTTGAGTTGGCGCTCATGCTGATGGAACAGCACGGCGTGCAGCAAATTTTGTGCGCAGGCGATTTGGTGGATAAAGGCAAGCACGGCGACGCCGTCGTGCAGCGCATACGCGACCTGAAAATACCTTGTGTGATGGGCAATCACGACGGTCTGGCAAGAGTGACGCAAGATTGGTATCGCCGCAGCGAGCCGCCCTTCGCGCCAAGTCATCTGTTGTTGAAGCCTGAACACATCGCCTTTCTAGAGTCATTGCCGCAAGCCTTGCTAATCGAGACGCCTGATTGCAATATTCTGCTGACGCACGCCACGCCATGGCGCAACGATATCTACTTGCGTCCTAGCGCGTCGCGATTGCTTTTCGAGCGCGTGGCAGAGGCAGCACACGCGCAAAATGCGCAGGTCGTTGTGCTAGGACACACGCACATACCGATGCAGGTTTGCATCAATGACGTGCTGATCCTGAATCCCGGCTCAGTGTGCGGCGCGCAAGCGCAAGGCAGCCGCACCTGCGGCATTCTCTATTTGCCTGTGCGCCGCTTCCAAGTCTTCGATCTGGACTTGGGAATGCCTGTGCGCAAGGCGCAACTTGTGGATGATCATATGGACGACGCGCATCTCTCAGGTCGCGCATAGATGAAAAAAGGGCGAGTTCATCGCTCGCCCTACTCGTGACTCGTGATCGCACCTTTTTACAGCATCTGCGCGGCAAGGCTCTGCAAGTTGCTGCGGACGCTGCCATCTACCACGTTCTCGCCTGAGCGCAGCACCAAGCCGCCCAAGATGCTCGGATCAGTGCGGAAAGTGATGTTGTGCGCGCCTGTTTCCGCCTTGATCTTCTCTTGCTCAGCAGGCGTCAGCGGCAAGGCGCTGATGACCTCGATATCGCCGCCCATGCCGCGCGCCTGCGCAGGCATGTGAACCAGAAAGTCGTTCACGATGGCTTGTGCGCGCTGCTCATCAAGGCTGCCGACCAGACGCTCCGTCGCCGCGATGGCGATGCGCGCCACCTGATCGCGCACGCCTGCTAAGATGCTATCGCGCTCGGCAAGCGCCTCTTCGCGCGCTTTGGCGCGGATCGACTCCGCCTCGCGTTTGGCTTGCTCGATCAGTGCGCGCGTCTGCTCTTCACTGCGCGCTCGCGCTTCCTCCACCAAACGATTCGCCTCGATGCGGCGCTGCTCCATGAGCTTATCCGCCTCACGGCTGGCTTCGGCAAGGCGCTGCTCAGCGGCGCGCGCATCTTCCAGCCCTTTGGCGATGCGCTCGCGGCGCGTCTCAAGCGCCTTCACCAACGGTCGCCAGACCAGCGCCCACAAGATCAGCGCTACGATGATGAAGTTGATGATCTGCGCGAGCAGAAAACCACTATTGATACCTAGACGTTCCAACGCAAACCTCCTCGCGCTGTGCTGAACTAGACGAACAGAGCGATGAGTGCCACCACAAGCGCGTAAATGGCGATAGCTTCGGTGAAGACAATGCCCAGAATCATGTTGGTCTGGATAGCGCCTGCTGCATCAGGATTGCGCCCGATCGCCTGCATGGCGCCGTTCACCAACAGACCGATCCCGATGCCCGGACCGAACGCGCCAAGCATTGCCAAGCCCGCGGCGAGAAACTTCAAACCTGCATCCGTCATTGTGTGATTTTCCCTTCTGTGTATGCGTTTCGCAAATGATTTCGACCTGTGAGACTCTATGAACTACTCAGACGGACAACCTTGATCAGTGATGTCCGTCTGCGCCATGCTCGCCATGTTCTTCGTCGCCGTGATGCACGACCGCCTGCGAAGCGTAGATGATCGTCAAAATGGCGAAGACGTACGCCTGAATACCGCCGACGAACAGCTCCAAGAAGTAGATCGGCACAGGCAACAGCACTGCGATCAGGAAGCTGAAGACGATCAGCAACACGCCGCCCGCGAAGACCGCGCCGAAGAGACGGAAAGTCAGCGACACCAGCCGCGAAAGCTCTGAGACGATCTCGATCAAGCCGACGATGAAGTCAACAGCGCCCAGCGGCTTCTTGTTCAGCTTGCCCAGCGCAGGCAGGTTCAGGAACTTGAAGAAGTAGCCGCCGCCTTGCGCTTGCACGCCCCAGACCTGCACCATAAGCACCACGATCAGCGCCAAGCCGATCGGCAAATTCAGGTCGGTCGTCATGCCGCGGAAGAACGGCACGAGCGTGAAGAGATCAGGATCAGCCGCTTCGATTTTCTCCTTCGCTGCTTCCAGCTTCTCTTCTTCCGTCTCGAACTGCGCCTTCTCCTCAGCCGTCAGCACCTTGAGCATCAGTTTGTTGTGATACTCTTTGCGCGCCTTCGCTTCTTTCTCGGCGTCCCACTGCTCGCCCTTCGCTTCGGCAGCGGCGCGCTTCTCGGCAATGGCGCGATCTTCCATCGCCTGGGCGAGCGGCGCCTTGCCCCATTCGTACTTTTCCTCGCAATGGAGCGTGTTAGCGCGCACTACTTTCTGACCGGCGCGCTCGCTCAGGTTGAAGACACCATCGCCGTCGTTATCGCTGTTGAAGAGCGTCAGGATGCCTGCTGGCTGCCCTTGCGCGTTCAAGCCGCTGACGCGATAGCCCAGCTGACCAGGCGCCTCAGGCTCAGTATCTGGCGCGAAGACGTTGTACTCAGCGCAGACCGTCAGACCGACTGACTCGTAGCCCGGCACCAGCTTGATCCAGTTGCCAACTAAGATCAGCATGAAGATTGACGCCGCGATTGGGAAGACTGCGCGAGTCCGATTGCCGAGCAGGTTGTACGCCTGATTGTAGAGGAACTCGCCGATCAGCTCGATGAAATTCGTCAGACCGCGTGGCACAAAACGATCAGGGCTGGCGCTGCGGTAAGCGCGCCCGACCACAATCGCTATCAGGATCAGCAGCGCATCCACCAACAGCAGCGAAGTCATGGTGTTGGTGAAGTCAAAGCCGGGCAGGATGTTGCCCGCAAGCACTTCGGCAGGCAGCGAGATGACAGGCAGCGCCACACCTGCGCCAATCGAAGGCAGGAAGGTGAATGGCAGCCACACGCACACCACCGCCACGAAGCCGATGATGGCAGCGAAGACGAGCAAACCGCGCAGTGGCGCGCTCATAGCGTCCTCCTTGCCGTAGTGGTAGACCACGATCTGCTATTCAAAAACGAAACCTCCTCTAGCGTGAAACAAATCTGATGTGCGCTTCAGCGCTGCTCATGTTCACTCAGCCGCCTCGTCTGAGCGCGCGGCTGCAGCAGAACGCGATTCTGCTTTTGAAGGTGTCTGTGGAATCGCTCTCGCGATCAGGCGCAGCGTGATTGCGACCGCCGAGATTAAGTTGATCGGCAAGCCCGCCAAAACACAGATGAGCGTTGCGATCCGACGCTCGTTGCCCAACAGAGAGTCAATCCACAGCCCAAGCAGGATTGAAGCAGCCGCTAGGATCGTGATGTAACAGCCCATCGCGCCAGCAATACCAATGGCTATCTGCGGTGAGTTGCGCGATGGTGTCATCCGTTGATCCTGTCTCGTTTGCGTAATCTGTCACAAGCCTAGCGAAAGCGCTGTGCTTTGTCAAGGTGTGTAGAGCGAACCAGCCTAGAGCTTGAAGCCTGCACAGCGTTTCACCAAACGTTCACCAACTGCCTTAATACACTAGCACGAGCGCGCCTGAAGCGCAAATTGGATTTCTGCTCAGCGCGCGCGCCGCAAGCTGCTGATGAACAAGCCGCCCAGACCGAGCGCGCCGAGCGCGAGAATTGGCATGATAGGCGGAATGCCGCCGCCGTTGACCACAACTGATGCGCGGGCAGGCAAGGTCGCCTCAGCGTAAGGCGGCGGATAAGTGAAGGTTGGCAGCGGCGCGCCGAGCGGCAAGGCTTCTGGCACTGCGGCTGCCAGCGTGAAGACGCCTGTCGCCTGCGCTTGCAACGCGGTCGCCGTCTGTGGCGCGCCCGGCGTCGCCGTCAGGAAATCAGCCGTCTGTTGCGCGGCGGCGGTCTGCAGGTTAGGCGTCGGCACGGCGTTTAGGTCAACAGGTGGCAAGGATTCAAAATCGCCGCCGCTCAAGTTCACCACTTCGCGATAGACCCACGCCAAGCCTGTTGGAGCGCGCTCGAATTGAATCTGAATCCACTCGCCGTAGCGTCCACGCGCTGCATAAAACTGACCGGGCAAGGCTTTGGTCAAGATTTGTGCATCGAGGCTTGGCGCAGTGCGAATGTTCGCCTCTAAGCGTGCCTCAACGCGGATCAAGCCCATGTTCACGGTCGGCGTGCGCGTCGGTGTGACGGTCTGTATCGCTTCAGGGCGCGGTGTGACGGTTGGGATGAAGAGCGGCACGGCGGTCGGCGCGCTTTGTGCGCGCAAAGTGTGCGAGACAGGCGCGCGCAAGGCGATCAAAGCGCCTAAAAGCGCCATACCTATCAAAAAGACATATCCGAAGCGCTTCATCAGCTCCCTGATGATCAACACCTACGATGAAGTTAGATTATAGCGCGTAAGTGCGCTCATAGGTGAAAAATGCGCGGTGTCAGGCTGAGCATGGCGCGCTGCCGACTTTCAAAACGCGCCAGCTCGGTCACGCCTAGCTTGCTGAGCAGCGCCTCGACGCGGTCGCGCCCGTGCGCTACCTCACCGGGACGATGTGCATCAGAGCTGAAGGTGAGCGGAATGCCCAGCTCGCGCGCGAGCGCGATCATGCGCTCGGAAGGAAACGGTTCAGCGCCTACTTTGCGATAGCCGCTCGTGTTGATCTCCACGCAAACGTCCGCTTCGCGCAGCGCGGCAAAGGCGGCATCTTGCAGCGGCTCAATAGCTTGCGGAATCGGCTTGGGCGCGAAGGCGATCACGGCAGTGCTGTGCGCAATGATATCGAACATGCCGCACTGCGCAGACTTCGCCAACAAGCGGTAGTACTCAGTATATATCGGCATCGGATCGCGCACGCCGTCCCAGAGTTGCGTGCTGTAGACGTTGCGCCCGTAGACGTAATGCACTGAGCCGATCAGGTAGTCGAACGGATAAGGCGACAGCATGGCTGCGCAGGCTGCCTCTGCGCCTTCGATGTAATCCACTTCCAAGCCTAGCCGCACGGCAATGCGTCCTGCGTAGCGCGCTTTCAGCTGTAGCACTTCGTCCACGTAAGCGGGCAGCTCAGCTTTGGACATGGCGATATCAGGCATTGGATCGTCGCCGTCCTGCCAGTAGATCGGCGCGTGATCCGAGATGCCGATCTCGCTCAAGCCGAGCGCGAGCGCCTGCTTGATGTAATCTTCAATCTGCCCTTGTGCATGTCCACAACGGACGTGATGCGTGTGATAGTCAATTGCGATCATCGAAGTTCCTCGCTCGCAGGGATTGCGCAAAAAGTTGCCTTGTCTCAGCCGAGACAAGGCAGTGGAGAAGCGCTCGCAGCGATTCGCGCTAGGCGATCTTGAGCGCCACAAGTTGGTTCAGCGCGTCGCGCAGGACATGCTCAGGCAAAGCGCCTGCCTGCTGCCCGACGATCTTGCCGCCTTTCACGAACATCAGCGTTGGGATGCTCATGATGTTGAACGCCTGCGCTAAGCCTGGATTCTCGTCCACGTTCACTTTGGCGATGCGCACCTTGCCTGCGAACTCAGCGGCGAGCTTATCCAAGATCGGCGCCACTTGGCGGCACGGACCGCACCATTCCGCCCAAAAATCCACAAGGACGGGCAGGCTGCTCTCAATAACTTCCTTGCGGAAAGTCTGATCGGTAACTTTGACAGGCTTGGTATCCACGCGAGTCGGCGGCGGCGCTTCGGCAGGGCGCTGTTGTGCAGGCATGTGCGGCTTGAGCAAATCCACGGCAGCGCCGATATCCGTCGCCCATGGACGGTTGCGGCGCAAAATGACCTCATGGTTGGCGATGCCCAGCAACAACGGATGTTTGCCGACTTCAAAGCGCGCCGCCAGCTCAGGCGCACGGCTCACATCCGCCTTGACCACTAACAGCTGTCCGCTGTGTGCGCGCGCGATGTTATCCAACTCGTTTTTCACGTCAGTGCGCAGCGCCTCACCATGCCACAGCAAGAGCAGGACAGGCAGCTCAGATTTGAGAATTTGGTTCAGCTCAGCTTCACTCGCGACCAACAACGGCGTATCTGCTTTGGCGATTGCCATTTTGAACGTCTCTCCAACCTCAGGATGTGATTTTTCCTGAATGCTATTGACGGCACACGCTTGCCAAGCCTTACGCAAGGCAAGCGGCTTACTCAACTGCAGACTTGGTCACTGTAAACATTGTAGCACACTCAGTGCGCGCAGGCACAGCCTGAAATTCGATGAGTGTTCGCTATGCTCTCAGCTTGTGGCATGGCAAAGGCAAGCGCGCTTGATATACTCTATGCTCAAACTCACACACAACCTAAAGGTACTCGCTTATGACAACTGCAAAATCGAAGACGCCAAAGGATGCGCCGAATGCATCCGCGCCTGCTAAAAAGTCGGTCAGGGAACGCCGCGCTGAAGCGATCCGTCGCCGTCAGCGGCAGCAGGTCGTGCTGCTGGCGATCATCGCCGCTGCCGCGCTGATCGTGATCGGCGGCTTCTTGATCATTTCCTCGCGTCCTGTAGATGCACAGATCGCCGAGAGCATCCTCGATAAGTACACTGAGATCACTGCCAAAGGTTACTATGGCAGCACACCTGAAGGCTTCTACTTCATCGGCAATCCTGAGGCGAAGGTCACGATGGAAATGTTCTCCAGCTTCAGCTGCCCTGCCTGCAATCAGTACAAGCGCAACTACTTCGATAACATCCGCGATAAAATTCTCAACGGCGACGTCAAATTCGTCTATATTCCGCTCACGCAGTACGGCAGCTTTCCATCAGAAGGCATGGTGCGCACAGCCATCTGCGCAGGCGAGCAAGGCAAATTCTGGGAAATGCACGACGCGCTGTTCGATTGGGCAGGTCGCTATGGCAGCGCGGCGAATGACGGACGCTACGGCATCTCGGGCGCTGAGAAGCTCGGTCTGGATACGAGCAAATTTTCCAACTGCCTTGGCGACGCGCGAACGGGCGAGATCGTCCGCAATGCAGCGAATCTGGCGGCTGAGCGCGGCGTGAACGCCACGCCGACCGTCTTCCTGAACGGCACGAAAATCTATCCCGAGCGGCAAGGCGGCGGCGCCGCGCCTAACCTGAGCGAGTTGCGCGGCTTGATCGAGGCGACGGTCGCTAACTGAAACGCATATGGCGCATATCATCGTAGACGCGCATCAAGACTTGGCGTGGAACATGCGCGATCTCGACCGCGACTTCCGCCTGAGCGCCTATGCTAAGCGCAAGGCTGAGATCGGCACGTCTGTAGCGCAGCACAATGGCTTGTGCATGACAGGTCTGCCTGAGGCGCTGCTCGGACGCGTCGCGGTCATTTTCGCCACCATCTTCGCCAATCCGCAGCGCAGCACATACAGTCTGCCTTCGCGCCATATGTACAGCACGCCTGCCGAAGCGCATCAGATCGGCATGAGTCAGCTCGATTACTATCACGAGTTGGCAGATTCGCATCCGAACATCGCGCTCATCGGCGCGCAAGGCGATCTGGAGCGCGTGCTTGCCACTTGGCAGCCTGATGTGCCATTTGAGCAGCATCAGGTCGGCTTAGTGGTGCTGATGGAAGGCGCCGATCCAATCCGCGAGCCAAAAGCCTTTGAGGAATGGTATGCGCGCGGCGTGCGCATTGTTGGCTTGGCGTGGAGTCAGACGCGCTACAGCGGCGGCACAGCGGCGCCGGGCGGCTTGACCAAGCTGGGACGCGAGCTGCTGGAAGTGATGGCGAGCTTCCGCGCTGTGCTGGACGTGAGCCACATGGCGGAGCAGGCGTTCTTCGAGGCGCTTGATATGTACGACGGGCAGATCATCGCCAGTCACAGCAATCCGCGCCGTTTCCGCGACTCAGATCGGCATTTGAGCGACCAGATGATCCGTCGTCTGGTGGAGCGCGGCGGCGTGATAGGCGTTGTGCCGTACAACGCTTTCATGTGGCAGCCTGAGCAGAAGCCTGCGCGCAAAGCGGACGCGCCGCTCAGCCGCGTGGCAGAGATGATCGATCACATCTGCCAGATCGCAGGCTCTGCGCGGCACGTCGGCATTGGCACAGATTTCGACGGCGGCTTCGGCGCTGAGGACACGCCTGACGGCTTGGATACAGTCGCCGATCTGCTCAGCCTTGCGCCGTTGTTAGCAGCGCGCGGCTATAGCGAGACGGATATCGCGGCGATCCTGAGCGGCAACTTTCTGGGCGTGTTGCGCACAGCCTTGCCGTGAGCTAGTACGTGATCTCGTAGATGGCGCCTGCCGCGTCAGGATCGGCTTCATTCAGGAAGGTGCGGCGCACAACAGGCGACTCGCCATTTTTCTTGTAGCGCTGCACCAAGCCATAGATGTAGCCATACATCAGGTCGTGCGGGAAAGTTGTGTTCTCGCGGAATGTGATACGATGCGCATCAAAGTGGTAGTCGCTGTAGCCATCGCCTTCAGGCACGTTTTTCAGATTCAGGTGATGAGTCGCCATCAGCAGCTCAATCGCCTTTTGAATCGAGTCGATCTCAGGCGGAAAGACAGCGGCGTTGATCACGCGCACGCCGATTGAGATCAGCTCATCGCTGTTCAGGCGCTTGGTGATATCGTAGTAGAGCTGCAGCGGATACCACTCGTTTGGATCGATAGTCGGCGGCAGTCCGTAGACTTGGAACATCTCTTCCATGTGCGGGCGAATCGAGTCGAACTCGATGCTCTGCACGATTGCCTGCATGGCATGACCGCTGATCAGCATATCTTTTGGCGCTTCTTGCTTACGCATGAGACTCTCCTTCCGTGATACAAACTGATTACGATCCAGACTCTATCGAGGTAGATTCGTCAAAGCCTTCATACAGATCACAAATCTCTATCGAGTTTTTTAAGGGAAAGTAAAGCGTTCGTCTAGAGCGTTGCTGACGACAAGGTTTGTGCGCTTGTTCACAATCGCCAACGGGACGGCAATGCGCTATACTAGGCGCGTTGTGCTGTGACGCAGCAAGCGTAGGAGAATAAAGATTGAGCCGCAGCTATCAATCGTGGGGAAATTATCCAAAAGCGCGCAATCAGCGCGTGATTCCTGTCCACTGGCGCGACGCGCCGCCTGACCTGCAAGCTGTTGACGGCAGCGTGCTGGCGTATGGCTACGGACGCAGCTATGGCGATAGCTGCTTGAACGAGAATGGCACGCTGCTGGATATCACGCCTTTGAATCGCTACATCGCCTTTGACGCCGAGCGCGGGCTGATCCGCTGTGAGAGCGGCGTGCTGTTCGCCGATCTTTTGCAATACATCGTGCCGCGCGGCTGGTTTCTGCCGACGACGCCGGGCACGAAGTACGTCTCGGTCGGCGGCGCCATCGCTAACGACGTGCATGGCAAGAATCATCACGTGGCAGGCACGTTTGGCAGGCACGTGACGCGCTTTGAGCTGCTGCGCTCAGATGGCTCGCGCTTGATCTGCTCGCCAACTGAAAACGCGGAGCTGTTCCGCGCTACCATCGGCGGTCTAGGCTTGACGGGCTTGATTCTGTGGGCAGAGTTCAGGCTGCGGCGCATTCCAGGTCCATACATCGCGCAGCAGAAAATCCGCTTCGGCAATATTGATGAGTTCTTCGCCATCAGCGATGACTCTGACAAGGATTATGAGTACACGGTCGCTTGGGTAGATTGTGTCTCAGGCGGCAATAAGCTGGGACGCGGCATTTTCATTCGCGGCAACAACGCATGGCACGCGCGGCTGCCCAATAAGAGCGCCGCGCCTAAGACGCTGCTCACCGCGCCATTCGATCTGCCGTCCTTCGCTTTGAATCTGCACACTGTGCGCGCCTTCAACGAAGTGTACTATCGCGCGCTGCTGAGCAAAGTGCAGCGCAAGATCGTGCCGTACGATCCATTCTTCTATCCGCTGGATATGATCAATGAGTGGAATCGTTTTTATGGCAAGGCAGGCTTTTTGCAATATCAATTCGTTGTGCCGTACGCCCGCGATCGCAGCGCGATCAAGGAAATTTTGCGCCAGATCAGCGCCTCAGGCGTCGTCTCGTTCCTCGCCGTGCTGAAAGTCTTCGGCGATGTCGAGTCGCCGGGCATGTTGTCGTTTCCGCGTCCCGGCGTGACCTTAGCGCTCGATTTTCCGTATCGCGGCGCGCCGACCTTGCGCCTGCTGGATCGACTCGACCAGATCGTGCGCGAATGCGGCGGCGCGCTGTATCCTGCCAAAGATGCGCGCATGTCGCCGCAGATGTTCGAGGCATCTTTCCCGAACTGGCGTGCGTTCAGCCAATACGTCGACCCCAAGTTTTCATCCAGCTTCTGGCGGCGCGTGACAGGGCAAGCTGCCAGCGGCAAGTGAGGCGCTATTCATGAAGGTGATGATCATCGGCGCGACGTCGGCTATCGCGCATGAGGTGAGTCGGTGCTTTGCCGCCGATAATGCTGCGCTCTTCCTTGTGGCGCGCAACGCAGAGAAGTTGGCAGCGGCGGCGGACGACTTGAACGTGCTGGGCGCGGCAAAAGTTGAGACCTATGTGGCTGATCTCGCCGATCTCAATACGCACGCGGCGCTGATCGAAGCAGCGCGGCAGACGTTAGGCGGCATTGACGCCGTCTTGATCGCGCATGGCGCGCTTGGCGACCAAAAGACGGCGCAACAGAGCGTCTCTGCCACGCTTGAGCTGTTCCATATCAACGCGACCAGCTACATCTCGCTGATCACGCTGCTCGCCAACCACTTTGAAGCGCAGCGGCAAGGTTGCTTGGCAGTGATTGGCTCAGTGGCAGGCGAGCGCGGACGCGGCAGCAATTACATCTACGGCGCGGCAAAAGGCGCTGTGGCGCTCTTCATGGGCGGCGTGCGCAATCGCTTGGCAAAGGTCGGCGTCTCAGTGCTTACCGTGAAGCCAGGCTTTGTAGATACGCCGATGACGGCGCATATGAAGAAGAATGCGCTCTTCGCCAAGCCTGCGCAGGTTGGCAAGCGCATTTACGCCGCAATGCTCAAAGGCGAGGATATCCTTTACGTGCCGTCCTTCTGGATGCTGATCATGCTGATCATCCGCAATATTCCTGAGCGAATTTTCAAGAGGCTGAATTTGTGAGATGCGGCTAGGTCTGGTGTGCTTGCTAGGCGCGCTATTGGCTGTGAGCGCTTGCGCGCCATGGCGTGCGCTGCTCATCTTCGAGAATCGCTCTGAGTGCGGCGGCGCTATTGCCATTCGCTTGACAAATGAGCGCACGGGCGAAGTGATTCGCGAGCGCGTAGCAGATGGTCAGCAGCTAGAAATCGAGCTGCGTCCTGACGACTGGTACAGCTACATTGTGGATTTCACAGCGGCAGGACGGCGTCCTGATGGTTATCGCTGCGTGGCGCTCAAGGAAGGTCGGATTCGCATTCCGCAAGGCAGCGTGCCGTTGCGCATTCCGCTCGAATCGCAGCTGCAGACGCCGAGCGCCACGGCGACGCCGTGAGCGGATGTGCCGCGTCCGCTCAGACGACGCGGCACGGCACGGCAAGGCGTCAGAGCGCCCAGTCGGTCAGAATGCGCGCCGTCTCATCGCGGTGACCGCTCTCGTCGCGCACCATGTCTTCCAATTGAACTTGCAGACCGACGTCGCCGAAGGCTGCTGCTTCTTGCGCGCGCTGCGCATAGCGGCGCGCCGCGCCTGTTTCAGCTTCCAAGATCGCCTCAACCATCTCGCGATTGGTCTTGGCTTCTTTGACGGGCGCAGGCACGGTCGTCGGCTCGCCGCCGAGCGCCACGATTTTGTTGGCGAGGTACTGCGCGTGCAGCTGCTCGTCAGGCACTTCGGCGAGGAAGAATTGCGCCAGCTGCGGACGGTACGGTCCGTAGGCTTTGGCGGCGTAGGTCAGGTATTGGATGATGGCAGAGAGTTCGTGCGCGAGGTCGTCATTCAGGTGCTTGATTAAGGTCTCTTTATCCATTGTTCAGCGACTCCATAAGTTGAAAAGTAGCGCGTGGAGCGCGCTCGTGCGGTCGGTTAGATTATAGCGCGTTGTGCGCTGCGCACCAATTGTTGAGAGCGAACGGCAAGCGTTGATGGTATAGTCACGGCGCGCATTTTGAACAAAGGAGATACGTTCATGCGTCTATTCAGGCTGATCGGTGTCTTTCTCATCTGCTCAATGGCGCTCTCTGTGCCACGGCAGGCGCAAGGCGCGCTGGTGGAAGATGCAGAATGTTTTTTTGAAGTGCCTGAGGGAATCATCGCGGAATGCGGCTATTTGCGCGTGCCAGAGCGCCGCGATGGACGCAGCAATGCAACGCTACGGCTTTACTTCGCGCGTCTGCACAGCACAAGCGCCGATCCATCGCCGTATCCAATTCTCTACCTGAGCGGCGGACCAGGCGGCAACGGCGTGGAATATCCTGATTGGGCGGATAGCTTGCTGGCTTACTCTGACCTGATCTTGCTCGATCAGCGCGGCACAGGCTTCTCTGAGCCGTCTCTGAATTGCATTGAGCTTGAGCGCAGCGATAAGGATGAGCTGGCAGCCACGCAAGCCTGCCGCGACCGCTTGGCAGGGCAAGGCATTGATCTTTCTGCGTATAACACTACCGAGAGCGCCGCCGATCTAGACGATCTGCGCGTCGCGCTCGGCATTGAGCAATGGACGCTCTATGGCATCTCTTATGGCACGCGCCTTGCCCTAGAAGCGCTGCGCCAGAAGCCTGAAACATTGCGAAGCGCGATCCTTGACGCCGTCTATCCGCCGAACGTGCTTGCCTACGAAGTGCAAGGTCCGAACACGGTCAAGCAATTCAAGGCGCTGTTCAATGCTTGCGCTGAGGATTTTGCTTGCAGGCGCGCCTTCCCTGATCTTGAGTCAGCCTTCTACGCGCTGATCGCTGCGCTGGATGCCGAGCCTGCTGAGTACACTGCGCGCGATCCTGAGACAGGCGAGGCAATCCAAAATACGCTGGGCGGCGCAGAGCTGGTGGATATGCTCTTTCAGGCGATGTACGACGCAGAGCGCATTCCAAGTCTGCCGAAAGCGATTTGGCTGGCTGTTCAAGGCGCATACGCCGAGTCCATAGCGCTGATGACGGGCGATGAAGACGCGGCAAATGGCTACACGCGTCGCCGCGCTGATGACGATGAAGACTTGAGCGATAGCGAAGGGATGTTTCTCTCAGTTGAGTGCGCTGAAGAAGGCGCATTCACCGATATGGCGCGTGTGGACGCGCGCTTGCGCGACGCGCCTGAAGCAATCGCCGATAAATTGCGCAGCGATGTGGAGCGCGCGCTTGCGCAATGCCGAATCTGGGCTGTGCAAGCGGCGTCCGCTGCTTTCAAGACGCCTGTGCGCGCCAGCGTGCCAGTCTTGATCTTGAACGGCGCGTTCGATCCGATCACGCCGCCTGCTTTTGGCGATCTGGCAGCGGCGACGCTCAGCAACAGTCACAATCTCACCTTTCGCGGCGTTGGACACGGCGCAATTGCCACGAGCGCGTGCGCAGACGGCATCATCATCGCCTTTTTGGACGATCCTGACAGCGCACCTGATGATGCTTGCCTCGCCGATCTTGACGTGCGCTTCGTGACCGAATAGCGCACGTCAAGGTCGCTCACTTGGCGATAGGCTTGCGCACGCGCGCGTAGAGAAACCAGAATTTCTGCGGCGGATAAGCAGGCTGCACTTGCTCGCTCCAGCAGAACTCACCTTTCTCTATGCAACGGCTGATGGCATTGTCAAGCGCGGTCAGCCTGCCTTTCAGGTCATCGCTCAGCACATTGACCTCAAGCGCGGCGTCGCGCAGATGCTCGACCATGACGCGCTTTTCCATCGCTGAAGGATAGTTATCGGCGCAGGCGCGCAGATGCTCGGCGCATTCGTAGGCGAAGTGTTCCAGTGCGCCGATGCGCGCATGTAGCTCTTGCTGCAGTTTGCCTTCGTAATGAACTGCCCAAACGCGCCGCACTTCGTCCAGCTTGCGTTGTGCTGTCTCAACAGCCGCCTGTTGCGAAGGCGAGAGTTGCTCGCGCAAGGCGTGCAGGCGCGCAAGGCGCATCAGCAAGCCGCCGACCGTCAGACGCGGCAGGCTTGGATCGCCCAACATGCCGTAGAGTTCGCTCTCATAGATGTACGGCGTCAGGCGATCTGCCATCGCCGTCACAACGCGCACGTCCTGCGCAAGGTCAACAGCGAAGGTGCGCTTCGGCTCGCTCGCGGCGCTCATTTTTTGTAAGTCTTCAAGCGCGTGTAGTTCGGCTTGCCTTGCACTTCTTGAAGGCGCTTTTGACCTTCCTCGGTGCGCCACCATTCCACCACGAACGTGCCGTTCTCGTCCACATAGCTGAAGAGCGGCGGCATTTGCAACATCTGCGAGAAGCCTGTGACCAGCGTTTTGTTTTCCTCGCTGGCAGTCAAGCGCAGATAAGTGTTCGGTATCCATTCCATCGTGAGCGCGATGTTATTCCACTTGCCTTCCATGCGGAAAGGCGGCTCCGCGCTGACGCAATCCATGTAGATATTGCTGAAGCGCATCGCCCACAGCGTGTGATTCACGCGCTCTTCAATGTAGTACGGACGGCGCTCAGGCTCGTTGTAAAACCATGTGCGCGAATTGGTCGCCATAAAAGCGTTCTTCTCCTGCCCAGTGATGCTCAGAACTGCTCAAAACTATAGCCTAGAATCGCCGATTCAGGTAGGCTGAGAACGCCTTGCGCACAAAAAAACAGCGCTCTTCTCGCCTGAGAAGAGCGCTGCGCTTCAGTCAGCGGTCAGCTTTAGCGCTGCTTGCTGGTCAGCACCAACGGCTCGTTGCGGATCGGATCACCGATCGCCAACACAGTGTAGATCGTATCGGCTTCCAGCCTGACCTTCGGCAGCGAGACGAGGAAGAAACCTGGACGCGCGTTGTCTGTCACATAGATATCGTATGTGGCAGGATTCACGTTCAGCGCCGTCGCGTTGTACTTGGCGAACTCGACCTTTTCCAGCACGCGCGCGCCGTTCACCAAAATATCCACTGCACCAGTGGTCGGTGCAGCGTGGATGACATACACGCGCGCTCTGCCATTGAGCGGATTGCGGTCAATTGGGAAGACGCCGAGCTGGAAGTTCGCCGCCAGCTTGCCGAGCGCCACCACTTCTGCCGAGATACCGCTTGGCACGTTCAGCTCGGTCTCGAAGACAGGCGCGCTATCGGCTGCGGCGCCTGCAGGACGGATCGCGACCTTGCGCGCGCCTGCTGGCACGCTCAGGAAGCCGCTCGCCTGCGTGAACGCCAAATTTGCCACAGCGCGAGCGCCGTCCACATAGACATCCACGGCAGGCGCATCGGGCGAGGCGTGAATCACGCGGACGTTGCCTTCATGCGTGCGCGGGAACGCCGTCAGCCGCGCGTTGATCGGATCGCCAAAGGCGACCACTGTGTAGACTGTGTTAGCGTCGTAGGTCGCTGGCGCGCCTGTCAAGCCTGCGAGGACTGGGCTGCGCGTGCCGGGACGAGTCAGCGCGATGTTGGTGATGCCAGGATTCGCTGTCAAAGCCTCAGTTGTGAAATCGCCAAAGGCGACGCTCTGCGCCGCGACCTGACCGTTCACGATCACGTCCACTGCGCCAGCAGTGGGTGCAGCGTGCAACGCGTGAATCTTCACTTTGCCATATGGGAAGGCGTTATCCAGCTTGTAGGTGTTGATATCGAGGGCAGGCTCGCCGCCGAAGACGCCGAGCGCTACAGCTTCAACCCATTCGTTCGTGCCAATGCTGATCGTCTTCTCAAAGATGGGCAGATTGACCGACGGCTGACCGGCAGGGCGCAATTGCACCTTGTGTTCACCTGTGGGCAGCCTGACTACGTCGCTCGCCTTGCCTGCTTGCAAGTTGGTGATGGCAGCTACAGGCGAGTCGTTCAGGTAGACATCCACAGCAGGCGCCTTGGCGACGTGAATGACGCGCACAGCGGCAGTCTTGCCTTCAGCAGCCTCAGAGACAGGCGCTGATTTCAAGACGAGCGGCTTCTCGCGCAGCGGATTGCCGTAGGCAATGACTGTGTAGATCGTATCGGCGTCGAACAGACCGTCCACCGGACCGGTCAGGCGCACGACCACAGGACTGATGCGCCCTGCAGGCGTTGCCGCGATGTTGGTCACGCCGGCTGCCACTTCCAGCGGCGTGGCAGTGAACGTGCCATACGCAACGTTCTGCAGCACCACTTGACCATTAGCGCGCACGTCCACAGCGGGCGCTTTGGGCGCGGCGTGCAGCAGATAAATGCGCGCCTTGCCATTGGTGGCGCTACGCGCGATGGTGTACGTGCCGAGCATGAAATCAGGCGAGCCTGCCAGCAAGCCCATCGCCACGATTTCAGTCGTGCGGTTAGCAGGCACGTTCAGCGCTGTCTGGAAGACAGGCGTGCTATTAGCAGCGGCGCCAGCAGGACGGATCGCCACGTTGTAAGCGCCTGCAGGCAATTCGATCAGGTCAGTGGATTTGCCGAACTCGAGGTTGGCGATGGCGCGATTGTTGTTCAGGTAGATATCCACTGCAGGCGCGTCGGCTGAGGCGTGCGTCACGCGCACGATGCCCGTTGGCGCGGCAGCCGCAGGCGCAGCGCGCAGCGGCAAGGCTTGCAAGATCAAAGGCTTGATAGACGTCAGACGGTCAATTGCCATGATCGTGTAGATGCGATTGGCAGCCAGATCGAGCGTGGCATCAATCACAGCCGTCGTTGTGCCTGTCGCCACCACTTGGATCGGCACGCTGCCTGCAGGCACTTCCAGCGGCGAGCGCGTGTTCGCCTGACCGAAGGCAAGGCGACGCAGCAGGACAGTATCGCCGCTGCGCACATCCACAGCAGGCGCATCGGGCGAGGCGTGGATCACATACACGCGCGCCTGATCGCCTGTCTCAGCCAAACTGACGCGATAGACGCCAATATCGAACGCCTGCGCTCCTCTGGCGCCAACGATGCCCTGCGCCACCAGCTCAAGCATCTCGTTCGGACGCACGCCGACAACCGCTTGAAAGACTGTGGTCTGCTTATCGCCGGCAGGACGCACGCGGATCGTGTACGTGCCAGGAGCGATGGGCAGAATGGCGCTGGCTGTGCCAAAAGCCAGGTTCGCTACAATCGGATTCTGCTCGTTGTTGACGTAGATATCCACGTTAGGCGCATCAGGTGAGGCGTGCGTGACGCGCACAAAGCTGCCTTGTTGCGCCTGCACAGTGCTTGGTGCGAAAGCGCCGCCTAGCAAACTGAGAGCTACTGCGAGCGCTGTGAAAATGAAAAGAAACGTCTTTGCTTTCATAGATTCTAGGTCTCTCCAGTTGAGATGCTCTGATCGAGCATTGGACTAGCCCTGTAAAATGATATACATTTTTTAGACATTTTGCCAATGGCGCGACAGGAGACAGATACACTGCCTGACGCCAAGCCAAATTTTCCTGCCGCTTGCTAAAGCACAAGCGAGGCGTTATACTGATGATATGCTTGAGTTGCTTTTCACGAATGCCGTTGCCAATTCGCTCAGTACGCTCAGCGCTGCAGCTGAGGTGTGTATGTGTACGCCATCTCATAGCCATTCCAGTTTGGGAAAGGCGTTGCTCTAGGCGTTAAGACGCTTGGCAATGTGCAAGCCGATCCAAACTGGATCGGCTTTTTGTTAGCCTGTGCTCACCATGAGGTACATGCTGTGACCATCACGCTCACACGAGGACTGATCGCTCAAATCTTCGAGCATCTTGAGCGCGCTTATCCGAACGAAGGCGGCGGCTTCCTGCTCGGCAGGCTGTCGCGCTCGGGCGACGCGCAGATCGTGCGCATCCGTCCTATCGAAAACGTCGCCGCGCAAGAAGAGCAGTATCATCGGTACGCCATGACGCCTGCCGATTGGGCGCGCCTCGAAGATGAGGCGGACGCGCTCGGTCTGGCGCTCATTGGCTACTATCATTCGCATCCTGATTCGCCTGCCATTCCGTCGGAGTACGACCGCGCTCACGCCTTGCCAAACTTTCGCTATCTGATCGCGGCTGTGCAAGCGGCAAAAGCGACCGAGCTACGCGCTTGGCAATTGGCAGAGGATCGGTCGGCATTCACGGAGCTTGCGCTCAACATTCTTGAGGATTCTCAGAACTGAGGAAGAATGAAAATCATGTCAAACGTTCTCGTCAGCACGCAGTGGGCTGTGGAGCATCTCAAAGATGCCGATAAGCGCTTCATCGAGGTAGATGTGGACACTGGGCAATACGCGCTAGGTCATCTTGAAGGCGCCATCGCCTTCAATTGGCAGACGCAACTGCAGGATCAGGTCACGCGCGATATCCTGAGCAAGGAGCAGTTGGAAGCGCTCTTCAGCGAGGCGGGCATCACGCCTGAGATGACGCTCGTGCTGTACGGCGATAACAACAACTGGTTCGCTGCGCACGCCTTTTGGCTCTTCAAATATTACGGGCATGCCGACGTGCGCTTGATTGACGGCGGACGCAAAAAAATATTGGCGGAAGGCTATCGGCTGACGCGAGTCGTGCCGACTTATCCGCGCACAGCCTACAAGGTGCGCGAAGTGAACGAGGCGTTCCGCGCCGATCGCGAATACATCCGTGCGCGCTTGCGGCAAGCGAACTTCGCAATGGTGGACGTGCGCTCGCCTGCCGAGTTCACGGGCGAAATCATCTCGCCGCCCGGCATGACTGAGACGGCGCAGCGCGGCGGACACATCCCAGGCGCCAAGAACGTGCCTTGGTCAGCCATCATTGCCGAAGATGGCACGTTCAAGTCGGTTGAAGAGATGCGCCGCATCTACGAATCGCTCGGCGTGACGCCCGATAAAGATGTGGTCGTCTACTGTCGCATCGGCGAGCGTTCATCGCACACATGGTTTGCGCTCAAGTATCTGCTCGGCTATCCGAACGTCCGCAACTACGATGGCTCGTGGACAGAGTGGGGAAATCTGATCGGCGCGCCTATCGCTAAAGGCGCAGAGGAGTGAGGAAAATGCCTACCATCAAAATTCCGACGCCATTGCGCGTCTATACAGACGGCAAAGCTGAGGTTAGTGTGAACGGCGAGACGGTCGGCGCGGCGCTTGCCGATCTGATCGCGCAGCATCCTGAGCTGCGTCAGCATCTATACAACGGCGAGACGCTGCGCAGCTTCGTGAACATCTTCATTGGCGAGGAAGATATCCGCTATCGCGACGGTCTGGAGACGCCGCTTGAGCCGAACGATAGCTTGCGCATCATTCCGAGCATCGCCGGCGGCGCCATCGAGTTGATCGCGCCTGAGAGCGTCGAACTCTCGCACGATGAAATCCGCCGTTACAGCCGTCACTTGATCATGCCTGAGGTCGGCATTCAAGGGCAGCGCAAGCTCAAGCGCGCCCGCGTGTTGCTGATCGGCACAGGCGGCTTGGGCAGTCCGCTCTCGCTCTACCTGACGGCAGCCGGCATCGGTCGTCTGGGCTTGGTTGACTACGATGTGGTGGATGAGACCAATCTGCAGCGCCAGATCATCCATCGCACTAGCGACGTCGGCAAGCCGAAGCTGGAGAGCGCCGCTGCCAAACTGGCTGACATCAATCCATACATCGTGATCGAGAAGCACAACACGCCGCTGACCAGCGAGAACGCGCTTGAGATCATGCGCAACTACGATGTGATCATTGACGGCACAGATAACTTTCCGACGCGCTACTTGGTCAACGATGCGTGCGTGCTGCTGGGCAAGCCGAACGTCTATGGCAGCGTCTTCCGCTTCGAAGGGCAGCTGAGCGTCTTCTACGCGAAGGAAGGTCCGTGCTACCGCTGCCTATTCCCAGAGCCGCCGCCGCCCGGCTTAGTGCCAAGCTGCGCCGAAGGCGGTGTGCTGGGCGTGCTGCCCGGCACCATCGGCACGCTGCAGGCGACCGAAGCCATAAAGCTCATTCTAGGCATCGGGCAGCCAATGATCGGGCGCATGTTGCTCTACGACGGGCTGAGCATGACCTTCGAAACAATCCGCCTGCGCAAGAATCCGAATTGCCCTGTCTGCGGCGAGCATCCGACCATCACGCAGCTGATTGACTACGAGGAATTCTGCGGTGTGCCTGCTCATGATCGCAGCGAGTATAAAGAGAAGAACGCGCAGTACAACGTGCGCAGCATCAACGTGCATGATCTGAAGGCGCGCCTAGACGCCGGCGCCGAAGTGGTGATCCTTGACGTGCGCGAGCCGCATGAGTGGGAAATCAGCGCCATACAAGGCTCGCTGCGCATTCCGAAAGGTCAGGTAGTGGCGCGCGCTGCTGAGATTCCGCGCGACGTGGAAGTGGTGGTGCAGTGCAAGAGCGGCATCCGCAGCCGCGACGCCATTTTGATGCTGCAGGAGCTTGGCTTCACCAATTTGGTGAACCTTGTCGGCGGCATCAACGCTTGGGCGCGCGAGATCGATCCATCGTTGCCGACCTACTGATCTGCCGCACATGGCTGAGCGAAGGCGTCCGCGCTGGTTGGCACTTGCCACGCTGCTGACGGGCGTGGTCGCCTTTGTATGGCTCTCGCTGGAAGAAAACAGCCTGTGGAGCGTGTTGGTGCTTGGCGGCGCTTGCACAGCGCTCAGTCTGCTGCACGCGCACTATGCTTACGCGCTCGGGACGCGCTTTCGGCGCGCTGTGCGCACTGCGCTGATCGGCGGTTTGCTGGGCGGCGGCACGGCGCTCGCCGCGCTCTGCTTGATGTTCTTGAAAACGGCGACGCACGCGCACATCGTGCCTGACTACTCGCTTGAGCAGATGCTCGGCATGGCATTGCGCGCACCTGTTTGGACTGCGGCAGGCATTTTACTCGGTGCAGCGTTCAGTCTGTCTCGGTAGCCGTCGAGCGCTTGCCGCGTCCGCGCCTTGGCGCGCTCGCCGACGTCGGCTTTGGCGCGCGCTGTGCAATCGCCTTCTCGATCTCAGCTTTCCAGCGCTGCGCGTCAGCGTGTCGGCTATCCGCCTGATGGAAGCCGTTGAGCGCAATTTCAATGGCTTGCGACGCTTCAAGCAAGTTATCCAGCAGGTAATGCGTCACGGCGAGGTAAAACCAAGCCTCAGGCTTGGCGTCAGGATGCCGTGTCGCCTGCAGAAAGTGCTGATGTGCCGCTTCATAATCTTTTTGCTTGTAGCGCAGCACGCCGAGCGCGAAGTGCGCCAGCCACAGATGCTTGTTCAGCTTGAGCGCGTACAGCAAATCCGCCTCTGCTTCGGCGAACTTGCCGTCCTCAACATAAAACAGACCGCGTGTAGCGTAATACTCAGGATAGCGTCGATCGTAGTAAATCGCTTCAGAGAGATCGAGAATGGCGTTCTCCATATCGCGGTTGCGATACGCCAACAAGCCGCGATGATAGTAGGCTTCCGCTGTGGCGTGCGTCAGTCCAAGCCGACGCGCGCGTTCCAGACGTGCGTTGCTCATGCTTGCGTCTCAGCGCTGATCGGCAGGCAGAAACAGAAGACTGCGCCGCCTTCGGCGGGCGTCTCTAGCCACAGGCTGCCGCCATAGCCTTCCACTGCCAGCTTGGTGAACGCCAGACCGAGTCCTATGCCGCGCTTGCCGCGCAACTGCGAGGCGGGAATGCGGTAGAAACGCTCAAAAATGAGCGCGCGATGTTCTTCTGGCACGCCTTTGCCATCATCTGCCACACAGACCTTGATCTGATCGGCTTCTTGGCGCGCCGTCACGCGGACAGTGCCGCCTTTCGGCACGTGGCGCAGCGCGTTTTCCAATAGGTTGAAGCAAATGCGGTTGAGCAGTGCTTCATCGGCGCAAGTGGCAGGCAAGTCGGACGGAATATCCGCGCTATACGTGGCTTGCGAATCTGCCAGCAGCTCTTGGAGTGCGGCGAGCGCTTGCTCAAGGGCAGGTGCCAGCTGCGCTTTGCCAACTGGCGGCTTTTTCAGACCGTTTGCCATGCGCGTGATATCCTGCAGCACCTCGACGTTCTGCAGCTGCGCTTGCGCGCTGTTGAGCGCGATATCCAGCAATTGCGGAATGGCGCTCAGCTCCTGCGTCATCAGCAGGTCTTTCGCCAACTGCAAACAATTGATGATGCGCGCCAGTGGACCGGCGAGATCGTGCGCCAAGACGCTGATATGTTCTTCGAAAGCCTGACGCGCCTGCTCAACGCGCGCAATTTCGGATGATGGGTCGGTCATCAGCTATCTCCAAGTGTTTCAACGTATTGATCGTCGAAAATCTGCGCTGCTGGTATACGTTTCACCGAAGGCTCGGCAGGCATGAGCGGCAGAGGAATCGCGAACTGCACGCCGCCTTCAGGCGTAGCGCTCAGTTGAACTGCAGCGCCGTGTGCGCGCATTATCACACGGCTGAGGATGACTTGCAAGTTATCCTGCTGATCCAAAAGCGCGCTGAGCGGCGTCTGGAAGCGTTGCCTGAGCGCCGCGCCATTGGTACTCGGACGCGCATCGTGCAGCCTGAGCCAAAACCGAGACGATCCATTGTCGTACTCAGCTGTGAAGTACAAGTTACCTTCGGCAGCGTTGGCGCTGAACAACACTTCGAGCAAGCTGACGAGCGCCTGTGTGAAAAGACGCTCGTCAAGCACACTGTGCGGTAGATTGTCTGGCACGCGATTGTGCAGACGAATGTGCTGCCCAGCCGCGCGCGCCGTCATCGCTTGGCAGGTTTGCTCAACAACGCTGTTCAGCTGGCGTCTATCCGTGACCAACTTGACCACGCCGTCGCGCAGGACGTCTAGCAGCAAGTCAATCACACTCAGCAGACGCTCGCTGTGGCGCAGTGCGAAAGCGCTCATCTGAGACAGCTCAGCGTAGTCGCCTGCCTCAGCGCGCGCTTGCATCGGCTTCAAATGCGATAGCAAGTCGGTGATGGGCGAGCGAATCTCCGAGAGCAGCAGGCGGAGTAAATTCCTCAAGAGCGGGCTTTGCACAAAACGTTAGCATCCTTGCGATCACAGCGAATCTTGGCAGACGGGCAGCGTGAACCAAAAAGCAGCGCCGCCTTCAGGCGCATCGTCTACCCAAATGCGTCCGCCGTGCTGCTCAACCATCCACTTACAGAACGGCAAGCCCAGTCCGTAGCCTACAACGTTGTGAGCAGTCTGTGGTCCACGGAAAAAATACTCAAAAATGAGCTCGCGCAGCTCAAGTGGCACGCCCGGGCCCGAGTCGAGGACGCCGATTTGCAAAAGCGCGCGTCCTGCATCGAGGCGCAGCTCAGGCAAGGCTGTGATCCGCACACAGCTATTCGGCGCGTAACGCATGGCGTTCTCGACCAAGTTCCACAGCAAGCGCAAGACCTGTCCTTCATCAGCGCACAGCATCGGCAAACCTTCAGGCAATTCATTGATCAGCGTCACGTTTGGACGCTGTGCGGCATTCTGCCAGCTGCCTAGGATGCGCTCGACGAGTGCGTATAACGAGCAAGCGCGCATGACAGGCGGACGCGCGCTCTCGCCGTTGATCGGCATGGCATCCAGCATTTGGAGCAGGTCAGCGCCGCTATCGTTGATGATGCGCATGACCACAGGCAATAGCGCATCATCGCCTTCTTTCAACATATCGTGCAAGGTGTACAGACCGCTGATCAGGCGGCAGAGCGGCTTGCGCAGATCGTGCGCAAATAGCACGAGCCACTGTCCGCGTTCTGCATCAGCGGATACAGAGAGATCGCTCATCGCCAAATCATTCTCCTGCAGTATCGGTTTGCTGTGCAGCCAGTGGCAATGTGAAGAAAAATGCTGCGCCGCCTTCCGCGCCACTTTCTACCCATATTTTGCCGCCATGTGCTTCAATTGACAATTGGCAAAATGTCAAGCCAAGTCCGCTGCCACGATGACCGCGCACTGCCGACTTAGAGAGCTGGACGAATTTCTCGAAAATGCGCGTGCGTTGTTCAGGCGGCACGCCGCGCCCTGTATCAGTCACGCCGACTGTGAGCATGCGCGCTGAACCGTTCAGCTGTGCGCTCAGGCGCACCTGACCGCCGCTTGGCGTGTGGCGCAGCGCGTTATCGAGCAGGTTGAACAACACGCGCCTGATCTGCTCGCGATCAGCGTAAACCTCAGGCAATTGCGCCGCGACCTGATTGATGAGACGCACTTCAGCCGTTTGTGCTGTCGCCTCAAACGTTTGAAGCACTTCACTGACCAAGATAGGCAACGCAAAGCGCGTCAAGTTCATCGGCATACGGCGCGTCTCAAGCCGTGCAATATCCAAGAGCGACTCGACTAGGTGCAACTGCGCGTGTGCGCTGGAGAGCGCGATCTCAATCACATTTGCCAAATCGTCATAGTCTTGAGCAGCGATCAAGTCCTGGAGCAGGTGCAAGCTGCTGATCACGTTTGTGATCGGTCCGCGCAGGTCGTGAACGAGCATGTTCGAGACTTCTTGCTGGAATTCTTTGAGCGCTTCTTCTTGTGTGATATCGCGCAGGACGATCAGTCTGCTGACAGGCGCGTTGAGCGCATCCAAGACAGGAATAGTTGTCTCTTCGATGTCACGCACAGTGTCGCTCACCGTCAGGCGATAGCGGCGACGGATCGGCTCGCGCAGCAATTCCGCTTTGAGCGCTTCGCTGAAGGGCAGCTCCATGCGCCGCACGGACTGACCTTGCAGATTGCTGAGTGGCTGATTCAAAAGCTGTTCAGCAGCGCGATTCGCCAGCAGCAGCACGCCGTCGCCGCTGATCAGCAACATGCCTTCGCGCGCGGCGTCGAAGACAGTCTGCATTTGGTCGCGGCGCGCGCGCACTTCTTCGAACAGGCGGATGTTTTGAAGCGCGATAGCGGCTTGAATGGCGATCAGCTCTAGCGCGTGAACGCGATTATCGCCGAGATCAGCAGGATCGTCAGGACAGATGATGAACTCGCCAAAATAGTGTCCGCCGCGCTGAATAGGCAGTCGTATCGTCTCGTAAGCGTTCGGATCAGAGTAAGGCACGCTGAGCGGCGCTGCCTGAATAACATTTGAAGCGGCGGGATGGTGATTGTAGAGTAACAGATGCACGCTGCCGTTGCGGATGGTCTTGAGAACGGCATCTGCGAGCAAGTTGAGCGTGGCGCTCAGCGAGCCTGCCGTGAGCATCTCAAGCGAGAGCGCGCGCAGGCGCTGCAGCGTGTTGATTTGATACTCAAGGCGCTGGAAGAGCTGCGTTGTGCCGAGCGCGATCGCGGCATGTTCAGCCAGATTGGTCAAGAAGCGCTCGTGCGCGGCGTTGAAAGCTGCCAGACGCCGACTCTCAAGGTTGATGACGCCGACGCGCTGCCCTTTGTAGATGATCGGCACGCACAGCTCAGAGAGCATTGGCTGCTGGCTCGGCTGCACATAATTCGGCGCAAGGCGCGTATCCTCAAGGCGGACGGCGCTGCCTGTCCGCAGCACTTGCCCGATGATGCCGTCGAAAGCGTGTTGCGTCATCACGAATTGAATCTCTTCACGCGCCAAGAAACGCTCTAGGCGCACGCGATGATCGATCTCGTGCGTAGGCAACAACAACACGCTCACCAGATCGGCGTCTGTGTGTTCAAGCGCAGCGCGCAACACTTCGTTGATGATCACGTCTAAGTTGAGCGCGCCCGAAATTTTGCGCGAGATGCTCTCAATGGCGCTCAGCTCTTCGATGCGCGCTTCAAGCGCAGTATCCACTTGTCGGTAAGCCTGTGCGTTGCGCAGAGCGAGTGCCGCTTGATTGACCAGCGCCTCTGCTAGTTGCTGTGCGCGCCCTGAAATAGCGATTGGCTGCGCGTGAAAAATGCTCACTGCGCCGAAGGTCTGTCCGTCGTTCACAATTGGGATGACGAGCGCTTGCGCGTAGCCAAACTGTGCCAAGAGCGCTGAATCTTCAGGCGATTGCGGCAGAGATTGCGTGCGCTGTGTTTGCAACGCTTGCGCTACTGAGCCAACAGGCAGCAAGCGCTGCGCGATGGGCAAAGCGCTTGATGTGCGGCTTGCCACAAGCTGGAGCGCGCCATCTGGCAGCAGCTGCCGCACTGTAAGCGTAGTCGGCGCAAAGAGCCGTTCCAGATCGTCGAACAGGCGCTCAGCGATGTGCGGCAGGTCGAGCGAGGCAGTGAAGGCGCGCGAGGCTTCCACCAATTGCGTCAGCTCCTGAGCGCGCTGCTCGATATCGGCGTGATGGCGCGCGTTGGCGAGCGCAGCCGCCAATTGATTGGCGAAGGCGATCAACAGCTCAAGGATGCTCTGCTCAAAAAGCAGCGGCGCGCCGTAATGAGCAATTGCCACGCCAATCGGTTGATTATCAAGGCGCAGTGGCAACGCCAAAAGTCCGCGACAGTTTGCCGCTGCGGCGTAAGTGCGCCACGCGCTCTCGTCAGGCAGCGCAGCGACGTCGTCAACGACGATTGGCATGTTTTCCTGCAGCGCGCTGTGTAGGCACGCGCTGCACGCAGCCGAGAGCGCCCTCTGCGCTGTCTGCGGCAAGTCAGCGGCGCTTCTAAGCGCAAAGGACTGGTGTTCAGGATCGAAAAGAAAGATGACCGCGCTCTCAGCGTTGCCTGCGGCTTGCAGCGCTTGGCAAGCGTTCTTCAAGATGATGTCCAAGTCAAAGCTGGTCATCATGCGCCCAGAGACTTCGTTGAGCAGCGCCAGTCGATCAGCGATGCTGAATAAATCTTCATACAGGCGGATGTTCTGCAGCGCTGTGGCAGCCTGCGCAGCGATGATCTCCAAGAAAGCTAGGTCGTCGCGGTCGTAAGCGTTCGGATCGGTCAGGCTCTGCACAGCGATGACGCCTAGCACTTCATCTTCTGAGCGCATTGGCACGCCCAAGTAACAGCAGCTGGGCTCGCCGTGGCGCTCGATGCCGAGCTTTCGCAATTGTGCGTTGGTCTCTTCAAGCGTGCCGCGCATCAAAAATGGCTTGCCCGTCTTGATGATGTAGCCTGTGATGCCGCGCAGTGGCACAGGCTGCCAACTGCGCCGCTTGCCAAGATTGACCGAGAGCGGAAAATTGATCTGCTCTGTGCGCGGATCGTAGAGCGCGACATAGAAGACTGAAGCGTCCATCACGCGGCGCACTTGCTCATACACGTTCTCGACCAAATCAGTGACGGTCAAGTTGCGCGAGAGCGCTTGTCCGACTGTGTTGAGCGTGGCGAGCGCATCCACGCGACGGATGAGCGCGAAATAGTCGCGTTGCGCGATGCGCGTAGTCAGCGCCGCCGCCAAGAGCAAGCCGATTGCGATCAAGTTGCCTGAAAAATCGCCGCCTGTGTAGACAATCGCTGCAGGCAGCGCTAGGCTGTATGCAAACGCCTGCAGCGGCACGAAGCGCAGAGTGCGCCAATCAAACGGCTGCGCTGCGCGTCGGCTCAAGTAGTATGCGACCGCGACCTGCAACGCGTTAACAGCAATGTTATAAGCGATCAGCGCTGCTAGACATTCGATCAGCTGCGCTGAGGTGAAAGAAGCAAGCGGCAACGCGCCGTCTAATGCAAAGTACACCTGCGCAGCAATCAAGCAGCTGAAGCCGCGCATCGCCAGATGCAAAGAAGCCGATAGACTGAGCGCAAGCAGGCTTTGGCGCGTTTGCTCTGTGCGCATTTTCCACAGCGCAGCCGATATCTCGTAGGCGAGATGACCGACGCCAAGCGCCAGCAGCGCGCCTAGCTGACCGATGCTGAAGAAAGCAGCCAGTAATGCTGTGCCTTCTATGCCTACGCGCAAGCGTCCGCGCGATGAAAAACTGAGCGCACACACTGCCCAGTAGAGCGCAGCAAAGTAGACGATATCGCTGAACGCGAACAGGTCAGCGTGCCAGTGCGTTGTGAAGGCTGCAACGAGCAACATACCTATCAGCACGGCAGCAGTGGGCAAGGCATATGCAGTTGTCTCAGAAGCGCGCTCGCTCAGCATATATCTTGTGATGATAGACTGCTCAGCGCAAGCTGAGTGCTTTGCTTTTACTTTTAGAAATGTTCATGTATTTAATATATCCGATCTTTTGTGTTGCGTAAAGTTCCAGTGCGAACAAGACGCGCACAGGCGCGCCTTGCCGTCATCGCACGCGCTTCAAGACGCGCTGCCGTATGTGATCGCCAGTGTCTTGCCAAAGGCGCTGCGGAATATCTCTGTGTGCAGCTGCGCTGACCAGATCGCGACTGAGATGTCTGCCGTGCTGATCGGCACGAGCAGGTAGCCATCTTCACACGGCTCAAGGCGTACATCGCTGACGGCACCGTCGCGGCTGCGATCCAACTGCTCAGCAAGGCGCAACAGCGCAGTCATGCGCAACAGGCGCGCCTGATCGCCTGGCTGCAGCACCGCGCCGATCTCAGCTGCGCTAGGCGTGCCTTTGCGATGATATTTAGCGGCAAGGGCGATCAGGGCGAGTTCACGATGTGTGAAGCCAGGCAAGCCGCTGTTCAGAATCAGATAGTAACTATGACGATGGTGATCATTGTAGTCAATATTCATGCCGATGTCGTGCAACATGCAGGCTGCCCAGAGCAGCTCGCGCTCAGCGGCAGTGAAGCGCGCAGGATCGTTCTCAAGCGCTGCCAACTGATCGAACATGCTCAGTGAGAGATGCACCACGTGCCGCACATGTCGCTCTTGAAAGTTATACAGATGCGCCACGTTGATCACGCTCGCTTCGCGCACGTTCTCGAACATCGGCGGCATATCGGACGTGCGCTTGCCGTTGAAGAAACGCTCATAGAACAAACCTTCGCGCAGCCCTTGACTGCACACGAGCAGCGTCTCGGCTTCGGCGTGGCGCAAACACTCTTCGATGACAATCGCGGCGGCGAGCGCGATGTCAGCGCGATCAGGCTTCATGCCATTCACGCGCAAGCGCTCGTCCAGCGTCATGCTCTCTAGCTGCTTGGCGATCTTGCGCACGTCTGCAGCCGCCAACTCATAGCCGTGCAGCTCGTCCAGCGGATAATTGTTCTGCTTTTGGGCGATTCGCGCCAAATTGCGCAACGAGCCGCCTTGTCCTACCAATTGCCAGTCGCCTTGCAGCTTGAACCATTTCAGCGGCGCCAATTGCTCGCGGATGTGCTTGCGAAAACGCGCGACTTGCTCCTTGCTGGGCGGAATGTTGGGCAGCCATTCTTCGGTTGCGCGCACTGCGCCAAGCGTGAGCGAGATTGTCTCGCACGGCAGGCGTTCCGCCACGCGCGTGATCTCAAGGCTGCCGCCGCCCAGATCGATCACGAAGCCGTTGCGCAGCGTTGTGCTATTGACGGCAGCTAGGTAGCCGTAGTATGCCTCTTCTTCGCCACTCAGCAAGCGCACGCTGATGCCTGTCTCGCGCTGAATGCGGCTGAGGAACTCGACGCGGTTGGCTGCCTCGCGCACGGCGCTGGTCGCCACGGCGATGATGTCTTGGATGTTTGAAGCGCGGCAGAATGCGGCATACATGCGCATGACTTCAATCGCGTGCGACATCGCCTCGCGGCTGAGTTTGCCCGCTGCGCCCAAACCTTGCACAAGGCGCACGGTCTCGCGCACTTCGTCGGTCAGCTGGAAACAATAGCCATGCCGATAGGTCATGACGATCAGGCGGAAGCTGTTGGAGCCGACGTCAATGATAGCGATCCGCTGAGGGTCGGTTTGTGCGTTCAGCGGACGTTCGATCAAGGATTCAAGCATTGGCAAGCTCACTTTCAATAGCACTAGGTGTTCACAGTGCGTAGCGCTTCTTTGAGGTGTTCCCGCAGCAAGGCGATCAGAGCGGCGTGCGCGCCTGCTGCGCGGTCAGGGACGAGGATCACATCGTGGTGGAAGCCGCCGGCTGCGCGCTCCAGCAGCCACAAATCCGCGCCGATCCAGGGGATATCTGGCGCGTCGTCCATCCTATCGAAGTTCAACTGCCGAGCGCCTTTGACAAATGCTTGGTAGCGCTCGGCAGGGATGAAGTGTTTCAAGATGAGCGGTCGTTCTGTGGCGCGCCGATAGACCGTCGTCATGTGGGCTGAGTCTTGCCCGCGCATTTTGAGCCACGTGGCGATTTGGTCAGGTGCGCGCCCGTCGTGGTGATGCAGAGTCAGCCGCCAGCCTTCCACCACGTTCGGCGCACGTACCGCTGCCTCCAGCTCTGCCACTTCAAGGCGCATCGCGATCAGGCGTAGCGGCGCGGACTGGTGACGCATCACTGAGCGAGACATCTCACACCGTCAGGATGATCTTGCCGAACACATCACCATTGGCAAGGCTAATCTGCGCTTGCTGCGCCTGCTCCAGCGGATAGCGCTTGCTGATCAGCGGCTGCAGCTTGCCTGCGAAGACCAAGCGCATAGCTTGCACAAAATCAGCGTGCGGCGCCATTGTGCTGCCGATCAGACTGATGTGCTTAGCGAACAGATAGCGCATATCTATGTTCGCCGCGTAGCCGCTAGTATTGCCGACGATCAAAATCCGACCGCCGCGCCGCACAGCGCGGATGCTGCCGTTGATGGTCGCCATGCCGACGTTATCCACCACCACATCCACGCCGCGCCGCTCAGTGCGCTGGAAAATCGCGCGCACCCAGTCTTCAGCGCTGCGATCGATACAAAAATCTGCGCCGAGCGCTCTCGCCTGCGCCGCTTTCTCGGCATTGCTGGCGACTACATAGACAGTCGCGCCTGCCAGCTTGGCGATCTGGATGCTGGCTGAGTTCACGCCGCCGCCTGCGCCGACGATCAGGACGCTCTCGCCTGCTCTCAGGTTGCCGCGCCTGATCAGGCTGTGCCACGCCGTCAGGTAGACGAGCGCCGCTGCCGCCGCTTGCTCGTAGCTGACGTGATCGGGCAGCTTGAGCGCGTTGCGCGCAGGCACTACCACATACTCAGCGTAGGTGCCGTGCATATCCTCGCCGAGGATGCCGAACTTCGGGCAGAGATTATCTTGACCGCTCAGGCACAGCTCGCACTGTCCGCAACTGATGCCGGGATTGACGACCACGCGGTCGCCGATTGCCAAGCCTTGCACGCCTTCGCCAAGCGCTTCGATCTCGCCGGCGGCATCCGCGCCTAGGATGTGCGGCAGCGGCAGCTTGATGCCTTCCCAGCCTTCGCGCACCCACAGATCGAGCCGATTTAAAGCGGCGGCGCGCACGCGCACGCGCACTTCGCCTGCTTTTGGCTGCGGCGCGGGAAAATCTTCCACGTAGCGCAGCTTTTCCACGCCGCCGTGCTGCTCCAAGATGACAGCGCGCATGGCGTCACTTGGATGCTTTCACGCTCTTGATCTTGAAGACGAGGACGCCAGAAGGCGTCTCGACCGAGACTTTCTCGCCCGCTTTGCGACCGAGCAAGGCGCGCCCGAGCGGACTCTCGTTGGAAATCTTGCCTTCGCGTGGATTCGCCTCAGCCGCGCCTACGATGACGAAAGTTTCAGGCGCTTCACCTTCTTCTTGCACGGTCACTTCCGAGCCAAGACTGACGATCTTCGCCGACTTTTTGTCAATATCGCTGATGATGACGGCGCTGCGCAGCAAGTCCTCAAGGTAGTTGATGCGACCTTCTAGAAATGCCTGCTGTTCCTTAGCGTCCTGATAGTCAGCGTTCTCTGAAAGATCGCCCTGCGCGATCGCTTCCTTGAGTTTTGCCGCAAGCTCAGGACGCTTCACCGTCTTCAGTTCTTCTAGCTCGCGCCGCAGCTCAGCTGCGCCTTCTTCTGTGAGATATTTGACATCCGCCATAGGAAAAAGCCTCGCTTGTTTGGCTGCACCTTTCTCGGGCAGGATTAGAAAGTCAAATCAAAAACGAGCTGCACAGATGTCCATGTGCAGCGTGCAGCCTTGATTATACCGTAAACGGTAGCCGTATTCCAAGAGCGTGAAGGCAAGCCGCTACAATTGCGACGCAACCTGCCCTGCTGCTGTCCGCCGACTCTATCGGCGCTGACGTAGGCAGGGCAGGTTACCAGCGCGCAGCCTCAGTTGTTGCTTGGCAGACCGCACAAGCCTGTGCCGCAGGCGCAGGTCGGCGCTGAGTCGCTGTGTTGGCTTGCCGCGCTGCGCGCACTGATCTCGCCAATTTGCACCACAATGCGCGAGAGCTTGCGCTTAGCGTTCGGCGCGCCGCACTCAGGGCAGGTCACGTCGTCGGCTTTATCGGCGCTCACGCGCTTCTCAAAGGTCTCGTTGCAAGTCTGGCAGACGTACTCGTAAATCGGCATAGTTCGTCCTCCTCACCTTCGTAAGGTCATTTTAGCCGCGTTTGCAAAGTGCGTGGCAGCCTGAGCGCCTAATCGGACGAATTAGCTCAGGCTTATCGGCTAGTAGCCCAGCGCGCCGCGCACAATCGGATTCGCCTCATCAATGGCAGGCTTTAGAAGATTGTAGTCGAAATTCTCGCCGCTGCGCTGCAAGTAGCGCGCAAACCACGCCAATGCACTTGGAATGCCGTCTTCGGCGTTCAGCAAGCCGTGATTGCCGCCGGCAACAATCATCAGCTGGACAGTGCGTCCTGCGGCGCGCATCCGATTGAACAGCGCTCGCGATTGCTCGGCTGAGACCTCAGTATCGGCGTCGCCGTGGATGAGCAAGAGCGGCGTGCTGATCTCAGCCGCCCAAAAGGTAGCGCTGCGCTCGCGGAAAGCGGCAGGATTGCTGCGCGTGTTGGCGCCGATCAGCTCCAGGTACGCGCCGCTCTCCAGATCGGGACGTTCTTTTGCCCACATGAACAAATCCGCTAAGCCGCTGGTCGTCGCCGCCACTTTGACCGCGCTGCCGAGCCGCCGCAAGGCGATGTAGGTCATCAGCGCGCCGCGCGAGCTGCCGAACATGGCGATGCGATTCATATCCACGTTAGGACGGCTTTGCAAGAGCGGAATCAGGTTCAGCACATCGTTCACGTCCGCGCCGCCCAGATTATCGAAGCCTTCGCTGCCGCCGCCGCCGCGATACTGCGAAGCGACCACTACAAAGCCTGCCTCTGCGAATGGGATGAACTCGTAGCCGCGCAACGCGCCGACGTCGCGATTGCCGCCGCGATTGTAGATCAGGGCAGGGAAAATTCCTTCACGACGCGGCTCGGTCAGGAAGCCGTTGATGCGCAGACCGTCGCTGAAATACGTGATGCGATAGTAATTCGTCGCGTTGGTCTGCGCGTAAAGCGAGATGCTCAACAGGTCGCCGTTTTTCGGCTGCGATGGCAGCTCAGCAGCGCCTTCAGGGATCGGATCAGCCGCGTTGTGAACAGGCAGCGCCTGCCAGTTGCCTTGAATGCGCAGATAGCGAATAGCGACCCAGCCTGCAGTGCCGCTATAACGCACGCGCAGCCACGCTGAGTCGGCGCTGCGCGCAAAGGCAGATAAGGTCGTGCCTGCTTCCAGCAAAGCGATCTCAGGATAGGTTGTGCCGGGACCGCTGCGCAGCCGCAGCAACGTCGTGGTGATGACCGTGACAGATTCTTGGGCGAGCGCCGCGCCAAAGCTGCCGATCAAGAGCAGCACTGCTGAAAACAGAACGATGATGCGTTGGTCTGCACGCATGGTAGCCGCCTTTTGTGCAAAAATGAAGCGCGATCAGTCTAACACTGACCGCGCCGTGCTTGAAACAAAGCGATGGAGAACGCTACTCGACCATCTTGCCGGTCAGCGGATCGAGCTTGCCGCTCAGCAAGAGTTCAGCGACCTCTTCCAGCTCTTTCTTGACTTCCTCAGGCACAACGTCTTCAAAGTCGTGGAAAGGCGCCAAACCGACATCGCCGACGAAGTTGCCCGACGGCGGATTGCCTTCTGACCAAGCGACGATGATTTCAAGCACGCCCTGTGTGATCAGTTTCATAGCGCTGCTGATCAAGCACGGATGCGCCGCTGGCACTGTTTCCCATTGGTCGGTATCCACGCCGATGCAGTAGACAGGCTTCTCAGGCGTGGTGAGCTTGGCGACTTCTTCGAGCGCGCCGTTGCCCGTCTTGCCGCCTGCGCCGAAGATCACGTCCGCGCCTTGATCGAAGGCTTGCTTGGCAGTTTGGGCACCCCACTCAGGATCAGTGAACGCCTTGTCCAAGCCGCCCGGATGATAGGTCGAGATCAGGCGAATATCAGGATTGGCGTAACGCGCACCTGCCTCATAGCCTTCCTTAAAAGCAACCACTGGCGGCACTTGATCTGTGCCAAGCACGGCTGCCACGATGCCGCTCTTGCTCATGCGCGCCGCTAAGACGCCCGCCAAGAAGCCTGCCTTCGCCTCTGGGAAGATCAAGCCGACCACGTTCTTGACCTCAGTTGGCTGGAACTGATCCACGCCGATGAAATAGATATCGGGATACAGCTCAGCCGCCTTGATGGTCGCCTCGCCGAGCGCAAAGCCAACCGTGATGATCACTTCACAGCCTGCCTCGGCCAATGTCTGGATATTATTGGCGTAGTCAGTGGCGTTTTGCGTCTCGATGAATTCCGACTCACCGTCCAGCTCTTCGGCAGCGGCGAGCATCCCTTCATAGGCGCTCTGATTGAAGCTGCGGTCGTCCACTTCACCTACGTCCGTCACAAGGCAGAGCTTCGGACCGGCGGCGCGAGTCGGCTGTGGCGCAACGCCTACTTGGGCAGCAGCCAGCGCCAACACAACGACAAGGGCAATTCCTAGAATGCGTTTCATATTTTTGAGTCTCCACAAAGCGTCAAATTTGCAGCCCGATCTCAGGCTGCGCTTCCACGCCGCTATTATAAACGCTGCGCCGCTTTCCTTCAAATGCTGGCAGATGATTTGTTCAGACTGCTAACGCGCGGCGAGCTGCAAGGTGAACTCGCCTTCTGTGATGCCAGCTTCGGCGTTGAAACGCGAGACGATGAGCATGTACATGCCGTCGCGCGGAATGCGATAATCAGCAAGGCGCGCACGCTGACCGCGCACGCTCTCGCTCTGCTCGGCAAGCGGCACAAGATCGGCGGTGAAGAGCGCGAGAGTCGGATCGAGATTGCCGCGCGTGCGCGTCACCTCAGCCGTGATCAGCTGCCCTGCGCCTGCTTGGAACAGGTAGTAGCGCCGCACAGCATCGCGCGTGATGCGACCTGCCACGCGCTCGCCAAATTCCAGCGAGACGGCGCGCTCAGGCGTCAGACCGAGCTGCTCAGGCGGCACGCGAGTCAGCAGCAGGCTGTAGGCGCCGCGCGTGTTGCCGCCTTCGCCGCCGAAACGCGTCGCCACCAAAAGATAGCTGGCAGTCGCTGGCACACGCCACTCGACGATGGCAGCGTCAAGCGTGCCGCGCCGATCAGGCGCCTCGTCATTAATTAACAAGACATTGCCTTCCGAGTCGGCAAGGATCAGCACTGCGTCTAGGTCGCCGCTGATGCGCGTCATGCGGATTGTGATCAGGTCGCCGCGCAGCGCGGCAAAAGTGTAGATGTGTTGCGGCT
>Ga0308403_1000026_pt1:0-47500 | contig 51102 bp, 42 predicted proteins | sample HotsprSampleOSM3_FD_203470 | JGI IMG/M metagenome (GOLD analysis project Ga0308403, IMG submission 203470) | Hot spring phototrophic mat microbial communities from Octopus Spring, Yellowstone National Park, Wyoming, United States - 20060914_OS-M3 ... | reverse complement strand
GAAATCGGCTTGCTGAAGGATAAGCTTGGATAAAAGGCGATCCATATTCTGGCTGCCCATTCTCGAACCGGCGGCTCGATGACGATTCGGCCATCTCTTCTGGGCGGGGTGCTGATTTTAGGCGGTATGTGGTTGGTGAATTGGGAATTGCCTGCCGAATCATAACTGACCTATTTCCTGAATAGGGTGAAACTTCTGACCTTTCCCCTCGGAAACAGGTATAATAGCGCAATATTGCCTTCATATCTCTGGCAAACGAGGGAGAAGCGGTCGTGTTGATCTTTGCGGTTCTTTCTGGTTTTGGGTTAGCTTTTCTTGCTCCGGCGCTCAGCCGCGTTGGTAAGCAGAGAAGCGGCTGGTGGTTGGCAAGCTTGCCAATTATCCTCACGATATACTTTTTGACCATCCTGCCAGGCTTGAGCGATGGGCAAATACAAGTCTTTTCCTATCCCTGGTCTACGGAACTTGGTCTGACGTTTTCCTTTCGTGCCGATGGGCTCAGTCTGGCGTTTGCGTTGCTGGTCAGTGGCATCGGCGCGCTGGTAGCCATTTACGCTGGCGGTTACTTCGGCACGAAAGCGCCATTGGGGCGCTTCTACCTGTGGTTGTTCTTTTTTATGGCTTCTATGTTGGGGGTAGTGTTTGCCGACAATCTGATTCTGTTGTTTATTTTTTGGGAGCTCACCAGCCTGAGCTCGTTTATGCTCATTGGCTTTGAACATGAACGCCAAGAAGCCCGCACGGCAGCTATTCAAGCCTTGTTAGTGACCGGCAGTGGTGGTCTGGTGATGTTGGCTGGGTTTGTGTTGTTGGGTCAGATTGGGGGAAGTTGGGAGCTTTCGACTTTGTTGCTGAGCAGTGAGAGCGTCCGCGCTCATCCACTCTATTTGCCGCTGCTCATTTTGATTCTCATCGGGGCTTTTACCAAATCGGCTCAGTTCCCTTTTCACTTCTGGTTGCCGAACGCCATGCAAGCTCCGACCCCGGTCAGCACCTACCTTCATGCTGCGACGATGGTCAAGGCCGGCATTTATCTTCTCGCCCGCTTATCTCCGCTACTGGGTGGGACTTCGTTCTGGTTTTGGGCAGCAGGTGGGTTCGGAGCGATCACGATGATATTGGGAGCTCTCCTGGCGTTAAGCCAAACCGACTTGAAACGCTTGCTGGCCTATTCGACCATTAGCGCCCTGGGCAGCCTGGTGCTGGCGATTGGGATTGGCAGTGAAACGGCTCTCAAAGCAATGGTTTTGTTTTTACTGGCCCATGGGTTATACAAGGGAACATTGTTTCTGGTTGCCGGGGCCGTGGATCATGAAACTGGAACCAGGGATGTGAGGGAATTGGGAGACCTCTGGCGAAAGATGCCTTTTACTGCTGTCGGCGCCAGTTTGGCTGCCCTTTCCATGGCCGGCGTTCCCTTCTTTTTTGGTTTTCTTGCCAAGGAATACCTTTATGAAGCTGCCTATAAGGTCGGCGCGTTCTGGATCAGCCTGGCCGTCATTGGGGCATTCCTGAATGTCTTCATCGCTTTTCGGGTGGGGATTGCGCCGTTCTGGCTGCCTGCTCAGGGGCAAACCAAATCACCTCAAAAGGTACATGAAGCGCCGTGGAGCATGAGGCTTGGCCCGCTCATTCTGGGGGGATTAAGCCTTCTCTTCGGGGTTCTGCCGCAAATCCTCAGCCGAAACCTCGCCTCAACAGCCCTCTCTGCGGCAGCCGGTAAGCCGGTTCAAGTAAAGCTGGCAGCCTGGCATGGGGTGAATGACATCTTTTTGCTTAGCTTGCTGACCTTAGGTTTGGGAGTTGGGCTTTTCGCCCTGCGCAAGGACGTCCAACGTCTGGCAGAAGCGTTGAGCCTGCCGTGGAGCCTGGATGGCGTTTATAAACGATCGCTGGACGTTTTGTTCGCCGTAGCCGCTTTTCAAACGCGGATCCTGCAGCATGGTTATTTGCGCTATTACCTGATCACGATTATTGTGGCGGTTGTTGCCATCACCAGCGGAGGATTATGGCGCTGGGGTGGAGGAACGTTGCCGAATCTCTCCTGGGATTTGCGCTTCTATGAGTTTGGCATAGCGCTGATCATTGTCCTTGCCGGTGGGATGGCGACCCTTTCGCACTCTCGCTTAGGGGCGGTTGCGGCATTGGGAGTGGCTGGCTACGGGGTGGCGTCCATTTATTTGTTATTTGGCGCTCCCGATCTGGCGATGACCCAATTTTTAATCGAATCGCTAACGGTTGTCTTGTTTGTCCTGGCTTTTTATCATCTGCCCCAGTTTACCCAGTTGACTCCCCGGCGAGAACGGTTGCGTGATGTACTGATTGCGCTGATCACCGGGGGGTTGATGACGACCTTTGTCTTTGTTGCCAGTGGCATCCAGATTCACCCCTCGATTTCACAATTCTTTGTCGAGACTTCGCTCCCTCTGGCGCACGGGCGAAATATCGTCAATGTGATCCTGGTTGACTTTCGCGGTCTGGATACCTTAGGGGAGATCACCGTTCTGGCAATTGCCGGAATTGGGGTCTTTGCCTTATTAAAGTTGCGCCTGGATCAGCGCACCCCGAAAGCGAGAAAAGAGGGGGAGAAGATGGGCGGAGGAGGGGAAAGATGACTTCTCTGATTTTACGGACGATGGTGCGCTTATTATTGCCGTTGTTGTTAATGTTTTCGGTATTTCTCCTCTTGCGCGGACATAACGAACCGGGTGGAGGCTTTGTGGGGGGGTTGATGGCAGCCACCGGCTTTGCTTTGTTTTCGATTGCCTTTGGCTCGGAAACAGCCCGCCGCATTTTGCGCATAGACCCAAACACCTTGATTGGCGTAGGGTTATTGCTGGCTCTATCCGGTGGTTTGATCACCCTGTGGCTTAATCAACCCTTTCTGACCGGTGTGTGGTTCAAAGTGCCTTTGGGAACGTTGGGCAAATTGGAGCTGGGGACTCCGTTGTTTTTTGATGTCGGCGTTTACCTGACGGTGTGGGGAGTGACTTTAACGATCATTTTCGCCCTGGAGGAGGTAAGGTAAGGCAATGGAAGTGGTTTTACCCTTTGTCATTGGCAGTTTATACGCCATGGCGATCTATATGTTGTTGCGGCGGAGTCTGGTGAAGCTCTTGATCGGTTTGGGATTGTTAAGTCACGCCAGTCACCTGTTGATCTTTACCGCAGGCGGTTTGACGCGCTTCAAAGCTCCGGTGATTCCGATGACAGCCAGCCAATTGCAACCGCCTCATGCCGACCCCTTGCCTCAGGCTTTGATCCTGACGGCAATTGTGATCAGCTTTGGGGTGACGGCATTTGCTTTGGCGCTGGCGTATCGAGCCTATCGCAGTGTAAATACCGATGATTTAGATCAAATGAAATCGACCGACGCGTGATAGAGAGGGAATGATGAATCGCTACCTTATTCTCCCCATTGCCATCCCTTTGTTGACCGCCGTACTCTGTTTGCTCTTCTTTCGCAAACCGAAGATGCAGCGCTGGATTGGGGTGAGCGGTGCGGGCAGTTTGTTGGCTGCCTCCCTCTGGATGTTAAAGGTGGTTTGGGATCAGGGCATTCAAGTCGTCCAAATCGGAAACTGGCCAGCGCCTTTTGGCATTACCCTGGTTGCCGATCTCTTTAGCGCCGTGATGGTTGTCCTGGCCGGGGTGTTAGGGTTGGCGGTTGCGATTTACTCGTTAGATAGCATTGATTCTCAACGCCAGGCGTTTGGATATTATCCGCTGATGCACTTTCTTTTGATGGGAGTGTGCGGCGCGTTTCTGACCGGTGACCTGTTCAACTTATATGTCTGGTTTGAAGTGATGTTGATGTCCTCGTTTGTGTTGCTGGCTTTGGGGGGTGAGCGCGGTCAGATGGAAGGGGCAATCAAGTATGTAACGTTGAACCTGCTCTCTTCGGCGATCTTTCTGGCAGCTTTAGGCTTGCTTTACGGCCTGGCGGGGACGCTCAATATGGCCGATCTGGCGCGCAAATTTGCCAGCACAGCGAGCGCCCCCTCGAACGCCATTGTAACTGCACTTTCGATGCTCTTTCTGGGCGCTTTTGGCATCAAAGCTGCGATCTTTCCTTTGTTTTTCTGGCTGCCAGCTTCCTATCATACCCCGCCGGTTGCGGTTACGGCTCTATTTTCCGGTTTATTGACCAAAGTTGGCGTTTATTCGTTAATCCGGGTTTTTACCTTGATCTTTATCCAGGATTTTGCTTACACCCACACCCTTTTGCTGGTGATCGCTGCCCTGACAATGATCACCGGGGTGCTTGGGGCGGTTGCCCAGAATGAGATGCGGCGCTTGTTGTCTTTCCACATTATCAGTCAGATTGGCTATCCCTTGATGGGGTTAGGGATTTTTACTTCTCTGGGATTGGCGGCCGCCGTTTATTTTGTCGTTCATGTTTCAATCGCAAAATCTACTCTCTTCTTGATCAGCGGCCTGATTGCCCGCATCCGTGGAGTTTTTGATCTCAAAAAGTTGGGAGGGTTGTACAAGAAAGAAGGTTGGCTGGCGGTATTCTTTTTGATTGCTGCCCTCTCGCTGGCGGGGTTGCCTCCCTCATCGGGCTTTTTTGCCAAGCTTAGCCTGGTACAGGCCGGGTTACAGCAAGGACAATTCTTAATTGTGGCTATTTCTTTGTTTGTGAGTCTGTTGACCCTGTTCTCGATGATCAAAATCTGGAATGAAGCGTTCTGGAAAGAGACTCTGGCGGTAGAAAAAAAGGAAGAAGTCCCGATTCGCTTTGTTCAGGACTGGAGCTGGATTCTCCCCATTGGATTCTTAGCAGGGGTAACGTTGTTGCTGGGCTTTGGAATTGGGCCGATTTTCCACATCGTATCCCTGGCCGGATATCAACTGATGAACCCACAATTTTATATCCAGGCTGTCTTGGGAGGTGGAGGATGAATTTGTTTTTAGCCAATCTCCTGCTTGCCTTGCTTTGGGTTTCCCTGAGCGGAGTTTTCAGCCCTGCCAATCTGGCTTTTGGTTTTTTGATTGGGTATCTGGCATTATTTGTTTCTCGCCGCGCCTTTGCCCCCAGCAACTATTTCGGCGTTGTCGAGCGATTGGTGAGGTTTGCATTCTTTTTTGCCTATGAGTTGATCTTAGCTAATTTGCGCGTCGCTTACGAAGTGCTCACCCCCCGGCACAATATGCATCCGCGCGTGATCGCCTTGCCCTTACAAGCCCGCACCGATTTTGAGATCACCGCTTTGGCGATCTTGATTTCCCTGACCCCCGGCACGCTCAGCCTCGATGTTTCCGCCGATAAGCGGGTGCTTTACATTCACGCCATGTTTGCAGAAGATGAGGAAGCGGTGCGCAAAGACATTCAGGATAATCTTGAAGCTCGCTTACTGGCAATCTGGCGCCAAAAGCCAACGATAGAGGAGAAGGTCAAATGACTCAGGGGTTGACTATTGCTTTTCTGATTGCTGCCGTACTTTTTTGTCTTTACCGGGTTGCCCGTGGCCCAAGCCTGCCCGATCGGGTGGTTGGTTTGGATTTGCTTTCATCAGTGACGGTCGGTTTTATTGCCGTTTATGCCGTTGTCAGCGGCGAAATCATCTACATTGATGTTGCTATGGTTTTAGCGCTAATCGCATTCCTTGGCACCGTGGCTTTTGCCTATTTCATAGAAAAAGGAGGTATGCCATGGCGCAAAACTTGAGTGCTTTCTTGATGTTCTTCGGGGCGTTATTGATGTTTATTGCTGCCCTGGGCGTGGCACGCATGCCCGACCTATTTACGCGCATGCACAGCAGCACAAAATCAGCCACCTTAGGGGTAGGGTTCATTATGTTAGGGGCCGCCTTTCACTTCGGGGAAATCGGTATGACGATGCGGGCGGTGGCAATCATTGTCTTCATATTCCTAACGGCGCCAGTAGCTGCCCACATGTTGGGTAGGGCGGCTTATTTTGCCGGTGTGCCCTTGTGGGAAGGTACGCTCAGCGATGCCTTGCGCGGTCACTATGATCGCCGCACGCATCGCTTGATCAATGATGAAAAGATCGAGGAGCAACTTTTTGAAGGAGAAAACGGGCGATGAATGCCTTGACCGATGTTGTGATCATCCTGGCGAGCATTGTTGGTCTATGGTGGGGAGCGGTGTGGATCGTCGAGGCGGCAGTGCGGATTGCCAAACGATTGGGGATTTCTGAGCTGATTATTGGTTTGACTGTGGTGGCAATTGGCACTTCGGCGCCAGAATTTGCCGTGACGGTCGGAGCAGCTCTGGAAGGCCGGGGGGATATTTCGGTAGGAAACGTGGTCGGTTCTAATATCTTTAACTTGGGCTTTATTCTGGGTGGTGTTGCCCTGGTGCGGGCAATTTGTACAACCCGAACAATGGTGGTGCGCGATGGGGGAATGTTGATTGGAACTTCTCTTTTACTTTTTTTCCTCCTGATGGATCACCAGATGGGACGCCTGGAGGGAGGAATTCTGATTGCCCTCCTTGTTCTTTACTTAGGTTACTTGATCTGGAAGAAGGAACCCATCGAAGATGACTTGCCGGCGGGCGAGTTTCGCTGGTTGGATGTGCCTCAGCTCATCGCTGGGATTGGATTGGTGGTTTGGAGCGGACATTTTCTGGTCGAAAGCGCCGTTCATCTGGCGCGCATGTTTGGCGTTTCGGAATGGGTGATTGGGGTGACGATTGTCGCCGCCGGAACATCGGCGCCAGAATTCGCTACTTCTTTAATCGCGGTATTGAAAGGACGGCACGGGGTTTCGGCCGGTAACTTAATCGGCAGTGATTTGTTCAACCTGTTAGGGGTTTTAGGTTTGGCGGCGCTGATCCGGCCTATGACGGTGGAGGCGAGTGCGGTAAGCAGTATTCTGGTTTTGGTAGGTATGGTGGTTTTGGTAGTGGTCTTTCTGATGCGCAGCGGATGGCAAATCTCGCGCTGGGAGGGAGCTTTACTGGTTGCCATTAATGTATTGCGCTGGATTCTGGATTTTCTTCGCTGAGGTACACTACGCTAATTTTGAAAGGGATCGCTATTTCTAATTTCGGTTAAGGAGAATTATAGAAGGTTAAGAATTCCTTGTCAATCTAGGGAGGTCATGTTAAAATAATCCTGCGGCGAAACGGAAAAACCCAAGGCTTCCCAGCGCCGCTATTCGTTTTCTATCATGCGAAACGAGGATACTTCCAAGATTATTTCTGTGAGGGATAGGATATTCTCATGCCTGTAACATATTTGACGCGCGAAGGTTACGATAAACTCCAGGAGGAACTGGAGTATCTCCGGACGGTTAAACGGCGTGAGGTTGCTGAGCGCCTGCACGAAGCCATGGAAGGCGGGGAACTGATCGAGGATGCTGAGTATGAAGCCGCTAAAAACGAACAGGCTTTTGTCGAAGGCCGCATCCATGAATTAGAGACCATTCTGGCAAACGCGCGGGTGATCGATCCCAGTCTAAGCCGCAGTGAGATCGTCCAGGTTGGCGCAAAAGTCACCATTCAGGAAGGAAGTAAGGAGCCGGAAACCTATACCATTGTGGGACCGGCAGAAGCCAATCCTCGTTTAGGGCGCATCTCGAATGAATCCCCGCTTGGACGAGCGCTCATTGATCATCGGGTTGGCGATGAGGTGCGTGTAGACGCGCCAGATGGCCCCTTCACCGTCAAAATATTGAAGGTGGAATAGCATTGGGGCAAAGCGTAAGCCCCGCGTCTGCAATTTTGGCGCGGGGCTTTTTTTATCATCAATCGAGGTGGAATGATGCCTGCTGAATATACCAATTTAGAGAAGATTCGTTTAGAGAAATTAGAAGCTCTCAGACAACGGGGGATTGAACCTTACCCTACCCGCGCCCAACGCACTCACACCAGCCGTCAAGCCATTGCGGCTTTTGAGCAGGCAGAAAGGAACGGCGACTCACAGCCCGTTCAGGCGATTGTTGCGGGCCGTATTCGTTCGATGCGGGTGATGGGGAAGATCACCTTTGCCCATATCGAAGATGGCGATGGGCGGCTTCAACTGTTCCTGCGCGCCGATGAGATCGGCGAAGAAGCCTTAGAAATCTTCAGCCACGATCTGGACATTGGTGACTTTGTTCAAGCGCGCGGGGAAATGTTCCGCACCAAAGCAGGTGAAGCGACCCTGAAAGTCCAGGAATACCGTTTGTTAGCCAAATCGATCACTCCCTTGCCGGCTGCCAAAGATGAGCTGATCGATGGTAAAGTCATTCGCCATACGGTTCTGGCAGATCCTGAAATGCGTTACCGTCAACGTTATGCTGACCTGACGATTAACCCCGAAGTTCGCCAGATCTTCCGCAAACGGGCAGCGATTGTGCGCGCCTTGCGGGAATATTTAGATGGATTGGGTTTTCTGGAAGTCGAAACCCCGATTTTACAACCGATCTACGGCGGTGCCGCCGCCCGACCGTTCACCACCTATCATAATCAATTGAAACAGACTCTATATTTGCGCATCTCATTTGAACTTTATCTGAAACGACTGCTGGTAGGCAATCTGGAGCGCGTTTATGAAATCGGGCGCGATTTTCGCAATGAGGGAGTTGATCGCACCCACAACCCCGAGTTCACGCAACTGGAGTTCTATTGTGCCTACGCAGATTATCTACAGGTCATGCAGATGACCGAAGAGATGATTGCGTATGTCGCCGATCAGGTGCTCGGCAAACGTCAGTTCACCTATCAAGGGCATACCATTGATGTCAATCCTCCCTGGCGACGGCTGGAATTGCGCCAGGGACTGTTAGAGGTTACCGGCATTGATATTCAAGCCTGTCCGACCACCGCCGATTTGCAGCGAGCAATGCGCGAAAAAGGTTTACCCTTTGACCCCAATGCGCCGCGCGGTAAGCTTATCGATGGATTAATTGGCGATTACCTGGAGCCCACCTTGATTCAACCCACTTTCTTATATGACTATCCGCGCGATATCTCACCGCTGGCAAAAAGCAAACCCGGCGATCCACAGACCGTGGAGCGCTTTGAGGGCTTTATCGCCGGAATGGAATTGTGCAACGCCTTTACCGAGCTCAATGATCCCTTAGACCAGGAACAACGATTCCTGGAGATGGGCAGGGATTATGACGCGGAAGATGAGCAACGACATCCGATGGATGAGGATTACCTGCGAGCGATGCGCTATGGTATGCCGCCCAACGGCGGTTTTGGGATGGGAATCGATCGCCTGACGATGCTTCTAACCGATGCGCCGAATATCCGCGAGGTGATTTTGTTCCCTCATCTGCGCGAGCGAGAAGGCGAGTAGCGCTTGACAGCCTCAGTAGCTTGGGTATAATGCTTGCAAACGCAGTCAAAGGCGAACGCGGAACCCAGTAACCGACCCCCTCGTCCTGCAGTGGAGGGGGTGCTTTTGATTATTCTGATGCCTGAGGAGTTGCAAAAATGCTCGATCTAAATTTAATCCGTGAACAGCCTGAAGTGGTGCGTGAAGCAATGTGCAATCGGCAATTAGACCCCACTCCCGTTGAGGAGGTGCTTCGACTCGATGCTCAGCGGCGCGCTTTGATTCAGGAGGTAGAAGCCCTGAAAGCCGAGAGAAATGCGGTTTCGAAAGAGATTGGCAGAATCAAAGACCAAAAAGAACGCCAAACCCGCATTGAAGCCATGCGTCAGGTGGGTGACCGCATTACCGAACTGGATGAACACTTGCGACAGGTGGAAAATCAACTCCAGGATGTTTTGGCGACCATTCCCAACCTGCCTGACCGGCGCACCCCTTTGGGGAAAGATGAGGACGACAATGTTGTCCTAAAGACGGTCGGAACATTGCCTGAGTTCGATTTTGAACCCCAACCCCATTGGGATTTGGGGGTCAAATTGGGCATTCTGAATTTTGACCAGGGAGTCAAGATCACCGGTTCGCGGTTTTATGTGTTGAGCGGTTTGGGCGCCCGATTACAACGCGCCTTGATTGCCTTTATGCTCGATTTACATGCCCGACAGGGTTATCTGGAAAAATATCCTCCTTTTATGGTTAAAGGGCAAACCCTCTTTGGCGCCGGTCAGTTGCCAAAATTTTCCGACAACCTCTACCGCGATCATGAAGAGGACTTGTGGATGGTGCCAACCGCAGAAGTGCCATTAACCGGCCTACACATGGATGAGATTCTTGAAGAAAATACGCTCCCCCGCCGCTATACGGCTTATACCCCCTGTTTTCGGCGTGAGAAGATGAGCGCCGGGCGGGATGTGCGCGGTATTAAACGCGGGCATCAATTTGATAAAGTAGAAATGTACATCTTTTGCAAGCCGGAGGAATCCGACCGTGAATTAGAAAAGATGCGCCAGGATGCCGAGGAGACTTGCGCGCTGTTGGGTCTGCCTTATCGCGTCAAGCAGCTTTGTACGGGAGACCTGGGTTTTGGGGCTGCCATCACGTATGATATTGAGGTGTGGGCAGCCGGATGTGGAGAATGGTTAGAAGTCTCATCGGTTTCTAATGTCACCGATTTCCAGGCGCGGCGAGCGAACATTAAATATCGTCCTGCCGATGGAGGCAAAGCGCGTTTTCTGCATACCTTGAACGGCTCCGGTTTGGGGTTGCCACGCACCTTGATTGCGGTTATGGAAAACTATCAGCAGGCCGATGGGAGCATCTTCGTGCCAGAAGTCTTACGCCCCTGGATGGGGAATGTGGAGGTTATTCGAGGAGAAACGTGAGCATGGATGCCTGGCTTGAGACATCGGTTTTCTGGGTCACTCAGATTGTGATGCTTTTGGGTTTGCTTGGCCTGGTCGTGCCGATCTATCCTGGCTTGGTGGTCATGTGGCTAGCTGGTTTGGGATATGGGATCGTGCAAGGGTTCAATCCATTGGGATGGGTAGTGTTTGCTCTGATGACGATTCTGATGTTGTTCGGCACAGTGATTGATAATATTCTGATGGGGGCAGGCGCAAAGAAGAGTGGAGCTTCCTGGGCAGGGATTGGAGTGGCGTTGCTGGCCGGTTTGGTTGGTACGGTGTTGTTTCCTCCCTTAGGCGGCCTCATTGCTGCCCCCTTAGCGGTTCTTGGGTATGAATATTGGCGTCAGAAGGACTGGCAAAAAGCCTGGGCAGCCTTGCGGGGGCTTGCCCTCGGTTGGGGACTGAGCTTTCTTGCCCGTTTTGCGATTGGCTTGGGGATCATGGGGTTGTGGTGGCTTTGGGTTTGGAAAGGGTAGATGAAGAGCAGGGAATTGTTGAATGTCGGGATCATGGCTTGATTTCGGTTAGAATGTGGCTATAATGCGGTTGTACCCGATGCTGGCTATTGAAAGCATTTGCCGTCCAGATGTTCCAAGTTGTTGACTGGTGCATGACAGCGGCGGCTGGGAAGTTAGAAACAATAAGTGTTACGATACCACTCGCTTCTCGAAGGAAAGTATGAGAACATATCTGGCAATTGTGGAAAGATGCCCTGATACCGGTTTGTATGTTGGTTATGTGCCGGGCTTTGGGGGGGCGCATACCCAGGCAGAAACACTCGATGAACTACAAATGAATCTACGGGAAGTTATCGATGTGTTGCTTGAGGATGGTGAACCATTGCTGGAAGCGGAGTTTGTAGGTACACAGATGGTTAGCGTTGACTAACAATGGGCAAGTATCCTGTTCTCAAACCACAAGAAGTCGTATCAATCTTGGAAAGTCTCGCTAAAAAGCTGAGCCCAAATTCAACACACTCGGCTTGCAACTTACAATGCTAATGCTTGATTCCCTGTTGTCTGATTAATAAACGCTGCCTTGCATCTCGCTCTAGCCGATTGATCTCTGGCTCTCCTGGGCTGCAAGGAGGAGTTTGGATCAATCCCAACTCGCTTTGAACTGTTTGGACTACAAGCTAAAGCGTGCCGGCGAGCGCTAAGTGCTACACCCGGCAGCCTTTGGCGAAGAGACGCGATATATACTATAGTGTGAGAGATATCCGATGAAATGGCAAGATTATATTGTTATTGATCCCACCATCTGTCACGGCCAAGCCTGTGTCAAAGGTACGCGGATAACAGTCTCGGTTATCCTTGACAACCTGGCGGCTGGCCTTTCTCTGGATGAGATTCTGAGCATCTACCCGTCCTTGAGCCGGGAAGGGGTGCAAGCTGCAATTTCTTATGCTGCCGAGTTAGCCCGCGAGCGCGTGGTTGCTCTGTGAGCATAAATACCACAATGAAATTCAAGATTGACGAGAATCTGCCGCTTGAAATAGCCGATTTGTTGAGTCAAGCTGGCTATGATGCTGTTTCTGTTTTTGAGCAGCGCTTAGAAGGTTCAACCGATTCCAAGGCTATTTCAGTATGCATGGAGGAGAATCGAGTCTTGGTCACACTAGACACGGATTTCGCCGACATTCGTACCTATCCACCAGCCCAATATCCTGGCTTGATTGTATTCCGTTTACATCGGCAGGATAAACCCCATGTTCTTGCGGTTATGCGGCGTTTGATACCCTTGCTTTCCAGCGAGCCAGTCAATAATCGTCTTTGGATTGTTGAAGAGACACGGTTAAGGATCAGAAGCTAACCATGCCTGTGTACCCGTTTTACCTGACCGTTCCACTTCTGTAGGTAAATTGTTTATTTGACGTAATGTCCCGAATTACCTTTTTGTCTAGCCATCGGCAAAGCAATTGAAGAACAGAGTATAACGGGTATGAAGCTATTTGCATGTACCTCAAGGGATGCTCAAAGAAAAATCGCCAATTCCGGAACACAGCAAGAGTTAGGGTAGCGTTGCCAGAAGGTATGATAATGTGCATAGGAAATCCTGCATTCATCACGGAAAGGCTCGGAGATGGACAGTTTTGAAGATCAATATCTGGATGTATTACAAAATATCGAGTTTGCTATCGTTAGGGTCTATCGCGAGCAGCCAGACCTGACTGATTACGACGTCGATAATGCCTTGAATGCCTTGATACGGGCTTACCGATTTGAACAACAGAATCAGGCTATCAGTCCACCGAACTTGAATCCACTGGCAAAGAAGGTATACGAAAGTGTAAAGCTAATGTGCGAATGGCATCTTGGCAGAGAGAAGTTGTTTGAGAGCACCGTGCATGGAGAAATCCCCTCACCGCCTCCAAAAACCATGGACGAGATCATTGCCTGTTTAAAGCGAGTTCGCAAGTCAGTCGAACGATGGAACAAGCGCAGTGGCACACGCGGCTATCTCCAATACGTCTCACAATTTATCCCATAAGTATAAAAAGGAGATCCAGACCTGCCTCTGCAGACGCTTTCATCTCGCTGGGTCAGGTCATCTTTACTGCCTTCTAAGTACAGACAACCGCTCTTCCTGTTGCTTTTCTACCCCCAACGAGTCTTGCTTTCCTGCAAAGCACCCGGTAGGTTCGATGCGCTGCGCCAAAGGAACTGCCGGTTCTAAGGTTTTACATAGGTGAGCCCAATCCCCATGCGGTCTAACCCTTCGGTTGCCCAGTACTCCATAAAGGTTGATTCTTCGCTGAGAACGGCGTATAAAACCGGGATGGCGCGCGGGTCGCCGATTAAGGCGAGGGCGCGCACCGCTTCAAGGCGGGCAGTCGGGTTGCCGTTTTTGACGGTTAAGATCAAGTCTGGCACGGCTTGATGTCCGATGGCGATCAAAGCATCGGCAGCCAGGCGAGCCAGCAATTTATCCTGACTTGCCAGCGCTTCCAGAAGGGCTGGCACAGCCTCGAAGGTGGGCTGATAGCGAATGCCCAGGGCGGCACACTGGCGGACGTTAATATCAGGGTCTCTAAGAGCATGGATAAGCGCAGCCTTAGCTTGTGGCGCAGGGATCAGAGCCAGCGTGCGCAACGCCCACCAACGTTGATCAATATCCTGAGAGTCAGCTAGCGCAAGCAGGGTGGGCAAAGCCTGCGCACCGAGTTTTGCCAGAGCTAGCGCGGCTTGTTCAGCTTCCTGATCGTCTCCACGAATGAGCTGCTGGACCAGTGTCTCTAACTCTGACATCCTAGTCACTTGGCGGTGGAACGGGGAGTTGCTCCTTGGGCACGTTGATCCACTTATCCCCTTCATCGATCAACATGATTGGAATATCCTCCTTGATGGGATATTTCCGTCCGCAATCCTGACAAATCAACCAGCTTTCGCGATAAACTTCGAGCGGGTGATCAATGGTTTGAATACAAACCGGGCAGCGCAGAATTTCAAGCAAATCTTGAGTGACCATTCAGAACCTCCGTTTGTCCAGGCTATGCATTTGGAGTGAAGGTCATTATACAGGAAAGCTGTTCAATTCACAACCATTTTTTATCTGTGGTTTAAAGAGGATTGGGTTGTCTCCCAAACCTCACGCCAGAGAGCCTCGCGATCCCAGTTGAACCAGATAAATAAATCCCCAATCGTAAAACGTTTCCGAATAAAGGGAGCATTGAGAAAGGCAAAACGTACTTCGACTTCTTCAAGCGGCGGTTCGAGTTCTGAAAAGCGGGTAGGCCCATTGACAGCGGCAAACATCTTGCGGATATGCTCGGGAGGGCGGGTTCGTTTGGCGACTTCTGGGCGGATGTCAGCCCACCTGGCAAGAAACTCTTGCAGCCCGTCTCGAACAGAATGCCACTTCTCCAGTTTGATGCGATAATCCGACCAGCATTCTTCCCCAGCCCGATCGGTTGGATCGATGGGGTGAAAGATTTGAAGGATGAGCTTATGCATGGTTTCGGGATCAGGGTAACAGCGGTAGCAATCCAGACTTTCAGGCTCGAATCGGTCGAGAAAGATGCGGTAGGCTGCAGCCCCCAGTACGGTGGCAAGCGCAATTTGAGTGCCGTGGAGAGGTAAGGGTTTAGCGCGCACTTCATTTTGTAAATCTAAAGTGTGCGAGAGAATGTGTTCAAAACCCGATAACGGCGCAGTAGCATGAGAGAGCGACATGGCAATACCACCCAGGGTGATCAACTTGGCTAACAACGCCATCGCTTCGAGGCTACCGTTGCGAATACCCTCAGCGCTCTGGATGAGCAATTCATCCAGGTTCCCCATCAAGAGTTCAGGTAGGGGAGTCCAGGTTTCGTCCATTCCGAGGCGATAGGCAAGATACCAGTCTGCCATGCTGACAAACACCGCCAGAAGATCGCCGACACCGGCAATGGTCATCTCGCGAGGGGCATCCCGCAGGGTTTCCAAATCGCACACCAGAGCATCCGGGTAACGAGACGTCAAAGTGCGTTTTACCCCTTCGATCAGCGTGGGCGCCATGTTCGAGGTATAGGCGCTAACACTGTTAGCGGTCTGATAAACTAGGTAGGGTAGATGGGTGCCCTGTTCCTGGTCATATAAGTAACAGGCGTGTTTGGTAATGTCGGTTACAACCCCTGAGCCAACCGAGACAACAGCTTTTCGATCGCTTAAGTGCTCCTTCACCTGGTAGATGTGGGGTAGATCAGTATGCACTTGCCCGCTGGCGTCGGGTTGTAAAATGCAGGTTTCCACCTCCCAACCGGCTTGCTTCAGTACCGAGAGGACGAGTGGTTTGAGATCAGCCTCCCCGCGGCGCATGGACGTGGTATCCATGACTACCAGAAGCGGTTGGTCTACGCTCACACCAATCGCCTGGAGCACCTCTTGAAGTCGGAAAAGCGCGTTGGATTCAATCAACATATAGCGCAGGCAAATTTCTTCGCCTTGCGGGAAACCCGGCAATTGGCGAATTTTGTCCCAGAAGCGGTCATTTTCTGCAGGGTCATAAGCTAGGGGCATCTTAACCTCGTTTTCGGATGGTTTAGGCTTGGGTTTCAAGTTGGGATAGGCTTTCGGCAACTTTACCGAGGTTCTCGAAGATGAAATCTGGCTGGAAAGGCGAAGAGCTTACATCCTCGAGCCTGGTTTCACCACTGAGAACCAGGATGGTGGTGATCTGGGCGTTCTGGCCTAAAGCGATGTCGGTGTACAGGCGGTCGCCAATCATCGCCAGATTTTGCAAGGGGAGATGAAGTTTCAGCGCCAATTCATCGATAATCTGACGATGGGGTTTTCCGATAATGCGATCCGGTTCACGACCGGTGGAGGCCTTAACGAAAGCGATAATAGCGCCAATATCTGGCAGATAGCCGCCCTCGGTCGGGCAGTTGAAATCCGGATGAGTGGCAATATATGGTAAGCCGGCGCGCACATAATCGCACAGGCGGTGTAGCTTCTGATAGGTCAGGGTAGTATCGAAGCCGACTACAACGATCTCGGCATTGTCTTGCACCAGGTTCAGCCCGAATTGGAGAAACTCTTCTTCTAAAGCGGGTGTGCCAACTAGATAGATGCGTCGGTTTGGGTATTCACGCAAAAGAAAGCGTGCGGTTGCCTCGCCCGAGGTGAACACCTTATCTGGGGAGATAGGAAAACCCAATGCCGAGATTTTTTGCGCATAGGCATAGCCACGATTGGAAGAGTTATTGGTCAGAAATACGAAATCGCGTCCCTGACGTTGGATAACTTCCATAAAGTGTAAGGCGCCATCCAAAAGGCGGTTGCCCAGATAGAACGTTCCGTCCATATCGAGGAGAAAGCAGCGAATGGAAGCAAGGGATTTTTGGCTCATGGATTTTTGGCTGCTTCTTCGAAGACGGGCAACAGGGCAAAATAGGCTGCCCGATAGGTTTGATAACGTCGGTTGTAAATGTCTGCGTTCTGCGCTTGTGGATAGCGAGTCTCAACGACTTTTACACACAAATCGCAGGCTTCATCAAGGGTTTGGGTCAGGCCGGCTCCGTTCAAAGCCAGGATCGCTGCCCCTAAGGCAGTTGTCTCGACGGTTTGGGTAAGGGCAACCGGCAAGCCGGTGACATCGGCTTTGATCTGGCGCCACAGCGGGCTGCGTGCGCCACCTCCAACGGCGCGGATTTCCTCAATCCTCAGACCAAGTTCCTTCATCCGATCAACGATGTCGCGCAACCCATACGCCGAACCTTCCAGGACTGCCCTGGCAAAATGGGCACGAGTGTGGGTCAGCGAGAAGCCCAGGAACACTCCTCGAGTCGCGGCGTTCCAGGTCGGAGTAACCGACCCCATGAGACAGGGGAGTAGAATCAATCCTTCGCTGCCAGGGGGCACGTCCTCTGCCAGACGATCAAGCAGTTGATAGGCTTCTACTGCCTGAGTGCGCGCAATTTCGATTTCTGCCTTGCCAAAATGATCGCGAAACCAGCGATAATTGCCACCAGAAACAAAGCCGGGGTTTTCCAAGAGCCAGTAATCGGGGTGGGCGTGGCAATGGGTTTCGACCAGGCCGCTTTCATCAAAGACGGGTTGTTCTGCGACAGCACAGACCGGCTCGGCCGTGCCCGTGATGTCGCAGACCATCCCAGGGCGAATCACACCTGCTCCTAAGCAGGCAGCATGTTCGTCCCCACAGCCCAACACAATCAACGTTTTGGGAGATAATCCCATCTGCTCTGCAAGCTCTTTTTTCAAAGTGCCCAAAACGTGATTGGCAGGATAAATAGGCGGTAACCGGTCGGGCGGGATTTCGAATATCTGACACAATCTGGCAGACCATTTCCGTTGACCAATGTCCATCAAAAGCATAGAGGAGGCGTTGGAGTAGTCGATTCCAACTTCGCCGCTCAGGTAGTAGGCGATGTAACTGCCTGGCATAAGAAAGTAATGCGCTTGCCCAAAGACTTGTGGAACTTCATCTGCCAACCAGCGGATTTTGGGAGCGACGTGATAGGGGTCGAGATTCAGACCGCTCAGGTCGAAGATCTCTTTTTCTGAGAACGATTGCTTCACGCTTTCCGTCTGGGCAACAGCCCGCCGATCCATCCAGATGATGGCGGGATGGAGCGGCGTACCCGCTGAATCAACGGCAACAACGCCGTCGACCTGAGCATCAATCCCAATGGCTAGAACCGCTTCTTTGGAAACGCCACTATGCTGGACGACTGTGGCAATCGCTTCTTTGGTTGCCCTCTCCCAATCTCGCGCCTCCTGTTGCGCCCAGGTGGGCTGTGGGTATTCGATGGGATAATCCGAGCTGGCTTCGGCAACAATCTCGCCCTGCTCAGAGAGGATGATTGCCTTGACCGATTGAGAGCCTACATCACAGCCGATCACATAGCGCATGAAGACCTCGTTGACCTGGTGGGGTTCATTTTATAGAAACTTCGATCGTTCGCTCTCGGATGTGTTTGCCAACCAATCACTCACCGCCTTGACGTTCTGGGTGAAATCTCCACCGGGTACGAATTTACCTTCAAAAAAAGCTCCGCCAATGGTGAAGCCCCACGCACCAGCTTCCCAAATCTCGGCAATGCGTTGGAAACTTGCCACACTACCCGCCGAAACGATCGGTACCCTGGTCGCTGCCACCACTTCTTTGAGCAACTGCCGCGCATCGCCCACAAAGCGATAGGCCAGTAAATCCAAGCCATCCACACCCTTGGCTTCCAATTGTTGAGCGTGTTTCACGATTTCTTCGATTGTGCCGTCCAGGATGGAAGGATGAGAATGGACATGTCCTGGGAAGGGATAGTACTTGACCGGCTTATCTTTGAGAAACTGGTGGATCGAGTCGAAATACACGGTTCCCATCAGAACATCAAAGCCAGCTTCGACGGCAATCTGGGCGCCGCGCAACCCCTCGGCTTCGGATAAACTGACGACCTCCAGGTAGGTGACCTTTCCGGCTTCTTTCATGCGGCGTACCAGATCTTTGATTTGTTCGGGCGGTAAGCCGACATCTTTGAACCCCCAGTGTTGAACGGGTAGCTGCTTGCTTTGCTCAAAAAGCTCAATTGCATTGCTGACGGTCACATCATTATGGGTTAGCATGACAATAAGTTCGGGTTTCATGGATTTTCTCCTTGATGGTGATGGGGTAATTAACCTTTGATCGCGCCGAAGGATAGACCGCGCACCAATTGCCGTTGCAGGGCAAAAATCAAAAAAGCTACCGGCAGGGAAGCGGTTGTTGCCAGGGCGCAGACTTCTCCCCACAAGGTGCCATGCGGGCGGATCAGGGAGGGAATTTGGGAAGCCACCGGCCGTGTCGCATCGCTGGTGAGGATCAAACCATACAAAAACTCGTTCCAGGAGAAAATGATCGAGAAGAGCGCCACAGCCACAATCCCCGATTTTACCAGCGGCAGAATCGCGTAAAGGAAGGTTTCCCAGCGCGAATAGCCATCGGTCATGGCTGCGGCGTCGATCTCTTTCGGGATATCATCGAAGAAACTGCGCATTAACCAGATCACGAAGGGCAAAGTAAAGGTACAGTGAGCCAGAATGGGCGCCCCGAAGGTACCTAAAAGCTTGGCGCGCGCAAAGAGTACATAAAGCGGCAGAGCCAAGACGACTGCCGGAGCCATACGGAAAGTTAAGATCATGTAGAACCAGCTCTCTTTGCCAGGGATGGGAAAGCGCGAAAACGCATAAGCTGTTGGAACCCCAATGACAATGCACAATGCCACGGCCGAAACAGCTACAATAAGTGAGTTAATGATCAACCGCCAGTAACCTTTATTGATCAGCACTTCAATGTAGTTATTTAGAGTGGGTGTCCAAATCCAGACAATATTGGGGCTCATGATCTCTGCGCGAGTCTTAAAACCAAGGCTCAGCACCCACAACCAGGGAAATAAGAACAACACGACCAGCAGGGCTGTCAAAAGATAAGAGAGCCAGGTGAGCAGTCGTTTTGAACTCAGGAAGGCAGCCTGGCGTCCTGATGAACTTGGAGCAAAGGTTTGCGTATTGAGGGACATGATTTCTCTCCTTTCTTATTGAGCAGCCTGCCACCGTTGCAAGGCTTTATAGAGATATTCAACCAGGATTGAGATGAAGACGAAAATCACCATGATCAGGGCAGAGCCATAGCCAAAATCCCAGTAACGGAAAGTATGACGATAGGCATAGACGGCCACCGTCTCGGTTGCTGTGCCCGGTCCACCGCGCGTCATGACCCAAATGATGTCAAAGATGCGGAAAGCGTCAATCACGCGAATCAGCAGGGCGACCACGAAATATGGCCAAAGCAAGGGCATGGTAACACGGAAGAAGGTTTGAATGGGATTGGCGCCATCAACCTGGGCGGCTTCATACGGTTCTTTGGGCAAGGCTAATAATCCAGCAGTGAGGATGACCGCAATAAAGGGCGTCCACTGATACGTGTCCACGGCGATGATCGCCGGTAGGGCTGTGGAGGCATTTCCCAATACCGAACCTTGCACCAAGCCCCAACGCTTCAACAATTGACCGATAACCCCAAAATCGGGGTTTAAGGTCAATACCCCGATTAATCCAATGACGACCGGCGTAAGCAGGGTGGGCAAAAGCATTATTGGGATGATGATCCGTGCTCGCCGCACAGCTCCAGAAATTAGCAATGCCATGCCCAAACCAAGAATGCCTTGTAACAGGATTGCCGGCACCAGGTATAAGAAGGTGACCTTGAAACTGTTGTAGAAGTCATTGTCAAATACCAGTTTGCGGTAGTTATCAACTCCGATGTATTGCCCAGTGGAGACGGAGGAGGTAAAACTAAAAGAGCGAAAGCTAAAGGTCAGGGCAGTGATAAAGGGGATGAGAATGATCACCAGGAACAGGATCGCCGCCGGTAGTACCCACCATAGAATGTATCTTCGACTACTCATGGTTACAACTCCTTCGATAGAGACAATGCTAACGATCAATCGATCCGCAGTTCGGTTCGCGGATCAAAGAAATGACAATCTTGAACAGTAAAATTCAGCCCAACGGCTTCGCCTCGATTAGGTGCATCTTGGGTGTTCATCTTGACCCGTACTTCGTGGGTATCCATCACAATGGTTAGAATGGAGGTTTCTCCCAGGACCTGCACGTACTTAACCTGCCCGCGCAACAGGGCTTGCTCGCTTGAGGGTGAAACGAGCTTAATGTCTCGCGGGCGAACACCGACCATCAGGCTTCTCTCTATCTCGGCTGCCGCCAACCTGGAGCGAATTTGGGCCGGGAGGGGCAGTTTCGTCAGTCCAAACAGATTCACTTCCTCTCCCTCTACTTCAGAACGCAAGATGTTCATGGGTGGATCACCGACGAAGCGCGCCACAAAGATATTTGCCGGGCGCTGGTAGATCTCTGTCGGAGATCCAACTTGCTCAATTTTGCCTTCGTTCAAAATCGCCATTTGATCTGCTAGAGATAAGGCTTCCAGTTGGTCAGGAGTGGTGTAGACGGTCGTAATGCCCAATTCGAGTTGAATGCGGCGTAATTCTCCCCGCATCCGGTGGCGCAATTTAGCATCGAGGTGCGCAATGGGTTCATCAAAGAGATAGGCTTTCGGTTTGCGCACTAAAGCCCGCCCAAGTGCCACCCGTTGGCGTTGTCCACCTGACAACTGCCAGGGCAGGCGGTCGAGCAAATCATCAATTCCTAATAGTTTTGCCACTTCCTCGACCCGCGCTTGAATCTGATCTTCGCTCCATTCCTTCTTGCGCAATGGGGCACGGAGCGGAAAGGCAAGATTTTCGCGCACGGTCCTTTGCGGATATAAGGCGTAGGTTTCAAAAGCTACTGCTACATCACGCTGGTTAGGCAGCAAATCGGTGATCTCTTGGTCGTCCATAAAAATTTTGCCGCCATCCACCGGTTCCACCCCGGCAATCAACTTGATGGTGGTGGTCTTTCCTGCTCCTGCAGGCCCCAAGAGACAGAAGAATTTTCCATCCTCGATCTCTAAGTTGATCTTCTTCAAGGCTTGAATCTCGCCCCCCTTATATTGTTTGGAAACATTCTGCAAGGTTATTTTTGCCATAGTTCTCGACCTCGTTCCTGAGCAGCCTCTAATAGAGCAAATTGACTTCTTCCACTCGGTCAAAGAGGTGGATTGGCTCGTTGAAATTCAGATAGACCGTCTCGTCCGGCTGGGCAAAGAATTCTGGTGCCACCTCAATGAGGAAGAGCTCGTTGCTATCCAGGAGGACGGAGAGCAACGTTCGATCGCCCTGGGGTTCCGTCACATAGACTTTGGCGGGGAACGATCCTTCGGTTGGGGTCATGCTGACTGAGATGGATTCAGGCCGAATGCCCAGTTGAACCCGAGCATCCCCATGATAGTCTTTAAGTTTTTCCGCAGTCTGGGGCGATAACTTGACTTTGAAGGAAGGAGAGACAACGTAAAAATCGCCGTTTTCCCGGCTCAGCTCGCAATTTGCAAAATTCATCGGTGGTTCACCAATAAAACCGCCCACAAATTTGGTGTGTGGTTGATTGTAGACTTCCTTCGGTGTGCCGACCTGTTGCAGCTTACCTAGATTCATAACCGCAATGCGATGAGCCATAGCCATGGCTTCAACCTGATCATGCGTCACGTAGATGGTCGTAGTGCCGAGCTGACTATGAAGATCCACCAGTTCTTCTCTCATACGCGCCCGCTGGCGGGCTTCCAGGTGAGAGATCGGTTCATCCATTAACAAGACGGCTGGTTGGCGGACGATCGCGCGTCCGATGCCCACAGCTTGCATCTGACCTCCACTCAGACCGCGCACCCGCATCGGCAGCAGGTCTGAAATCCCTAAGAACTCTGCTGCCCAGCGCACTTTGCGATCGATTTCCGCCTGGTTCATCCCTCGCAATCGTAAGGGAAAGGCGATATTTTCGTAAACGCTCAAATAAGGATAGAGAGCGTAATTCTCAAACACCATTGCTACATTTCTTTCCCGAGGCTCCAAATCGTTCACCAATACGTCATCGAACCATAGCTCGCCTTTGGAAATCTTCTCCAATCCGGCGATCATCCGCAACGTAGATGACTTTCCGCAGCCAGAAGGACCAAGCAAGGCAAACAGCTCGCCATCTTCGACGCGGATGCTTAGATCTTCAACCCCGATCACGTTGCCTTCATAAATTTTCCAGACGTTTTTCAAGGTCAAGACAGTCATGCAAGCCTCCTACTTGACATCAATCCATTGGGGTTGTTCGGGTTGAGAAGCCGTTGGTTGGGGCTTCCGTTTTTTGAAAGGATTGAATAACCAGAAAACGACAATAATTGCCCAAACAACCCAAACGCCCCAAATAGATATATACTGCTCGATGAAGCGCAACCAGATCAACATCAGAATGAAGAGGATGCGATATGCCCAGGTAATCTTATCGCCGATGTTCATGCCGGGCTCCTTTCCTTCGTAATGGGTACAGAACCGAATTGAACTGGAGGAACAGCCGGATAAACGGCGCGTTCCTCCATGAAAATACATGTCTTACTGAGCCGGGAGAATCGCTTTCAATTCTTTCTCCAGCTCTTGAAGAGCAACTTCTGGCGTGACCTCGCCGGTGAGGGCGCGATTGACCCATAGAATGATTGCCTCCGTCACCCGCTCTTCTTCCGGGAAGGTGGGCTTGGCGATAAGGCTGACTGAAGTATCTCCGGTCAATGGGTTGGTGGCGTTCACATAGCGTTCTGGGACTCCCACGCCGCTGGGGTCGCCGACTTTTCGCACACTCAAAACGGTTTGTCCACCGGTTTTCAAGTACACCGAAGTTGGTACATAGGGAATTGCCAGCACTTCTGGATCGTCATAGGTGGTGATCAGCGCCGATTGGCCGCCCAGTTTCATTTGAGCAATTTGGATTTCCTTGCCCATCGCCCATTGCACGAAGAGCCAGGCTAGTTCGGGCTTTTTCGAGCTGGTGGGGATCAGGTAATCCCAACCCTCAATCTGGGTCATCTTGTCTTTCTTGATGGGTACGCCGCTATAGGCGATTTTGCCGGCTGCTTTGGACTGCTCTGGATCCTCGACAGCAAAGGCGGCGTCGTCCCATTGGATTGCCATGGCAACCAGCCCGGATTGCTGAGCAGCTTGTTTTTCATCCCAGGTGGAGCTAAGGACGCCTGGCGGAGCATATTTCAGGGATTCGATGATGAATTTTAACGCCTCCAGGTTATCTGGAGAATTGACGACCACCGGCCCGTAAGAATCTCCGCGATTCTCTGGCAAGGCGATATCGCGCCCGCCGAAGGAATAGATGACGTTGAGGAAGTCGTACCAGGCGGTTACGTGACGTGCGCCACCCCAGGTATGACCATAAACGTCATAGGTCAGGGTCTCGCCGGCTAAAGTTTCTCCCGCCTTGCGGGTGAAAAATTCGGCAACATCCAGGTACTCCTCCCAGGTTACCGGCGGAGACGGGAGATCATAGCCATACTTTGCTTTGAAGGCTGCTTGCTCGTCTGGATGGTCGAACCAGTCATAGCGGTACCAGAGGTACATGCTGATAAAGTGGAACGGCAAGCCGTAGACTTTCCCTTGATAGGTGTTCGTTTCGCGGAACCACACATTGTTGAGTAATGAGCCTTCATAGCTGAAATTGGGGTCTCGGAGAGCGGGGTTGTTGTAAAACTCATCGATAGGACGTAACCAGCCGCTGTTCACCAGCTTGCCCAGGGCACGGTGCGGTTGAAGCACGACGTCGTAAACGCCAGTTTGGCCGGCAAAGTCCAGAGTAACTTTCTCAACAGCTTCTTCATGCCCCAATCCCTCGATGATTACTTTGGTGCCGGTGATCTCCTCGAATTGACCCTTGAGTTGTTCCAGGGCTTCCAGCGGTGGAAGGGCTTCACCGATGAGGCGCAGGGTCTGACCTCGCCAGGGTTCAGCGGCTTTGGCTAAAGACCACTCACCGCTGGCGACCGGTTCTGCCGCTGTCTCGGCCGGTTTAACTTCAGGGGTTGGTGTGGCAGCCGGCGCGCAGGCGCCCAGGATCAAAGACCCGATCACGAAAATGGAAAACCAAATAGTTGCCTGACGGTACATCTTTCTGCCTCCTTAAGCTTTCATTTGTAACTAAAGGGTTGATCAATGATAGGTTTGATTTGTGGTTTTTCCCAGAGATGGATCGACTTCAGCGCACCTCCTTTTCGAAAGCATGATCAGTCCACTGCAAAAACGAACCACGGCAAGCACTGAGGTGGCAGACCTCATCAAAGAATCTCCAGATTCTCTGTGAGCTCGGTGTTGAAACAGAAGTTTTGCAGGGGACTCAAAAAACAAGGTTTTCATCTTTGGAAGCCACAGCTTTAGCGCCGCCGGAAAATCGTAAATGTACTGTATTCAGCCAGATGGTACTCATAAGAGAGCAACAACGGTTCACGGTTACGGCTATAATCCAGTTGCTCCATATAAAGCATTGGCGAACCTTTTGGTATCTCTAACTCAAATTGGCGGCTCAATTGTGTATCGGCAACAATGGGGCGCAAATGGGTAATACCGTAATCAATTGGGTGATGGAGGTCTTCGTCGAAGATGCGGTATAGAGAGATTTTTTGACAGAGCAGGTCTTTAAGATTTTCTAAATTGAGATGAGTGTTTCCCTGCTTGAGCAAGTTGGCGCGAAAGATGTCCAGCGAGGCTACCACGGGTTGATCATCGGCGGTGCGAACGCGGCGGATGAAGACCACCGTCGTTCCTGGTTCCACCTCAAGTCGATTGGCGTAATCGCTTTCTGCGGCGCGGATATGGCAGTCGATGAGGCGACAACCTGGGCGATGCCCCAGCGATTCGATCAGCGCCGTATAACTAAAGTTGAGATCAAGCCGATTTTCAAGTAGCGGAGTCTCAGAGACAAAAGTGCCAATCCCTTGCCGTCGCCAGAGCAAGCCTTGTTGCTGAAGCAAGCTGAGCGCAGCCCGTACCGTGCCGCGGCTGACTCCCATTGCCTCGGCAAGCTCAAGTTCATTGGGTAATCGAGAGCCGGGCGGAATAGCCCGGCTCTCGATCATTTCTCGGATTCGGTTGGCGGTCAAAACAACCAGATTGTCCTGGTAAGGAGGAAAACTTTGATTGAACAATTCGAGTTTAGCGCGCTCGTCGTTCATCAGGAGACATAAACAGGAAAGGAGGCAGAAACCTTGTCTAATGTATAATGTTTAATGATTAACAATATTCTAGCAAATAACCGCCCGTAAGTCAATACCTTTTTACAAACCTTCAAACAAATTTAACACTTTTTGGTATACTCCATATATCCCAAACAAGGAGTTGCGCTTATGAAAGTGTCTGTATTGCAAGAAAACCTGGCTCACGGCCTGAGCATCGTTTCGCGCGCCGTTTCACCCCGCACTACCCTGCCGGTTTTGGGCAATGTGCTGGTTGCCACCGATGAAGGGCGGTTGCGCCTTTCGGCGACCAACCTAGAATTGGGAATCACCTGTTGGATTGGGGCGAAAATCGAAGAGGAGGGATCGACCACCGTCCCGGCTCGCACGTTCAACGAATTGGTCGGCACTTTGCCTGCCCAGACGATCGAGATGGCCTTGAACTTGCGCACGCAGACGTTCAATGTGCGTTGCGGCAGCTCAGACACCAACTTAAAGTGCATCGACGCTCAGGAATTTCCTCCGATGCCGGCTCTGGATTGGGAGGATGGGATCGAATTGAATGTATCCGATTTCAAAGAGATGATTACACAGGTGGCTTTTGCCGCCTCCAAGGACGAAGCCAGGCCGGTGCTAACCGGTGTGCAGATGACGGTTCGCGACCGTCAAATCACCCTGGCGGCTGCGGATGGTTTCCGACTTTCTCTGCGCCGGGGAGAACTCCCTCGTCAGGTGTCTGCGCCACTTACTGCAATTATCCCCGCTCGGGCTTTGGTCGAGTTAGCCAGGATTGTTTCCGATTCCAATCAGACGCTGACCATGCTCCTGCCTCCAGGCCGGGGGCAAATCGTCTTTCGCACCAGAGATTTGGAGCTGGTTTCGCAATTAATCGATGGTACGTATCCTGAACTCGAGCAGTTGATTCCCACCCGCTATAATACCCGCACAGTCTTACCCACCCAGGAATTTCTCAAAGCCTGTAAACGGGTGGAAATTTTTGCCCGCGAAGGTTCTAATATCGCCCGCTTGAACATCACGCCAGGTGGCGACTTACAACCCGGCATGGTTGAAATCTCCGGGCAATCCGAAGAGACTGGCTCGAACGAAAACCGGATCGATGCCACCGTTGAGGGGCAACCGCAGTTGATTGCCTTTAATGTCAGTTTCCTGCGCGAAGTGCTCGATGTCCTGAAAACGCCCAGTGTGGCTTTGGAAACCACATCGGATAAAGCGCCCGGGGTGATTCGACCGGTCGGGGATGAGAAATTAGCTACCTCTTTTGTCCATGTGGTGATGCCGATGCACCTCGGAGGTTAATTGCGGGGAGAAGTGGGTTCTATCCCTCTGGTTGATAGATTCTTATGACCTTTCCGTCAGCGCATTCTGACCTGACCCTGCGCATCTATCTGGCTCTAGCCCAATATCCGATTCTCAGCGCCTTGATACGGGAGCGCATGCGCGCTGAGCTATTTCAACGCGGCATTATCTCCCCACAAGCTTTCGAGAGCGAAGTGCGCTACAAGGCGATCAAGAGCCAGCAACTCGAAGGGTTACACGATCCGCTGGTAGAAGAGCCTTATGAAACTTGGGAGCAACGCCTGAGTCAGCTTCGCGATCATCTGACCGATTTTTATTTTGCCTACAACTTACCGTTTGACCTGTTCGAGCAAATTGTCCGCCAGACTTTGGCGGAACGCGGTCGCCTGGAAGGCAGCTCGTTATTGACCTTCAACCCGGAATTAACCCCGCAACCCTTGCTTTTTGAACAAGGGTATGCAATCGAAAAATTACCTCCCGGTGAGCGTGAACCCTACGAAGCGCGCTTGTCTGAAATCAAAGCTGTGCTGATCCGCACCCTGATCAGTGATCAGTTGGGTTACGTTAAGATTGCCCGCAAATGGTTTCGCATCCAGGATTTAGATGAAATCCGCAAACGCAAGATTGGAGGCGGAAAGATTGGTGGTAAGGCAGCGGGCATGTTGCTGGCAGCGCGCATTTTGAGCGAAGTCGGCGATGAGGAAATCCGCCAAAATATCCGCTTGCCGCTTTCTTATTACATCGGCGCAAATGTGATGTATGACTTTTTTTCCCTGAACCATCTGACCTGCTGGATGGATCAGAAATATAAAAGTGACGAAGAGATCTATGCAGAGTTTCCGCGCTTGCAAGCTGAATTTCTGAAGGGGCAATTACCGCCAGATATTATCGAACGCCTGACGGCGATTTTGAGAAAATTGGGCAAGCGACCGCTGATCGTGCGTTCCTCGAGCTTGCTGGAAGATAACTTCGGCACCTCCTTTGCAGGCAAATATGAGAGCCACTATTGTCCGAATCAGGGCAGTTTGGACGAGAATCTGCAGGCTCTTTGCCAGGCCATTATTCGGGTTTACGCCTCGATTTTTAACCCCGACGCATTGCTCTATCGGCGCGCCAAAGGGCTACAGGATTACGATGAACGAATGGCAATTCTGTTGCAAGTGGTAGAAGGCGAGCGCTTTGGGAATTATTATTTCCCCCACGCGGCAGGGGTTGCCTATAGTCAGAATCTTTATCGCTGGTCGCCCCAAATTCGCCGTGAAGATGGTTTTTTGCGCCTGGTGTGGGGGTTGGGTACGCGCGCCGTTGATCGCACTGGGAACGATTATCCGCGCTTGGTTGCCTTAAGTCATCCAACCTTACACCCCGAAGCAAATTTGCGTGATACGGTCATTTATTCGCAAAAATACATTGATTTGATTGATTTAGAGACCAACCGCTTCCGAACGCTACCCATCACGGACGTCTTGCGCTATGATTATCCGCCCTTGAGAAGTATTGCCCAACTTGATGAGGGAGGCTATCTTGTTCCTTTGCGCAGCATTTTGCGCGATTTGCCGATTCACAAGCTGGTCATCACGTTTGATGAGCTTTTTCGGCGCTCTCGGATTGCCCAGTGGATGACGCGCCTGTTGCAAACTCTGGAAGCACACTATCAAACGGCGGTTGATCTGGAATTTACCCTCCAGCTTCGCGAGCAGGAATCCGGGCAGGTGGATGCCCAAATCGTCATCTTGCAATGTCGTCCTCATAGCTCAATTAAGGATGAAACTTCCTATATTCCTGAAGCGATCTCACCCGATGACATCGTTTTCTTAACCTCACGGATGGCGCCACGCGGTTTTGTTGACCGCATTCGCTATGTACTTTTCATTTCACCGCGAGAATATTTTGCTTTGCCGTCTTCCGCCGATCATGCCAAACTGCGGTGGGCAATCTCCCGATTGAATGAAGCGTTGGCAGGTGAAAAGTTTATTTGCGTCGGTCCAGGCAGATGGGGAACTTCTACGCCCGATCTGGGCGTGATGGTGGGCTATGGAGATATCTACCATACCCGTGCTTTGATCGAACTAACCGGCGAGGGCTTTGGGGCAGAACCAGAACCCTCTTATGGTACGCATTTCTTCCAGGATTTGCTTGAATCCCAGATCTTTCCTCTTGCCATCCATCTCAAAGACCCTGACACCATTTTCAATAAAGCCTTCTTCTATCACACACCGAATTGTATTCATCGTTTTCTGGATCAGCAAGTGGAGTTACCCGGCTGTTTACGCTTGATTGACGTGCAGGATTATCGACCCAAACACCATTTGGCTTTGGTGATGGATACGTCGGAGGGGCAATCCATCGCTTTTCTCGTCAAGGAAGGATGATTAGATTATGAAGCGATTTATCGCGGTTGCCGGAAACATTGGGGTAGGAAAATCTACCCTGGTGCGCTTACTGAGCCAACGCTTAGGCTGGAAGGCCTTCTTTGAACCGGTCGCCGAAAATCCTTACCTGGCTGATTTTTACCTCGATATGCGCCGCTGGGCATTCCATTCTCAGATTTTCTTTTTGATTCAACGCCTGCGTGCCCATCGGCAACTGGCGCTTTATCCCAGCTCGGTGTTGCAAGATCGCACGGTGTATGAGGACGCAGAGGTTTTTGCCCGCAATCTCTATTTGCAAGGCTTTATTCAACAACGCGATTATGACACCTATAACGAACTATATCAGGTTTTGTGTGAATCACTGCCTGCGCCAGATTTATTGATCTATCTGAGAGCGCCAGTGAGAGTCTTGTACGACCGAATTCAGCAGCGCGGCCGGGATTATGAACGCCGCATTGACCCCGATTATCTGCGCCAATTGAATACGCTCTATGAAGAGTGGATAGCCTCTTTTACTCTCTGCCCGGTGCTGACGATTTCAACCGGCGATTTCAACTACATCGCTGAAACCACCCATTTTGAGCTGATTTTGAGCAAAATTCACGAAAAGCTGAGTGGTAAAGAAACCATGAGCTTTAATGAATTCGATCAAGACGAATGATCGTTGGCTAAAGGCTCGAGCGGCGTGCCGCAGTACTGGCAAAAGCGGGCTTCCTTTGTGTTGTTTTTTCCACAATTTGGGCAGCCTCGTGCCATTGCGAGCGGTTCAACGGGCAGGGGGAGCTCTCGCAGCGGTGGCTTGCGTTTGATGAGCCGCGGTTTGGGGACTTTTTCGAGCATGGCTTTTGCCCAAGCTTTGCCCTTGTGGAAGGCCTCGGTGTAAAGTTGACGCATCTGCTGCGGGGTCAGTTTCTTGCCGGTCAGATACCATTGCAAGATCACCCGACCGACCACATAAGTGCCAGCATAAGCGATCGCAACTTTGGGGATGATTCCCCAGGCGGGGATCAGGCCGATCAACTGGCGAGCTACCTGTCGCCAGAAAAAGCCACTGCCGAGCACACCGCCAAATTCGGTTACATAATCTTGCCAGCGGGGGGATAATCCTAGAGCTAATCCTAATCGATAGGCCAGAAAAGCCTGATTTTTGGTTAATACCACCACATCAGCCACGTTCAGCGGGATGTTCAAGCCAGGCACAATTTCAGCCAATCCGGTGCTAAAGGCATAGGTGGCGTTGGTCAGACATCCTTCGCTGATCAATTGGCGGCTGACCTGATCACGGAATAAAGGAAATTGCCTGGCAAGGGCAAGGTGTTTGTGCGGAATGGCTTCTAACACAGCCGGCACAAACTGTTGTAAGTAGAAGGCCTGGTCTCCCAAATCGCCGAAAAGGACTCGTTGTTTGCCCATCCCCAACCAGGTATCCTTGTCGAGAACCTGGGCCGCCTGTTCGGGTTGGCGGGTGTGATCGACAACGATCAAGAGTTTCCGACCACTATCTACCCATTTTTGAGCCAACTTTTGTTCACTGGAGGCGTCCAGCATCTCTACAGGGATTAACAAAATCAATAGATCGACATCCAGTGCCGCTTTGAGGATGGTATCATCGCCATCGTAATCCAGAACGAGGATGGGGGTCAGCGTTTCTTCGTCGGGACGGTGAGGATCGCGGCGTATTTGCCACGCCAGCTCTTGTTTTGGGGTTGTCGGTCGGCCGAGAATTGCCAGACGAACCTCTTGCAGAGCTTCGTCACGAATAGGGCGCAAATCTATCTCTTTGATGGATTGCCAGACATTGGACAAATCTTTTAATCCTGCCATAATCTGTATTCTACCCCGAATCGGGTATACTTATATTCAATATGCCATCAAAAAGGCTCTAGATTGGCTTGAATTGCGGGAGGCTGGGCTGAATTCTCTCAGCCGCGGCGTTCCGCATTTCGATTCTCTACCCAAAAGGGAATTTTGTGGTAGAGTAAACCCATCTTGCGGCCGCAAGCTCTCAGCCGCAGACGATAAGGAGATAAAGCGATGCAAAAAACGAAAGACTCGATTTCGATCAAGATTCACTCTCTTCCAAACCCGCAGGCAATGAGGCGGTGGTTGTATCTCCTCCTTGCCGTCGCCTTGGCTTTAGGAGGGTGGTTTCTGCTCAGCCGCCTATCCGGGGTTGCAGCCGGCCCAGCGAATAGCTCTCTCTCGGGTGGGGGGCAAACGCATATCTGGCCGACAGAGGTTATCAACAGTCCAATGGCAAGCGGACGCTCGTTTATTAACATGACCGGCCGCAGCCTGGCTTACTATACCAATAAGAACCGTACCTTTCAACAACTGCACCTGGCGTATGGGGGGAAAAATCTTTACTATGCGACAACAACCTGGAGTGGCTCAACCTGGAGCGCCTGGACGAGCGAGGTAGTTGACCCGGCAGCCAATGTGGGAGAATGGGCTTCGATTGCGGTGGATTACCAAAACCGTCCCCATATTGCTTACTATGATAAGGCGAATGGATGCTTAAAATATGCCTTCAAGGGTGTTGTCTGGTCAATTGCTACCCTGGATTGTGACAACACGCTCCTGCCGGTTTCTGAGGAGGAAGGGATAGGGGTATTGGCGGACAATGTGGAAGTCGAAATCCAGCCGACTATTATCACGATGGAAGAAACCAAAGGTTTACCTCTCCGTCAAGAGAACCTGGAGATTCAAAGCGAAACCGCTCCACTAGCAGAACCGAGCGCCGGCTCGGGAAAATATACCTCGATCGCCATAGACTCCTATGGACAGCCGCACATCAGCTATGCCAAATTTTATCCGCGTTCGGATCGTACCTACCATAAGTTAAAATATGCCTATTTTGACCGGCTCGATGGCGTATGGAGAATATATTTAGTAAAGCAACGCGGAGCTGGTGTAGCCTCCCTCAATGAAGGGTTATTTACTTCGATAGCGGTTGACAGCCGCGACCGGCCGCATATTGTCTTTCTGGATGATGACCATGACAAAGTGCGCTATGTGTTCTCGCCGCGCGAAAACAACTGGGATTTCAGTTACCCTACTCCAGTCGGCATCGGGCAATATGATAATCTGGGCGGTTGGAATTCCCTAGTTTTGCGCCCGGGTGAGCCTCAAGATAAACCCTTTATTGCTTTTTACGATAAAAGCCGCGGCGCGCTCACCATGGCGGAAGGTACCTACAAAACGGATATTAATAATTACACGTGGAATACCTATCGCATTGATAACAGCGGCGATGTTGGTCTGTTTGCTTCTTTGGAGATCAAAGATGGCAAGGATTTTGGCGTCAGCTACTTTGATGAATCCTGGGATGACCTTCGCTTCGCCATGGGCAACGGCAGCAAGTGGGACGTCAAGGTGGTTACGGGAACCAATAGCCGCGCTGGGCGATACACCTCGCTGGTGTTCGATTTCAATCAAAAGCCGCATATCACCTACTTTGACTTCAGCGATGGAATGCTCTATGAAGCCTACCAGATTACGACAACCTGGAGATTCCGTCCGATTGATTTGAGCGATACCCTCGGTTCGGCGGCGCTGAGCCTGGATACCACCCGAAAACCACAGGTGTTGTATTACAACAGTTTGCTTGGCAGCCTGGAGATCGCCCAGCGCTCTTCAAGCTGGACAGCGGAGACGGTGATTGCATCCCGTCTCTCCACCGACCAGCGGGTAGCTTTTCGGATCGATCGTCAGGGACGATCCCATGTAGCCTACTATGATCCGCTCAATCAAGATCTGGTCTATGGCATCAAGGATGGACTGGCATGGCGCTTTGAGACCCTTGACGCGCTGGGAGATGTGGGGCAAAATCCCGCTTTGGCTCTGGATAGCGCGGACAAACCGTATATCAGCTACTACGATGCCACCAACAACCGGGTGAAATTAGCCTTCAAAGACAACAACAATCAATGGCGCACGGAGGTCCTCAGTCCAGTTGGGAATGCGGCTGGCAGTTTCTCTTCGATTGCCCTCCATCCAACCACCAGGGATATCTATGTCAGTTTTTACGACGCCAGCAGCCAATCCTTGAAATTGGGACATACCCCGGCGGTTGATTTTCATCCCTGGAGCTTTACGACGGTGGATGCTGCGCAGCAAAGTGGAAAACATAACGCGATGGCTCTGGATGCCAGTGGCAGGCCTGTGATTGCCTACTATGAAGCGGCAGGTAAGACCCTCAAGTTTGCGGCGGCCAATGGTTCGATCCCACCATTCAACTTTACGGTGAACGTCGTCGATGATAGCGGACAGGTTGGACAGTATTGCTCGTTGGGTGTAGATGGAAATGGCTTCTATCATATTAGTTATTACGACGAAGCCAATCGCGACCTGAAATATGCCTTCTTTGATGGCGCAACGTGGTCAACCCAGCTTGTCGATTTTGGCGGCGATGTCGGATTGTGGAGCAATTTGGTCATCGATCCCAGCACCAACATCCCCCATATCCTCTATTTCGACAATACCAACCGGCAATGGAAATACACGGTCGACAAACCGTGGAAGATCGAAGGGCAGATTTTCTTACCGCTGATTAGCCGCTAATCGTCATTGCGTTATCCAATCCCACCGAAGAGCTGTAGCCCTTCGGTGGGATATTCTTAAAGCCCATTCCCTGCCAGGCAATGGCGATGCTCCCCAAATGGAACGGCTGTGACCTGCTGATACTACTCGTTTTTGACACCCAGGCCAACTAGGGCAGGATCGTGAACATCTCTCCGGCGCTGCTACCCTGCACTTCGGGGAAGTAGAGCTCCCAGGCTTCAGCCGGACGGAGATGATATTCCCCAGGTTGGAGCAGGGTCAGGATATAGCGTAATTCGTAGCTGCCGGCCGGTAAATATTCTGCCGACCAGACCAGATGATCGTCATAGATCGATGGCTGGCTGAACCGTTGCCATTCCCAGCCTTCTTTGAAAGGCTGAGCTGGATCGATTTCCGCTGCTGCCAGTTCTTCTTCACTCGAGCCCAATTGCGTGGTTAACAAGCGGGTGTCGAGGATTTCGCTGCCAGCCGGGATATAGTCTTTGACCATCACATAATAGGCGTCCTTCTCGACGGTAATACTCAGGCGGACTTCGATGCGTGTTCCAACTCTGGCAGCAGTGATTTTATGGCAACGAGTCAGGCCGCAGTTTTCTCCCAAAATCCGGTAAGCGCGCTCGACGGAGAAACCGCGTTGGACAGGTTGTAATCCTTCAATGGGCACAAATGCTTGCAGGATGGCGCGGTAATACAGGATACCATGACCGGCCTGGCGCTGAATTTCCAGGGCATTTGGCGCATCGCGATATAACCGTTCTAAGGGAATTTCACCAACGGCGGTTGTCAGCCAGTTTTCTTCTGCCGAACCGCTTAACAGCGGAGCGCCGTTGATTGAGGCACTGAAGCTATAGGTACTCTGCCGTTCCTGGTTTGCTACCAGCACTTCGTGCAAGGCAAGGTATGCCCAGGCGGTGCTGAAGCTCGATCCCCAACCACCTTCTGGGCGTTGATGGGCGATCAAATAGCGGGTGGCATCTGCCACCAAGGGCGTGGAAGCGTCATAACTTGCCAGGGCATAGAGAACCATGGCGGTGACGGTCAGTTGATAGGATGCCATCCGCCAGCTCTGACTTTTTTCTTGCCAGGCTGCCCCGCTGGCGCTGCGCAGGGCAAGTCCCTCCAGGTTGACACGCAGGGTTTGGGCTTGTTCGCTGCCCGGAGTCACCGCTTCCAGCGCCCATGCTAGCAAAGCTTCTGCCCACGGGTTGAGTTCGGCGCGGCGTTCAAAGAGTTGCAGAAGCGCAGCCTGATCGGCAGTGCCGTTTTGAGCGAGGGCAAAATGGATAAAAGCCAGGCGATCTAAGGCTGCACCATCGGAAGCTTGTGCTGGCTGGATCAGTCCGGAAAGCAGATATTGCACCGCTCGATCAACAGTGTCCTGAGGCACGATGAAGCCCTCCGCCTTTGCCTGGCTCAACCCAAAGAGCACATAGGCGGTAATGAGCGGCTCACCATTCCCCTGTTCCCACCAGCTCCAACTGCCCTCCAAGCGCTGTCGAGCGACGAATTGATAAATGTTTTCCTGGATTGCCTTTTGAAGTTCATAGCGATTGACCATAGTGGGGGCATTGGGGGCTTTCAACAAGCGATAGGCAGCCAGGTTTGGCAACATCCTGGATAGGAGAGCCTCAGTGCTCTGATTGTGTACCTGTTCGAATGTTTTCAGTCCATTAAAGAGCATTCCTGCCAGAGATGGATTGATTTCTATCCGCAGAGTTCCGCCGTGAGGGATGATGGATTTCGGTAGGCTGATCCCTTCGAGGCGCGTAGAAGCAATTTCCAGCATTCCAACGCTGCTGAAGGTTTGCCTGGCAGCCGCTTGTTGAATCTCGGCCTGACTCCCGCCGATGCGCACCTGATCGGTCAGGTCACCAGCCTGGGCAGTGATGAGGATATCCATCGTTCCCTGTGTGGCAACTTTGCCCCACCATTCCACTCGGGCGCGTCCGCTGGCGGGAAGGGTTACCATTTGAGTTGCGTTTTGCCCTTCATCGAGCAGGAAGGTGGTGCTCTGGAGCGAAATCTGGGTTTCCAGGGGCTGAGCCGTATTGTTCTGCAAAACCGCGGCCAGGAGGAGATGATCACCTGCCACCCAAACCCGGGGGGTAACGGGTTGGATGAGAAGCGGTTTGGTGGCGATCAGTTCAACTTCGGTCTCACCCACGCGCGTGGCTTGGTCGACGCCACGCACCAGAATTTTCCAGGTGGTCACATTGTGCGGCAGTATCAATGTTATGGTGGCTTTTCCTTCCTTGTTGGTGATGACACTGCCATTCCAGTAGGCGGTATCTGGGAATCGTTGGCGCACAACGCTGGGAGGCGCTTCTCCGCTACCACCCCCCAGGCCGCCCGGCAGCTCGACCATCCGTCGCGCTGCCACAGCCAGATCAAAGCCGGTTCTTACCCCTAAGGGCTGTTCCCCGTAAAAAGCGGTGAGAATGGAAGAGGCGTTGGGTTCTGCCAGGGAAAAGATGGCTTTGTCAACCACAGCGATCGAGAATTCTCCCTGTACTGCTTCTCCGGCAGCATCTCGAACCTGAATTTCGAGGTTCACCTGGTCTCCAGGATCAGCCCGCTGGGGTTGTAAGGTGGCGTTCACCTGCAGGGTTTGTGCTTTTGGCGTGATCCGTAGCCTGGTATATCCCTGGCGAAAGTCGAGTTGTCCGCTCTCTGCCTTTCCCAGCAGGGTTACACTCACATAGACATTCGGCACAGCTTCGGCGGAGATGCGATGTTCAATCTCAGCGCCGCCGGGCGGGATTTGGCGGATTTCTGTGCCCATGATTGCGCTGCGTTCGAATGCGATCAAGGCAGTTGCGGGGTTAGAGAAGGGATTGGGAATAAAAATTTTCGCCGTTTCACCAACCTGATAAGTTTCTCGATCACTCACCAGGCGCAATCGTTGGTTAGGGAAGGTCGGAAATATCGCTTCACCGCTTCCACCAACCCAAAGGATCACGCTACTGCGTGCCCCTTCGCTGGAAACTGACAAAAGGTAGGTTCCAGCTTTCTCCGGGGTAAAGGCGAGGCGCGCTAAACCGTTTGAGCCGCTGACCAGATCTGCGCTTCCGATAACTTCGGTTTGGGGGAGATAGATTGGATTTCCAAAGAGATCGCTTTGGGTCTCGTCACGAAGCCAGCGAAGGGTGGCAAATTCGGCGCGCAGGGATTTACCGCCTAATGGCTGTCCCAGCCAATCGGCAACCAAAACTTCAGCTTCGATGGGTGTGTTGATCTTTCCAAACCAGAGATCGGGCTTGATTCCGATGACGATCGGAGCTGGATGGGCAAAAACGCTTGTCCGGGCGCTGACCGGCAGACCACTTTCATCAACCGCGGTGACTTCCAGAATATAGCGTCTGGATTGAGTGGTTTTTTCGGTTGGGATAGAAAGATCCAAAAAACCGTTTCGGTCGGTTTTGGCGTCCCCTTCGGCGACCAGATTGGTGAACAAACCCAACTGGCTGAGCTGGCGGTTTTGGATAGCGCTTTGAAACCAGCTCTTCTCCGCTTCGCCAGTAGAATAACCAGAGAGAGTCTCGTAGTCTTCTTGCCAGTACAATGCCCAATGGATGGGAAGATTGGCAGCGGCAGCATCGTAAAAGTAGCGCGCAGAAAGGCGCGCCGCCAGATTCTCGCCAGCTTGCAGATGCTCACGCTCTAGGGAAAAGGTTAATTCAATTTGGGGTTTTCGATAGGCGGCTACTTCGAAAAATACGTTCTGATACTCTGCCAGCGGGGAATCGATAGCGTACGTTCCCGGAAGTGCATCTTCTGGCAATAGGAATTCACCGCTTGCACTGCCGAATTCGGAAAGCGGCAGGGAAGGCCAGGCAATTTCCTGTCCATTGGGGTTTTGGATGCGCAAGGGTAGCGTGGCGACATCTGGGAGCGTGTAGCGGGCATTGAAAGCCTGACGGGCAATGGCGCGCAGATAAACCGTTTGCCCAGGCCGATAAATCGGGCGATCGGTATATAGATAAACTTTCAGAGAGGGTGGTGAGAACTGGAAGGGGATGTCGAACTCCCAGCTATCTACCCCGATGTTCCAACTCGGCATGGCTAAACCGAACTGGGGATGGGCCGGTTGATAGGCAACTGCATAGAAATTTCGCCAGGGGTCGGTTATGGTTTCGATGGTTTTCCGAAAGAGTCCCTGACTGTCAGTTTGCCCTTGAGTTAGAACTTCCCCATTTTCGTCATAAATGACAATCGGAGCGTTGGTCAGCGGCGTAAGACCATCTCTTGCGACTGCCCAGACCAGGACTTCTTGTGGGGCAAGCTTGAAGGTCAGATGGATGTCGCTGACCACAATGAGATAACGATTGAGATACGGTTGTTCAAGCGGCAGCTCAACATCCAGATAAGATAAACCTGGAGAGAGCGGCTGTCCGTCAGGTCTTAAATTGATCTCGATCCCTTGATTCTGATTGGTTGCCAGTTCAAAAGCCTGTTGCCAGGATTGGTGGTCGGCAGCGCGAAAATCGCGAAAGAAAGGATAGTTATCTGGGGCTTGCATGCGAATAAACTCAGCTAAAGAAAGGCTGCCGCCAGCCAGTTGCAGCCGCGGAAGGTTAACAGCCTGGGCAGGGATGCTTGCCTCGCGGCTGGAGAGATACAACACATTGCTTGGTACGATCAGGGTCAGGTTCGGAGGGAGCGGAGCGGTGCGAAAGCTAAGCTGAAAAGAGCGACCCAGCTTCTCGCCATAGATATCTTGCAGTTCGGAAGAAACCTCGATGGTGTAGGTCTGGCTGGGATCAAAATTGGCAGTTAGGGCGGTTGCCCATGCCTGATCATCCCACCAGACCGAAAAATTGCTTACCGATGGCGATAGACGAAAATATTTATCCAACCCTTTTCCTTCCAAAGGGCTGTTAAAGTAAAACCAAACCGATTCGTAAGGCGACTTTTCGCCGTTCTGGGTTGGATTGGTGTAGAGCAAGTCAAAGGTGGGCAGCGTTTGCCAGGTTGCCTGGCTATCTTTTTGGAGCGCCTGCCCGCCAAGCGCCTGCGCTGCGCCGCTCAGCAGGACGGTGTAGGATTGATTGCGTTGCAGAAGCCTGGCAGGAGCATAGGTGAGTTGGGTGGCGTTCTCATTCCATTCAAACTCGCCTTCTACGGTTTTTCCGGAACTATCTAGGAAGGAGAAATTTGCCTCAACGCTGGCTTTTTCCATCGGCTGGTTAAAGGTGATCACGACCTTGCTGTCCAGACGCACCTTACTTTCGCCATCGGCGGGCTTGAGATCGATAACTTGAGGCGGAGCAACCGAAAATCTCCATTCATCAGCGGGCAGTTGGAGCGGCGCGCCGTTCAAGCTCTTTAAGTTTGGCTCAAGCAGGACGCGATAGGTTTTCCCGCCCATCAAGGCAGGTTGCGGACGAAAGAGGTAGGTGCTAGTATTCAGCCATTCGCCCACTCCCTCGACGCGCTGTCCCTCTTCGGAGAAGAGGCTGAATGCCGCCGCTGCGGTTGCTTCGCTGCCTAAAGCGACAACGGGTTGATTGAAAGCAGCCACGATGGCGGCATCGGCGCGCACAGCTTGTGAGTTGGTTTCTGGGATGCGCTGAGTCAGGCGGAGATAAGAAGCGGTCTCATATTGCAAAGTAAGAGCTTCAGACAGGGAAAGTCCATTTTGCGCTTTAGCGGTACCGGCAAGGGAGATGCGCAGCGAGCCCTCGGGTTGAAGCTGTTGTAACGGGCGAAGAACCACGATGGAGTCGTTTTCCCAATTCACTTCAATGGGAATGGATGGATCGCTTGATAAAGCAGCTTCGACCGAAGCGGTGTCCATTGCCTGGTTGAAGTAGAGCTTGATTTGGCCATCCAGAGCGAGTTTTTCACCTTGGATAGGAACGGTTTCGACCACAGTGGGAGGCAGCGGCTGGGGGGTGGAGGTCGGAAGCGGCGTCTCGGTCGGTTCGACAGCAAGCGGGGTTTCCGTGCTGCCCAAACGGGGCAAAGAACAGGCAAGGGCGGAGAGAAACAGAAACAGGACGATCAACAATTCTCTTCGCATGGGGTTAGAAAGAGACCGATTGGTTTCCATAAATACTCCTTATCGCACAAGACGTCCTGTAAGGCTCAACAGTTCCCAGGTGGCTGCAGCCTGGAAAATTCTCGCGCTGAATCGAAACGATGATATATCCGGGTTCATTATACCCTGCGAGACAATGGGGAGAAAAAACGGGAAAATTTATTTAAACATCTCGCGGGTTTTCCAGAGCGCAATTTTGGAAGCAATACTGAACCTGTGGGATCCTTGTTTTCAAGTAAAGACAAAGGTTGAATCGTAGGATTGATCATACCCTGCGAGAATATTTGTGGATGATGACGAGATCGTGCAATTTAATAATTGTTGAATTAGCCTGGCGTCAATTCAAAGTAATTTTCTAATCCAATTAAAGACACAGGTTATTACTGTGTGTATAATAAGATTAGCCATTTATAACTCTTTTCTCCTTATATCTCGGCTGACTAGCTCCCTTTATTCCCCTGGGTAATAACGAGATAGGACGAAGAGTTTTTTGAATGAAGAGACGGAGGAAAACCATGAAACGCGTTTATTTAATTTTCGTCTTTATTGGAATTCTCTTAGCTCCACTTTGGTCTACCCCTGTGTTTGTCCAGGCTGATTCCCTGCAACCGCAGGGAGAAATGAAAATGGGGAGAAGGCTGGTAGAAGTTCGAGCTGATCCAGATTACCGACCCTCACGCATACCACCGCCTGAAAGTGTGCTGGAGGCACAAGGGACAACCGCTGTTTTTACAATCAACTATCTCCCGACAGGATTCTACAATGGTGATTCCTGCACAACCTGGCCTGCTGATGTTCGAACAGCTTTCACCTATGCAGCCAACCTCTGGGGTTCTCTATTGAGTTCACCAGTGCCAATTGTGATCGATGCCTGTTGGGCAACGAACCTACCTGATGGAGTATTAGGACATAGCGGTGTGGTAAGTTACCGCGCCAATTTTCAAAACGCGCCGCAACCCAATACCTGGTATCCGATTGCACTGGCAAATTCCCTGTATGGAAGTGATATCGTGCCAACCCAAGCCGACATCTACATCGCTTACAGTAGCACATTCGATTGGTATTTTGGAACGGATGGAAATACCCCTGCTAGTAAATATGACTTTGTGAGTGTCGTTTTACATGAAATTGCCCATGGATTGGGATTTTCGGGCTCTATGTGGTATGGATATGAATGTGGTGGTTGGAATTATGGTTTCTGGGGGGATGTTAACTATGGATACCCGGATGTATATGATCAATTTATGCAAAACGGTGCGGGGAACAGTCTGTTAGATACAAGTGCTTTTCCCAACCCCTCTCCTAATTTGGGAAGTCAATTGACGAGCAATAATTTGTATTTTAATGGCAATCATGCCAAGGCAGCCAGTGGAGGAAGTCGTCCAAAAATGTACGCTCCTAGCTCGTGGATGCCCGGATCAAGTTATGCACATTTAGACTACGAAACGTTCAAAAATACGTCTCACCGTTTAATGGTTTATGCAATTTCTGCTGGCGCGTCGATCCATGATCCAGGTTCCATTACCCTTGGCCTCTTGCAAGACCTTGGGTGGTCTCGTCCGGCTGCCCCATCGACTTCAAAGATCTATTTGCCCATTACCCTCAAACCTCAACTGGGTCCTGATGCAGGGTATTGGCGCACGGCGGGCGGCTCGCGATACTTCTATGTCAGTACCGATCGGGCGAATGTTAACCTCTATACAATTTTTGTCTACTTGAGCGGAGGTCCGTGTAGTGGACAAATCTTGAAAATCTGGAAACCGAATCCTTTGCCGATTTCCAACAATCAATTCTCCTTCAGCGGGGCTTTGAATGGAAGCGGTACATTTCTTTCTTCCACAACCGCCTCCGTCACCGATCGAATTACCAACTTATATATTGAAGGGTGTGGAACGTTTAACGGTGGACCTTTCACAAATTCGTTCACGTGGCAAAACAGCTCCCAACTGGCCTCTTTACCGACCTTTGAATCGGATGAAGCCAGCTCACTTTTCACGAATGATTCTCCTGCAGTTGAGGTGTTTTATACACCGTAGTTCCTTTGCCAGAAGTTAAGGGGGTGCTTACGGTTGCTTATGATGAATTTTATGGAGTGCGGATGGTTTATTTCCGCACTCCATAAATTTCTGATGACCTGCAAAGAAAAACACCTTTTTTGCTTCTGTAAAGCACTTAATATTGCGGATTAATTGATCCTTGCAAAATTGTTATGATTTTACAACCTATTTTATGCTAATATCTGGTTGATTTATCAATCCAATACCTGGCGGAAATTGCGGACATCATACCCTGAGGGAAATCCAATGAAATTGCTTCGTTCACGCATCCTCTCTTTTCTCTTATTGTTATCGGTTGGCATCTGGCTGAGCCTGTCTGTTGGCGGATTCAAAACCCCTGCGCAGGCAGCCTGGGAGAAATTCGTTTCTACCCCGGCTTCAGAGCGATGTGCTCTCTTGCAGCATAAATCGGTCGAATTTGTGGTTAATCTTCAACCCGATGGTACCTGGCAGGGCGTGCAACGTTCTGCAGCGGTAAACTCACTGCAAGGGCAAGGGACGCCGATTTCAGGTGCATCGCTGGCAGACCTGCGAGCTTTCTTGTTGGACAACCCCTGTGGGATCAGTAGCCTGGCTGGGACAATAACCCTCGAACTCAGCGGGATTGTTCGGGCAGGTCAGGCTTTCCAGTTGGTGCTACCTGCCAACCCCTCCACGGGCTATCTTTGGGAAGTAGAAGAGGAGGAAAGGAATCTAGCTGTCACAAGCGAAGAAGCGCAATTGCGCCAGATGGAGCCCCGCATCGGCGGAATGGCTGCTCAAATCGTCCCTTTTCGAGGACTTCGTTCAACCACAGCTACTATCCGCTTGTGGTATCAACGTCCCTGGGAAGCAGACCAAACAGCAAAGGTTTCTTACCTTGTCAACGGAGAAGGGGTCTCTCTATCCGAACTGGCTCAATCCCTGAGTCTCCCCATTCCCCAATCCGAGTTGGAGAGCCCAAACTCTCTGCAGGTTCTTCCCCTGGAAAGCACGCCGGTACCCCTTGAGATTGCTTCTGCACAAGAGCTTCCCGCTTGGTTTAACTGGTGTTCGTTGGGGAAGTGCACCCCGGTGCGGGATCAGAGAAATTGCGGCAGTTGTTGGGCATTCGCAACCGTTGGGGTCTTTGAGTCGAAACTGCTCATTGCCGATAACAACAGCCAGGACCTCTCCGAGCAGTATCTGGTTTCCTGTAATACCAACGGTTGGGGGTGTAATGGTGGATGGTTCGCCCATGATTATCACATTTGGAAGACGCCTCCGAGTGAAAGCGAAGCCGGAGCAGTATTGGAAAGCTCCTTTCCTTATCAAGCCAAGGATCTGCCCTGTTCAGGTCCGTACACTCACCCTTTCCGCGCTCTTAGCTGGTCTTATGTCAATCGAAACGTGAATATCCCCTCTGTAGCTGAGATCAAACAGGCCATTCTCAACTACGGGCCGGTTGGCGCAGCCGTTTGTGTTGGCCCGGCTTTCGATTCTTATCGAGGAGGAGTCTTTTCGACCGATGAGAAAAGCGTTTGTGGGAGCTCAATGGTCAACCATGGGATTGTGTTGGTTGGCTGGGATGACGCCCAAGGGGTGTGGATTTTGAGGAATTCCTGGGGTCCCTCTTGGGGCGAGAGCGGCTATATGCGCATCCGCTATGGCATATCGAATGTCGGTTTGGGAGCAAATTATCTGGTGTACAATCCTTCCCCAAGTCCTACTACTCCAGCGCCGACTACACCGCCACCGACCACCGCGGCGCCGACCACACCACCACCGACCACCGCAGCGCCAACTACACCCCCACCGACGACCCCTGAACCTTACCCATCGCCGTACCCTCCGCCTCCGCCAGGTCGCTCCTCGATATACCTACCGTTCGTTCTAAAGCCTATCCCCCTATCTGTTTTGCTTCCCAACGGCGACTTTGAACAAGGAAAAGTAATCTGGCAAGAATACTCAAAGAAAGGATATGACCTCATCTATAACATCAACCAGACTCAGAACGCAGCGCCTCCTTATAGCGGCACCTGGGCGACCTGGCTGGGTGGAGCTTATGATGAAATCTCATTTCTTCAGCAGACGGTATTGATTCCTACCGATAGCCCTATCTTAAGTTACTGGCAGTGGATTGACTCCGCAGATGTTTGTGGCTATGACTTTGGTGGGGTGCTGGTGAACAACTCGGTTGTGGAGGTTTACCCGCTTTGCGCCGATCAAGAGACGCAGGGTTGGGTGCTTCATACCATTGACTTGAGCGCTTATAAAGGACAATCGGTTATCCTGCAGATCCGGGCTGAAACCGACCAGGTGAATAACAGTAATCTGTTTGTTGACAGAGTAGGGTTTCAAGCGCTAGCCAGTCCCTCACTCCAACGACCTTTGTTATTTTCTCAGGATTCAATCGGGACAAAAGCGGCAAACGGTATGCCAATCGTATCCACCCAAACTCTAGAGTTAAAGCGAATGTTTTCTCCATAGTCTTTCTGCATTACAATGGATAAGGGGGAATAATCTCTTACCGAAGCTGATTCAAGCTGACGTAGAAAATATACAAATCTAACCCGAAATGTGTTATATTTGGCTGCTAGAAAGGGAAGCCAATGAACATCTTTTCTTCGCCGAAATCGTTACAGGCTGCATTGCAGGCGCAACAGTATATTGCCAGCGATGAGATTGCTACGGTGCTTTTTCTCAGCCATGCGCTTGGAAAACCGGTCCTGGTCGAAGGCCCGGCCGGCGTAGGGAAAACCGAGCTGGCAAAAGCGCTGGCCGGCGCAAGCGGTTACCCGCTGATTCGGTTGCAATGTTATGAGGGGCTGGATGAGACCAAAGCCCTTTATGAATGGGAATATGCCAAACAAATGCTTTATACCCAATTGCTGCGCGATAAGTTGCAAGATTTGTTGGCGGAAGCAGAGTCATTACGCCAGGCTGCAGACCGCATTGCGGAAGAGGAAGACGTCTTCTTTTCCATGCGGTTCTTGCTAGCCCGGCCTCTGTTGAAATCGATTATTTCTGAAACGCCGACGGTTCTGCTAATCGATGAAATTGACCGCGCCGATGCCGAATTTGAAGCCTTTTTGCTGGAAATTTTAAGCGATTTTCAGGTCAGCATCCCCGAAATCGGCACCATTAAGGCTGTTCATCAACCGCTGGTGATCCTGACCAGCAATAATACCCGCGAATTGAGCGAAGCCCTGAAAAGGCGATGTTTATATCTTTTCATCGATTACCCCAATCTGGAGCAAGAGCTGGCGGTTGTGCGCCTGAAGGCGCCTGATCTGTCGCACAAATTAGCCCGCCAGGCGGTAGAATTGGTGCAGCGTTTGCGGCGCATGGACCTGCGCAAGTCTCCTTCTATCAGTGAAACGTTGGATTGGGCAAAAGCACTGGTAGCCCTTAACGCACGTGCCCTGGATGAACAGACATTGCAGACCACCTTGAGTGTGCTTTTGAAACACGAGGCAGATTTAGAGCGGGTGCGGCGCTCCTTAAGCAAAGGCGCAACCGATGAAGGGCCATCACCGCGCTCAACGCTGCCACCACGCTGGCAAAATTAACAATGGCCATCTGAAGCTGATGAGGTGATGGTATGGAAGAACGTACACTCCAATTCATCGCCGCCTTGAGAGCTCAGGGAGTGCGGGTCAGTTTAGCTGAAAGCGCCGATGCTTTCCTGGCTATGCAACATCTTGGCATCCAGGATCGCCAACGCTTTCGGGAGAGCCTGCGTGCTACCTTGATCAAAGACCGGCGCGATATCCCAACCTTTGAGCGCCTGTTTGACCTTTTCTTCCAGGCTGAGCCTCCCCCCCTCATGCACAACTTGCTGGACAGTTTAACTCCCGAAGAAGCCGCCCAACTTGCGGAAGCGTTGCGCCAATTTGCGCAACAATTGCGCCAACGCATGGAGAAAATTTTGCGCGGGGAACAACTTACTGCCGATGAACTAACCGAACTTAACCAGTTGTTGAACGCTCACCCTTTGCCACTCGATCGCAACCAGGAAAAACTCTTACAACGCTACCTGCAAGCCCTGCAATTCGATGAGGTGCGTCAGGCGTTTGAAGAATTGCTTCAAGCCTTGCAGGAATTGGGCCTCAATCGCCAAAAAATTGAACAGTTGCGTGCTGGCATTCAACAAAATCTGCAAGCCCTTGAGGAACAAATCCGTCAAGAGATCGGCGAGCGCCAGCGGCTAGAGGCTGTTCAATCCAGGCGATTGCCTCCCATTGAAGACTTAATGCAACGTCCCTTACAGCACTTGACGCCGCGAGAGATGGAAATCTTGCGCCAGGAGACACGGCGTCTGGCAGCCGCCCTGCGGACACGTCTGGCGTTACGCTTACAGCGGGAACGCAAGGGCAGACTGGATGTAAAAACCACATTGCGCGCCTCCCTCAAAAGCGGCCATGTACCGATGGAATTGCACTTTGCCAATCGCACGCTGAAACCGAAAATTGTTATTCTGTGCGATGTCAGCACTTCGATGCGCTTTTGTTCGGAGCTGATGCTGAGTTTGTTGTATTCTTTACAGGATCAGATTACGCACACCCATGCCTTTGCTTTCATTGATCACCTCGAATACATCTCACCGGATTTCGATCGACAACCTGTCCAGCAAGCCATTGCAGGCGTTCTCTGGCGACTGCCGCCCGGATATTACAACACCGATTTGGGACAGGTGCTGGGTGAATTCGAGCGCCATTACCTGTATACCCTCGATCGACGCACAACGTTGATTGTGGTAGGCGATGGGCGGAACAATTTTAACCCTTCGCGAGCTGACCTGATCGAACGCTTTGGCCGGCTGGCGCGCACGGTGATCTGGTTGAACCCTGAGCCCTCCTGGATGTGGGGCAGTGGAGACTCGGATATGCTGGATTATCTCCCTTATTGTCACAAGGTGTTGCCAGCAGCCACGCTGGCACAACTGGTAGCTGCCATTGATGCTATCGTCTTGCCGCGGGCCTGATTAAGTCGCTGCACAGATCTTGCGCACCACCTCCCATAAAACTGGTAAACCGCTTTCGATAAACGAGATCGGGAGGCGCTCATCGTGACCATGTGCCATGGATAAAACCGGGAAATCTGCGGGAAATCGGCCTGGCGTAAAACCGTACATCGTAATTCCGGCCTGGCGATACACACACGCATCCGTGGCACCAGGCATCATCATCGGGATGACAATACCCTGCGGGTCGAGTTTCCGGGTTTCTTCTTCCAGCAAGCGATAGAACGGCGAGTCGGTGGGGAAAGCTGCACCAGGGGAGGTATCCAAGGGTTCAAAGCTAACCCCATTCCCGGTTAGGGCTAAGATTTCCTTGATGACATCTTCGGGAGATTGACCTGGCAGGCGACGACAATCCAGATGCACCCAAGCCTCAGCCGGGATGACGTTGGTTTTT
>Ga0308403_1000024_pt1 | contig 52940 bp, 46 predicted proteins | sample HotsprSampleOSM3_FD_203470 | JGI IMG/M metagenome (GOLD analysis project Ga0308403, IMG submission 203470) | Hot spring phototrophic mat microbial communities from Octopus Spring, Yellowstone National Park, Wyoming, United States - 20060914_OS-M3 ... | reverse complement strand
TGGTGGCATGATGTTCTCCTTCCTTTTGGGATGAAAATGTTTTTGAGTGGGAATATCATGCCACTTTTTGCTAATTTTTCAAGAGGAATTGTCCCTTATCCCCCGATCTGTCCGCCCCTGAAGCTGTGCTGGAAGGGATGTTAATTGCCGGCTTTGCCATCGGCGCTCAACAGGGATATATCTATGTGCGCGCTGAATATCCTCTCGCTGTGGCACGCCTGCGCCAGGCTATTGAGCAGATGCGCCAGGTAGGTCTCTTGGGCGAAGATATTTTGGGCAGCGGCTTTCGTTTTGACATCGAGGTCAAAGAAGGCGCTGGCGCCTTCGTTTGCGGTGAAGAAACCGCTCTGATCGCCTCGTTGGAAGGTGAGCGAGGGATGCCCCGGCCGCGCCCGCCCTTCCCGGCTGAGAAAGGATATCGTGGCTACCCCACGCTGATCAATAACACCGAGACCTTCGGCATTCTGCCTAACATCTTGCGCAATGGCGGTCAATGGTTCAGCCAGTTAGGCTCGCCGGGCAACGCCGGCACCAAAACCTTCTCGTTGGTTGGCAAAGCCCGTCACACCGGCTTGATTGAGGTGCCTCTGGGAATGACCCTGCGCCAGATTGTCTTTGACATCGGCGGCGGCACGATCCAGCCGTTTAAGGCGGTTCAAACGGGTGGTCCGTTGGGGGGGTGTCTCTCTGCGGCTCATCTGGATACTCCGGTAGATTATGAAAATATGCGCGCCAGCGGATCCATCATGGGATCGGGTGGCTTGATTGTGTTGGATGAATCCACTTGTATCGTCGATCTGGCCCGCTATTTCCTGACCTTCTCCGCAAGCGAATCGTGCGGCAAGTGTACCCCCTGTCGGGTTGGCACGCGCATCCTGGTTGAAACTCTCGAAAAAATTGCCCGCGGTGAAGGGGAAATGGGAGATTTAGACGTATTGTATACAGTTGCCGATACGATGCAGCGCACGGCTTTGTGTGGCGGCGGTCAAACGGCGCCTAATCCGGTCTTGACCACTCTTAAATACTTTTTGAACGAATACCTCACTCATATTCAGGGACGTTATTGTCCGGCTGCTGTTTGCACGGCGCTCTTCGAATATCGCATCATCGCCGAAAAATGCACCGGTTGCGGGCGATGTGTTCAGGTCTGTTCGAGCGGGGCAGTGCACGGCGAGAAAAAAGAGCCTCATGTCATTGACGTCAATCGGTGTATCAAGTGCTGCGCTTGTGTAGAAGTGTGTAAATTCGATGCCATCGTTGGCGTTCCAATTAGCAACCGCCAACCGCAGGAGGTGACACTATGACCCCGCTGCGCATGACCATAGACGGACGGGTTTTAGAAGTCGAAAAGGGCGAAACAGTCCTGCAAGCTGCCCGCCGCTATGGCTTTTATATTCCTACCCTGTGCGATTATGCCCATCTCACCCCGCATGGCTCCTGTCGTTTGTGCATTGTCGAGGTAGAAGGTTCGCCTAAGACCCCTACAGCCTGCACCACGCCGGTTGAAGAAGGGATGGTGGTGCGCACACATTCACCGCGCTTGAGGGCTTTGCGCTCAGAGATCTTACGCCTGTTGCTCAGCGAACATCCGGTCAGTTGTCTGATCTGCCCCGAGCAAGATCACTGCGATGAGTGTATGATTACCCTGCGCAAGAGCGGTGTGACCACCGGCTGTCGTTCCTGTTCGAAGGACGGATTATGTGAATTACAGGAACTGGTGGTGCGCATTGGATTAAATGGGCAATCCCCGTATCCGGTTTATTATCGCGGTTATGCGGTTGAGAAAGGTGACCCTTTCTTTGATCGCGATTATAACCTGTGCATCTTGTGCGGACGTTGCTTGCGGGTCTGCGAGGAATTGCACTTTGCCACCACCTTGACCTACGTTGAGCGAGGTAACCGCACCATGGTGGGCACTGCCTTTAGGCGCAATCATGTGGAGGCCGGCTGTAGTTTTTGTGGCGCTTGCGTGGAGGTCTGTCCAACCGGCGCGCTGATCGAGAAGTATTCGAAATGGGATGGCAGGGCTGATAGCGAAGTGGAGTCGATCTGCCCTTTGTGTTCGCTGAATTGTGAGTTGCGCTTGTTGACCAAGAAAGGGAGAGTAATCAGCAGCCTGCCGGTTGACCTGTTAGGTAAAGGGCCTTTGTGCCTTGCCGGACGATTTGGCATCCCCGAACTGGTCAATCATCCGCAGCGCCTCAGAGTGCCCCAGGTACGCGAAGGTACAGGCTGGCGGCAATTGACTTGGGAAGAAGCCGCCCACCTTCTCGCTGAGAAGTTGTTCAACTGCCCCTCGGAGACCTTCGGATTATTGATTTCAGATAACAGCAGCAATGAAGACCTGTATATTGCCCAGAAATTTGCCAGGGTCGTCATGCGCACCCATCAGGTCAGCACGTTGGCAGCCCAGCGGTATGGGAATGGTTTTCCGCAAGTGATTAATCTCTTAAGGCAATCCGTCTCCCTTCAGGCGCTGGCTACGGCGCGAGCTGTGCTATGCGTTGGTTTGGATACCCGCTATCTCCAGGCCGTGGTGGAAACCAGGTTGGTGCAGGCGCTGCGGCGCGGGGCAAAATTGGTTACGTTACATACCAGACCGCACAACCTCTCGCTTTTCGCCGATGAAGAACTGCTTGTTGCCCCGGGTCAGGAGGCTGTGCTGATACACGAATTGACTCGCTACCTGCAGGGCAAGTCTTCTGGCGGTTCGGCGTTAACAAAAGAAAGCCGAGTGGCATTAGAACAGGCCGCCCAACTTCTATCTGCCTCTCCATTGGTTGTTCTGGTTGGTTCAGAAGCGTTGGAATCGCTCAAGAATAAACCTTTGCTCCAGGCGATTCAGGAGTTTGCCGATACGCTTCATGCGATTGTTATTCCCCTGCCAGCCCAGGGGAATTTGAGCGGCTCGCTGATGATGGGTGCCTTTCCTCACCTGTTGCCGGGTGGATTTGGTTTGGACAATGAAGACCAACGCCAGAAGGTGATGGGGCGTTGGTCAACGCCGCTGCCGGCTATCTCTACCGACCCGCTCTTCTGGCGCCAGCGGGGAAAAATCCGGGTGCTAATGACCATCGGCGAAAATCCCCCGCCGAATTTAACTGATTCGGTCTTTGTCATCACTCAACATCTCCTCTATCCCCCGGCGGATAGGCGCGTTGACTTGCTTCTGCCCCTGGCAACCTTTAGTGAAAGCAATGCCTCGTGGATTGATTACGCCGGCGTGATGCACATTGGACATGCAGCCGTTCCTCCCTTCGGCGAGGCAATGCCAGCTTGGCAAATGCTTTGCCTGGTTGCCCGTTCGATGGGTGCCAGAGGCTTCGACTTCGCCAACGCAGAAGAAATCCGTGCCGAGATTACCCGCGTCGTCAGCGGTTTTTGGGAGGGGGGTACGGTCGATCGCTTCAATTTGACTGTCGGTACAGATCATAAATTGCGCCAGCCTTTGCCCTCTTCAGAATTTGAATATCTATCGTATCCGCTAAGCCATTGGGTGCAAGGCTGGCAGTGGCTACAAACGCAGAGGTAAAAACAATGTTCACGATCTTAGAAAACCGCATGATCGTTCCCAATATTTACCAGATGAAGGTTCAGGCGTCCGACGTGGCAAAGAGCGCTTTAGCAGGTCAATTTGCCATCTTTCGTCCAGAAGAGGATGGAGAGCGCATTCCTCTTACCCTTGCCGACTGGGATGCCCAGGCAGGTACCATCACAGTTATCTATCTCAATGTCGGTCGCTCTACGGAAAAACTAGCCACTTTGAAAGCCGGGCAAACCTTGCCTACTGTGGTTGGGCCGCTGGGTAACCCAATGGAAATCGAACGGTTTGGGTCTGTGCTATGTGTGGGTGGCTGTTATGGCATTGGCAGCATCTACCCAATTGCCCGCTCCCTTAAAGAGGCCGGCAATACGGTGATCTGTGTTCTGGAAGCCCGCTCGTCCTTTTTGCTTTACTGGCAAGAAAAGCTCACTTCCGTCTCCGATCGAGTGGTCTATCTTACCCGCGATGGCACACGTGGCAAACGCGGCCATATTGGCAGTTTAGCAGAGGTCATCCGCACCTTGCCCATGCGCATTGACCGGGTGATCTTGAACGGCTGTAATTACCTGATGATGCGTGGTTCGCAAGAAACGTTGCCCTTGAAGATTAAAACCATGGTTACCTTGAACACGTTGATGATCGACGGCACCGGCATGTGCGGCGTTTGCCGGGTGACGGTCGACTCGGAAACTAAATTTGCCTGTGTGCATGGTCCCCACTTTGATGGTCATCAGGTGGATTGGGCAGAGGTTACCCAGAGACGCAAGGCTTACCTGACAGAAGAAGTTATCCCCCTGCGCACCACCCGCCCGCTTTAGAGGAGTGCATCATGGAACAACCGATCAAGAAGGGTCTTGACTTAAATCGCCGCCCAATGCCCAAGCAAGCGGTGGAGGTGCGGCGGCGCAACTTTGAAGAGGTCGCTTTAGGCTACGATGCTAAACTCGCCATGGAAGAAGCTGCCCGTTGCATTCAATGTAAGAAACCCGGCTGTGTGGAAAAATGCCCGGTGGAGGTGGATATCCCTGGCTTTATCCAGGCAATTGCTGAAGGGGACTTTGAGCGCGGTGTGCGCATCCTGAAAGCGAAAAACTCACTCCCCTCGGTGTGTGGGCGGGTTTGCCCGCAAGAAGAGCAATGTGAGGGCGGCTGTGCCTTGCTGAAAAAAGCGGGGCAGATCGCCATCGGGCGTTTGGAGCGTTTCCTGGGCGATTGGGAAGCCGCCCAGGCCGATTTTATGCTGCCGCAGATCGCTCCACCCACGGGCAAACGGGTTGCTGTGGTAGGTGGCGGACCTGCGGGCCTCACGGTTGCTGGCGATCTGGTCAAACTGGGCTACGAGGTGACCATCTTTGAAGCCCTGCACAAGATGGGCGGGGTGTTGGTCTATGGCATCCCCGAATTTCGCCTGCCCAAACGCATTGTGGAACGCGAGGTGGAATATCTGCGCCGTTTGGGAGTGAAGATGGTAGTGGATTATGTGGTGGGCAAGACCCGCACTGTGGATAGCCTCTTAGAGGAGTTTGATGCGGTTTTTGTCGGTTCTGGAGCTGGTTTGCCGTGGTTCAGTGAGATGCCAGGTAATAACCTGAATGGGGTTTATTCAGCGAATGAGTATCTGACTCGCTTTAATTTGATGCGCGGCTATACCTTCCCGATGGTGCCGACGCCGGTCAAGGAGCATCGGCGTGTGGCAGTCATTGGAGGCGGTAATGTTGCTATGGATTGTGCCCGCACCGCTTTGCGGATGGGCGCAGAGACCACAATTCTTTATCGCCGCTCGCGGGAGGAGATGCCCGCTCGTCTGGAAGAGATCGAGAACGCCGAAGAAGAAGGGGTGATCTTTCGCTATCTGACCCTGCCGATTCGTTGTGTAGGTGATGAGCGCGGGTGGGTCAAAGGCTTGGAATGCATCCGCATGGAACTCGGCGAACCGGATGCTTCGGGTCGACGCAGCCCGGTGCCTGTGCCTGGTTCGGAGTTCTTCTTACCCTTCGACGCGGTGATCCACGCTATCGGGAACAGCCCGAACCCTTTGATCCCCCAAACCACGCCTGGGATCGAGATTGGTCGTAAGGGGAACATTGTCGCTGACCCGCAGAGCGGAAAAACCATCAAGCCGCGCGTCTGGGCTGGTGGAGATGTGGTCACCGGCGCGGCAACAGTAATTCTGGCGATGGGCGCCGGCCGCCGCGCAGCGCGCTCAATCCATGAATTCCTGATGAACCCCGGCGAATGGTGAGGCAACATGGGTTGAAACACCTGGAAACAAAGAAACAACCTGCCATCTCAAGGTGGGTTGATAATTTGCAGGGAAAACCGTCCACGAATGGAATACGAATAGACCACGAATAAACCACGAATGCACGAATAACAGCGCTATTCGTGCATTGGTGAAAATGTCGTGGACGGTCTATACTGCCACATAGAGCCTTTGGTAGGTAATTATCTTTCGGCGCAATAAACTTCGTACAATGTTATTGTTGAAATTCTCGTCGGCGACCAACCGAAGCATGATTACAGATTTCCGCTTGCTCGCCGGGCTAATAAACGATCACGTATGCCTGCAGGATCGAAGCGGGATTCGTTTAGTTTGCGTATCTTTTCAGCTTGCTCTTGCCGCCGCTGAAGGTACGCGTCTACCTCAGCTCGATGTCTTAAGTAATAAGCAATCACCGAATATACATCTGCCAAATCCAGAGATGGATATTGATAGGCTATCTCTTCTGCTGTCGCACCGTCTAGAAAGGCCGAGATAACCGTATCAATGGTTACCCGCGTCTTTCGTACCCGGATAACGCCGTCCGCGTCAAGCTCCAAAGGAACCTTTTCAGTCACAATTGAGAATGTCATCGGTTCTCATCTTTCAGATGCGCCAGGCCGTCTAACCCCTTGTAGACTGCCATTTGATAAAATCCGCTTAAGGGGTAAATAAAAATATACATCCCTCTTGCTGCCATGTCAATCGGTGCTTTTCAAAATTTGTGCTTTCAAAAAACTGCCTGACCAGGTGAATGAGGTCAGTCCTTTCGGTCATTCATGGCGAGAGGGTGTTGTAAAAGGCGAAGACGATGCCATTTTGGGTAAGGGCTATCTGCAGGAAGGGTTTCATGAAGGTCGCAGGAGCGGCCATGTCCCGCCAGGTGAAGAAGGTATTTTCGCCTTTGTTATCTTCCTCATAGGTTAGCGCAGTTGAGCGCTCGGCAAAGTTGGGGATGACCGCCTGGGCAATCGCTGCGGCTTTGGCGCGCAGTTCTGCGGCGCTGAAGGGGGCTGTTGGCGCAGACAGAGAGGGAAGGGTTTGCCGCCCATCTACTTCGACTACTTGCTGGCGCAGTGGATCGTAGAAGTAGCGCCGCCCCTCAGCGTCGGTGTAGACCTGGACGAGCAGGTCGCCGTTTGGCGAGTTGATCATGCGATCTTCCCCGCTGTATTCCAATGCCGAATCGGAGTATCCCAGAAGCGTGCGCAGAGTCTGGATTGCCTGTATGGCCGCGTCGTTCATTGAGACCGAAGCAGGCGTTGCAGTTGGCGGCGCTGAAGTGTGGGTCGGGGGCTGGGTGGTTGGGGAGGGCTCGCTCTGTGGCATCTCATCTGGAATTTCGGTGGCAAGAGAAGGCGCACTTTCCAGCGAGGCCTGGGCGGCTTGTTCGGCGGTCTCGGGCGCGCCACCAAGCACCCATCGCTCCAGGATCTCCACCAGTTCAGGCTTCAAGGCTTTGGTAGGCGGCATCGGGCCGCCAGCTTCGATTTCTTCGCGATGCACCATGCGGATCAGGTTCGAACCCAAATCGCCCGGGAGAATGTTGGGAGCATGATCGCCACTCTGCATCACCTCTTCGTAGGTGCGCATTAAATAGTTATTGTTCTTTTTGCCGGGCACATGGCAGGAGACGCAATATCGTTTGAAGATCGGTGCGACATGCACCTCGTAAGATGGCACTTCCCCTTCTTTGAGGGTAGGCATAGCGGCGGCAACGGTTGCCTCAGCCGGCAGTTCAGCGCGATCGTCCCAGGTATAGCGCATAAAGGTCACAATAGCTTCAATCTCGGTTGGGCTGAGTTCGCCGCCAAAGGCGCGACCGAAAGGCGGCATACCCTGGATGGGTTGCCCCATGGCGATAATGTTGTAGAGCGTCTCATCCGTGAAAGGATACATGACATCTTGATCGTTAATCGGCTTTATGACTACACCTTCTAAGCCGGCTACACTGGTGATCTCACCGCCTTCCCCATCTGCGCCGTGACATTCAACGCAATGCAAGCCATAAAGCTCTTCTCCCAGAGCCATCTGCTCGCTAATGGTCGTGGCAGCCGACACCTCTGCCTGGGGTGGGGTGGTTACGGCAGCCAGAATAGTCAGAACAACCATGCCGGTCACAATTACGCCCATCACGCTCAAGGCGACTTTGCGTTTTGACCAGTGACGATGCGGATTGCGGTCGATGAAAGGCAATAGAAAGAGAGTCAGAACGGCTAAGCCAGGCAGCACAGCCGTGCCGATCCATTCAATTTTTCCCGGAAAGTATTTGAGCAATTGGAAGAGAAAGAGGAAATACCACTCCGGGCGAGGGATATAAGAGGTGTCGTTGGGGTCGGCTTTGGGCTCGTTGGGCACGCCAACAAAGACGGCTAAACCGATCAGCAGGAGAAATATCCCAAAGGCAACCAGGAGGTCTTTGTAGATAATATCGGGGAAGAACTTGACACCTTTTTGCTTAGCGAGGGTATATTTCTCTTTGTAGCGTTGTTTGATTTCGTCGTTCATCGTTGATCCTTCCCAAACGGAATATTCTCTCGACCTCCGTCTCCTCTTATCAGCGCCAAAAAAGCAGGGTGTTCCTCTCTACTTAATCGCTTTCATCCGGGATGTGAGAGATGCCCAGGCGGATGACCAGATAGAGGTGCAAGCCAATCATGGCAGCAATCAGGGCTGGTAAAAACCAGATGTGCACAGCAAAAAAGCGCGCCAGGGTAATGGCACTTAGCTCTTCACCGCCGCGCAGCACACTGAGAATGAAAGGTCCAATCAGGGGTACAGTGCCGGCAATCTCTGTGCCAACCGTGGTTGCCCAGTAAGAACGTTGATTCCACGGCAGCAAATATCCCGTAAAGCCCATCCCCAAGGTGGCTAAGAGCAGAACCACGCCGCTCAACCAGGTCAGCTCGCGTGGGTACTTGTAGGCCGCATAGAAAAAGGTACGCAGCATGTGAATAAAAACCACCAGTACCATCAAGGAAGCTCCCCAGTGGTGAATGCCGCGGATCAGCCAGCCAAAGCGCACTTCATTCATGATATATTGCACGCTGTCATAGGCATGGTCAGGGGAGGGCACATAATAAACGGTGAGAAAGATGCCCGTAATGCCCTGCAGGAGGAAGAGAAACAGGCTGGCGCTGCCCAACGTAAACCACCAGTTCACTTTGGGCACTTTACGGTCTAAAACCACATCGTGGATGGTGGTCAATCCCAGTCGTTCGTCAAGCCATTGAAAGAGTCGTCTAAACATTGTTAGGCTTCCTTGAGAAAGATAAACAGATTCCCGTCTTCGATCTTGGTTTCGTACTCTTCTAACGGACGCGGTTGTGGTCCGGAAATAATTGCGCCATCGATGGCAAAATGCCCATCGTGGCAAGGACAGAGATATTCTTGCAATTCAGCATTCCAGTTAACCCGACAGCTCAGGTGAGTGCAGACATTAGAAAAGACCCGCACCTGCGTTTCTGAAGTGCGCAAAACGTAAACCCCATAACTTGTGACCGTTTTCTCCCAACCGTGCTTCTTGGTACGGGTGAACGTGAACAGGGTGGGTTGGTTGAGGGGATATTTCTCCAGCGGCCCGAGGGGTATCCAGCTTTCCCCCTTTTGTTTTTCAAGCGCTGGCGAGAGCAGGTAACCGATTGCCGGTAAGCCAACGACTGCTCCCATGAAAGCGCTGATCGCTGCTCCAATCACGGTGACGAATTGTCTGCGGGTCATATTGGGCGAATTAGCCATCCAGTTTCCTCGTTTGTGCTTTGTGGAACAAATTATTGCGATATATTCTATCAAAATATAGGATGATCCTCAAGCCGAAAAGTGACATGAAAAAATCGGTGACATCCATCACGGAGAAATAATACCTTAAATGCTTTGAATTTCAAGTAGAATTAAGTATAAACCAGAAAATTTATTGGTTTTCCTTTTTCTATCTCAGGAATTTTAATCGGTGTGCCTTCAGTTTCGTTTGGCGAACATGGATGCTTACGATTTGGATGGGCGGTCTTGCGCCCTGGCGTTTGCCGGCAACGCCCGGCAATCTTCCACACCATCAAGGGGAGCTTATCTGCTCGGAAAGGAGACAGACGTGAGAGCGAAACTTCAGACCTGGTGGCAAGGGTTGCGCTATCGCGGCGGCGGAACAATGATTGCCTGGCTGCTCCATCGCCTGGGGGGACTGGCTATGGTAGTGTTTGTCGGGATGCATGTTTTTGCCTCGTTCTTGACCCAGCAGTTCGGCAGTGACATAGGCACGGCGATCAACATTGTTTACCAATCGCCATACTTTCAAGCGCCGCTCTACTTTCTGGTCATCTTTCATGCCTTGAACGGCTTACGGATCATCCTCTTAGATACTTTTCCGAAGCTCTTAGAGTATCAGCGCGAGGTCACCTGGTTGCAATGGGTGGTCTTTATTCCTCTCTATGGGTTAGCGGTATTTTTTATCATTGCGCGCATTATCAGCGGTGAATGAGGAGGTCTTTGATGCGCAGTAGAACCGTTCCACAACCGGCGATGAGCTTTGAATATATTATGTGGATGTTTACCCGCATTTCGGGTTTGGCGTTGCTCTTTCTCGGCGGCGTAGGTCTGGTGATGGCGTTTGTGATGGGCGGCCGCAAGCTTTTAGACCTGCCCACACTGGCGCGCTGGACGTTCTTTCCCAACCCCAATCATGTGGTCAACAGCAATATCCCCGATGTCACCCAGGGTTGGGCAAACGCCTACTGGCAAATCATGCAGATTGTTATTGCCTTCTTCGGCATTTCGCACGGCTTTAACGGATTGCGGGTAGTCATCGAGGACTACATCGGCAATACGATTTGGCAGCCGATGTTGCGTGGCTTGATCTTCCTGGTCTGGCTGTTCTTTATGATTATGGCTGTCTTTGTTATCCTGGCTTCCTGAAGGAAAAAAGGAGCGATAACGATGAGATTGCATCAGTACGATGTTGTAGTTGTAGGAGCCGGCGGGGCGGGTTTGATGGCAGCGCTTTATGCCTCGAAGACGGCAACGACGGCCGTGATCAGCAAACTCTATCCGACCCGTTCGCACACTGGCACAGCGCAAGGAGGGGTTGGCGCAGCGTTGGGTAACCTAGAAGAAGATCATCCTGAATGGCATACCTTTGATACGGTGAAAGGCAGTGACTATTTGGGCGACCAGGACGCGATTGAGTTCATGTGCACCGAAGCCGTGCGAGCGGTCTATGAGCTGGAACACATGGGCTTGCCCTTCTCGCGCACACCTGATGGCCGCATTGCTCAACGGCCGTTCGGCGGACACACAAACAATATTACTGGCAAACCGGTGCGCCGTTCCTGTTACGCCGCCGATCGCACCGGACACATGATATTACAGACGCTGTACCAACAGTGCCTCAAGAATAACGTCACCTTCTATGATGAATTTCAAGTCTTAGACTTGATTTTGGTAAACGGTGTGGCGCAAGGCGTTGTGGCAATCGAACTGGCAACCAGCGATATTCATGTCTTCCACGCCAACGCGGTAATCATTGCCACCGGCGGTCATGGTCGCATCTGGAAAATCACCTCAAACGCTTATGCGTTGACCGGAGATGGGATCGCCATTGCCCTGCGGCGGGGCATCCCGGCTGAAGATATGGAGTTTTTCCAGTTTCACCCCACTGGCATCTACAAGCTGGGCATCTTGATCACCGAAGGGGTACGCGGCGAAGGCGGAGTGCTGATCAACGGCAAGGGCGAGCGTTTTATGGAACAGTATGCCCCGCGCGTCAAAGACCTGGCTTCTCGCGATGTGGTCAGCCGAGCCATGTACCTGGAGATGCGGGAAGGGCGTGGTATTGACGGGAAAGATTATCTCTATCTGGATGTCCGCCCTGAGACGGTCAATCGATTTGCAGCTCTCGATGGACGCACCCGTCCGGATGGCAGCCCTTATCGGGTAACGGCTGAGGAATTGCTTTCAAAATTGCCGGATATCATCGACTTTTGCCGCACTTACCTGGGGATTGACCCTATTCAACAACCCATGCCGGTGCAACCCACGGCGCATTATGCTATGGGTGGCATTCCGACCAATCGTTTTGGCGAGGTCGTGATTGACGAAAAGAATAAGGTCTTACCCGGTTTATATGCCGCCGGCGAGACAGCTTGCGTTTCCGTGCATGGCGCCAACCGTCTGGGCACCAACTCGCTCCTGGATTTACTGGTCTTTGGCAAACACGCCGGCTTGCGGGCAGCCGAATATGCCTGCCGGTCTCAATTTCAGGCTTTACCCAAAGACGTGGCTGATTTTGCCCTTGAGCAACTGGATAGCCTGCGACGGTGTAAAGGCGAAGGCGAACGAGTTTCAACGATTGCCGAAGAGATGAAAGAGGTCATGATGGAACACGTCGGCGTCTTCCGCACCGCTGAGGGAATGCAGCAGGCGCTAACCAAGCTGCGTGAATTAAAGGAACGCTATCGCAACTTGAAGTTGGATGATTGCGGGAAAGTGTTTAACACGGAACTGTTGAATGCCTGGGAGGTTGGCAATTTGCTCGACCTGGCGCTGGTGACGACGGCTTCTGCCCTGGCTCGCAAAGAGAGCCGCGGTGCCCATGCCCGCGAAGATTACCCCAAACGAGATGACAAAAACTGGCTAAAGCACACCCTTGCCTGGCTACAAGAGGATGGCGAAGTCAAATTGCGCTATAAGCCGGTTGTTATCACCAGATATCCGCCCAAGGAACGAACCTACTAAGCGAGGCTGCCATGGAAGTTAAAGTCAAAATTTTGCGATTCAACCCCGAAACCGACAAACGGCCGCACTATCAGATCTTTCGCGTTGAGGCGGAGCCAACCGACCGCGTTTTGGATTTACTGGAAAAAATCAAAGGCTATCAGGATGGCAGTTTAGCTTTTCGCCGTTCTTGCGCGCACGGCATTTGCGGCTCCGATGCCATGCGCATTAACGGGGTGAATCGCCTTGCCTGCAAGACGTTGGTAAAGGATGTGGGGAAGGGCACAGTTACGGTTGAACCCTTATTAGGGTTGCCCTTGATTAAAGACCTGATCGTGGACATGGAGCCTTTCTTCGAGCATTACGAATCGGTGATGCCCTATCTGATCAACGATGAGCCACCGCCCTTGAAAGAACGGCTGCAATCGCCGCAAGAGCGGGAACGCTTTGACGATACTACCAAGTGCATCTTGTGCGCCGCTTGTACGACCTCGTGTCCCTCATTCTGGTCGAACAATCGCTATGTTGGCCCGGCTGCAATTGTCAACGCCCATCGCTTTATTTTTGATAGCCGCGATCGGGCCGCAGCGGAGCGTCTGCGCATTCTGAGCGATCAGTTTGGCGTCTATCGGTGCCACACCATCTTTAACTGCACGCTCGCCTGCCCGCGTGAAATCCAGATCACCAAAGCTATTGGAGAGGTGAAAAAGGCAATCGCTACCGGTAGTTTGGATTAGAGCTAGAAAAAGGGTGCTTCGAAATGCCTTGAGCAAGGCATGGCAGGCGTTTGTGGCGAAGCAATCTCGACATGTTCAAGTTGGTCCGAGATTGCTTTGCTGGTTATCTCATTGCTTGTCGAAACAAGTTGCAGAACCAGCCCGCCCGTGTTAGAATTACATCCTAGCAGAGAAAGCCAAGTTCATCCGTAGGAAAAATCTTATGGCCGAAGAAATGATCGAAGTTGTGATCGATAGCATCCGGGTTAGCCTGATGTCTCAGCAACGGATTGTGATCTTGCGCGAAGTCAATGCGGAACGCTATCTCCCAATCTGGATCGGAGTCTATGAAGCCGAGGCGATTACCATTGCCTTGCAAGAAGTGGAGGTTGCCCGTCCGCTTACCCATGACCTGTTAAAGAACGTTTTCCACGTCTTTAACGCCCGGATTGTACGGGTGGAAGTGGCTGCCTTGAGAGATGATACCTTCTACGGCAACATCATTGCGGAAGTCAACGGTCAATCGGTCAGTATCGATGCTCGCCCCTCGGATGCGCTAAATCTGGCAGTGCGCGCCCATGTTCCGATCTTCGTTGCCAAGTCGGTGATGGACATTGCTGGGGTAGTGCCGGAAAAAGACTTGCAAAGCGAAACCCAAGAAAGCCTGCCGGCCGCTCCATCTTCAAAACCAAAACCGGCTCAAGAAGAAGAAATCTCGGATGAACGGTTGTCGGTCTTTGAGGATTTCTTGGAAAAGCTGGATTTGGAAGGCCCAGAAGAAGATGACGACGAGGAAAAGGACAAATAACCTCTGGGCGAAAGTGCTAGCGTAGCGTTTATCCACGTAGCTCACTTTTTTAAAATCAAAGATGGAACCGTTTTACCCACCGGAGGAGACTTCCACTCCCAGCCCTCCCCTCGTCCCCTATAACCGCGAAGCGGAGGAAGCTGTCCTGGGCTCGGTGTTGATCAACCCCGAAGCCTATTTTGAGGTTGCCAGTTTTCTGCGCCCGGAAGATTTTTACCTGATTCGCCATCGCTGGATCTGGGAATGCTTTACCCATCTTTATGAAACCCGCACGCCAATTGACTACCTGACCGTCACGGAAGAACTGGCGCGGCGAGGAAAGCTGGAAGAAGCCGGGGGTGCTGCCTATATCTCCTACCTGATCACCAATGTCCCCACTTCTCTTCACGCTCAGGCCTATGGGCGAATTGTTGAAGCGGCCTCGATCCGCCGCCAGATGATGAGCGCCGCCAATGAGATTGCCAAACTGGCGATCAAAGAAGAGACGACGGTCGAAGACCTGATGGACGAAGCCGAAAAGGCGATTTTCGGCGTCAGTGAGCGACGTTTAGAGCGCGACCTGAAAACCATCCGTGCCGTGCTGGGAGAGTATTATGACCACCTCGAGGAAATCGTCCTGCGCGGCGAAGAAACCGCCGGTATCCCCACCGGCTTTATCGACCTCGATCGCCTCTTGGTTGGCTTACAGCCTTCGGACTTTATTATTGTCGCCGGTCGGCCTGGCATGGGCAAGACGGCTTTCTTGCTTTCGGTGGCAAAATATGTGGCGCAGGTTAAACGGAAACACGTGGCAATCTTTTCGCTGGAAATGTCCAACGAACAATTGGTGCAACGGTTGCTTTCTCAGGAGACTGGTATCGATTCGCAAAAACTGCGCACAGCCCAACTGGATGCCGATGAGTGGCAGGTGCTGACTCAGGCAATCGAGTCCCTCCGCAATGTGCAAATCTTCCTAGATGATACTCCAGCCCTTACCCCACTTCAAATGCGCACCAAGTGCCGCCGCTTACACCTTGAGTTCGGCTTAGACCTGGTTCTGGTGGACTACTTGCAATTGATGAGCAGTGGGATGCGCCATGAGAACCGGGTGCAGGAGGTGTCTTATCTCTCGCGCAATATGAAAATATTAGCCCGTGAATTGAATGTGCCGGTTGTGGTCGCTGCGCAACTCTCTCGCGCAGTTGAACAACGCGCCGATAAAGAACCACAACTCTCCGATTTGCGCGAAAGCGGCAGCTTGGAACAGGATGCCGATGTAGTCATCTTTCTCCATCGCCCGGTTGAGCACAAGAACGACCCGCTCAAACAGAATATCATCGAATTGAGAGTGGCAAAACACCGCAATGGCCCGGTGGGTAGTTTAGAGTTGGTCTTTCGGGATAAAATTGCCAAATTTGAAAACGCCGCCACGCGGGTGATCGATCTCACCCAACTCTGAAGGGAAAAGAGATGCGAGCCATCAAAGCCTTCTCCGGTTTTTCGAGCCATAAACGCAGCGCGGTGCCCGTCCCAAACGAGTTTTTTCAGGAACTCCTTGCGGACATTGAAGATATCAATGAGCTTAAGGTCATCCTTTACACCATCTGGTTCTTACACCGCAGCGGGGACGTGGTACCCTATATCCAGATAGGAAACTTTCAGAAAGATGCGGCCTTTATGGAAGGATTGGTTTATGGCGAGTCTAGCCCTGAGCAGGCGCTCTCTCTGGCGCTATCCAGGGCAGTTGACCGGGGAGTGCTGTTACGCGCTTTCGTACGGGCGAATGGAGGCGAAACCGCTTTGTATTTCCTCAACACGGCTCTCGGTCGGGCTGCGGTTGAGGCGATTCAGAAAGGCAACTGGCGCTATACAACCGATTCTGAAATCCCGATTGAGATTGGTCAAGAACCCCCCAATATTTTTCATCTCTATGAGCAGCACATCGGAGCGCTCACGCCGCTTATTGCCGAGACATTGCGGGAGGCAGAAGGTTCCTATCCACCGGCATGGATCGAAGAAGCTATTCAGATCGCTGTCGAGAGGAATGCGCGCAATTGGCGGTATGTCGAGGCGATCCTGAAACGTTGGAAGGAAGAAGGTAAAGGTGAGCGAAAGACTGGATCAGATTCTCAAGAAGCTCTCCGCAAATACTCCGAGCAGTGGCGAAAACCGGCCCGAAAAAGCGGTTGAGAACAGGGCTGAGCTGAAAACCGAGGCAGAAGCGGGAGATCCGAACTGTCCTATTTGCCATGGGCTGGGCTATGTGCGTTGGGATGTGCCGCTAGACCATCCCAGATTTGGGCGGGTGGAGATTTGTGAATGCCGCGCCGCTCAAAGCCGGCAACAGGTTTATCAGCGTTTGTATGCTTACAGTCATCTCGAGCATTTGAATCATTTGACCTTCGAGAATTTCAATCCGCGCGGGCGAGCAGGGTTGTACCCTCAAGAAGCAAATTCGATTGAAATGGCCTATCGCCAGGCGCGCACGTTTGCGGAAACCTTGCAGGGTTGGCTGTTCCTGCAAGGTGGTTACGGGTGTGGAAAGACGCACCTGGCAGCCGCCATTGCCAATGCTGTAGTACTAATGCATGTTCCTACCTTATTTCTCACCGTTCCGGATCTCTTAGATAGCTTGCGCGCAACCATGGCAGATGCGGACAACCGTTTTGAGGAGCATTTTAATGAAATTCGTACAGTCCGCTTATTGATTTTAGACGACTTCGGCACCCAAAACGCCACTCCTTGGGCGCAGGAAAAATTATTCCAAATACTCAACTATCGTTATATCAATCGCTTGCCAACGTTGATCACTACCAATCTGCGCCTGGATCAAATAGAAGGCCGCATTCGCTCGCGGTTGGAAGACCCCGATCTGGTGACCAAGGTGGTGATCCTGGCGCCGGATTATCGGCGCCCGATGGATGAGTTGGGAATGCACGAGTTTGCCATGTTCCCCAGGCTGCAGCAATGCACCTTCGCCAATTTCGATCTCCGCAAAAACGAGGGGTTACCGGCTGACTCCTTGCGTGAACTGGAAGCTGCGTTTCGGGCGGCGCGGCAATTTGCCGAGAATCCAAGCGGCTGGATTGTCTTTAATGGGCCATCTGGCAGCGGCAAGACCCATTTAGCGGCTGCTATTCACAATCACCGCCGAGATGTTGGTCAACCGTCGCGCTTCGTGGATGTAGGCGAGTTGTTGAATGCCCTGCGGGCGACCTTCAGTCCATCCAGCCCCGAATCCCTGGATGAGCGCTTTGAGGATGTGCGTCGGGCGCCCCTGTTGATCCTGGATGATTTGGGAGGGCAAACCAGTTCTCCCTGGAGCAACGAAAAGCTCTATCAGATCATCCATTTTCGCTATTTAGCCGAATTGCCAACCGTGATTACCCTGGGCAAGTTGCGCGAGGAGCTTGAGCCGCGCTTGCTCACGCGTATTGAAGACCGGCGTTTGTGTCGCATTTATCCTTTAGCGGTGCCGTCCTATACGGCGATCCCACGTGACCCTTCAAAACCAACCCGTCGCAGGCAAAAGTGAAATTGCTCTTAGAGAGGAGTGTCCGATGAGTGCAGAATCAACCCCAATGGAAACCTTACCGCTACCTCCTTTTTATGATCCCCAAAAAGTGGGTGAAGTCTGGCGTGTTCCCTATCAAGAGCGGGCTGCCGAGGCGCGCCAATGGGCAGAACGCTATCACATCCAGGCTGCCCAATGCGACACCTTCAAAATCGCTCTGGTCGCCATCGACGTACAGAACACCTTTTGTATCCCTGGTTTTGAATTGTTTGTCGGTGGGCGTTCCGGAATGGGGGCAGTCGAAGACAATCGTCGTTTATGTGAATTCCTCTATCGCCATTTGCATCGTATAACCCGCGTGGTCGTTACCCTGGATACCCATCGCGCCTTTCAGATTTTCCATCCCATTATGCTCATCAATGAGCAGGGAGAGCATCCCGGTCCGGTGACGCTTGTCACCCTGCAAGATGTTCAAAACGGCAAATGGCGTTTCAATCCTCTGGCAGCCTTCAGCCTCGGCATCGATGAAGCGTATGGGCAACAACAACTGCTTCACTACGTGGAAGAACTGGCGAAAAAGGGGAAGTACGATTTAACGATCTGGCCCTATCATGCCATGTTGGGGGGAATTGGTCATGCGCTGGTTTCAGCTTTTGAAGAGGCGGTTTTCTTTCACACCATTGCGCGCAGCAGCCAGGCTCATTTTGAAATCAAAGGTGATGCCCCCTTAACGGAAAATTATTCTGCTATTCGCCCAGAGGTGATGGAGGATTTCTGGGGCAAACCTCTGGCAGAGCCTCATCCATATTTCTTGCAACTGCTCCAGGATTACGACGCCATTCTGGTTGCCGGTCAAGCCAAGAGTCATTGTGTGAATTGGACGGTAGGAGATTGGCTCGAAGAAATCCAACGGATGGATCCAGGCCTGGCGGGCAAGATTTATTTGCTGGAAGACTGCATGTCGCCGGTGGTCGTGCCGGAGGTGGTTGATTACACCGAGATGGCAGAGGCAGCCTTTGCCCGTTATGCCGAGGCGGGGATGCACCGCGTTCGCTCCACCGACGCCATAGATACTTGGTTAATGACAAATTAGAGGGAAACGCTCTCTATTGACATTCAATGGATTTTGTGTGATACTCAAAGCAGCCATTTCAACCCGAAATGGCAACCTCATCTTCGCTATCCCACCGAAGAGGAGGTGATGTCGATGTCAGATAGTAGTACCTTACGAAGCGCTGCGGCATCCCTCCTCATTGCAGGGTAGATGCCCGCAGCGCTGCAGGAGGCCGTCAGAAATGGCGGTCTCTTGTTTTGTTCGCGGTATAATCAAGGTATCTTCTTAGATTGCGGGTAGGATATGAGCGAACGAAAAATTCGAGTCCTGATTGCCAAGCCTGGTCTGGATGGCCACGACCGGGGAGCCAAAGTGGTGGCGCGAGCCTTGCGTGATGCAGGGATGGAGGTGATCTACACCGGCTTACGCCAAACCCCGGAGATGGTAGCAGAGGCAGCTTTGCAAGAAGACGTTGATGTGGTTGGGCTTTCCATTTTATCTGGCGCCCACATGGCACTGGTGCCGCGTATCCTCGATCTGCTGCGTGCTCAGGGTCAGGAAAATGTCAAAGTGTTTGTGGGTGGGATTATTCCCGATGAAGATATTCCCCGTTTGCTGGAAATGGGGGTTATGGGGGTGTATGGCCCTGGTACCTTGACCGAACAAATCATCAAGGATATCTCCGCAGCGGTTAGCCGGGTCGAACGGTCCTCCCAACGGTGAGCAACTGGACGGATCGGAATGTCACTAGCAGAATCGGTCTTGCAGGGCAACCGCCTGGCGTTGGCTCGCCTTTTGACCCAGGTAGAAAATGAATCCCAGGAGGGGGTTGAGGAACTCAATCGACTCTTTCCCTATACCGGCAAAGCCCATATTATTGGGGTCACCGGGGCGCCTGGCACCGGAAAGTCGTCTTTAGTCAATCAACTGGTTTATGCGTTGCGTCATCCTGAAGGGGCTCAGAAACCTGTTCGGGTTGCAGTGGTGGCCGTAGACCCTTCCAGCCCATTCAGTGGCGGAGCCATTTTGGGTGATCGCGTTCGGATGCGAGATGTGGTGGGGGATGCGGACGTGTTTATCCGCTCGACAGCTTCGCGAGGCGCCCTGGGAGGCGTGGCAGCCAGCACCGCCAATTTGGTGCAAGTCTTCGATGCGGCCGGTTTCGAGATAATTTTTATCGAAACCATTGGTGCAGGACAGGCTGAAGTGGATATTGCCCGTTTGGCTCATACGGTTATTGTGGTCGAAGCCCCAGGGTTGGGTGATGATATTCAGGCAATTAAAGCCGGTATTTTGGAGATTGCCGATGTGATTGTCTTGAATAAAGCCGACCGTCCGCTGGCAGATAATGCAGAACGTACCTTGCGAATGATGCTGGAACTGGCCGGCAACCGACAGAGAACAAAAGCAGAAGGCGAACAGCCTTCCAAAGGCTGGACACCGCCTTTGATCCGCACGATAGCCACCGAAGGCAAAGGTATCCGCGAAGTCTGTGAAGCAATTCAGGAACATCATCGCTATTTACATTCAAGCGGAGAGTGGGGACGTCGCGAACGGCTGCGTCTCCAAACCGAATTAGAAAACCGTTTACAGGCTATTCTGCTCAAACGCCTTCAGGATGCCATTTCCGTTGAGACTTATGAACACCTTCTGAATGAAATCGTCTCACGGCAACTCTCCCCTTATCAGGCGTTAGAAATTCTGTTGGATGGAGTCGAGCAATGAGAAATCTTCATGCCCACCGCGAAATCAACTTGTATGGGGATATAAAACTATTTGCTGGCACGGCTTGCCCAGCCCTGGCAGCGGACATCTCGAACTATCTGGGCATCCCCCTAAGCGGCCGGGATGTGGTCCATTTCCCTAACGATAATTTGTGGGTCAAACTGCACAAAAGCGTGCGTGGCCAGGATGTTTATGTCATCCAGACCACTTCAGCGCCCGTGCATCAGAACTTGATGGAATTGCTGATTATGTTGCAAACCATGCGCCTCGATTCGGCAGGGCGGGTCACGGCGGTGATCCCGTATCTCTGTTATTCCCGCTCGGATAAGAAAGATAAACCGCGCGTACCGATCACGGCTCGTTTGGTCTGTGACATGATCGAGATTGCCGGTGCCGATCGCTATATCACCCTTGATCTGCATGCCGGACAAATTCAAGGGTTCTTCTCGATTCCAGGGGATGTTTTGTCTGCTTTTCATATCTTGACAGCTTATATGCAACGGAAACAGCAACACATGCAAGAACCGGTCGTCGTGGCAGCCGACCTTGGCTTTGCCAAGAAAGGGCGAAACTTTGCGGCCAATCTGCACGTGCCAATTGCTTTTATCGAGAAGCGCCGCACTGGTAAAGAAGACACTCCCGAAGCGCTAACCCTCATCGGCGATGTGAAAGACCGCGATGCCATTATCGTCGACGATGAAATTGATACAGGTAGCTCGGTTACTTCTGCAGTTCATCTGGTCAAGTCGATGGGGGCGCGGGAGATTTATCTGGTTTGTGTCCATCCGATTTTGTCCAGAGATGCTGCTGAGCACCTGGCAGCTTTGCCGATAAAGGAGTTTATAACTACCGACACGATTCCGCTCACCGAACATAAATATCAACTGCTTAAAGATAAAATCACGGTGCTTTCGGTCGCGCCGCTCCTCGGCGAAGTCATTCGCCGCGCGAATCAGGGGCGCAGTGTCGGCGAGATGTTTGACGAATAATGTATGCCCGAACTGCCCGAAGTTGAATCAATCGCTTCCCGTCTCAGAGAGGGTACAACAGGGCAAGCACCGTTGATCGGGGTAAAGATTCTCTCGGCGCACGTCCTTTGGCCTCGAACCCTCGTTGCGCTCTCTCCGCAAAGGTTTAGCGAAACCCTTGCCGGACAGGCGATTCAAACCATTGGACGGCGAGGTAAATTCTTGAGGCTTGACTTGACCCATCACACGCTCTTGATTCATCTCCGTATGAGTGGTGATCTGTGGGTGGAGGCAGCCGATCACCCCCTTGCTAGGCATAGCCGTCTGATCCTGAACTTTGCCAATAACCGCCGCCTAACCTTCCATGACCCGCGTAAGTTTGGGCGGGTGTGGCTGATGACTGACCCGCAGGTGGTGTTAGACAGCCTGGGCCCTGAGCCTTTCGATGCAAGCCTTACTGCGCAAGTTTTTTATCAACGCTTGCAGGGAGTTCGCCGCCAGCTAAAGCCCCTGTTGTTAGACCAACGATTTATCGCCGGCCTGGGCAACATTTACACTGATGAAGCCTTGCATTGTGCGGGGTTGCATCCTCTACGCCTGTCATTTCAGATTACCTTTGCCCAGGCGAGCCGTTTGTTGGATTGCATTCGAGCGGTGCTAACCGAGGGAATTCGTCGCAATGGAGCGAGTATCGATTGGGTCTATCGCGGTGGGGATTTCCAGAATGTTTTTCGGGTCTATAAGCGGACTGGCTTGCCCTGTCTGAGTTGCGGAACGGTGATCCAGCGTATTTTGGTCGGCCAACGCGGCACTCATTTTTGTCCAAATTGCCAGCCTTACCCTTGAGTCGAACTGAGGATATCGGCGAATTGGTTAAGGGTGTAATCGGGGTGTTCTGCAGGCAGGGAAAAATTCGAGTTTTTTCCAATCCCACTCCGTACCAAAGCCGTAGGAATGTTCGCGTCTTTGCCCATGCGAATGTCTGTTTCTGGGTTATCGCCAATGAGCAAACATTGGGTTGGCGGAAGCGCTACCATCTGCAGAGCAAGCTCTGCCATGAAAGGCGCCGGTTTGCCAAATAAAACGTCCAGAGGGTGAGCCGTACAGGCTTCGATAGCAGCAATTAAGGCGCCGGCATCGGGTACTTCTTCGCCGCGGTGGTTGGGATACGTGCGATCAGCGTTGGTTGCGAGCAGGATGGCGCCGTTGCGAATGGCACGGAAAGCAATCTTGAGTTTGCGATAGCTAAAATGATGATCGGTGCTGACCAAAACCACTTGAATATACTGTGGATTATCACTTAACGGTAAACCTGCCTCGGCTAGTTCGTTGGGTAAGTCACCTTCGCCGATGACGAAGATCGGCGCTTGAGGATAAACCTGGCGCAGGTAACGAATCGCAACCAGAGAGGGATTGATAATCTCTTCGGTAGCGGCGGCAATGCCCATTTTTTGCAATTTGAGGGCGATATGCTCGCAGCGAAGCGAGGCGTCGTTGGTTAGGAAGAGCAAGCGCTTTCCCAACGACCTGAGCGCTTGAAGCGTCTCTTTGACTTTCGGGAGAGGACGTTTTCCCAGGTAGACTGTTCCATCCAGGTCAATGAAATAGGCGGCATAATCAAGGAGCGGGGGGAATGTTGTCGTCATGGTGAAGCACCAGATGGATTGGTTAAAGAACTATTCGTTCGGTCTTAGCAACGACTTTGTCGCTTCTTCATCGTCATGAGTTGAAGAAGTCCTGACTGAGGTTCCTAACCTGGCTCATCCAGCACTTTTTTCAGATGCTGAATTGCCAGGCGAGGGCTGGACAGGATGGGAATGCGCTTATCTTCAGGTAAAAGGCTGTCAGCCACCCGTGCCATGGAAGCCTGAGCCAGGAGGATCACGTCGTTGCGCTCCATCAGGTCAAGCAAATGATGGCGCACAATCTGATCATGAGTCTGCGGATCACCGTTGAACAGGGCTTGATACGCGCCTTCGCAGAGACGCGACTCTACCTGAACATCCATCTCAAAGAAGGCGGCTCTTTGGCGCACCAGATCGGTGGTTGGCTTCAAGGTGGTAGGGGCTGTGGCGGCAACCCCGATGCGTTTTCCAATCCGCAAGGCTTCATCGATCATTGGCTGATCGATTTTTAGCACGGGAATACCCACGAATGGTTGGGCGACATCCACGCACGGAGAAATAGACGAGCAAGTGCATTGCACTGCGCTTGCTCCAGCTCGTTCAGCCGCGATCGCATGGTCGGCTACCCGCTGGTAGATGAAAGGCGATAAGCCACCTTGCCCTAAAACCAGCTTGAGAAGCATTTCATCAGCAATATGCATGACTTCGAAGGTTGGAAGCAGTTCTTTAGCCAGATCGGTAAAGAGGCCAACCAGGGAAGGAACGGTATGAAGGAAGACAACTTTTTTTGCCATGTTTGCTCCTGAAACCCGAATTGCGTCAAGCTTGATAAAACTAGGGTAACATCCTGGCGATGGGTTTTTTCCGTTCATGCGAACAGGTATCGCCGCAAAAGGATTGCTGTTAGTTTAACCGCAATTGCCCAACTTGTCGATGATTGATCACCTCTCTCATAGGTTGGATGCCCTTAAATTTGTCAATCCGGTTGTACGTGATTTGTAAGACAAATTTTTAAATTTGTCCTACGGATGGTTATGCGTGCATTAGGGTATAATTCTACACATAAGGAGTTTTGAGGATGCCCTTTAATGTGCGCGAATACCGCGAATTGGTCGAGTTGCTTTACCAGCATCCGGAATGGAGAGCAGAGTTGAGACAATTGCTGCTCAGTGATGAGATTCTGACTTTGCCGCAGGCAATCCGTGAGCTAGCTGAAGCGCAAAAGCGCACCGAACAACGCGTGGAGGAGCTGGCTGAGGCGCAAAAGCGCACCGAGCAACGCGTGGAGGAGCTGGCTGAGGCGCAAAAGCGCACCGAACAACGCGTGGAGGAGCTGGCTGAGGCGCAAAAGCGCACCGAGCAACGCGTGGAGGAGCTGGCTGAAGCGCAAAAGCGCACCGAGCAACGCGTGGAGGAGCTGGCTGAAGCGCAAAAGCGCACCGAGCAACGCGTGGAGGAGCTGGCAGAGGCGCAAAAGCGCACCGAACAACGCGTGGAGGAGCTGGCTGAGGCGCAAAAGCGCACCGAACAACGCGTGGAGGAGCTGGCAGAGGCGCAAAAGCGCACCGAACAACGCGTCGAAGAGCTGGCAGAGGCGCAAAAGCGCACTGACGAAAAGGTCGATCGACTGGCAAGTGAGCTTGGTGGATTGAAGGAACTGATTGGGGCAAGCCTGGAGGACGAAGCCTCGGCTGTTACCGATACGGTGATGCGTCAGAAAGGTTATCGCATTTTGTCCCAGGTTACTACCTTACGGCTGAACGGCGATGTGGATGTCATTCTGCAAGTGGAAGATGAGCAGGGGCGGCGAGCAACAGTGGCGGTCGAGGCGAAGACACGCTTGAACCGCCGAGATGTCATCGCCTGGGCTCAGCGGATGCGATCGGCTACATGGCGTAAGCGACTGGAGAAAGCCGGCTATAGCGCCCCGTATTGGGTATATGCCTATGCCATTCGACCGGATGCTTCGGCAATAGAGGCCGTGCGTCAGATGGGGATTGGCTTGATCAAGGGGAGCGGTGAAGTCATTGCTCCGGCGACCTGGCTGGAGTAAGCGATTCAGCGTATATCCCAAAAAAAAGCCCCCTGGTGGGGGCTAGGATAACAAACTCTCCTGGTTTGGCACGAGATTAGCCGATTTTTTCGCATAGCTGCTGTTCAGGCCATGCTGAGGGCTGGGTTTTCCAGCCATTCGACCAGCTCGCTGAGAAAGCGGGCAGCTTTCCCGCCATCCAAAACGCGGTGATCGGCCGAGAGGCTGAGAGTGAACATCGGGGCAGAGATCACCTGCTGGTTTTCAACCATCGGTCGTTCTTTAATCCGCCCGACGGCGAGAATAGCCGCCTGGGGGGGATTAAGGATCGCTTGAAAGACATCAATGCGCAATGCCCCTAAATTTGTTAGAGTAAACACACCCTGCTCGTAATCCCTAGGCAGCAATTTGCCTTGCCGGGCGCGTTCGGCAAGATTGGCACGCTGCCGGGAAATCTCTGCCAACCCCAATTTGTCGGCCTCACGCAGCACAGGCACGAAAAGACCTTGCTCGGTATCCACAGCAATACCGAGATTCACTTGCGTGAATTTCACCAGCCCTTTCTCGCTCCATTGCGCCATCAGCAGAGGATGGCGAGGGAGCAAGCGGGCGGTGAAGTAAATCAGCAGATCGGTAAAGGTCAGATGCACCCCATAGCGGCTTTCAAGCGGTTGTAAGAGCGACTGGCGCAAGGCGACCAGGTTGCGTGCATCTACCTCGGCTTGCAAGTAGAAATGGGGGGCGTTGGAGAAGCTTTGGGTCATTCGTTCCGCCATGCGCCGTTGGACGGGGGATAACGGCTCGACGATCCCTTCCGTATCCAAGGGTGAGGGCGGGGAAAGCGGCTCGGTTTTAGCCTGTTGTCGTTGGTAGGCAATTTCGACGTCCTGCCGGGTGATGCTACCCCCAGGTCCACTGCCTTGCACCTGACGGAGATCGACTCCAAGGTCGGCCGCCAGCCGTTGGGCGACTGGTGACACTCTCGTTGAGGCAGGGGCTGGCAGAGGGAGGCTTTGGGCGGCGGTTTGGACGTTCCAGGCTACAATGCGTCCCTGCGGCCCGCTGCCGACGACCTGGGCTAGATCCACACCCAGTTGGCGGGCGAGGCGCCGGGCAGCCGGGCTGGCTTTTGGTTTGGCAGGGGTGGCAAACGAGGCAGTGCCTGAAGGCTGCGCCTGGCTCTTCGCGGGGGTAGAGCTTTCAGGCTGGATAGCGGCTTGGGCTGGGCTTGTGCCGCCAGGGAGGCTTAAATACCCCAAGACTGCCCCCACCGCATAGGTCTCGCCAGGCTGGGCAAGGATTTGACTCAGAATACCATCCGCCAGGGCTTCAACCTCAACGACCGATTTATCGGTCTCGATCTCGAAGAGCGGTTCACCACTGCGGACGGTTTCACCGACCTGCTTGAGCCACTTGATAAACCTGCCGCTCTCCATGGTTAAGCCCATGCGCGGCATCACGATTTCGCTATTGGGTTGGGTGGCGTTCATTGCGGTCGTCTTCCCTCCAGAACGCGATGGACGGCCTGGATGATGCGCGCTTCATCGGGAATGGTGGCAAATTCCAGGGGGGGTGAAAAGGGAATGGGGACATCCATGGCGGCTACCCGTTCAATTGGAGCGTCCAGATAGTCAAAAGCGCCCCTGGCGATCACGGCTGCCAATTCTGCTGTCACACCAAACCGCTGATACCCTTCGTCAACAATGACAGCACCGCCGGTTTTACACACCGATTGGATCAGGGTGTCTTCATCGAGTGGCGTGAGGGTGCGGGGATCGATCACCTCAGCAGAAATTCCTTCCTGCGCCAGTTGTTCAGCCGCTGCCAGAGCGGTATGCACCATCCGTGAAAGGGCAATGATGGTGACATCTCGCCCTTCGCGCTTGATGTCGGCAACGCCAAATGGAATCAGGTATTCCTCTTCTGGAACAGGCCCCTTGATTTTATGATACATCACCTTGTCTTCAAAAAACAGCACTGGGTTTGGCTCACGTAAAGCGCTTTTCAGCAAACCTTTGGCATCGTACGGTGTGGATGGGACAACCACCTTCAGTCCCGGGACATGGGCGAACCAGGCATGCCAGGATTGAGAGTGTTGAGCGCCGGAAGACCTTCCGCCTCCCATGGTGGCGCGAATGGTGATGGGTACAGCTACCTGTCCGCCGGTCATGTAGCGCATTTTCGCTGCTTGATTGACGATTTGGTCCATCGCCAGGGTGATAAAATCTCCGAACATGATCTCGGGGACCGGGTGCATTCCCGTCATGGCGATCCCAACCGCCATGCCAACATATCCCTCCTCGCTAAGGGGAGTGTCAATCACCCGTTCAGGTCCATATTTTTCGTAAAGCCCTTCAGTGGTGCGAAAGACCCCTCCCCAGGCGCCAATGTCTTCTCCAAAAAGGACGATCTTTTCATCGCGAGCGAGTTCCTCATCCAGCGCTTCGCGGATGGCTTGGGCAAAGGTAAGTTCACGCGTAGACATGTTCGGATACCTCTTCTACCGGTGGGAATGGGTCTTGGCGGGCTTGTTGAACGGCGTTTTGAATGCGCGCCTCGATTTCACTGCGGGTCGTTTCAATTTCCTGGGGCGAGAGGATGCCACTCTCTACCAGCAGTCTTTCACAACGCTGGATTGAGTCTTTCTTGCGCCACTCGTCCATTTCTTCTTTGGTGCGGTAAGCCGTACCCGGATCACCCACATGATGACCGCCGTAGCGGATGGTATGGCAAACCAGAGTGGCCGGCCCTTCCCCCCGGCGGGCAGCCTCGACCAGTTGGCGAGCTGCCTGATAGACAGCAACTACATCATTGCCATCAACTTCTATGCCGGGCATCCCCATGGCTCTGGCTCGAGCAGCTAAGCCTTCGCCAGCGGTCAGTTTTTTCCAGTGGGTGAATTCCGTATACTGGTTGTTTTCGCACACATAGATTAACGGCAGTTTCCATAGAACCGCCATATTGGCTGTTTCATACCACAACCCCTGATTGACAGCGCCATCGCCGAAGAAAGCCACACTGACCCGCCCTTTGCCTTCGCGTTTGGCGGTAAAGGCGCTGCCGGCGGCAATGCCTAGGCCGCCACCGACAATGCCGTTGGCGCCTAAAATACCCAGGGAGATGTCGGCAATATGCATCTCACCACCCTTACCGCGGCAATAGCCGGTCACTTTGCCCATCACTTCGGCCATCATGGGCTCCACCTGCCCTCCTTTGGCGATGATATGCCCGTGGCCGCGATGGGTACTGGTGATGGTATCGTCGGGGCGTAAAGCCATGCAGACACCAACCGGCGTTGCCTCTTGACCATCCGAGAGGTGAGCCAGGCCGGGCATCCAGCCTTTGCGATAGACATCAAAAATGGCTTCTTCGAAGAAGCGGATGGTCAGCATCCGCCGATACATTTCGACTAAGAGTGTCGGTTCAATGGGAAGTGTTTTGTGGTCGGTCATTGAGTTTTCTCCAATAAGGTTTGTTGCCATATGTTACGGATAAATTGAACAGCTTGGCGAACACCCGCTTCGCCTTGATAGGAGGCTTCTTCGATGCAAATCCAACCATCCCAGCCAGCGTTTTGGAGACAGCGAAAGATGGCCGCATAATCGACTTTGCCGCTGCCAATCAGAACGTGTTCTAAAGCGCCGATTTTGGCTGTGTCTGAAGCATGAATGCTGCCCAAACGGGAGAGTACCGTTTCGAGCAGGGTGAGCGGTTGAGGGCTGAAGGCGGTGGCGTTAGCCGTATCGAAGTTGACCTGAATACGCTGGTCGAGGTGGTTCAGGATATGCAAGAAGATTTGTGGCGGTTGAGAGAAGTCAGTATATTGCCAGACACCCGGCTTGGCATGGTTCTCGTACACCAGTTGTACCCCGCAGTGGGCAGTTTCAGCTACTAAGGCATTCAATCCCTCGATTGCCCAGCGGCAACCATCCTCAAGCGGGGTTGTGGGGTGAGCTTGCCCGGCCGTCACCCGCAGCAACCTGGCGCCCACTTCTGCGGCAAGCTGAACCGAGTGGATGGCGGCGCGCAATTCGGCCTCGCGTTGTCGCTCGCTTGGGTGGGTGAAATCTGGATAGCTGGTCATCATGGCGATGTTCATTCCCGCCTGTTCAACCGCCTTTCGGATCTGGCTTGCCTGTTCCAGGGTGCGATTGGGGATGAAAAGGATGCTGATGTCAATGGCATCTAAGCCGAGGCTTTTTCCTAGCCTTGCCCAATCGCCAACGGACATCCGCCCCTGAAGGATCTCGTCAAAGAAAGAAACCGGCAAACAGCTCAATTGCATGAGAGAGCTCCAAGCAGCGGACGAATATATTCGATCGTCAAGCGAGCAGCTTGATCGGGATCCGGAAGGGGTAGAAGCTCTGCAGAAAGCCAGCCCCGATACCCTCCTTCACACAGGGTGGTGAGGATGGCTTTGAAATCGATCAAGCCTTGACCCGGCGGGCGACGGTTGTTGTCGCCCAGATGGGCATAGAACAATCGCCCGGCAGCAAGCGCTTGTTGATAGGGTTGGGTGTAAGAGGCTTCTTCGATGTTGACATGGAAGGTGTCGATTAAGAGTCCAAGCGCTGGATGGCCGACTTGCTCGATAAAGGCAAGCGTTTCCGCGACGGTGTGAAGCAAATCGCCCTCAAAGCGATTCAGGGGTTCAAGGGCAAGGCGCACCCCTTTCGGGGCAGCAACCTCGCAGGCGGTCTGCAAGATCTCACCCAGTTTTTGCAAAGAGGTTGCCTTGTCGCCTACCGCTCGCCCGCGGAATGTGCCGATGGTTACTACCTCGGCTTCCAGAAAGTGGGCAAAATCAATCAGCGCCAGCAGACGCTGGTAAGCCAGGGCAGCAATTTCGGGATTAGGATTCAACAGGGTAAGCCCGGCGGCAAATCCCATGCCACCGCTGGCAACAGCCGATACCTGTAACCCCAGGGCTTGAATTTGAGCTTTGAGCGCCTGTTGATCGAATTCAGCCGGGTTTGTGCTGATAATCTCTACGCCGTTATAACCTAAAGCCGCGGCTTTTTGCAGTTTTTCCTCAAAGCTGCCCTGCAACAGGGCAACCGGCACGATTTTGGGCACTTCGGGGGTTTGGATGGCGAGGGCAAGACGGATCATTGCAGTTCCTTTTCGAGCTCGGTGAGCGAATCGTCGAGGATATTCAGCATTTCGTCCATTTGAGACGCAGTGATAATCAACGGTGGGGCTAGGAGCATCATATCTCCGGCAATGCCATTGACCGTTCCAGAGCAAGGGTAGGTGACCAAGCCACGTTTCAGGGCGGCTTGTTCAAAGCGTAAGCTGATTCGTTGTTCGGGTGGGAAAGGTTCTTTGGTAGCGCGGTCTTTGACGAACTCAAAGCCGAACATTAACCCCTTGCCGCGCACATCGCCGACAATGGGATGGTTTTCCATCAGTTGTTGTAACCCTTGCAGGGCTTGTTCGCCGCGTTGACGGGCGTTTTCGGTCAGGTTGTGATCGAGAATATAGCGGATGACGGCAATTGCGCCGGCGCAGGAGACGGCATTGGCATTCAAGGTGTGCCCGGATTTGAAGGGAGAGCGATTCTTCTCCAATACCGCCCAAATGTCATCGCGGGCAATCACGGCAGACAGGGTGGTATAACCACCGGTCATGCCTTTGGCAGTGGTCAAGATATCCGGACTGGTGTTCCAGTGATCAATGCCCCAGAAAGCCCCGGTGCGTCCCCAGCCGGTCATCACCTCATCGATAATCAAAAGGACCTCATAACGGTCGCAAATCTCGCGCACCTTCTCAAAGTAGCCTGGCGGGGCAGGCACACAACCTAGGGCTGCGCCAACCACCGGTTCGGCGATAAAGGCTGCTACGTTTTCCGGCCCAAGCTGACAGATTAACGACTCGAGCGCACGCGCGCAAAGCAAGTTGCATTCGGGATAGGTTTGCTCAAAATAACAGCGATAGCAGAAGGCCGGTGCAAGGTGGGGGGAATCGGTAAACATGGGCTGGAAGATGCGTCGCCTGGCGGTGATGCCCGAAATGCTGGCAATGTAGATATTGTTCCCATGAAAGCCCTGCCAGCGCCCGATGACGAGATATTTGGACGGCTTGCCGCTCTCGACCCAATACTGACGGGCGAGGCGGATGGCGTCGTCATTGGCATCCGTACCGGTGCAGGTGATCCAGACGCGGCTATTGTTTCGTAAATTGCCTGGCGCTAACTGGACCACCAGATCGCTCAGATCGAGGAATTGCTGGTTGCTGAAGGCGTGGGCAGGGTAGAAAGAGAATTTTTGGGCTTGCTCGAACATCGCTCGATCGATCTCGTGCACGCCATGTCCAATCGAGGTGACAACCGAAGAGCCTCCCGAACCATCGATATAGCGATTGCCATGTTCGTCATAGAGGTAAATGCCTTCGGCAGCGGTGATGCGTGGGAAAGGACGCTCCCAGTCGCGGTGCACAGCATGAACATTTGGTTTGGTCATGGTCAACTCCTTCATAAGGAAAGCCAGAGAACGATATGAGAACGTTTACATATCTCACTATATCACAGAAAAAAGCCTGCGTCAATAGGGTATGGGCGGAAAAAATGACATTCGCAGAATTGACAGGGGGCAGGTTCTATGCTATGATAGTTTGTGTAATCGTTTACAGAACGCTTTTGCCGTTGTCTTTTGTTCATCCAACCAGGAGAGTGCCCTCATGAACGAAATTTCCCTCGCTCGACTTCAAGAAACCCTACAGGAAAAAGGTTGCCCTGCAGCACTTTTGACCAACCCGGCCACCATTACCTGGCTAACGGGATATGCCCCTCCAATTCAGACCGGCCCTAGCCCATTTGAAGGCGGGTCGGCGATTGGCTTTTTGTGGGAAGAACAATTCCTCCTTTTACTATCCGATATGGAAGCCCCGGCTGCGCAAGCGATGGGCATTCCAACCCGCGAGTATGTCTCTTACACCATTGAGGAACCGGTCTTCGGTTTTGATCATCAGGCCCAGGCTTTTAAAGAATTGATTGCGCCGCTCAAGAATTCTAAGGGCAAAGTGGCAGTGGAAGTGAATTTTTTATCCGGCAGCCTGGTTCCGCTTCTGATGGACACGATCCCTGTAGCGCAATGGGTGCTGGTGGATAATGAGCTGCCGTTCCTGCGCGCCGTCAAATCTCCCGTTGAAATCGAGAAGATTCGAGCTTCGTTGGCGATTGCGGATGTGGCTCAAGCGATTGTCAAACGTCTCTTGCAGGTCGGTTTAAGCGAAATTGAGCTTTGGGGACAGCTCAAGGCCGGCCTGGAACATCAAGTGGGTGGGCGTTTGCCTGTGCTGGCCGATTTCGTGGGTGGGGCACGCACGGCCGAGATCGGTGGCTTGCCCGGCAATTATCGGTTGCAGGCGGGCGATCCTTTTATTGCGGATATTGTGCCGCGTCTGGATGGTTATTGGGGTGACAATGCCGCCACCCATTTTGTTGGTGAGCCTTCTGGCGATCAAAAAAAGGTTACGCAGGTTGTTTTGGAGACTCTAGAGAAGGGTTTGGAAGCGGTTAAACCCGGGGTGAGAGCGCGTGATTTGGATGCGATGTTACGCCAACACATCGAAAGACATGGATACCCGGTCTATCCGCATCACAGTGGACATGGGTTGGGAGTAACCTATCACGAGGAACCGCGCATTGTGCCTTACAACGAGTTGACCCTTCAGGCGGGTATGGTTTTCGCCATAGAACCCGGCATATATCTGCCCGACCAGGGGTTGGGGGTGCGTTTAGAGGATGTTGTTCTGGTTACTCAGGATGGGTGTGAGGTTCTGACGCACCATCTTGGTCACTAAACCAACACTGACAGATCGGAAAACAAACCAGAAACGATTTTTGGAGGAAGCTATGACGGATCGGAAAAAAGTTGTCGTAACCGGCGCTTCGTCGGGCATAGGCTTAGCCACAGCCCAACGCTTTGCCCGAGAAGGCTGGGAGGTGTGTGTGACTGCTCGCCGCGAGCAAACCCTGCGCGAATTGGTGGCGACCTTTCCACCTGGCGAACATCTTGTCGTGCCGGGCGATTACAGTGACCCGGCTATTGCTGAAGCCATCGGTAAGGCAATTGGCGAGAAATGGGGCCGATTAGATGCTTTGTGCAATATCGCCGGGGTGTATTTTCCGGCCAAAGCGATTGAATCTCCTTTAGAAGAATGGCGTAAAGCCTTTGATATTATGATCAACGGCGCAGTCTACATGACCCGCATGGCGGTACCATGGATGAAAGACGGAGGACGCATCATCCATTGCACGTCAATTCATGGCGAGCGAGCGGAGGTCGGCTCCAGCTCATATGCCATGGCAAAAGCAGCCATCAACCAGTACTGCCGGGGGTTGGCGTTAGAGCTGGCAGAAAAGAACATCCTGGTCAATGCGGTCGCGCCGGGCTTTGTGCGGACGGCGATGAGCGTTGTGGATGGTGTCAATGAGCTGGACTCGGAATGGTTTAAGAAAAATTATGTCGAAGGGCATCACCTGCCTTTGCGGCGGGCGGGCATGCCCGAAGAGTTGGCCGGAGTCTTTTTCTTCCTCGCCGGACCGGATGCCTCTTATATCACCGGGCAGGTCATCACCGTCGATGGTGGCTTGACAATCACTTTCTAGGGCGTTGGGATGCTTGAGGTTATCACGCTCAACGGGCACCGTGCCTTGAAGCTGGAAAATGGCTGCTTAAGGATGGTCGTCTTACCTCAGAAGGGGGCGGACATTTATGAGCTCAGCCATCTCCCCAGCGGTGTGCAATTCCTGATGCACACGCCCTGGGGATTGAAGCCCCCGTCCCCGCAGCCGCCGATGGATTTTTTGGAGAACTATGAAGGCGGCTGGCAGGTGTTATTCCCGAACATTAACGACCCCTGCCACTATCGTGGGCGACAAATCCCTTTCCATGGCGAAGCGGCTTTGCTTGCCTGGCAAGATGAAGTCGTGCTGGCGACAGAGCAGGAAGTGCGCCTGCGCCTTTGGGTGACGTGTCAGCTTACCCCCTTTCGCCTGGAGCGAGAACTGACCTTGCGCCAGGGAGAGCCCGCTTTGGAACTTACCGAGCGGGTGACCAACCTCGATCGGCAAGGGTGGGATTTTGTCTGGTGCCAGCATTTGGTCCTTGGTGGTAATTTTATCGAAGATGGCTGTCGCATTGAAATCCCTGCCAGGCGGATTACAACTCCAGCGGTGCTTTATGAGCCCCAAACCGCGCGGTTGGCAGAAGGCCAGGACTCCCCCTGGCCGTTTGCCCTCGGACGGGATGGCTCGACGATTGACTTGCAACAGGTTCCCGGACCCGAAGCCCACAGTCACGATGATGCGATGTTGTGGGAGTTAGCGGGCGGCGAATATCGCGTGTACAATCCGCGTTTGAACCTGTCCTTTAAAGTTGAGTGGGAGAAAGAAATCTTTCCGTATGTGATGTTCTGGATGCCGTATGGCGGCGCAGAACTCCCGCCGTTAACTGGCGTGTATGGGGTCGGGCTGGAGCCCACCAGCGCGCCCTATCCGCTGGCGCAAGCCGTCCAAGCCGGTTTAGCACGTTCTTTGGGTGGAGGAGAGAGCCTGCAAACCCGTTTGACGATTCGGGTGTTGGAGGGGTAATTAGCAAGAAGGGGTGCATTAGTTGGCACGCTGATTATTTGGCTCTGTTCTCTCTGTGCTCTCGGTGAGGAGATAAGCCTGGTAGCGAGAGCTGATACGATTTTTTTACCACAGAGAGTGCGCGGAGAACTCGGAGAGTTTTTTACAGGTGGCTCTGTGTCCTCGGTGGACTCGTTGGAAGGACTGTCATTTACCCGGGATGTCATGCTGCTGACGGCATCAACGGCTCTGCAGGGCTGCCTCTTGAAAAGACCGAGCCATGCGCCAGAGTTCCTGGGCTTGCTTTTCTTCCAGTGGAAGCGGTTGGTGGGAAGCGAGAAGCTCACGGGCAAACTGGTTGGCGCGCTGACGCAGGTCTGCCCCACCCAGTTGACGTTGAAACTGAGTCCATTCCAGGCGGCTGGTTAGGCGCGGTTGCCACTGGTGCTCTTTGAAGCGACGCAGGGTGTAGGGGTGGGTCAGGAATTGTCCGCCATGCCCGGCTTGCCGAATCTGGTCAAATGCTAGCGTCTCTTCGTCAACTTCAAAACCCTCTGCCAGACGATAGGCTGCAGCCAGGATTTCGTAATCGATGACAGCCTGTTCGTAGCTGGAAGTGAGCAACTGATTCATCATTCCAAAGGCTAGGTGAATAAAATTCATCCCTGCCAGAACATAGGGAATGTCTTGGAGCGCCCGTTCGTAGGCGGCTTGGGCATCGGGCAGGCAAGCATCCAGGCCAGAGCTGCCCTCGAAGGGCAAGCCGTAAAAGCGCGCCATTTGCACGCTGGCGACATGCAGGAGGGTAGCTTCGGGGGAGGCACCGACATAGGTGCCCGTGCGCATGTTGAGGCCGCCGGAAGCGATCCCAACGATGCAGGGATGACCCGGGCGGAGAAGCTGGACGAAGGTCAGGGCGGCTAACATGTTGGCGGTGTGTTCGACCAGGGCGCCGGCAATGGTGACCGGTGCGGTTGCCCCCATCATATTGGTGGCTTCCAGCCAGAGTGGGATGCCGGTTTCGGCGCAGGCAATCATCTCTTGCACGCGTTCGGCCGGATGAATGAGCGGCGAGGTGAGGCAGGTTACCAGGCTGAAAATCGGCGCCTGGCGCACCGCTTCGCTGCCGTTCTGGATGATGCTTGCCATCTGGACTTGATCGTAAACGCTTTGTCCACCTTCGCCTTGCGAGTAGTAATGTTTGCTGCTGTTTTCCAGGATGGTAGCAAACAAAATGCGGTCAAAACCGGGTTGAGGGATATCCTGCGGGATGACCATGGCGTGCATGATGTCAGCCAGGGGGAGGGCGTCAATCAGGCGCGTAAAATCGCGCAGATCTTGCAGGGTTGCGGGACGATGGTTGCCATCCAGGTCTAAAACGTTGAGCGCCGAAGAGCCGGCAATGGTGTAAACGTCGTCTAGAGTGACAGTTATCGTTTGCTGAGGGTTGCGGGCATTGGAGTTGAAACTGGGAGGGCGCCGTGCTCAGCGCGCGTTCGAGAACGTCTTGGGGGATAAAAACCACGCTCTGATCGAAATTTACTTTGCAGCCATTGGCAGCGAATATTTCCAGGGCCGGTAGCCAGTCTACCCGCACGCCTACTTCTGCCAGCACGCGGAGCACAGTTTGATGGACCTGTTGGACCTGGTCTAGAGTGAGAAATTCGAGTCGATAGGGAAGGTTTGATTTCAAGGTGATCTGGCTGGATATGTTCTAGTGAGATAGAAAGTTACCGTATTGGAATTTATTCGAAGGGATTGAGGACTTTCTTGGTTCATTGCGACCTCATTGGATGAGGATTATAACACGAGAGTTTTCCTTTAGAAGCGTTTTCTCCTTGGGAGGATGCCGAAGTCCAGCAGGTGTCATGGCAAAAGACAAAATATAAGCAAACACCAGTTGCCCTGGCGCAGGTCGGTGCGGAGAGGACTTCAGGCTAAGGAATAGGGAGTTTAGTTGCAAAAAAATTTAACCAAACTTTGCTTGACAAGAGCCTGTTTTCATGCTATGATGATGTGTAAACGTTTACTGTCCGAAGTAAATGCCTGATGAGCCTACCCGTTTTCCATTTTTGTCACCCTAGAGAGGAGAAAACCATGAAGATAACGCGCTTTCTTTTCGTTATGCTGATCCTGGTCAGCATCCTTGCCGCTTGCGCTCAGCCCGCTACGCCGCCTCCCGCCGAGCCGCAGCAGCCGGCAGCTACCGAAGCGCCTGCTCAGCCCGCCCAAGCCGAACCAGTCAAGCTGGTCATCTGGTGGTGGGGCGAACAAGAAGCGCCCGGGGCGCAGCAATGGTTGGACGAAACCATCGCCGAGTATCAAAAACTGCATCCCAATGTAACCATTGAAGCCGTCTTGCAATCGACCGACTCGCTCATCCCGGCTTTTCAGTCCGCAGCGGCCGCTCAGCAGGGCCCGGATATCCAGTATTTCTGGGGGGGTGTATGGACGTTGGAATTCGCCTGGAATGGGGCTTTAGTGCCCTTAGATGATCTCATTCCTGCCGAAGAGCGTGCTCACTATATTAACAACTTCGAGCGCACCTATGACGGCAAATTGTGGGGGATGGGCTGGTATCTCTCCGGTAACCCAATGGTTTATAACCCGACCTTGTTTGAAAAGGCTGGCATTGATCTGAACGACCTGCCGGACACCTGGGACGAGCTCATTGCAGCCTGTGACAAATTAAATGCCATTGGGGTGACGCCCATTTCCGGTGGTCTAAAGGATGGCTGGTTTGGCGGCTGGCTCTTTTCAATTCTCGGTCGCCAGAACCTGGACAGCGAAAAAGATTTCATGAAAGCCTCCATTGGAGAAGCCAAATTCACCGATCCAGCTTACGCTGAATGGTGGGAGCGCCTACATCAGCTCAAAGAGGCCAAATGTTGGAACGCCGACATTAACTCGGTTGACTACCAACAAGGTCAGGACCAATTCGTGCAAGGCAAGTCGGCGATGATCTTCGGCAATGACACCTTTTTGAAAGGATGGGCTGAGATCATCGGATGGAATAACATGGGTGTCATGCGCGTGCCCAAATACGGTTCAGGAAAACTGGCCGACACCTATGTAGTCACTGCTCAGGGGTTGGGGATCACCTCCTGGTCTAAACATAAAAAAGAAGCCGCCGATTTCTTGATGTTCACCCACACCCCCGATCGCTTGAACGCCTGGTTTAAGTACACCGGTGTCTTGCCGGCTGATGATCGCTTCGATACCACTCAAATTGATCAGCCGATCCTGAAGAAGATCTTTGAGTGGGTTGTTCAATCCGCCGGTCCAAACCTGGAGAACTTCATCCCCAGCATGTTGGATGAACAAGCTTTCTTTGCAGGAACGCAATTGCTCTTTGCCGGCGATAAAACCCCCGCCGAGTTGGCGCAACTGACTGAAGAGGTCATCCAGAAATGGCGCGAACAGAATTCAGATCAATTGCAACATTTTATCAATTGGTATAAGAAATAGTTACGAAACTTCTTCAGTGAAATGGTTGCTGGGCGCAGGTGGTGTTTTCGTAACCTGCGCTCAGCCCAGGCGAACAATTCGCCATACGAGTGGAGTCTCAAAATGTCTCTGGGTGTCAGTCGTCGCTATAAACTTCTCCGCCAAATTGAACCCTATCTCTTCCTTGCCCCCGCCCTGATCGTCATTGGCTTGATTTTTGCCTTTCCCATTGTGCGATTGGTGACTTTGAGCTTTCAGCGTCCGTTTCAAGGGGAAATGCTGTTTGTTGGGCTGACCAATTATCAGGCGATTTTCAAGGATGAGGTCTTCTTGCGGGCGGTGCGCAATAATTTGACCCTGTTGATTAGTGTCCCGATTATGGTTTTGATTGCCCTGATTCTGGCAATTTTTCTTTTTGATCGCATTCGCGGTTGGCAGTTTTATCGCACCACCCTCTTCCTGCCCTACCTCTTACCGATTACCGTGGTTGGTTTGATCTTCTCCTATATCTTCCAGTTAAGTGGTGTGCTCAACGATTTTCTGAAGGTCATCGGTTTGGAGAGATTTATTCTGGATTGGCTGGGAAGCACCAAACTGGCTTTGCCAACCCTGATGTTTGTCATTGTGTGGAAAGAGGTTGGATTTGGGATTGTGCTTTTCCTGGCGCGCCTGATGTCGGTGGAGGAGGAATTGTACGATGCCGCCAAGATCGACGGCGCCAACTGGTGGCGTTTGCAATGGCATATTACCCTACCTCAATTAGCGACCACCATTGAATTCTTTACCATTGTTTCCATCATCACCATTCTATCGTGGGTGTTTGGGTATGTGTATGTGATGACCGGAGGCGGCCCTGGCAATTCGACGATGGTCACGGAATTATTTATCTATCTAACCGGTTTTCGCTATAACCAGATGAATATCGCTTCTGCGGTATCGGTGATCTTGCTCTTGGTCACGGGCATTTTCATCTTCCTCGAGTTACGCTTACGCGAACGTTCGGTGACCCTGGAGGAGCTGTCATGAAAACCTCCGACCGAATTTTGGGAATCTTTGGCAGTTTCATTCGCCAGGCTCTGGTGATCGGCGCAACGCTCTTGTCGCTGTTCCCAGTATATTTTATGATTGTCTCAGCCTTCAAGACGCGCTTCGAGTATATTGAGGATAAGTGGGGCTTGCCCCAATCTTTGTATTGGGCAAATTTTAATACCGCCCTGGCGGGAGAAAAGTTCTTTATTCGCTTTGCCAACAGTTCGATCCTGACGGTGGGATCGGTTTTTGTGTCCTTAATCATTGCCTGTCTGGCAGCTTATGCCTTTGCCCGAATGGAATTTTATGGAAAGCGCACCTTATTCAATATTATCCTGTCTTTGATGGTGGTTCCGCCGGTGGTGATGATTGTGCCTCTGTTTGTTGCCATGGTGCGCTGGAAGCTGGTCAACACCTATCACGGCACCATCCTGATCTATACCGGCTTGCTTTTACCCTTCTCGATCTACTTGATGACCAATTTCTTCCGCACCATCCCAAGGGAAATCATTGAAGCGGCCCGAATCGACGGTTGTTCCAGCCTGCGCGTCTTCTGGAACATTATGATGCCTCTCTCGGCGCCGGCTCTCATCACATTAATCGTGGTCAATGCCCTCTGGGTGTGGAATGAATTGCTGATTGCCCTGGTGTTTATGCAGAAAGACGAGCTGAAGACGCTGATGGTGGGGATTGCTGCTTTGCGCTCGCGCAACTATGTGGACATTCCAGCCACCATGGCGGGGCTGTTGATTGCCACCATCCCCATTGTGATTGTCTATATGTTCGGGCAGCGGTACTTTATTCGCGGGTTGACCGGTGGAGCGGTCAAGTGATCGCTGCTGAACTCAGCCAACGCCAACGAGCCTGGATGGCTTTACGCGGCGAGATGTCACCTCGCTTGCCTTTCATCACCCGTCTGGAAGCCTGGCATCGTAGCCATCAACGCACCCAAACCTTACCGGCCCACATGGCTGATTGGGATCTGGATCGTTTGCATCGCGAGGTGGGCGTCGGCCGTTTGAAGTTTGTCAACGCCTATGCTTTTCGCTTACGCGGTGTAGAGGTGCGCGCCCGGTTTGATGGTGAGCCCTTTTACGCGGAATATGAACCCGTGATTGAAAATTTCCCCAGTTTTTGGGATATCGTTTCAACCACCAAGCCAGGCATAACCGAAACCGATTTGATTACCCCGCAAGGCACCCTGCATCTGAGACATGGATTGCTGGAAGAGCATGTGCTGAATGGCTTAGACCCCTACCTCCAGAAGCATCTGATCTCCCAGCCCGAAGACTATGCGATTGTCGAAGTGATCATCGAGCGCATGGAGTTCGTCCCGTTGTTTAACACCGTCCGGAGCTGGCAGGATCAAATTGGTGAGAACGGTTTGGTTGTGCCGCTCTTACAACGCATTCCCTTCCAACAGGTTCTCCTGGAATATTTAGGGGAGATCAACACCTTCAAAGCCCTTCACTATGAGCGAGAACGGGTTGAACGACTGCTTCATCTGTTAGATGAGCAACTGATGGATATCTTACCCCGTTTAGCGCCCCTGGACGCAGGGCATCCGGACGGGATACCCTATGTCGAATTCCCCGATAATCTGCATGGGGTAATGACCAGCCCGCCACTCTTTCGCCGCTATTGTTTAGAGGCGTACCAAAAGTACACCGAAATCCTGCATCAACAGGGGAAGAAAGTCGGCAGTCATACCGATGGCGAACTGCGTCCATTATTATCTTTGTTGCCCGAGTGCGGACTGGATGTCTGTGAGTCATTTTCGCCGCAACCGCTGACTAGTTGTACTTTTGCAGAGGCCTGGCAAGCTTTTACACCGGGGCCCATGATTTGGGGCGCCATTCCCTCACCGTGGCTCGAAGACCAAACCTCACAAGAGGAATTTGAGCGAGCAATTGAGGACCTCTTGGATCAAATCGATCGACCGATCCTGCTGGGCGTGGTTGATCTATTTATGCCTCACAACTCAATTGAACGGGTTGCCTGGATTGCTCAAAAACTGGAAGAAAGGGAATGGCTGCCAGGTGGAAGTCAAACCGAACCTGGCGATGCCTCTTCCACGGGGAGGAAATCAGCTTGAACCAGGAAAATGGATCTTCTCCTAATGTGCGGAAGCGAGTCGGGCTGCGCGAAGTTGCCAGAGCAGCCGAAACATCGATTGCTACCGTCTCGCGGGTTCTCAACAACACCGGTTATGTCTCGGAAGAAAGCCGCCGAAAGGTTTTGGAAGCTGTGCGAAGCCTCAATTATCAGCCCAATTTGCGGGCAAAGGCGTTGCGTCAACGCTATAGTCGCACCATTGGCTTGATCATCCCAAATCTCCTAAACGCGTATTACACTGCCTTAGCCGATCAGATTAGCCTGTTGCTCAATCAGGAAGGCTTTCAACTTTTGCTGTCTTCGACCCGCGATGATGTCGAAATCGAGCGCACTGCCCTGCAAAAATTAATCGGGCATGATGTAGATGGCTTGATCTGGGTACCCACTGCGCCAGACTCAGACTTATTAAATCATCTTTATTCGCAAAATATCCCCACGGTTTGTATCGTGCGGCAAATCAAAGGCAGTCGTTTGGATGCCATCGTTTTTGAGGACTTTAGGGGCGCTAAGGCAGCTACCCAGGAATTGCTCAGAGCCGGACACACGCGTATTGGCTACATTGGTGGCGATATCTGCTACAGCAGTAACTACGACCGCTGGCAGGGCTTTTTGCAGGCAATGAAGGAGGCTGGAGTCCCAGCCGAGGAGTGCTGTGTGCATCTGGGTGCTTTGCGCAGCGAGTGGGGGGCAAGAGCAGCCGCCGAATTGTTGAACCTGCAACCGCGGCCGACTGCTCTCTTTGTCGCCAGCAATGCCATTATGCCAGGCGTGATCAAGACGCTGCGGACGCAAGGGATTGAAATTCCCCGCCATATTTCCTTAATTTGCTTTGATGATCTGGATTGGTTTTCTTTTTCCCAACCGCCAATCACCGCGGTGGCGACCAGCCATACGCACCTCGCACAGGCGTGTGTCGATTTGCTGCTCCGCCGCATTCGCGGCGAAGATGGAGAGCTGCCGCAGCCCTACCTGCGCCAGATTAGCTTCGAACTTGTTTTGCGAGCCTCCATCGCTCCGCCACCCCAAAAAAGAAACCCGGAATAAAACCTTCAAGGAGTTTGCCATGAAAACTGGAGCCAAAGCTGGCAATTTGACCCTTCTCTCGGAAGCTGAACTCGAACGCATCTATCAGGCTTCCTTAGACCTTTTGATGGAGCCCGGTATCTACAGCGAGTCGGATATTTTTCTGGACATCTTTGAAAAGGGAGGCGCAAAAGTCAATCGGGAAACGCGCTCCATTCACGTTCCTCCCGAACTGGTAGCTTGGGCAATTGAGCAAGCGCCGAAGTCCTTTATCCTTTACGGGCGCAACGATCCTGCCATGGATCTGCAGATTGAGTTGGGTCGGGTTTATTATGGCATGGGTGGCACCTCCGAGCCGCTGTTTTGGGATTATGAAGCCCGCCGACCACGCCAGCCAACCAAGCAAGACATGATCAACAATACGCGGGTGGGCCATGCTTTGGAAAACATTGATTTTGTGCAAACCCTGTGCATGTCGGGAGACATGCCCACTTCGACCATTTTCTTCCACGATTTTGATGCCATCTTGCGCAATACCACCAAACCTACCGTGATCAATATTTTAGAGCGACCTTTTACCCAAAGTCTTCTGGCAATGGTAGCGGCCGCCAGCGGTGGGGAAAGCGCCTTGCGTGAAAAACCCTGCGCCTTGGGAATTGTCACTCCGATCACTCCCCTGAAAATCGCGGTAATGAACGAAGGACTCATTGATGCCGTCCACGCTGGTATCCCCATCCTGTATTCACCTGGACCGTTGATGGGCGCAACAGGTCCGGCGACTGTTGCTGGCACCGTTGCCTTGACCAATGCGGAAGTTCTCTTTGGCGTTGTGCTGACCCAGCTTGTCCAACCAGGCGCCAAAGTGGTTTTGAAACCGGATACCGATGTCTTTGATATGCGTACGACCCAGGTGACCTATGGCAGCCCTGAACAAGATTTAGGCAAGGTCGCCATGGTACAACTTGCCAAACGTTATGGCCTGCCGATTTATGGGCTGGGCGGTGGTGTGGAAGCGAAGTTGCCAGACGCCGAAGCGGCAGCCGAAGCCACCCTGACCTTGCTCCTGGTCAGCCTGGCAGGGATGACGATGTGTCAGGCAAACGGCACACTGTGTTTCGGACAGTATGGCTCGCCGGAAATGGCGCTGATCTGCGATGAGATCATCCGGCATATCAAACGCATCCTCCAGGGCTTTGAGGTCAACGCAGACACGCTAGCGGTTGAGGTGATTCGCCAGGTAGGATATGGAGGTAGTTTCCTGGGGCATCCGCACACGAGCCGCTATTTCCGCAAAGAGTTATTCTTCCCGGTGCTCTTCAAGCGGCAGACGGTCGATGAATGGCTTAAGGCGGGTGGGAAAACCGTGGATCAGGTGGCGCACGAAAAAGTATTGGAGATTCTTGCCAAAGCCGCACCGATCGAACTGCCACTTGGCGCAGATGCTGAACTGGAGCGTGCCTTACAAAAAGCGATTAAGGAGGCAACGAGTAGTTGAGATACCAAACTTAGGCTATCTCTGCCGGCGATTGAGTTGGGGGGCGTTGAAAGAAACTGGATTTGCGTGTACACCCTTTCTTACGATGGGGTGCACCCAACAAAATTGTAAGAATCAATTCGCTCTTATCCGCTATAATGAGAGATAGAGGATTTGATGGATATCTCTGTACTGATTCTGCTGGCAGTGATTTGTGTTGCCATCGCGGTGCTGATTGGCTATCTGCTGGGGAGCATCTTCAGCAGCAAGGCTGCTAAACCCCCACCCGAAGCGCAACAAAAAGGACTGGATTACCACATCGGTTTCTATACGGATCGACAAGTACGGCAGTTTGTCCTTGAGATGGATGGAAAGACCATCAAAGCCCCCCATTTGCTCAAGGAGCCTGAACAGCGCCGACTGGTCTTGCTCTTTCAAGCCTTGGGCAGGTGGCTCGATTTGGAGCCTGTTCCGCTGGCAAAACCCAACCAGGCTACCTCCCCAGAGGCTGCGGCACCTGAATCCCTACCGCCTGCGCAACCAGCAAAGAGTCTGCCTGCGCAAGATGCTGTCCTTTTTTCGGAGGCGCCCGAGGCGAGTGTCCTGGCGTCTGGTGATGCATCCCCGGCCAGGCCGGGAATCATCGATTGGCTTGCCCAAGCTGTGCAACCCAAGGTGAGGGTCAGCGAGCCCCCTAAAAGCATTGCCATGCAAGTGGATGAAATCTTGCAGCGAAGATTGCAAGAAAAAGGGTGGCAACAGCGCGGCATTCGTTTGCTGGAGTTGCCCAATAAAGGCATGGTGGTTATGGTTGGCCTGAATCAGTACGCTACGGTAGAGGATGTGCCTGACGCTGAAATCCAGGCCGTCCTGCGGGATTCGGTTCGCGAATGGGAAACCAAAATGTACGGCGGTTAACGATGTCGCCGCCGTTTCTTCTTTGACCCAGAGTCGCTTTTTTGCGGCGCGGTTTTCTTTTGATCGGCAGTTGTAATGGGTGCCTCCTTCTCTTTGCCCTCAGCCACTTGCGGAACAGGCTCCTGATCTGGCGGTACAGCGTCGCGTTCGGGGGTTTGAACCACGCTGATCTGGCGCGGGCGATACGTGAACATACGCGAAATCACGCCCAAACGCATGTTTTGAATTAACTCCTGGAACAAGGCAGAAGCGCGAGATTTGTATTGCACCAGCGGATCGCGTTGCGCATACGCTTCTAACCCGATCGAGACGCGCAAAGCTTCCATTTGGGTAAGATAATCCACCCATAGCTCGGAGATCACGCCCAGCAACAACTGGCGGTAGATCACCGTCAGGGCGCGGCGGCCTAGTTCGTCAATAATGGCTTCTTGCGTTGCTTCAGGGAGATTTTGCATCGGCGCAAGGCGCGCTTTTTCGTAAACTTCGTCGCCGATTGCTTTGCGGATCGCCTCGCGGGTGGAAGAGTCCAGGTCTTCTAAACGGTTCGAGGCGATCTTTTTAAATTCCTCCAGCCCCAGAATCATCCGATTTGCCTGTTGTGCTTCTTCCAGATGTGCTAAAACCTGTTGGGCGACCACTTGTGGCGAAAGTCCTTCTAGGTAACCGGCAGCCAGATAGACGTAGTTCAAGCGCGGGGTTACCACTTGTATGCGGCGGTGCGTACGCTTGTCGAAGATCGTTTGTTGGCTTTGCGCCATGAGGAGCAGCAAATGAACGACAGCCGCTGGCTCGAGATACCCCTCAGCCTTACCGAGGAATGCATCGAGATCACGCCCGATGGCACCTTGTGAGCCATTCTCCGCTTTGCCCAACCATTGTTGCCGCCGATTGGCAAGGGTCAGGTCAATAAACTCATACAGTTTCTCTTCCAGCTCATCCCAGGATTGCGCCGTCGCAAGGACGCTCTTCAATGCGCTTTCATCTTGCAGGCGGCGAGCAATCGCGCCACTCAGTCGCAAGATGGTTTGATTCCAGATGGCATCCTGTACCTGAGCTTTTAGGGCATCTTCAAGCTCCAGAGGGTCTTCTTTTAGAAGGCGAAGCTGCTCGGTGGAGAGTTTAATCGGTAGCCGGGCGACGCTGTTGAGTTCCTCAACGATTTGACGCGGGTTGCGCTGGTCTTCTTCTGCCTCTTGAGTGTCCTCCAGCCCGCTGAGGAAGGTCTCAATGGCTTCAAACCGTTCATCGAGCTGGCTTTCATACCGTTGCCGGGTTTGCTCTAAAAGCTCACCGATCAAGCGCCGCAGATGTTCATCCTCAGCTTCCAGGGCAGCGCGCGCTACGGACAGAAGGGCGGGTTTCAGGCTCGAAACAGGCAGAGCGACGTTCCCGTTCAATCTGGTCGCATGCGTGTCAATCAATTCCTCGGCGATGAGTTTCAACGTAAAGGAGGGGAAAATGTGATGGTTGATCGAAAAAGGCGGTTGAACCTGCTCTAACCAGGATAGCAACCGCCAAGGACCTCCTTCTTGACGGAGCGCTTCGGGTACACGGCGCGAGATTTCGGTTTGTAACATTTCGGTGACGTCATCGTGCAGGTCTTCCTTGGTAAAAATGCGATCGCGTTGTTTGTAAATGGTCAGGCGTTGGTTGTTCAGGACATCATCGTATTCGAGAAGATGCTTGCGGATATCAAAGTTAGCCCCTTCGACTCGCGTTTGGGACTGTTCGATCAGGCGGCTGACTAGGTTCATTTCGAGTGGCAGAGCATCGTCCATCTTAAAGCGTTGCATTAGGGCATCTGCTTGCTCGCCGCCAAACAGGCGCAAGAGCTCATCTTCCATGGAGAGATAAAAGCGCGACGAGCCTGGGTCTCCCTGTCGGGCGGCGCGACCGCGTAACTGGTTGTCAATGCGCCGGGCTTCATGGCGTTCCGAGCCGATGACGTGCAAACCGCCCAGCGCCCGCACCTTTTCCATTTCTTCCATGTAACGTAGAAAATCGTTCACCTGAAGATCATAAATCCCATACTCGGCGGGATCGAGTTTCAGCAATGCCTCGCGGCGCTCCTGAAGCGACATCTCAAATGGATCGCTGTACCCGGCGCGGCGTAAGACGCGATGCACCGCAGCGATGGTTTCTTCTTTGAGTTCGCCGCCTAACTTAATATCGACCCCGCGCCCGGCCATGTTGGTAGCAATGGTCACTGCGCCAAAAGCGCCTGCCCCGGCGATAATCTGGCTCTCTTCGGTATGTTTGCGGGCGTTCAGCACCTGATGGGGGATGCCCCCTTGCAAGATCGCTAACAGGCGTTGCTCATCTTCTGGTTCAAGATACAAAATCTGGCGCAAACGGGAAAGGTTGCCCGGTTCTTCGGGGTTAAAGGGGATGTCCAGTTCGCGAGCCAGTTTGCGCATTTGGGTCAGATCGAGCTTTTCGAGCGGCTCATTCAGGAAGAGCAATTCGGGAATCTGACGCCCGTCTTCTTCGCGGTTGTTTTTCTCGAACCAGGTCTTCCGCAAGAGCAGCACTTGGGCAAGGCGGCGCATAGGTTCGGCGCGCAGGCGAGCGGACAGACGTTCGGACATCTCGACCGAAGTTGTGCCGACCAGCAGCGGCCGGCCGCGGGCGTGATTTTGCATGATCTCCTGCATGATGGCGCGAATTTTGGCTTCCTGGGTGCGATAGACGACATCCGGGTAATCTTTGCGTTTCCAATACAGCGGCTTTTTTTCAGGATCGTCTTTGCGCGCATAATAGCGAACCTTATACCCCCATTCGTCTTTGGCTTCCAGTTCCACTAGGCCCGATTCGGGTTGCATGGCGTGGTACTCGAGGTTAGTAGGGATGGCAAGAACACCCAGTTTGTAAATCTTGTCAAATTCTTCGGCTTCGGTGACTGCAGTACCACTCATGCCAGCCAGCTTTTCGTACATGCGAAAGTAATTCTGGATGGTGATGGTGGCATAAGTGACGTTTTCGGGTTGCACACGCACACCTTCTTTAGCTTCCACAGCCTGATGCAGGCCATCCGACCAGCGTCGGCCGGGCATCAGCCGGCCAGTGAATTCGTCAATGATAACCACCTTGCCACCCTGAACCAGATAATCCTTGTTGCGATGGAACAAGAACTGGGCGCGTAAGGCTTGCTCCAGATAGCCAAGCAAGCGTGCTTGTTCGGGTGTGACATCCTCGGGGCGATCTGGGTCACGAAGGGGCATGTCGAGCAACTCCTCGACATGCGCCTCGCCGATTTCGGTGAGTGACACAGTTCGGTCGCGTTCATTTACCTCGTAGTCTTCTGGGCGAAGGGCGCGCACCACCTGTGCCATGCGAGTGTACCATTCCACATCTTCGGAAGCCGGCCCAGAGATGATCAGCGGCGTGCGGGCTTCATCGATCAGAATGTTATCCACCTCGTCTACAATGGCGTAATAATGGCCGCGCTGGACTCGCTCCTCCAGGCTCCAGGCCATGTTATCGCGCAGGTAGTCGAAACCGAACTCGCTATTGGTCCCGTAAACGATGTCGGCCGCGTAGGCCTCGGCGCGCAGCACCATGCGCAGTTGGTGTTGATCCTCGTGTGGCGAGGTGCGTTCTAGATCGACGAGAAACGCTTTCTTGCCGTTTTCGGTGCGGGCAGCCATTTGGAGCACACCCACCGAGATTCCCAAGGCATGGTAGATTGGCCCCATCCAGCGGGCATCGCGCCGGGCAAGATAATCGTTGACCGTCACCAGGTGCACTCCCCGACCGGTCAGGGCATTCAAATAGAGAGGCAGGGTGGCAACCAGCGTCTTTCCTTCGCCGGTGCGCATCTCGGCGATCTTGCCCTGATGTAAGACGATCCCACCGATCAGTTGGACGTCGTAATGGCGCAAACCAATGGTGCGTTTGCTGGCTTCGCGAACCGCTGCAAAGGCTTCTGGCAATAGATCATCCAGCGTTTCGCCTTCTTTCAACCGCTGGCGAAACTCCACAGTTTTGGCTGCCAACGCCTCATCGCTCAAAGCCTCAAATTCCTTTTCCAAGGCATTGATTTGAGCGACAGCCTGAGCGTATTTTTCTAATTCCTTTTTATTGGGGTCGCCCCCGAAAAGTGTCACAAACCTTCTCAACATGCTCATTACCTCGAAGGGTGATTATAGCACAGGCGCTTGACTTCTCTTAGGATGTTATAATCTTTGGTAGATGATCTTCCGAGGCATTCTCTTCTCACTCAAAGATGCCGGCTCAGGAGGGTCATGATCAAGGGCATCTTCGGGATGGCAAAGTTCTTGCCCTGGGATTGCTTGGAAACGATTGCCTGAGGAGGATAAGGATATGAACGAGAAAGCAGGCGCACAGATCAGCCGCCGCGCATTTATCCAATCAGCTTTGATCCTGGTTGTTATGATGCTGACTGCAGGCCTCTTAACCCTGATCCTGCCGGCCGGCGAATATCAGCGGATTGTGGTCGAGGGTCGCCAGGTGATTGATCCCCAATCCTATCGCCAGATCGAACGTCCCGCTTATCCTTTCTGGCGCTGGTTTCTGGCGCCAATTGAAGTCTTGGGTGGACCGGATCAATTGACTTTGATCGTGATTCTGGTCTTTATTTTGATGGTTGGCAGCGGCTTTGCGGTGTTGGATAAGTGCGGCATCCTTCAAGCGGGGTTAGGGCGGTTGATTGGGCGTTTTCAAAACCAGAAGTATCTGCTCCTGGCTTTGATTTCGTTTTTCTTTATGAGTCTGGGAGCGTTTTTTGGCATTTTTGAGGAGGTGGTGCCACTGGTGCCCTTGATGGTCACGCTGGCTTATCTGTTGGGCTGGGATTCGCTGGTCGGCCTGGGTATGAGCATCCTGGCAACCAATCTTGGCTTCTCGGCTGCAATTACCAACCCTTTCACCATTGGGGTCGCCCAACGCATTGCTGAATTACCTCCTTTTTCTGGCGCCGGTTTCCGTGCCATTGTTTTCTTATCCATGTATGGGATATTCCTCTTCTTCTTGTTCCGCTATGCCAGAAGAATCGACCGCCAGCCTCAGACCTCTCTGACGTATCAGGAGGATCAAGGCTTTCGCCAGCGCTTCCAATCCGTTGATCTCACTCAGTTACAGGCGATGGCTCCCCGCCTAGGCGCCGCCCTGGCTGTTTTTGGCGTTTTTCTGGTTTTCATTTTACTGGTCTTGATCGCGGCGCCGATTGTGCCAGCTTTGAGTGATTTCAGCCTGCCGCTGGTTGGATTGCTCTTCCTGGTTGGGGCTATCTCGGCGGGGATGAGCAGTAGGGTGGGATGGAAGACCGTCCGCGTTGCCCTGAGCGAGGGATTGGGTGGCATTGCACCTGGGATTCCGTTGATTTTAATGGCGGCCAGCGTAAAGTTTATCGTTGCCCAGGGGAAAGTGATGGATACGATTCTGTATCAGGCTTCGCAATCTTTAGGCAATTTGTCGCCTTTTGCAGCAGCGCTATGGGTGTATGGGTTAGCCTTGCTGTTGGAGTTCTTTATCGCTTCTGGCTCGGCAAAGGCGTTGTTGGTGATGCCCATTCTGTTGCCGCTGGCAGATTTGTTGGGAGTCACCCGTCAGGTAACCGTGACAGCGTATTGCTTTGGAGATGGCTTCTCGAATCTGGCTTATCCGACCAATCCGGTGCTGCTGATCTGCCTCGGCTTGACGGTGGTCAGCTACCCACGCTGGATCCGTTGGACGGCCAGCTTATGGCTGGGGATTGGGCTTGCCTCGGTGGTGTTTTTGGGGATTGCGGTGGTAATTGGCTTAGGTCCTTTTTAGGCAATCCCTACAGCTACAGCCGCCTGGGTTCGCTGGATAGGGCTTCGGAAGGAGCGCTTTCAGCGGCGATCGAAAGGCTGATGAGAAAGCCAAATCAATTTCGAAATAGCCATGCACTAACACATGCCGCATCCCAATCATACCGCAATGTCGCTCAAGCGTTCGCGGTCATCCCTCATACATCTACCGCCTTAGCCAAGACCTTTTCGCGAATCCGTTTTCGTAGCCCCTTTTCAGTCACCATATCTACATTCGTACCTAGCAGAGAACGCATTTCGTAGAGGAAACCCCCCAGGTCGAGCAAACTGCGGTCGGGCGCTAGTTCCACCAGAAAGTCCACATCGCTCTGTTCATCATCTGTTCCACGCGCCACCGAGCCAAATACCCGCCCCGCTGAATACCAAAACGAGCAGCGGTTTACAAGATTTGCTCGCGTTTTGAATGCAAAACGACTTGAATGCGGCTCATGTCCTAATTTTATCATGCCCAAATGCGGTTTTCATGTTCCAGAGAGACCCTTATCAGCAAACGTTTTTGCCATTTTCCTGCTGAACACAATGTTGAGCGTTGGGAAATTGAACGTGTCTTTCATCGCTCATCTTGTGCCCTTTACCGTTCATCTGAGTGCTTCCAGCATTGGGCGCAGCTTGTATTTTTGGCGATGCTTTTGCAGCAACTCGTCCAGACAGGCCTGCCAGCGCTCTGACTGACCTGCCCTGAGCAGGATGTCACGTCCCTGGCGGAGCCAGGCGATGGCAATATCGTAATAGGCCGAGCGGCCGCTCTCTATGATGTCTGTCGCCTGGCGATAGCACTGGGTGAAGGTCCAATCGGGGAACGCTTCACTGACGGTCTGGATGACTTTTTCCAACTTGCCCGACCAGGGACGTTGCTCTATCAGCGCCATGGCCTGCGGGTACATCTGTTCCAGCAGGTAGATTTCGATGATTAAGTCGGGTGCGTACGAAGAAAGCGCAGACTCCGCCGATCATCGTTTCCATCCAGGATTCCAGCTTTTGCTCCCATTTCCGCCGTTCCTCCTGGGAGAGGTCGGCACTCAACAGGGCTTCATTCCAAGCATCGGCAAAGCTCATCAGGTGTTCCTCTTCCGCCTCAGCACTGTCTTCGAGGAAGTCCCAGTCAAGACGGCGGCAGCCTTCGATCCAGGCGGTTGTGGCTGCTTCCAAGATACGCAACGCAGTGCGTGGCTCTCCCTGATCAAGGTAACTTACGGCCTGTTCGATGGCTGGGTCTAACGTCTCGGAAATCAGCGGCCACTCGTCATCGGCTTCGCTATACGCTGCGTAGGCATTGTGCCCGATTTCTCGCACGGCGGTTTTGATTTGCGCCTGCAGCCTGTCTAGGTCAATCCCGGCAGGCGATTCCGCTACGGGGTCGGCAGGGACTGCCACAAAATCTTCGATGGTCTCGATAATATCAGGATTCTGCTCAGCCAGGAACATTATCAGCGCAAGCAACTCTTCGCGGCTCTTGCCCTCTAGCTGAATACGAAGAGCAGGGCGAACGCTCACAGATTCGGGGCGGCGAATCAGCACCAGCAGGGTAGCAACGATGTGTTTGCAATCACCGCCGCCTTCATAAGGGCAGGAGCAGAGAGCTTCCTTGAGGTTGCCTTGCTCATCGAAATGCACATGGACACGATACGGCTCGAACTGACCGCCCTCCACTTGTGCAGTGAGCGTTCCTTCTCGCCAAACAGCATTGAAGACTGCCTCGGCCTCAAAGTAATTCACACCGCGCTGCCAGGAAGCGGCTGTAGCACGCTGGCAAATATTAACCAATGAGTATAATACTGCCAATCGCTTATTACTGGAATAGGCGTTGACTCTGTTGAAGGAGGTACGGCTTCGATGTCTGGTGCACATTGGTTGGTTTATGCCTTTCTGTCGCTGTTTACCTGGGGCTTATGGGGATTCTTGGGGAAAGTTGCTTCGCGGAGTATCTCTGGAGAAGGATTAGTGCTGGTTTCCAGCCTTGGCTGGGCAGCAACCTTCCCTATCCTTTTTACCGTCTTTCGCGCCCATTGGCGTCCCTCCCTGGGAAGTGGGGATTTGCTTTGGGGGGTTCTCGCCGGGGTGGTGGGAAGTTTGGGAATGTTATTTTTCTACTTTGCGCTCGCTCGGGGAGAAGCCTCTCGGGTGGTGGCGATTACGGCGGCTTATCCCCTGGTCACAGCTTTGTGTGCTTTTTTCCTCTTAGGAGAGCCGTTTTCCCTGCAAAAGGTCATTGGGTTAGCTTTTGCCCTGATCGGGATTGGCATCCTTTCGCAGTGAAGGAGCGAAACCTGCTATTGCGGTGATCCGCATCCAGAAATACGGCGAAGTCCGCATCATTCCTTATTTCTATTCCGAATAGCATTGAAAAGCGCCTCTGACCGTTGACGGTTTTAGTTTTGTAGAGAAAGCCTTTTGCTCCGAATTTTAACAACCTGCTATCATAAGTTGTGTTGATAATTGGCTCAGAAAACCGTCCACGAATTGATCACGAAGAAAACCGTCCACGAATATTTCACGAATGCACGAATAGCGCTTCCATTCGTTACTTCATGGACGGTTTATCCTGCCAAATAGAGCCTTTGGTAGGTAATTACTCCGAATTTTGATTTGATGGTGGTAGGGAATCGCTCCATTTTTT
>Ga0308403_1000021_pt1 | contig 54957 bp, 42 predicted proteins | sample HotsprSampleOSM3_FD_203470 | JGI IMG/M metagenome (GOLD analysis project Ga0308403, IMG submission 203470) | Hot spring phototrophic mat microbial communities from Octopus Spring, Yellowstone National Park, Wyoming, United States - 20060914_OS-M3 ... | reverse complement strand
CGCCGTCCTACAATCTGGTAAAATGTGAAATAGGTTCACGTTTGTGCAAAATGCTTAATAAAGGCGGGCAGAAGTGACCACAATTACCGTCGTTGGCGCAGGTGTGATGGGAACGGCGCTGACCTTTCCCGCTGCAGATAACGGACACACCGTGCGCTTGGTCGGCACGCACCTCGATGAGCAGATCATCAGCAGTTGCAAGGCTTCAGGTGTTCATCCAAAGCTGAAGCGTCCGATTCCGCAGACTGTACAGCCGTTTTTCCACACGGAGATCGCTGAGGCGATGCGCGGCGCTGAGATCGTCGTCTTAGGCGTGAACTCGCGCGGCGTGCATTGGGCAGCTGATGTGATCGCGCCGCATTTGCAGCCTGAACAGATCATTTTGATGGTGACCAAAGGCTTGGAAAGCACGCCTGATGGCAAGCTGATGGTGCTGCCTGACGTGCTGGCGGCGCGCCTGCCTGAGCCAATTCGCAATCAGGTGCATTACGCCGCCATCGGCGGACCGAGCATCGCAGGTGAGCTGGCGGCGCGCCGTCACACATCGGTCGTGTTCGTCTCGCGCAACGCCGAGATTCTGCCGCGCCTGCAGGCGATCTTCAGCACGCCGTATTACCATATCTGGACTTCAACCGATATGATCGGCGTGGAAGTGTGCGTGGCGCTCAAAAATCCATATGCGCTCGCCACAGGCTTGGCGCAAGGCGTCTTGGAGACGTTGCCTGAGGATGTGGCAAGCGCTCGGAATCACAATTACGCAGCGGCGATCTTTGCACAAGGCTTGGCAGAGACAGCTTATCTCGTTCAATTGCTCGGCGGCAATCTGGAGACGGTCTATAGTCTGCCCGGCGCTGGCGATCTGTATGTCACCACGCAAGGCGGACGCAACTCGCGCATGGGACGGCTGCTCGGCATGGGCAAAGCGTACAGCGACGCCGTTGAGGAGATGCCTGGCGAGACGATTGAAGGCGTGGATTGCGTCTTGGCGGTCATGCCTGCCATTGAGCATATGATCGCGCAAGGCACAATCGCGGCGGACGCACTGCCGCTGCTGCGCGAGCTGCATCGCATCCTGACGCGCAACGCGCAGGTCGCTTTCGATTTCAACAGTTTCTTCAGCAAGCTGCCGTTTGCGCCGCCGCTGCATCAAAATGCGCAGGGCGATTGACGGCTCACTAGACTATAGAGGAATCCTGACATGATACAGCTCTCACAAGACTTGATCCAGCGCTACCACGACCTGATCGAGACGCTCGGACCGGAGACGCTCAAAGCAATGCTCCAAGAGATGCATCTGATCCGCGCTTTTGAAGAGCGCGCTGAGCAGCTCTACATGCAAGGCAAGGTGCATGGCACGATGCATCTTTCCATCGGTCAAGAGGCGACGGCGGTCGGCGCGGCAAACGCCATGCAAGAAGGCGATTATTTGCTCAACCATCATCGCGGACACGGTCACTGCATGGCTTGGGGCAGCGATCCAAACCGTATGATGGCGGAGTTCATGGGCAAGGAAACAGGCTACTGTCGCGGACGCGGCGGCAGTATGCACATCGCCGATGTGGATGCCAACAATCTGGGCGCGAATGGCATCGTGGCAGGCGGCATTCCGATCGCGGTCGGCGTCGGCTTGAGCATCAAGATGCGGCGCACTAGCCAAGTCTGCCTCGTCATCTTCGGCGATGGCGCCGCGAACGAAGGCGCGTTCCACGAAGCGCTCAACATGGCGTCCATCTGGGCGCTGCCGATTGTCTTCCTGTGCGAGAACAATCAATATGCCATGTCCATGCCTGTTCAGAAGGCATTCAACATTGAGAACATCAGTCAGCGCGCAGCTGCTTACGGCTTGCCGGGCGTCACTGTAGACGGCAACGATCCGTTGGCGGTCTACACGGCGGTCAGCGAGGCGGCGGCGCGCGCGCGGCGCGGCGAAGGCGCTACGCTGGTGGAAGCCAAGACGTATCGCTACAAAGGACACTCGAAGAGCGATAAGCAGGCGTATCGCAGCCGTGAAGAAGTGCGCTTCTGGCAGGAGAATCGCGATCCGATCATGCGCTTCTCACAGCTGCTATTGACGGCAGGGCTGATCAGCGAAGCTGAGGCGGCGCAGATGCGCGAGCGCGCCATTGCGATCATTGATGAGGCGGTCGCTTTCAGCGAGGCGAGTCCAGCGCCTGACGTAGCGGATATCATGGACGGTGTGTATGCCTGAGCTGCGCGAACTGACCTACGCTGAAGCGCTGCGCGAAGGTCTGCGTCAGCTGATGGAAGAAGACGAGCGCGTCTTTTTGATCGGCGAGGATATCGGCGTCTATGGCGGCGCGTTCGGCGTGACGGCAGGCTTGATCGAGCGATTCGGCGCTGAGCGCGTGATCGACACGCCGATCTCAGAGGCGGGCATCGCTGGCGCTTGCATCGGCGCTGCGCTGACAGGCATGCGTCCAATCGGCGAGATTCAGTTCATGGATTTCGTCACGCTCAGCATGGAGCAGCTTGTTCTGCAGGCGGCTAAGGTGCGCTTCATGTTCGGCGGCAAGGCGAGCGTGCCGATGGTGCTGCGAATGCCGGGCGGCAGCGGCACAGGCGCGGCTGCGCAGCACAGCGAGAGCCTTGAAAATTGGTTTGTGCATGTGCCAGGTCTCAAAGTGGTGATGCCTAGCACGCCATACGACGCCAAAGGTCTGTTGCGCGCTGCTGTGCTGGACGACAATCCTGTCATCTTTGTGGAGCATAAGCTGCTCTACAAGACCAAAGGGCATGTGCCTGAGGCGCCATACGTTGTGCCGCTCAGCCAGACCAAAGTGGTGCGCGAAGGCGCACATCTGACGGTCGTGGCGACTTCCGTGATGGTCGGGCGCGCCTTGCAAGCGGCTGAGCAACTGGCTGAAGAGGGCATTCAGTTGGAAGTGATCGATCCGCGCACGCTCAAGCCGCTTGACGACGCGCCGATCATCGAGTCGGTCAAAAAGACGGGACGCGCGCTTGTCGTACATGAAGCGGTTGAGATGGGCGGCTTCGGCGGCGAGGTCGTGGCGCGCATCGCTGCCAGCGAAGCCTTCGATTATCTCGAAGCGCCAATTCGCCGCTTGGCAGGCTTGGACATTCCGATTCCTTACAACCGCGAGCTGGAATATCACACGGTGCCGCAGGTCGAGAGCATTGTGCGCGAGGCACGCAAATTGGTGAGAGGTGAGTACTGAGCCATGCCTGTGCCGATCATCATGCCGAAGTTCGGCTTCACTCTGGAGAGCTGCGAGATCGTGCAGTGGCTGGTGCGCGAAGGCGACCGCGTGCGCAGCGGCGATCCGATCTGCGAAGTGACGACCGACAAGGTCAACATGGAAGTTGAAGCGCCTGAGGACGGCGTCATCCATCAAATTCTCTACAAAGCGGGCGACGTCGTGCCTGTGACGCAGGTCATCTGCTACTTGTTGCGTCCAAACGAGGTAGCAGAGACAGCTACAGCGGCTATCGCGGCTGAGAGCGCGCCGAGCGCGACGCCTTTGGCGCGGCGCATCGCTGAGAGCAATCAGCTCGATCTCGCCGCAGTGCAAGGCAGCGGTCGCGATGGCAAGATCATGCGTCGCGACGTGGAACAAGCGCTCGGCAAGGTGCGCGCGACGCCTGCGGCACGCCGTCTGGCGGCTGAACACGGCGTCGATCTGGCGGAAGTTCAAGGCACAGGTCGCGGCGGGCGCGTGCAAGGCACGGATGTTCAAGCGGCGCTCGCGCAGCGCGCCGCTGAGCCTGCCGCGCCGCTGATCAAGCGCGACACGCAAGAAATGCCGCCGCCGAACATCGCTGAACACGCGGATCGGCGCGTTGTGCGCCTTGAAGGGATGCGCCGCACGATTGCGCAGCGCCTGCAGAAGAGCTTCCAGAGCGCGCCGCACATCTTCCTCGATACGACTGTGGACATGAGCGCGATTGAAGCGCTGCGCGCGACGCTCAAGGCGCGCGGCGAGAAGCTCTCAGTGACGGCTGTGCTGATCAGAGCCTGCGCTTGGGCGCTCGGCAGAAATCCTGCGCTGAACGCGACTTTGGAAGGTGATGAGATTTCCTACTGGCGAAATGCGAACATCGGCATGGCGGTCGCGTTGCAAGACGGCTTGATCGTGCCTGTCATCCATCGCGCTGAACAGCTCTCGCTGTACGCTATCCAGCAGGAAGTAGATCGTCTGGCGGCGCTGGCGCGCGAAGGTAAACTGACGCTCGATCAGGTCAGCGGCGGCACGTTCACGGTCACCAACATGGGCATGTTCGGCGTGGATAGCTTCACTGCCATCATCAATCCGCCGCAAGTGGCTATCCTAGCGGTCGGGCGAACAGTGCGCAGCTTTGTGCCTGATGCCGAAGGCAAGCCGATCTTGAAGCCGACGCTCACCATGACGCTCAGCGCCGATCATCGCGTGGTAGATGGTGCGCACGCTGCGCATTTCCTGCGCGACCTGCGCGACGTGATCCAGACGCCGTCATTGCTGGCTTGGTGAGCGCGCTGCGGCAGCACAGCTCAGGCGCGTTTGCTCAAATGGCTGCCGCTGCGCTAAACTTCTCAGCATGACCACTGAACGTTTATACTACGATGACGCTTATACGCTGCACTTTGAGGCGAACGTCCTCGAAGTGACCACACATGCGCAGCAGCCTGCGCTCGTTTTGGATCGCACGTATTTTTATCCCGAAGGCGGCGGACAGCCGTCGGATCGCGGCACGTTGAACGGCGTGCGCGTGCGGGACGTGCAGACGCGACCGTCGGATCGGGCAGTGTTGCACGTGCTTGAATCGCCATTGACGGCACAGCGCGTGATCGGTGAAATAGATGGTGAGCGCAGGCGCGATCTGCGCTCGCATCACAGCGGGCAGCACGTGCTATCGCAGGCGCTTGAGCGCGTGGCGCAAGCGCGCACGCTCAGCGTCCACATGAGCGAGACAAGCATGACCATTGACGTGGATCGCGTCAACATTGCGCCTGAGACATGGGAAGCGGTTGAGGCGCTCGCCAATCAGATTGTGCTCGAGGATCGTCCTGTGCGCGCTTGGTTTCCGACGCCTGAGGAACTGGTAGCGCTCAATCTGCGCAAGCTGCCTGAGGTGGACGGCAAGGTGCGCATTGTGGATGTTGGCGGCTTCGATATCACAGCTTGTGGCGGCACGCACGTGGCGCGCACGGGCGAGATCGGCATCATCAAAGTGGTCAAGGCAGAGCGGCGCGGTGAGACGACACGCCTTGAATTCAAATGCGGCGCGCGCGCCTTGCGCGACTTTCAAGCGAAGAACGAGGTGATCAATCGCCTGATGGCTGCGCTGACGGTCGGTTATTGGGAATTACCTGAGACGGTCGCGCGGTTGCAGGAGCAAAATCGCGCTTTGCAGAGCGAACTGCGCGCGGCGCGCGAGCAATTAGCAGTCTATGAGGCGGCGTCGCTTTTAGCGAGCGCTAGTTCGCATGGCGCATATCGGCTTGTGGCGCGCGCTTTTGCGCGCAGCGCCGATGAAGTGCGTCTGCTGGCACAGGCGCTGGTCGCTGAGTCGGGCGTGGTCGCGCTGTTGGGCGCCGCCGGCGAGAAAGCGCAGCTGGTCTTTGCGCGCAGCGCGGATGTATCGCTGGACGTCCTGCCGCTCTTGAAAAAAGCGCTCGAGCAGCTGGGCGGTCGCGGCGGCGGCAGACCGAACATGGCGCAAGGCGGCGGCGCCAGCGCAGACTTGGATCAAGTGCAAGCGGCGATCAACGCGGCGCTGACAATGTTGGTTTAGCAATGTGGAGTTATTGAGAGATGCGTATTGTCTCACTTTTGCCCAGCAGCACTGAGATCGTGTGCGCGCTCGGCATGGCAGAGCAGTTGGTCGGTCGCTCGCATGAGTGCGATTATCCTGAGACAGTGAAAACCTTGCCTGTTTGCACGGCGCCGAAGTTCGATCCGCAGGGCAGCAGCGCAGAGATCAACGCGCGCGTGCGCGAAGTGCTGCGCGAGGCGCTCTCGGTCTACCGCGTGGACGAAGCGCTCTTGCAAGCATTGCAACCTGACGTGATCGTCACGCAATCGCTGTGCGAAGTATGCGCAGTCAGTCTGGCGGATGTGCAACAAGCGGTCTGCACGTGGTCAGCGTCAGCGCAGATTGTCTCGCTTGAGCCGAATCGGCTGAGCGATGTGTTCATGGATATCCAGCGCGTGGCGGAAGCGCTCGGCGTCCCTGAGCGCGGCGCTGAGGTTGTGGCGGCGCTGCAGGCGCGCATGACGGCGATCGCTGAGCGCGCACACGCGCTGCCCGATAAACCGACGGTCGCTTGTTTAGAGTGGATCGATCCATTGATGGCAGCTGGCAACTGGATGCCTGAGCTGGTTGAGATGGCAGGCGGCATCAATTTGTTTGGCGAGGCAGGCGCGCACTCGCCATGGCTGGCGTGGGACGCATTGCGCGCCGCCGATCCGCAAGTTATCATCCTGATGCCGTGTGGCTTTGATATGGCGCGCACAGCGGAAGATTTGCCGATCTTACAAGCGCTAGACGGCTGGCAGAGCCTGCGCGCTGTGCGAACAGGACGCGTCTATCTCACGGACGGCAATCAGTATTTCAATCGTCCCGGTCCGCGCCTCGTCGAGTCGTTAGAGATTCTGGCTGAGATTTTGCATCCGAGCGTCTTCAGATTTGGACATGAAGGCAGCGGCTGGCAAGTTGCCGCGCTCAAGAAAGCGACCCTATGAGTCTCTCTGAGGCAGCTGAGGCTGTGATCGCGCGCGCTGAGCGCGACCAGATCGCCTATTTTGACCTACAATTCACTGATATCACAGGCATGGTCAAGCTGGTGCAGATTCCGACGCGCCAGCTCGCTGCAGCTTTTGAGCATGGCGTTTGGTTCGATGGCTCAGCGTTGGAAGGCTTTGCGCGCATCGCCGAGTCGGATATGTTTCTGCGCCCTGATCCGGCTACATACGCTGTGCAAGCCTGGGCGAGCCGCACAGAGCGCGTGGCGCGCTTGATCTGCGATGTGTACACGCCAAACGGCGAGCCTTATAGCGGCGATCCGCGCGGCGTGTTGCAGCGCGCTGTCGCGAGCGCAGCGGCGCAAGGCTATCGCTACGTCCTTGCGCCTGAGCTGGAATTCTACTTGTTCCGTCCGCCGCAAAACGGTGTGAGCGTGCCGCAAGCTGGCGATCACGCAGGCTACTTCGATGTGAGCGATAGTCACACGCAGCGCGTGCGGCGCGCCATCACGGATGCGCTTGAGGCGATGGGCATCGCGGTCGACTCGGCGCACTCTGAAGTCGGCGACGGTCAGCATGAGATTGACTTCGCGCCGCTTGAAGCGCTCTCAATGGCGGATGCGATCATGACGGCGCGTTTGGTAGTGCGCTCTGTGGCGCGCGATCACGGCTTATTGGCAACGTTTATGCCAAAGCCTTTGGCAGGCGTCGCCGGCAGCGGCATGCACACACATCAGATGCTGACCGATCTGAACGGCGTCAATCTATTCGCCGATCCTGAGGATGCTTATGGACTTTCTGCGCTAGGGCGCGCCTTCATGGCAGGACAGTTGGCGCACGCGCGCGGCATATGCGCCGTGCTGGCGCCGTTGGTGAACAGTTACAAGCGTCTGGTGGCAGGCTTGGAAGCGCCTGTGTATGTGACATGGGCGCAATTGAATCGCGCCGCGCTCTTGCGCGTGCCGCGCAATCAGCCGAGCGGACGCGACCGCGCGCGCGTTGAGCTGCGCTGTGTCGATCCGAGCTGCAATCCGTACCTCGCCTTCGCTGTGATGCTGCACAGCGGCTTGGACGGCATTCAGCGCAATACCGCGCTGCCGCCTGCCGCTGAAGAAGAGCTATACGCTTTCAATGCACGCCGTCGTCAGATCGAGACCTTGCCAACATCGCTGCACGAAGCGCTCGATGCCTTCGAGCGCTCTGAGCTGGCAAACGCCGCGCTCGGCTTGACAGTCTTCGAGCGCTTTTTAGAGGCGAAACGCTTGGAGTGGAACGACTACGTGCTGAGCGTCTCGCCTTGGGAACTAGAGCGCTACTTGCTGAACTACTAGGCAGCCTAACATGACCAACATGCGCCCGATAGTCGCCGTGCAAGATTTGTTGCGCTATGCCTTGCCTGTTGGCACGCGCTTGGTGGCAGGTCGTGCAGGCTTGGCGCGACCAGTGGCTTGGGTGGCTGTGCTGCACACGCGACCGCCTGCCTTTCCTTCGCTAGAAGGTCGCGAGCTGGCGCTGCTCTCGATGGACGCGCTGCATCTGCTCAGCGATAAGCTGACCTTGACGGCGATCATCCACGATTTGGCGCAGATGGAAGTGGCGGCAATAGGCGTGATCGGCGCGATTGATGGCGCGGCGCGCAAGGCTGCTGAAGAACACGGCATTCCGCTCTTGAGCTTGCCGAGCGGCTCGGCAATGCGCCAACTGGAGCGCGACTGCGTGCGCGTGCTGCTCGGCACGCCGCCTAGTCCTGAAGAGCGCGGCGCCATCATCCATGAGCAGCTGCTACAGCTCAGCACGGAAAATCGCGGCTTGCGCGCCGTGATCGCAGCGCTCGCCGATCTCAGCAACAGGACGGTCGTCGTGCAGGATAAGCGGCTCGATATTCTGGCGGCAGCCGGCAGCCTTGTCGAGTCGCCGCGCTTCGCCGCGCTCGAATCAGCCTTGCGCGCTGAGTCAGCTTTGCCTGCGCACTTTTTGGATCGGCAAGAAGCGGCGCAACATGCCGCTGAGCCGATCTTGCTCGCCATGCCTGAGTGCGGCGCGCAGCGCCTGACCGTGCCGATTGTGGCGAATCGGCTAGGGCGCGGCTTCTTCTCACTCTTGGCGGATGGCGACGAGCGTTTTGAAGCGCTCGACCAGCAGTTTGTGCGGCACGGCGCTGCCGTCTGCGCGCTTGAGATGGCGAAGGAAAAAGCGATCCGCGAGGCGCAAAAGCGTGTGCAAGGCAGCGTGCTGGAGCGCTTGCTGATCGGCAGCGTGCCGCTCGATCAGGCGCTACGCCAATTGACGCGGCTCGGCTATCAGCCGAATAGCAAGGCTTATGCTGCACTCGCTGCTTGCTGGATCAGTCCGAACGCGCCGAGCGACCGTCGCCTTGAGACGACGTTCAATGAGCAGGTCGCGCTGCTCGGCAATCAGGCGCTAGTGCAGCTGCTGGAAGGCGGCGTGGTCATCTTTTGCCAAGTCGAGCAGCCGTCACAGAATGCTGCAGCGCGCAAAGTGATGCCGCGCGCCGTCCGTCAATTAGCGGAAGCCGTCTCAAATCGAATGCGCGCTCAGTTTCCAAACGCGCATCTCGCCATTGGCGTTGGCAGGCCGGCTGAAAATTTGGCACAATGGCGCACCAGCTATCAAGAGGCAATTGCCGCGCAGCGCGTGGCACAGCAGTGGCGAGTCAATCAGCCGCTGTACTTCGCCGATCTCGGCGTCTATCGGCTGCTCTCGCTACTGCTGGAGACGCCTGAGCTGCGCAGTTTCTATCGCGAGACGCTCGGCGAGCTGGCGGATGAATCGCAGGGCAATGAAGATTTCATTCTGACGCTTGAGACTTTCTTCGAAGAGCATGGCAACCTGAGCCAGACGGCGAATCGGCTGCATGTGCATCGCAACACGCTGCTGTACCGCATGGAGCGCATCGGACAGTTAGGCGGCTTCGATCTGGAGAATCCTGAGACGCGCCTTGCCGTGCATCTGGCGCTGAAAATTCGCCGTCTGTTGCTGCGCTAAAGCGATTGATCGGCAAGCGTCAGCGACTCGCCATCGGCGCGCCAAGCGGCAATGCGCAACACTTGCGGTCTGCCGTCGCGGCGCACCATTAGCACGACCACGGGCAAGCGATCTAGCAAGCCGCTGTGAATGACCGCTTGGTCAATGCTCGGCACGGCGCGCCGCACTGCCATGCTGAAAGCCGTCCGCAGGCGCGTCGGCTCAGTGGCAGCCCGAAATGCCCACAATAAGCGCGGCGCGCGCGCGTTGAGATCGCTCGTCAGCGCGTTCCACATCGCCTCAGATTCGTCGAAGCGCAGCTCATCGGCGATCAGCCAGCCGCCGCGCTCAGCGACCAACTCATGCGCTGCGCTCAGGCGCGCTGCAAAAGTGACGCCTTCAGCGTTGGTCACGTTTTCAGGCAAGATCAGCTCAGCGGCGCGTTGCGCAGCCGCGTGCTTGCCGTCCTGCGTCGCGATCAACGGCAGGAGCGCCTGTAAAAGCGTCGTCTTGCCGCTCTCCACGTCGCCTGCCAGCATCACGCCGCGCCGCTCGGCGATGGCGCGCTCTAGCTGCGCTGCTTGATCGGCGCTCAGCACTTGCGAACCGATCAAATCGCTCAGCGTGCGCGGCTGCGCTGCGTGCAGACGGATGCTCGCTTGCAGCATCATGCTGATAGGCGGCATAGTGATAGTCAAGCGCGCAGGACGTTCCATTAAGCGCGCGCCAACTTCGATCAGCGGCTCGCCGCTGTAGAGCTGCTCGCCTGTGGCGATCAAGGCGCGGCGCAGCACGCGCTCTAACTGCGATTCATCGCGGAAGCGCAGGTCGGTCAGCGTTTTTTGCGCGCCGCGCCGCACGTAAATGCGATCAGCTGCCGCGATTTCGATCTCGTTCACTTCAGGATCGCGCAAGAGCGGATGTAGCACGCCGAGCAGGAACAGGTCATTATAGGCAACTTCGATCACGCGCAGCCGATCCTCGCGCGAGAGGCGGATGCCTTCCACTGTCAGCACGTATTCGACGATCTCGACCAAAATGCGGCGGCGCTCAGCGGCATCGGCGATTGAAAGAATGTCTGGGCGCGCTTCGGTCTCAGCTGCGAACTGATCGGTCACGCGCTCTAGCACGCCTGCTAACGAGACGCCGCGCGCGCTCAGCAGCTCAGGCGTCGGCTCGGATCGCTCAAGCGAATCATCTTGACCATTCACAAAGTCGCCAGACATCAGCTCACTCCGATGACTGCACGCCGTAGCGCGCCAGAAAATCCGCGATGACGTAACCGTATGCCGATTCGAGCAAATTAGCGCCGAAGTTGATCAGCTTCTCGCGCAGCCATTTGCCGCCTATCGCCTCGTAAAACGCGCGTCCGTTGCGATTCTCGCTCAGCACCCAGATCAGCATGTGCGTGTGTCCGTCCGCCGCGAAGCGCTCTGCCAGCGCCGCCACCAAGCGCACGCCGATGCCGCGTCTCTGAAACGCTTCCAGCACATACAGCGCGTAGACCTCAGCTGTGTATGGCAAGTCGTCCGTGCGCGAGACGCCGCCGCTTGCAAAGCCGACGAGCTGCTCATTTTGCTCTGCCACGAAGACGTGCTGCTGCGCCTGTGTGTTGCTCAGGCGCGCGCGCCAGACCTGCTCGCGCTCATCGTAGTTGAACTGATCCAGATAGCCTGACGGCACAAGCGGCGTATACGTGCTGCGCCATGTATCCAAGTGAACGATGCCGATGCCGCGCGCATCGGCGAGCTGCGCAGGACGAACGACGAGCGACATAGCTCAATCCACCACCAAAACTTGTTCAGGCTCTGCCTGTTTAGGACGCATAGCGCGCACTTCGGCGCGACTGGCTAGGAAGAGCGCTATCAAAATCACGGCGCTGCCGACCAACTGCAAAGGCTGCGGCAGCTCGTTGAGCAGGAAGACGGCGAAGACAGTGCTGAGAATCGGCTCGCCTAACACGACCAAGCTCACGAATGCCGCTGAGAGATAGCCGAGCGCGTAATTGAAGGACGAATGTCCGATCAACTGCGGGAAAATTGCCACGAGCGTCATCCAGAAAAACGCCTCTGCTGAGAGAGTCGGCATGGCGTTGCCTTGCCTTGAGAGCAGCGTGACTGCGATCAAGGTCAATGCAGCGCTGCCATAGACGAGCCAGATGTAAGGCAGTGCCTTCAGATCAGCGCGCAGTTTGCGTCCGATGATGTAATAGACTGCCACAGCTACCGCGCCAAGAAATGAGAGCGCAGCGCCGAGCAACGGCGCGTCTTGGCGCGGCGCGTTGCCGGCATCGCCAGCGACGCTGATGATAACGCCGCCAATGATGGCGAGGAAGATCGCGCCAAGCGTCTGACGGCTCAGCTTCTCGCGCAGCAAGAGCGGCGTCAAGAACGCGACGATCAACGGATTGGTAGTGACGAGTGTGGCGCTGATCAGCACAGATGTGTATTCCAGCGATGTGATCCACGTGCCGAAATGCGCGGCGAGAAAGACGCCTGAGACGATCGCCAAGCCGAGCTGTGGCGTCTTGAGCGCGCGCAGCTCAGCGCTGTGCCGCGACCAGACGAACGGCGTCAAGATCAACACGGCGACGGTCACGCGCCATGCCGCGATCAGCAGCGAAGGCGCGTTCTCGCCTTGCGCGTAGCGGATCAGGATTGAGGAAGATGACGCTGCCAACAGACCGATAGCAAGCGCTGCGAACGGTCGCCATGTCACGGTTTTCACGCTGAAATACGCCTCGTCAGCTCAATTGGCAAAATCGCTGCAATTCGATTAGAGTCTTGTGCAGTATGCAGGCGTGATCCTACCACTCTTGCTCAGCAACGCGCAACACGCTTGCGATCCTTTATGCTTTTTCCAACAACAGGAGTGACACCTATGCCAAAATTTGAACTACCGCCTTTGCCGTATCCGCCTGAGGCGTTGGAGCCGCACATTGACGCGCAAACCATGCAGATTCATCACGGCAAGCATCACGCCGCCTACGTGAACAACCTGAACGCCGCGCTGGAGCAGCATCCGCAATTTTTTGAGATGACGGCTGAGCAAGTCATCAAGAATTTGGCGTCCGTGCCTGAAGACGTGCGGCAGACTGTGCGCAACAACGGCGGCGGTCACGTCAACCACACTATGTTCTGGAGCTTGATGTCCGCCGATGGCGGCGGCGCGCCAAGCGGCGAGCTGGCAGCCGCTATCGAGGCGACCTTCGGCAGCTTTGAGAACTTCAAGGCAGAGTTCAAGAAAGCGGCAGTTGGACGCTTCGGCTCGGGCTGGGCATGGCTGATCGTGGACGGCGGCGCGCTCAAGATCGTCTCCACGCCTAACCAAGACAATCCTGTGATGGACAATCCGAACGTCGTGCCGATCTTAGGGCTGGACGTCTGGGAACACGCTTACTACCTGAAATATCAAAATCGCCGTCCCGACTATGTGGACGCTTGGTGGAACGTTGTAGACTGGAACGCTGTAGCAGCGCTCTACGCCGCTGCCAAGTGAGCGCTTCGCCAATCCGATAAGCGATCTGAATGGCAGGGCAGGTGCAATACCTGCTCTGTTCACGCTAGAATTGCGCGATACTTGACTCTTCGAGCTTACTTAAAAATCAGGAGCATCTCACATGGCTTTTCGTATCGAAAAAGATTCGTTAGGCGAGCTGCAAGTGCCTGCCGATGCTTACTACGGCGTGCAGACGCAGCGCGCTGTGCAGAACTTCCCTGTCAGCGGCTTGAAGCCGTATCCTGCTTTCATTTGGTCTATGGCGGCGATCAAGCGCGCTGCGGCGAACGTGAACAGCGCGCTCGGCTTGCTCGATCAGCGCCTTGCCCAAGCCATTGATCAAGCGGCGGCTGAGATCATGGCAGGCAAGCTGCACGATCAATTCGTGGTCGATCCGTTCCAAGCAGGTGCTGGCACCAGCCACAACATGAACACGAACGAAGTGATCGCGGCGCGCGCCAACGAGATTCTCGGCTATCCGCTCAGCGCGCCTGCCAAAGATAAGCCGATCCGCTCCAACGATCACGTTAACATGGCGCAAAGCACGAACGACACCATCCCGACCGCCATCAGAGTCGGCGCGCTGTGGCGCCTGAACGAGCTGGTGCAGACGCTGCGCGAATTGCAAGATGTGTTGCGCCAAAAAGCGGTCGAGTTCGATGACGTCGTCAAGAGCGGACGCACGCACTTGCAAGACGCTGTGCCAATCCGCATGGGACAGGAATTTGGCGGCTACGCCAAGACCATCGAGCGCAACATCGAGAAGATTTTGGTGGCTGCCGAAGGCTTGAAGCGGCTCGGCATCGGCGGCACGGCGACAGGCACTGGTCTCAACGCGCATCCTGAGTACCATGCGCGCATGGTCAAGCGTCTGGGCGAGTTCTTGGGCATGGAGCTGCACACGAGCGACGATCTGTTCGAGAGCATGGCGAGTATGCAAGACGCCGTCTTCTTCAGCGGCGCGATCCGCACCGCCGCGCAGGATTTGATCCGCATCGCCAACGATATCCGCCTGCTCAGCTCAGGTCCTGCCACAGGCTTGGACGAGATTCGCCTGCCGCCAGTGCAGCCCGGCTCTTCGATCATGCCCGGCAAGGTGAATCCTGTGCTGGCAGAGATGCTGAACATGGCGATGTTCTACGTGCTTGGTCACGATACCACCATCACCTACGCCGCGCAGGCAGGTCAGCTGCAGCTGAACGTGATGATGCCGATCATCGCGCATTGCCTATTCGAAGAGATGCACGTGATGATCGGCGCCGTGCGCGCCTTCACAGAGAAAGCTGTGCGCGGCATCACGGCGAACCGCGAGAAAGCGACCGGCTGGCTTGCCAAGAATGCAATTCTCGCCACAGCGCTCAATCCGATCATCGGCTACGAAAAAGGCGCTGAGGTCGTCAAAAAGGCGATGGCTGAGAACAAAAGCATCATTGACGTGGTGGTTGAGCTTGGCTACATGACGCGCGAAGCGGCTGAGAAAGCGCTCGACGCGCGCGCCATGACCTACGGCGGCTTGACCGATACGCCGACGGCAGGCTGAGCGCGCAACATAGGCAGTCTGTTCAGACTGCCTATCAACTTCTATGGCGTTGGCACAGGCGTCGGAAGCGGCGTCGGCAAGCCGAAGGCTTCTTCGCTCAAAAATGGCGCAACCTGGCGCGGCAGCGGATCGCGCGGTATGGCTGTGCGCCATGTGTCGCTGAGCGCAGTCAGGTCAACGGCGAGCCGCTCCGCTTGCCAAGCGCTGAACGCTGACTCGACCGCTCGCTCAAGTTCCTGCGGACTCGGCACGTTGAAACGGCGTTCTTCGACCAGCAGCAGCTCGTAGCCTGCCGCTGTGCGCAGGACGCCATACAAGCCGTTTTCGGCGCTCGCCGCCAGCGTGCGCGACCACTCGCGCGGCAACGCCTCAGCGCTGAGCCAGCCGTAATCGCCGCCGTTGCCTGCGCTCGCCGAATCAAGCGAGAATTGGCAGGCGAGCGCGGCGAAATCTTCGCCTTGGCGCGCGCGCGCCGCAATTTCCTCAGCCCGCGCCTGACTCGCCACCACGATCATCGCCAGCTCAGCCAATTGCTCGCCGTCGGCGTCGCGTCGCTTCGCGCCGACCTTGAAAATGTGCCAGCCGAGCGGACTTTGCTGCGGCGCCGTGATGCTGCCCGACTCAGCCGCTAGGATCGCGGCAGGTTCAGGCAGTCCGCGCGGCAGCGTCGCGCGCGAGCGAAAGCCGAGCGCGCCGCCTTGTCCGCGCACGGCAGGATCGATTGAAAAGCGGCAGGCTACGCTGCGAAACGACTCGCCTGCTTCAAGCGCCGCCTTTGCCTGCTGCACCTCAGCTTCAGTCGCGGCGATCAGGCGCTTGACGCGGAAGCTCAGCGCAGCGGGCTGCGCAGCGCGCTCGCGTCCGATGATCGGCTGCAGGCGCGTCGCCATCACAAACGACTCAGCCGTCGCCAGGACATCTTGCTCGCTCATGCCTGAGTAGCGCACAGCTTGCTCAAGGTAGCGCGGCAATTCTTCCGCCATCGCCGCGCGCGGATCGGGCGCTACCTGAAGGTTGAAGCGACGAATCCAATAGCCGTCAAGTTCATCTTGTGGCACGCGCAGGTTGCGCGCCTTGAACTCAGCGCGGATGATCGCTTCGCGCAGCATGATGTCGTAGACCTGATAGCCGAAGCTATCAGAGTTGGCGAGCGTGTTGAAGATGGCAGCGAGCCGATCAGCGGCGCGGTTTTCGCCTTGTGCTGTGAAGTTGATCGCCTGCAAGCCGACGATCTCGACGATGCGGCGCGCTTCATCCAGCGCAGCAAAGCGCTCGTAGCGCACGCGCGCACGGAACTGACCGAGCGTGATGGTCTGATCGCCGATGCGCGCAATTGGCTGCTCCAGATCGAGCGCGGCAGGCTCAGTTGGTCGGACATAGGGCGTGCTGGTTGCGGTTGGCGTGCGCGTCGGACCGGTCGGCGTGGCGGAAGGGCGCGCGAGCGCGGTCTGCGTCTGTTCGCTGCGCGTATCTTGGATGACTTCGGGCGTCACAGGCGCGCCGCAGCCGCTCAGGAGCAGGACGGCTGCGGCAAACCATGCGGATAGCGGATGTCTCAGGCTGATGGTCATGAACTGCTCGGCGTTTCGACGGGCTTCTCTAGGTCGCCCGAAGGAGTCGGCGAAATTTCCAGCATCGGCGTTGGCGATGGTGTGTAGGTAGCGCACGGCGTTGGCGTGAAGGTCGGCAGCGGCGTGCCTTCAAGATTGAAACGCAACGGCGGCGGCGGCGCGTTCGGATCGCAGGGCGGCAAGGTCGGCGTCGGCGTTGGCGTCGCCGTCTCGCTGAGGTCAGGTGCGCTGGGCGTGTCGGTCGGCAAGGCAGGCGGCAAGGTCGGCGTCAAAGTTGGCGTGCTGGTCGGCGGGATAGGCGTCAAGGTCGGCGTATCGGTCGGCAGGACAGGCGGCAAGGTCGGTTGCACAATCACAGTCGGCAAGATGAGCGGCGTCGCTGTCGGCGTCAAGCTGGGCAATGGCACAGGCGAGACAGGCGGCGGCGCTGCCGTCGGCAAAGTCGGCGTCGGCGTGCGCGTAGGCGGAATGGCAGTCGGGCTGGGCGCCGGCGTCTCAGTCGGCGCTTGTGTGGGCAACGGTATGATGACGGTCAAGGCAGTCGGCGTCTCAGTCGGCGTGCGCGTCGCGCTAGGCGTCAAGGTCAGCGTTGCCGTAGACGACGGCGACGCCGTGAAAGTTGGCGTGCGCGTCAACGTCGGAGTCGGCGTGGCGCTCGGCTGAGCGGCAACAGCTTCTTGAGTCGGCGCCTCAGGCGTCGGCGAGAAGGCTTGCGCGAGCCGCAGCGCCGTCTCGCGGCTCTCAGCGCGCAGACGCGCCACAAACAAGAATGTATCAGCGCCGCGCTTGCGCAGGTCGTCGCGCTCAGCGCCTTCGGGCAGTGTATCCAGAGCGCGTTGCAGGCTCTCAGCAGCGGCTTCGAGCAGCGCAGGCGGCACTGCGTCGCCTCTGGTCACCATGAATTCGAGTTCCTGCAGGCGCTCACGGGCGTGCGCAGCGCGCAGCTCAGGCGAGTCGCCGCTCAGGGACGCGGCAAGGCTTTCCACAGCGCGCTTCAAGCCGTAGAGCGGCTCGTTGGGCAAGCTGGAGAGCGACGCGACCGTCAAAAGTGTGCCGATGCCGATCAAAATGCCGAGAACAGCCGCGACTGCCAATGTGCGCAGCAACCAACGCGGCGCAGGGCGCACGTGCAAGGCATAGGCAGCGCGCAGGCGACGTTCTAGCGCCTCGCGCTGTGCAGCGTCCATGCGTTCCGCGCTGAGCGCGTGCAAGGCGAGCGCTGAACGCAAGAGTGCGCCGAGCGCCGTGAACTCAGGATAGCGTCGGGCGCACTCTTCAACAGAGACTCTGCCCGCGCGCACGTCGCGCAGGCATGTCTCAAAGATTTCGTGAGGATCGGTTAGCCGTGGCGGCATAGGTTTCTTATTGCATCAATACGTCCGTTGACCATTTTACCGCACGGCAGCCCTGAAAGAGACGGTGCGTTACTCAGCAGGCTCGCACGGGCGCGGCGCGAGCGTCGTCTCGACCACCACGCGGCACATCATCACGTCTTCCTCAGCCTGCGCGATGATCGCCTTGACCGACTCAGGCGTGATGCGCTCGTAGTACTCATTCTTCGCCAAGCCGACCGCGCCTTCGGCGATGCCTACGATCTCAGTCTCGCCAAAGGGCAGCTCATCCTCAAGCGCGAGCGCAATGGCGCGATAGAGCGCGCCGCCTACGTTTTTGATCATCGAGGTCAGGATCACGGCAGCCGCTTCAGGATCGCGATCTTTGGTCAGCAGCCATTGATCCGAGTCCACGCCGATGAAATACTTGCCGCGCTGCTGCGCCGCTTGGATCATGCCCAGACCAGAGCCGCCTGCCACGCTGAATGTGAAATCCGCGCCTTGATCGTACATGGCGAGCGCGATCTCCAAGCCTTTCGCCACATCGAAGAACGGACGCTCGCCGCCGATGTATTGCGTCAGCACGGTCATCTCAGGGATGACCGACTTAGCGCCTTGTGCGTAGCCGACGATGAAATCGTTGATGACAGGGATATCCAAGCCGCCGATGACGCCGATCGTGTTCTTGCCGCTCAAGTTGGGCAGCGCCTTCTCCTTCATCATGGCGGCGGCATAGACGCCGGCGAGGTATGCGCCTTCATTTTGCGCGTAGATCACGTTGTAGACGTTCGCGCACTTGCACTTAGTGAAGTCAATTGGTTCGTCGTGAAAGATGAACTTCTTATCAGGATACTGATCGGCGCGCGCCATCAGATAATCCGCCACTAACGAGCCGCCCAAGACGAGGATATCGTAAGAGTCGGTATCCGCCATGGCGTCGTCAATACCTGGTTCCCAGCGCGCCTGATCTTCGCCCAGCTCGATCACTTTCAGGCTGAAGCCGAAATCCGCAGCGGCGCGTTCCAAGCCTTCTTGCGCCGAATCGAAGAACGAGCGGTCGCCAAGCGTGCCATTGACCACATGCGTCACGCGCAGCGTTGACTGCGCACGAGTCGATCCCTGCATCATCCAGAATGCGCACACGAGCGCAATCACTAGCGAGATGCGTACGAAACGATGCATTGACTCACTGCCTTTCTTTGATAGATAGTCCGTCGTATAATGTAGCAGCTGCCTCTGCTTTGCTGCAAGCTATTGCCGCCTGAGCAAACGATGAGCGGCGATCTCGCGCCTGCCACGCATGCGCTGAGTGCTGTATAATTGTCTCAAATCTTGATGAAGCGCCGTGTTTCGGTCGCGAAGTGAAGGTATCGGCATGGATTTCCTACTGGCTGTTCTCTCGTTTGTGATTGTCCTGACGCCTTTGATCCTGATCCACGAGTGGGGACACTTCATCGCCTGCCGTCTGACGGGCGTGACCGTGCTGGAGTTCGGACTTGGCTTTCCGCCGCGCGCTGCCAAGCTCTTCGAGCGCAATGGCACTGAGTTCACCTTGAACTGGCTGCCTTTAGGCGGCTTTGTGCGTCCGCTCGGCGAGGATTTTGTGCGTCCCGTCGGTGAGGAAGCGACCGAACGCGAGCGCCAAGCCTATCGCCGCTATCAGGAAGAGTTGGCGGCGCTCGGCAGAAAAGTGCCGAAGCTGAAATCTGTGGCAGAGGCGACGCCGCTGCAGCGGCTGTTTTTCCTCGCGGCAGGCTCAGGCATGAACGCGGTAGCGGCAGTTGTGTTGTTGATCATCGCCGCGACCATCTCCTTGCCGCCTGTGGTGTTGGCGGCGGCGCCTAACTCGCCTGCCGCCGTCAGCGGTCTGCAGTATGGCGATGTGATCACAGCGGTGAATGGCGTATCTGTCAGCAGCACAGCGCAGATCGAAGCGCAGATCGAAGCGCATCGCAAGTCAGAGCAGCGCGATCAGCCGATCCGCTTGACTGTGCAGCGCAACGGCGACTCGCGCGAGGTTGTGTTAGGTGAGCAGACGGGCAGGTTTCCGAATCAAGCCGTGCTGATCACGAGCGTGACGCGCAACATGCCTGCCGATGGCATCTTTGAGCCGAACGATATCATCCTGAGCGTGGATGGCAGAGTGCGCTCACCTGAGTCGATTGTGGAATACGCGCGACAGCGCGGCGGCGAGGAAGTCACTTTTGTGGTGCAGCGCGGCAATGAGCGCTTGACGCTGACCGTTGTGCCGCGCCGCGATGTCCAAGCTGGCGAGCCTGCCGTCGGCATTGGGCTGCGCGCGCTTGAGTTCAATTTGATCACAGGCTTGGCGCTTGAAGATCGCGCTGAAGGCAAGCCGTTCTTCGAGGCGATCGGCGCGGGCATTCAGCGCACAGGGCTGATCCTTGAGCAGCTGATCCGCTTCCCTGTCGATCTGATTCGCGGCGCGCTGACCATCGAGGAAGCGCGTCCTGTGAGCGTGGTCGGCATCTCGCAATTAGGCGGACAAGTGGTCAGCGCTGCCGTTGAGGATCGCTCGCCGCTGCGCTTGATCAACTTCGCCGCGCTGATCAGCCTTGCGCTCGGCTTCACCAACTTGCTGCCAATTCCGGGCTTGGATGGCGGACGCATCCTGTTCGTGCTGATCGAAATTGTGCGCGGCAAGCCGATGGCGCCTGAGCGCGAAGGCGTCATTCACATGGTCGGCTTGCTATTCATTCTCGGGCTGTTTATGATTTTGGTGGTCAACGATCTGGTCAATCCAATTGGGCAGGTCATACGGTGACGAAGTGCAGGCAGCAGCATGGCGATCAAGTTTGAGGATATCATCCGCAATTTAGTCAGCGATGACGTGCCGATCAGCCGAGGAATCGTGCGCCGTCTCTCAAACTTGGGCGAACCTGAGCGTCAGGCGCTCATCAAGGCGTGGGGAAGTATTCCTGTCAAGCGGCGTTACCAAGTCTTGCGCGAGATCGCGACGCTCAGCGAGACTGACTTCGACACCGATTTCAGCGCCGTCACGCATCTCGCCTTGACCGACCTGCACGATAACCTGCGCGAAGCAGCCATTGAAGCATCTTGGACGGACGAGTCGGTTGAGATGCTCAATCGCTTGCTGCCAATGGCGACCATTGACTCTTCGCCAACTGTGCGCGCGGCTGCCGTTGGCGCGCTCGGACGCTTCATCTTACAAGCTGAGCTTGGCAAGTTCAGCCCGATGCAAGCGCGGCAAGCTGAGCGCGTCGCGCTGAAGCTCTACAACAATCGGAATGAAGATGTGCGCGTTCGTTGCCGTGCTTTAGAAGCGATCGCCAACAGCAGTCGCGCCGAAGTGATCGGCATGATCGAGGAATCGTATCGCGACGGCGATTCGCGTTTGCGCGCCGCTGCGCTTTACGCTATGGGCAAGACCTGCGATGAGCGCTGGGCAGGCGCTGTGCTGCATGAGCTGAGCAGCGACGATCCTGCCATTCGCTTCGAGGCGTTGCGCGCAGCCGGCGAGATAGGTCTTGAAGAAGCTGTGCCATTGATCGGCAAGTTGGTGATTGACGCTGACCGACAGACGCTCGAAATGGCGATCTGGTCGCTCGGCGAGATCGGCAGCGGCGAATCGCGGCGCGTGCTAGAGGAACTTTTCAAGTACGCTGAAGAGATCGAGGACGACAGCTTGATCGAGCAGATCGAAGACGCGCTCGCCAGCGCCAGCTTGTTCGATCTCTAGCGATCCAGCACGCGCTCATAGACGGCGTAGGTCTCGCGCGCTGTGCGTTCCCAGCTGAAGTTGCTGGCGCGCGCCAAGCCGAGGTTTTGCAGGCTTGCGTGCAAATCGTCTTGGATCAGCACAGCAATGATCGCGCCGCCTAATTGCCGCGAGTCGTTCGGCGGCACCAAATACGCCGCATCGCCGACCACTTCAGGCAGCGAGGACGCTTCCGCCGCCACGACAGGCGTGCCGCACGCCATCGCTTCCAGCGCGCCGAGTCCGAAGCCTTCGTAGCGGCTCGGCATCACGAACAAGCGCGCCATACGGTAGAGCGCAGGTTTATCTTCCTCATCCACTGCGCCCAGCCAGCGTATCCACTGCTCCAAGCCTTCGCGCGCCGCAATCTCCGACGGTAGATCGGGAAAGCGCGGCGTTCCCCAGCGCGCAGGCGGCTTGCCTGCCAAGACGAGCGGAAACTCATCGCCAACTGACGGACCGACATAGGTATACGCGGCGATCAAGGCGCGCAGATTCTTGCGCACATCGAAGCCGCCAAGGTACAACGCGTACTGCTCAGGCAGGTTATACTTGCGGCGCACGGCTGAGTCGCGCTCGGCGCCTAAGCGCGGATGAAAAGACTCGGCAGCCGCCAATGGAATAGCGGTCACGCGCTCAGGCGGCACGCCAATGTGCTGCACAATCTCGCGCTTGGAAAATTCAGAGTCAGTGATGATGTGCGAGACGCCAAGCGCCGATGCACGCACCATGCCGAAGTACAACCTGCCGCCCAAGCCGCCCTGATAGATCGGCATACTGAGCGGTATGACGTCATGGATGGTCACTACCAGACGGATTGGCGAGCTGAGCGGCGCCGCCCAATACGGCACGTGCGCAATTTGCGCGCCGATCTCGCCCGCCGCTCTCGGAAAAGCGCGCTGCTCAAACCACACCTTGCCCAGCTGACCATTGCCCGTGCGCACGCGGATCGTCTGCACGCCTTCAGGCACATCGGCGAGCGCGCCGCCGCGCTCAGGCGCGATCAATGAGAGCTGCAAAGCGGCGTAGCGCGTTTCGCTCTGCCGCAAACGCCACAGTGCGCGCACCAATTCGCGGATGTACTGTCCGCTGCCTGTGTACTTTTGTTCCCAGAACCAAGCGTTGATCGCGACGTGCATCCGTTCTGCTCCACAAGGCGTTCTCAGTTTAGAATTGTACAGCAAGGCGCGCCTTTTGCCCGATGTTCTAGATATTGGCAGCGACTTGCGCACGGCAGCCGTTTGACAAAACGCGCGCAGCCGTCTTTACTCTCCGCCATGACAGCCGATAGGCTTTTGAAAGATGCGAGGTGAGCGAGAATGAACACGATCCGTGTGACAGTTTGGGGCGAATTTCGCCATGAGCGGCGCAATCCGAAAGTAGCGGCGATCTATCCAAACGGCATGCACGAGGCGATCGCCGATGGTCTGCGCGCAGAGCCGCGCTTCAGCGTGCGCACAGCCACGCTTGATCAGCCTGAACACGGCTTGAGCGGCGTGACCTTGGCGGCGACCGACGTGCTGATCTGGTGGGGACACATCGCGCACGCTGAGGTCTCGGATGAAATTGTGAAGCGCGTGCAAGCGCGCGTGCTGGACGGCATGGGCTTGATCGTCTTACATAGCGGACACTTCTCGAAGATTTTCAAGGCGTTGATGGGCACTTCGTGCGATCTGAAATGGCGCGAGGCGGACGAGCGCGAGCGGATTTGGATCATCGAGCCGAGCCATCCGATCGCCGAAGGCTTGGGCGAGTATTTTGAGTTGGAACGCGAGGAGATGTACGGCGAGCGCTTCGATATCCCTGCGCCTGAGACGCTGGTGATGGTCAGTTGGTTCAAAGGCGGCGAAGTCTTCCGCAGCGGCTGCTGCTACACGCGCGGCAAGGGCAGGATTTTCTACTTCCGTCCTGGTCACGAGACATATCCGACCTATTATGATCCGAACGTGCGGCGCGTGATCGCCAATGCAGCGCGCTGGGCAGCACAGAGCGGCACGCCGCAGGTTACTTTTGGCAAGTACGCACCGCGCGAGCCGCTGGCATAGCAGGCTTGTCGCGCGCAGTTTTACGGGACGCGCAAAACCTGCTATAGTCATGTGTGTGACCACTTATCTGCAGTGGCGCATCCTCGCTTGCGCCGCCATATTTTGACATTTCGGGGTGAATTTGAGAGATGGTTAAAGGGCAACGTGCATTATTACCGCCCGAAGACGAAGAGCGCTTGAAGATGATTGCGGAAACTGCCTCGCCGGCGCTGCGGCAACGCGCTGTGGCGATCTTGGCGTGGCACGAAGGCGCGACCGCCGCCGAGACTGCCAAGCGCACACAGCTGAGCGTTAACCAAGTTCAGTATTTATGGCGTCAGTACCGCCAAAAAGGTCTCGATCTGTTCATGGTTGAAGATGACGCGCCCGCTCAGCGCGAGACGACGAGCGCGCCTGCGCCCATCGCTGATGATCGAATCAGCCTTGAGGCGCTCTGCCAGCAATATCGCGTGGATATGGCGCACGCAAAGCACATCGGCGCATTGGCGACGCAAATCTTCGATGCAACCGAGACCGTGCATCGCCTTGCGCCGAACATGCGGTCGCTTCTGGAAGCGGCGGCGCTCGTCCACAACATCGCCTACGAGATCGATCCGCCCAATCATCACTTGCGCGGTCGCGACATCTTGCTGAACACGCCTTTGCGCGGCTTCTCGGACGATGAACGTCGCATTTTGGCGTGTACCACATCCTTTCATCGCAAGAAAGTGCATCCTGATGCCGAGCCGATCTACACGGCGCTGCCCGAAGATTTGCGCCGCGACACACTGGCGCTTTCCGCCATTTTGCGCGTCGCCGATGGCTTGGATCATTCGCAGACGCAAAGCACGGTCATTGACGGGCTGCACCTGAACGCCAATGAAGTCGAGATTGTCGTCAGCGGCGAACACGCCGCCGAAGACGCAGCGCAATCTCAGAAAAAAGCCGATCTGTGGGCAAAAGTTTTCCCTGTCACAGTGCGCGTTCTGCCTGCGCCTGCCGAGCCGAGTCCTGCCGCTGATGCACAGCCGCGCGAGCCGCTCTGGCGCCAAGTGCTGCCGCAAGCGGTCGGCTTGGATGAGACGATCAGCATCGTGCGCGCTGGTCGGCTCTTCGCTGCAAAGACCCTAGATCGCGTTGAGGCGCTGTTGCGTCACTTGCAGCACGGCAATTTGACTGTGTTGCCGTCTTTATCGCGCGAAGCCTTCCGCCTGACCGACGCCATCGCCTTGGCAGACGCCAAAGAGCATCGCAAAGAGGCAAAATGGTTCGCCGATACGGTCAACGAGGCGCGCTTGCTCTTGGCGTTGGCAGAGCGCGCCGCCATGCTTGCTGAAGACGCACAAGAGCATTTGAGCATGGCAGAGCGCATGCAAGCCTGGCAAGCAGAGGCGCGCGCCGCTTGCGACGCAATAGATATGGCGCGCTTCAAGCGCTTGGCAGAAGGCTTGCGAGTCGCCTTGAACGATGATGTCGATCCGAACGAGAAAGCGTTAGCGATCTATCACGTCGGCACGTTGCTCTGGGAACAATTGACCGCTTTGCGCACTGTGATGGAGCAAGGCACCAGCGTGGACGAAGCGCTTGCTGCCGTCTTCCGCCTGCAGGACTATCTGGTCGCTTTCCGCGAGCTGCTCGGCGCGGAAGTTGCGCAAGTGCTGGACATGCTGACGCCGTTGGAGAATTATCTGGTCGCCATTCAGGTGGCACAAGCGCTCATCAATCGCCTTGAGCGAATGCCTGCCGCGCCGCCAAGGCGCGGTCGCAGGGCGAAAAACGCGGCGGCGCCTGCGCCTGATGCAGCCATTGAAGCCTTGCGCGCTTCTCAGCACGAGCTGATCGAGATGCTCGCCGATTCGCTCTCTAATGTTTGGTCAAGCGTGAACAGTCCGATCTTCAGGCGCGCCTTCGCTTTGGCGATCGCCGCGCCATAACACAAGGAGCATGTTCTGCGATGAGCTACAGCTACTACACGCCGCCAATGCGCGAAGCCAAGCCGCGCCATTCGCTCGATTATCGCATGGCGCTCACGGCGAGCGTCCTCAGCAGTCTGCATCGCGGAGAGTGCTGCGCGCTGGTCGATGTGGGCAGCTGTGGCAAATCGCGCTTCATGCTGCACTTGACGCGTCCTGAGACTGCGCAGTATCACCTCGGCGATGAGGCTTTCTCGCATTTGCTGATCCTGGTGGAATGTAACGCTTGGTTAGAGCGCACGCCTTGGGCAGCTTATGAGAGCATTGTCTATAACTTGGTCAGCACGTTGCGCTCATACGAGAATCCGATTGTGCAGAACGTGCGTCCGCGCTTGGAGAGCGTGTACGATGCCGTCGTGCGCGAGCGCGACATCGCTTTCCGCTATCTGACGAGCGGCTTGGACGAGCTGATGCGCGGCACACGCTTGAAATTCACGCTGTGCTTCGACGAATTCGATTACGTGATCGAAGAATTCGACGCGCAGCTCTTCCGCAATCTGCGCGCCTTGCGCAATCGCTTCAAATATCAGCTGACCTATCTGGTCACCACGCGCTATCCGATGCCGCATCAGCGTCCTTTGGCGCGCCAAGCTGAGGTCGAGGAATTCCAAGAATTGTTCGCCGATAACAGCTTCGCCATCGGTCCTTACGAGTTGAAGGACGCTGAGACGATGATCAAAGAGCTTGAGGCGCGCTTGAACTTTCCGTTGCGCCACGAGACGCGCGATATGCTGATCGACTTGTGCGGCGGACATCCCGGCTTGATGCGCAGCGCGTTCAACCTGTTAGAGGCGATCAAAGAGCAGCCGACTACGCCAAAGCGCATGGGCGAATTGTTGATCAACGAGCAGATGACGTGGAAGGAATGCCAGCGCATCTGGGAATCCTTGCTGGGCGCTGAGCGCAGCGCGCTGAAGCGCTTGGCGACAGGACGCAGCACTGGGCAGGATAACGGATTGCTTGCGCAGCTGCGCGCGAAAGGCTTAGTGATCGAAAAGCAAGGGCAAGGCTTGCGCGTCTTCAGCCTGATCTTGCAAGAATTCGCCAAGCAGCAACCTGACTGACGATCTCGCACCATTACGAAGGAGCTTCACATGCCTATCTCAATCGCAGGACAAGTCGCCGTCATCACAGGCGCGTCGCGCGGCATCGGACGCGCCACTGCGCTCACTTTGGCAAAGGCAGGCTGTCACATCGCTGCCACTGCGCGCGATTCAGCTGCGCTAGACGCGCTCGCGGCGGAATGCGCGGCGCTCGGCGTGCGCGCCAAAGCCTATCCTGCCGATGCGACAGACGCGCAAGCCGTTTACACTGTGCGCGATCAAGTGTTGGCAGACTTCGGACAAGTGGATACGTTAGTGAACAACGCAGGCGTCGCGCGTTACGCCACACTTGTGGAGCATACCGTCGAAGATTACGACTGGATGATGAACACGAACATGCGCTCCACGTTTCTGTTCACGCACGCCTTCGTGCCAAGCATGATCGCGCGCAAGCAAGGCAACGTGATCATCGTCTCTTCGCAGGCAGGCGTGCATGGCTTTCCGAATGAGGCAGTTTACTGCGCCACTAAGCACGCGCAGGTCGGCTTTGCGGCCGCGCTGGACGGCGAGCTGCGTCCGCACGGCGTGCGCGTGAGCATCATTGCGCCGGGCGGCGTGCGCACGACCTTCGCCTTCGGCACAGGACGCACGGAAGACATGCCCGCGTTGCAAGAGATGATCGAAGCAGAAGATGTCGCCGAGGCAATTCTGTTCGCCGTGCAGATGCCTGCCAAAAGTCGCGTCTTGATGATCGGCATGCGTCCGATGAGCGAGAAATTGTACGGCGGCGCCTGATCGCAGCGGTCGCTCAGGCGTTGTGCTGAGAGGAAAGCCATGTTCAACCAAGAATCGATTGAGATCGTTGACGCGGCGCGCTTCAACGCCGCGTTTGTCCGTCCGCTCTACGAAGGCTATAGCTTCGCGCAAATTCCGCAGACTGTGCGCCGCGTCTTGACAGGCGCAACAGGCGGATTGCCGCCGAAAGCCTTCGCGCACTTGCCTGAGCGCTACCGCAGAGTCGTCTTGTTTTTAGTGGATAGCTTCGGCTGGCGCTTTTTGATGCAGCACTACAAGCGCTATCCATCGCTCAAGCGCTTTGCCGATGAAGGCGTGATTTCGAAGATCAGCGTTCAATTTCCATCCACTACAGCGGCGCACGTCACGACCATCAACACGATGCAAGCCGTTGGCGGGAGCGGTGTCTACGAATGGTTCTACTACGAGCCGACTTTGGACGCGATCATCTCGCCGCTCACTTTTAGCTACGCAGGCACGCCGCGCGAGACCTTGCGCAACGTCATTGCGCCGCAAGCGATCTTGCCGCGCCAGACAATTTATCAAGAACTGGCGGCTCACGGCGTGCAGAGCTACGCCTTTCAGGATAGCGCTTATGCCAATTCGTCCTACAGCAAGACGCTCTTCGACGGCGCGCAGATCGTGCCTTTTTACACGCTCTCGCAAGGCTTGACGAACCTGCGCCTGCTGCTCGAAGAGTCAAAAGCGCCAACCTACTGCTTCTTCTACTACGCGCCAATTGATTCCATCGCGCATGTCTATGGACCAGACTCTGCGCATCATCAGGCTGAAATTGATACGTTCTTCACTGCGCTGGAACGACTATTTTTCGCCGAAATGCCGCGCGACAGTCAGACGTTAATCTTGCTGACCGCCGATCACGGTCAGGTTGAGGTCGATCCAAGCACAACGCGCTACCTGAACCGCGAGCTGCCGCAGCTGACGCCGCTGCTCAGGACGGATCAGCGCGGTGCGCCGCTGGTGCCTGCCGGCTCTGCGCGCGATATGTTCCTGTACGTGAAAGCGGCGCACGTGCAAGAAGCCCACGAGATGCTCATGGCGCACTTGCGCGGCGCCGCCGAAGTCTACCGCACTGCCGATCTGATGGCAGAAGGCTTCTTCGGCGCGCACTGCTCCGATTTATTCCGCGTGCGCTTAGGCGAGCTGGTCATCTTGCCGTATGCGCATCAATCAGTCTGGTGGTATGAGCGAGGCAAATTCGAACATAACTTCTTAGGGCACCACGGCGGCTTGACGCCTGACGAAATGCACAGCGCTTTCATGGTCTTAGCGTACTAGGCGCGCTAGAATTCGATTATAATAGCGCTAAGCTCAGCTGTTTGTAGGAAAAGTGCGCCATGACCGAGAGACGCGACACTGAAAAACGCGATATCTTCATCAGCTACTCGCGCGCCAACACCGATTTCGCGCGCGATTTGTACGCCAAGCTGCAGGCGCTCGGCTTCACGCTGTGGCGCGACCGCAACGATATGGAAGGCGGCGACGATTGGTGGCGGCAAATTCAAGAGGCGATTGAGAATGTAGATACCATGATCTTAGTTCTCTCGCCTAGAGCGCTTGAATCGAGAGTTGTTTCGGAAGAATGGCATTACGCGCGGCAGAAAGGCACGCGCGTCATCCCTGTCCAAGCGGAAGACGTAGATTTCAACAGTGTGCCGCGCTGGATGAGACGCCTCGATTGGCTTGACCTGCGCCCTGACGCGCCTGAGCGCGACCTGACCTGGCAACGTCTGATCAATCAGCTGCGCACGCCTTACGAGCGCCGCCGCGTGCCGTTCCCTGAGACGGAAAAACTGCCGAGCGACTTCGTGCCGCGTCCCGATGTTCTCGAGCCGCTGGTGCGCGCGCTGGTTCACGAGCGGCACTGCGCGGTCGGCTAAGGCAAGACCACGATCGCGCACGATCATCCACTGCTCTCGTGGGCTGCTGACAAGACGCTCCATCTGTGATCAGCGGACGGGACGGCACTCGGGACAACTCGAATTGACGCATCGCTTTCCGAATTGCGGGCATGGTTCGCGGCACACGACACCGATTGGCGGACGTTCATCGAGAATTGGGAACAATATGCGTTTGCGCCTGAGCGTAGTCTGCCGGCGTGGCACGGCAGCGCAGCGCTGCGTCTGTGTCGCGCCAAGACGGGCGAGGAATTGGTGCGTTTTACGCAAGGCGGCTTTGTGGTCGCGCTCGGCTGCGCGAATGGGCAGGTCATCTTCCTGAAGGTGGCAGTGTGAGCAGCCATGTTGACACAGCTGCTCACAGGATGCATCGGGCTTGTCAGCACAGCCTGATGAATTAAAAGGTGGCTCAACGTCCTTTGAGCTGGTTCAGATAGGCTGGTGTCACAGCGTAATCGCCTTGACTCTCACGGAAGCCCATCGCCTCAAGCGCTTTTTGGATGTGCGGATTCGCCATGAATAGCCGCCATACGAAGCCATCTTGATAATTGGCGATCATGAGCAAGATGTCGCCCTGATCAATGCCGATATGCTCGCGTGAGTACCACTCCTCATCCTTGTTGATGGCGCTGACAAAGCCATACTCACGCCAGACCTGCGTGCCGAATTCGCGCAGCATAGCACGAATGCCTTCAAAGGCGATATCAGGCGTCATTGGCAGGCACGCCACTGAAGCATAAGGCGCGATAGTGCCGTCATGGTTGATGCCTGCCGCGCCGTATGCACGATAACCGAACGGTCCGTCGGAAGCGCTCAGTCCCCAGACGCCATTGCGATAGGTGCTGTACTTTTCGCTGTGATCAATGGTGAATTGCCGATTACGTCGGCAGGCTTTGATCGCGTTGTTCCAGTAGTTCACGTAGGCATCTTCCTTGCCGCGCAGATCGAGGAAGGCGAGTGGATACTGATAGACAAAAAGCGGCTCGCCGGGCAGGTAGACATAGCCTTCTGTTATATTGACAGGACGATCCCACTTCTCCCAGACGTGAGCAGGAATAGGATGTGTAGGCGAGCCGATCGCCAACACATACATGATCAGACTTTCGTCGAAGTGATCCCAAGACGCGTTCAGAAAACCGCTGCCCGGCTTCCAGCCCATTTTCAGCAGCTCGCCGCCGCCTAGCATCCAGTCCCACTCAACGTTAGCATAGAGCTGATCTGCCAACTGCTGGACTTCTGTCCCAGCGAAGTACTGCCCAGCAACGAGCGCGCCTGCCACCAGAAGCGCTGTATCAATTGAGGAAAGTTCACTGCTCCAAGCGCGCGCGCCGTTCTCCATGTTCAAAAAATGGTAGAAGAAGCCGCGCTCGCCTTGTGCGCCGCCGCTTGTGAAGGTCTTGAGCGTGATTAAGGCGCGCTGATAGCCTTCCTCATAGCTGATCCAGCCGCGATCAATGCCTATGGGCAATGCCGCCAAGCCAAAGCCGACTGCTGCGATGCTTGAGACTGAGTCGGGCGTGCTCCGATCTTTGATCAAACCGTTGGCAGGATTCACTTCAAACCAGAAGTAATCAAAGGTCTCGCGCGCAATGGCATCAATGAGCGTCTCATCATCCATATTGAGCAGAATCGCCACTTCCTGCCGATAGGTATCATCTGCCTCAGTTTCTTGCGCACTTTCTGAGAGCGCAGGCTTTTCAGCAGGCACTAGATGAATGCTGCCGAGATAGAATGGCTCGTTCAGCATGCGCTTATCTCTATTTGCATCTTGATGGAACGATGAGATGTACATCAAGTAAGCGCCATTTGCGTTGAGCTGGCGAAAGACTGTGTTGACAGGAAAAACAACGCGAATCCAGCCCCTATCGCCGCTCGGCACGCCAAACAAGCCACCTGCCCAGCGCCATTCAGTAGTGATCTCAGCCAAACCAAGGAAGAAAGTGTTCGGATTCAGCGTATTTTCTTCAGGCAAGTAGACTTCAAGCTCCAGTTGACCGTAGGTCAGCCAGACCTGCAGATTGTTGCCGCTCACAGGATACGAGAGCTTGGTTTCATCGGCGTTGCCGCTCGGCACAATTTTGAGCGTTGGCGAGCCGTTCGGCGTCCTCAGGTCATCGCTGCGCACAATGCGTGTGCCTGTGTTATCATCACCGAACATGCCGCTATTGAAGACTTCCCAAACCTGCCACAGGCTCGGCGTCAATGCAGGCGTCGGACGCTCTACAAGGTTGATCGCGCCAAGATAGAAGCCTTCGCTCAGCGCTTGCTTGCCGCTTGCGCCTTCATGGAAGAACGAGAAGAAGAGCATGTACTCGTGATCGGCGATCAGTTTCTGCATAGCAGGATCAATTGGATAGCGAACGATTGACCACGCCGTGCTTTCTTCGAGCGTCCCGAATACGCCCGCTATCCAGTTGAACTCGCCGTTCGTCACATCTGCCATGCCCATGAAGAATTTATTCGGATTGAGTTGATTGCGCTCAGGCAATGCCACCTCAAGGAGTAACTGTTCAGCCGTTGCCCATTCGCTCAGGTCAGCGCCTTTGAGCGGCACAGCTAGTTTTGTTTCGTCGGCTTCACCGCTCGGCATGACCAGCAGAGCAATTTTGCCTGCGTGTTCAGCCGCCGAGACTTCAGAGCCGCTGTTGTCATCGCCAATCCGATCAATCTCCTTGCTTTCCCATGCCGCCCACGTGCGAATCATTGGTGCAGCCTCGGCAGGCGGCGTCAATGGCTCAGTTGCGCTGAGGAAAGCTGAGCCCAGGTAGAAAGGCTCTGTGAGCGGCAACTTGCCATCGGCACCTTCATGAAAGAAGGAGAAGAAGAGCTTGAAGGCGCGTTCCGACGGCACTTCGCGCATAGTCGTCTCCAGCTCATAGACAATCCGATTCCAACCCGACTTGGCTTGACTGGCGCTGAAGACGCCGCCTTTCCAATCGAAGCCATCATCAGTGACATCTGCCATGCCCAAGAAAAACTTATTTGGATTGAGCGTGTTCTCCTCAGGCAAGAAAATTTCCAGCTCCAAACGCTTGTAAGTGGCAAAGTCTGCCAGATCAGCGCCTTTCAAAGGGATTGCCAGCTTGGTCTCGGCTGCGCTGCCGCCTGGCTGAACCTTGAGGACAGTTTTGGATTCCAGCGTAGCAGTTGAGACCTGTGAGCCGCTGTTGTCATCGCTAATGCTGGCAACGTCAAGTCTCTCCCACGTTGACCAAGGCACGGCTGCCTCTTGAGCTTGAGCAGAAGGCAGCTTCACGCTCATCAGCATCAGGCTGATAGCTAACAGCGCGCACAAACACGCCTTCAAAAACCGATTTTTCATAAAGCACCTCCAATTTTTCTAAAGCACATGCTGCAGTCTAGCATAGCAAAAATTTCCACATTTGTCAAAACGCTTTTACTGGTATATAATAATCCTCAGGGCGCGCAAGAACTTGAAAAGTCGTATTTTGCGCTATGCTCAGGTATGCAATAATCGAGGTAGTCAAAGATAGCTTGCAAAAGCACTATGACAAAAAAACAAGAGCCACCTGTCACAATCTTCGAAGTTGCTGAACGCGCCGGCGTCTCCATTGGAACGGTCTCGCGCGTGATCAACAACCGCAACCGAGTCAGCCCGAAGACGCGCCAGCGCGTGTTGGAAGCTATGCGCGCTCTGAACTATCAACCCAATGGCTTAGCGCAGCGGCTTGCCTCACAGCAGACCAAAATGATTGGCTTGGTGCTGACGCAAGTCAACGACCCGTTTTACTACCCGATTGTGCGCGGCGTGGAAGATACCGTGAGCGCAGCGGGCTACACGCTGCTGATCATGAGCCATCCGCCGCAACGGAATGAGCATAGCCTCAAGCGTCCGTTGTGGCAGAACATGGTGGACGGTCTGATCTGGGTGGCCGTCAGCGTTGACGTCAAGGAGATGCTGAGCATCATCAAGAGCGGTGTGTTGGTCAGCCTAGTCCAACAAGAGCTGAGTGGCAGTGCTTCTTCTGTCCTGACCGACAACTACAATGGTATGGTCGCTTTGGTGCGACATCTGGTCGAGACGCACGGCTACCAGCGCTTTGCCTACATCACAGGCACAAACTACACAGCTGATAGCAGCGAACGCTTGCGCGCCCTACGCGATGTGCTATCGCAACACGCGCTCAGCTTGCCTGCCGAGAACATTGTGACAGGCGATTATTTACACGGAAGCGGCGCGTCCGCCATGCACAAGCTGCTGGCATTGCCTGAGCGCCCTCAAGTGGTGGTGGCTGCCAACGATCAAATGGCGGCAGACGCTATTCTTGCCGCACGCGAACATGGCTTGCGCGTCCCTGAAGATATCGCAGTCACAGGCTTTGACGATGTGCTGTTGGCGCAGTACACCTCGCCAGCATTAACAACAGTTCATCAACCGATTTATGAGATGGGCGCACAGGCGGCGCGCCTTGTCTTAGACGGCTTGCGTGCGCGCCAAGAAGGAAGAGAATGGCTGCCGCTTAAGGTTGTATTGCCGACGACGCTCGTCATTCGGCAATCCTGTGGCTGTCGGCTTGAAGAAGTTCAGCCTGCCAAAGGAGGTGATGTGTAACCTTCGTGTTGATGTGCTTTGGTTTTTGTCTGTTATGTCAGATTAAAACTTTTTAAGGAGTGAGTCAACTATGATGAAGCGATTCGTAACGGCTGTTGTTTGTTTTGGGCTGTTGGTCTCTTTTATGGCGACCAACAAGCCGAGCCATGCGCAAGAGATGGCGCAGACAATTCGCGTCTCCGTGGTGCCGGGTCCTATGCAGGCGACCATGAACAAGATCATTGCTAGGTACATCGCAGAAAATCCCGGCGTGAACATCACACTGGAGCTCGAGCCTGAAGGCGGCGTTTTCCAAGCCCTGATCGCCGCTGGCAATCAGCCCGACCTAGTCATCACATCCTTCGGTCCGCAGCTTGGCACGTTAGCAGCTCAAAACGCTCTTGTGCCGATTGATATGCTTGAAGGCGGCAAAGCACTGCTCGAGCGCATCACGCCGCGCGCCGTTCAGAAACTCTACGGACGCAACTACTACGTGCCGATCGGCGCTGATATCACGCTGATGATCTACAATCGAGCGCTTTTTGAAGAAGCTGGTCTCGATCCACAAAAGCCGCCCAAGACATGGGCAGAGTTCCTGCGCGCCATTGAAGCAATTCACGCCCTGCCGCCGCGCCCAGATGGCTCCAAGGTCTATGGCACAGTCTTTTGGAACGATGCGTTGCAGTGGGGCGGTTGGTACTGGAATATGTTACAGCCGATCTACCTGAACGCGAATCAGGGCAAGTGCCAGCTGATGAACGCGCTTGGCACAGACGTGATCATCGATCGTCCAGAGTGCAAGCTGGATAAGTTCTTCGAATTCGTCAGGGCGGCGCAACAATTTGCGCCACCAACAGGCGAACCGTCTTTCTTCAGCCGCAACGTTGGCACATGGCTGCAGTACGGCTATTCATGGCAGCCAAACCTGCGAAACGCCAACCAAGGCCCTATGGTCATTGGCGAAGATGTTCTGGTGGCGCCGGTGCCAGTGCCTGAGGAAGGCGATCAGAGCTTCAGCACCTTTGGCGGGCGCGCCGCGATCATCATGCGCACAACGCCTGAACGCGAAGCGCGCGCATGGCACTTCTTGCAGTTCCTGATGCAGGATGAGAACAACTATCAGTTCATCACTGAGCTAGGCTACTTGCCTGTCTTGACGTCGTTGCAAGACGATCCGTATTTCCAGACGCCCGATAAGGAAGTTTTCGTCCAGCTGTTGCAGAACAGCCTTGTGCCAGAGCAGTTTGCAAACGCTGATCGCGCTGCAGTGGCGATACAGGCTATCTATCAGGAAGTGGTGGTCAAAGGGAGCATTCCGCTCGACGAGGCAGTCAGGGCAGCTGCTGAGGCAGCGCGCCGCGCTATACGTTCCACACGCTAGTACAACACATGGTCTGCCCTATATTGCCCGTAGGGCAGACCTTTTAAGGGTATGACTTATGGTTGCTCAGATTCAAGTGCAGCGTTCTAATCGCAGCATGCATCACTTGCGCCGCTACTGGTTAGGCTATGTGTTTGTCTCGCCATGGGGCGTTCTGTATTTAATCTTCGGCATATACCCGCTTTTTCTCTCGTTCTTTCTCACTTTTTTCAATTATGCCTTTGCTACACCTGAGACACAAAGTTTCGTAGGCATTGGCAACTGGCTACGCGGGCTGACCGATCCGCTCTTCTGGAAAAGCCTAGGCAACATCACCTACAACCAAACAATTTTCATTGCCGCTAAAAATGGTATTGGCTTGCTTCTAGCAGTGCTGCTATTTCGTGTGCGCTTCGGCGCACGCCTATTCCGCACCATCTATTTTCTGCCCGTTCTCACCTCAACTGTAGTCTTGATGTCCATTGGCGATAATCTCGCCAGCCCAGGCGGACCGATCCAACGCTGGCTGCTCGAAAATGGCTGGATCAGCGAGCTGGTGTATTGGAAAAGTGAAGACCTGTATCCAATGCTGATCATTGCGCTCATCAACACTTGGAAGTGGTTCGGCATCAGCACGATCATCCTGCTGGCAGGCATGTATAGCATCGATCCGCGTCTTCACGAGGCTGCGCAGGTTGATGGAGCTAACGCTTGGCAGCAATTTCGTCATATAACGTTGCCGCTACTGCGCCCGCAGTTGTTTTTCCTCTTGGTGGTGGATGTCATTAACGGCTTGCAGATGTTTGGCGAGGTGCTGAGCATTGGCTTTGATGTTTATGGCGGCATCAACAACCAAGCCTTGACGCCAGTGCTGTATCTTTACGCCACTGCTTTTGGCGCTGATGAGCGCCCTAACATCGGCTATGCTTCTACGCTAGGCGTTTTGCTGGCTATTCTGATCGCCGCCTTGACCTTTTTGCAGTTCCGTTTCATCCGTTCTGACTATGATTAGAGGTTGTGAATTATGCGCAAGCACGCTGTTCGGTTTGACCTTATTGTGACCTATTTGGTGCTGCTGATCGGCGCGCTGGTCGTCATTTACCCGTTCTTGTTGATGCTGATGAACTCCTTCAAGCCGGGCAGAGAGCTGCTCAACTTCCCACGCGATCTTTTCCCACGCGAATGGACGTTGAGCGGCTACATTGGCGTCTTCAGCGAGTTGAACGTTCTGCTGCTCTTCCGCAACTCGCTCTTCTTAGCAGGCTCGATCACAGTGCTGAACACGCTTCTGAGCGCATTAGCCGGTTATGCTTTTGCCAAAATTCCATTTGCAGGTCGAACGCTCCTGTTCAGCTTTATGCTGACGACCATGATGATCCCGGGCGTGTTATTTCTGATTCCAACTTATGTGCTGATGTATAACATCGGCTGGGTTGGGCGCTTCGAGGCGCTCATTGTGCCGTCTGCCGTCTCGGTCTTCAATATCTTCTTATTCAGGCAGTTCATGCGCGGCATTCCTGACGAGCTGATCGAAGCGGCACGCTTAGACGGCGCAGGCGAACTCACAATTTTTCTGCGGTTGATTTTGCCGCTCTCGCGCCCTGTCATGGCGACGGTTGCCATTCTGACCTTCATCGGCAGCTGGAACGACTTCTTCGGACCTTTCCTTTACTTGAATCAACCGCAAAATTGGACGCTGCAGCTTGGATTGTTGAATTTTCGTGGCACAGTGCCTGGCGAAAATGCTCAGCAGATATGGGCGCTGACTTCCCTGATCGTCATACCGATCGTCATCTTTTATTTCTTCTTGCAAGAGCAATTTGTCAAAGCCTTTGCGAACGTCTCGCTTGGGAAATGAGAGGTAGAGCGCCGTGACCATCACACCGCCACTCTTGCCACAGGCTGAGGAGACGCCTCGCTCGCTTTGGCGGCGCATCTTACTTTTGATCGTCGGCGCGCTTGTCTTGTTCTTTGGCACATATCTGCTGGCTTGGCTGAGCGCCTACAACTTGACGCGCACCTTTTGGGAACATGCCCAAGCCAGCTACGCTGAAGGGCGCTACATGGACGCGCTGACAGGCTATCGCGCTTTCGATCCTGCGCAACGGCGTTATGTCACCTATGGTGGCTTCATGCATGTTGAGAACATCTGGGCAGACCCAGCGGCTTTTCCTATCCCGTCTGAAGCAGTACAAGCGAAGCAACGCATCCGGGAGATTCTTCAAAAGTATCTCACTATCGAGGATGCCGAGCAGTATATTGCCGAAAACGTTGGGCGTACCAGTAATCCATATCTTGGCATCATCTATCTGCGTCTGGGCGAGCTATACGAAGCAGCAGATCGTCTGCAAGATGCGCTAGCGATTTATGAGAGCGTTGATGAGTTTTTCCCTGAAGATGCAGAGCTGATCGCACAGGCGCAAGCGCACATGGCACGTTTAGCGAACACGTCTAACTGAGCAGCATATGCCACAAGGAGCTAACATGTTGGCTAATCCTTACGGATATTTTGATAGCAATCAGCACAATGCTTACGTCATCAAGAATCCTGAGACGCCCATGCCGTGGATTAACGTCTTGACCAACGGCGATTATGGCATGACGATCTCACAAAGTGGTGGCGGTTATAGCTGGCGCATCAACGCCAACCTAAATCGCATTACGCGCTGGGAGCAGGACTTGATCCGCGACGAGTGGGGTAAGTTTTTCTATATTCGGGATAGCCAAAACGGCGCGTTTTGGTCACCCACGTTGCAACCCTGCGGCAAGATTTTGAGCAGTGTGCGCGTCACGCATGGTTTAGGCTTCACACGCTTTGAGGCGCAGCATAGCGATCTCGATATGCGCTTGGAATGTTTTGTACCTTTGGACGCGCCTTGCGAACTTTGGCAGCTGACGATTCACAACAAAGGTAACGCATTACGCCAACTTGACGTTTATACTTATTTTGAGTGGCTGCTAGGTGCAGCGCCTGATTGGCATCGTGAATTCCACCGAACATTCATCGAGACCGACTACGACCAACAGCATGGCGTGATCCTTGCTCGCAAGCGGCTGTGGGAACTGCCTGCGCCAACACACTGGAATCGCGATTGGGAGTATGTGGCATTTCACAGCGCTTCGCTTGTGCCTAAAGGCTTTGAGACGGATAAGCGCGCTTTTCTGGGACGGCACGGGCATCTCTCGGCGCCGCTTGCCGTGCAGCACGGGCAACTGAGCGGGCAATATGGTAAGTGGGGCGATCCAATTGGCGCTTTGCAAGTGGCAATTGACCTATCGCCCGATGAAGCGCGCACAGTCGTCTTCGTCATCGGCGCGGCGAACTCGCATGATGAGGCGCTGCAGATCAGCGAGCGCTTCAAGTCTCTCGCGGCTGTTGAGGCAGCTTATCAAGCGACGACTGACTATTGGCAAACCTTAGTCGGTCAGCTACAGGTTGAGACACCTGATCCTGCTGTCAATATCATGGCGAACACTTGGCTCAGCTACCAAGCGATCGCAGGACGGCTATATGGACGCACGGCTTATTACCAAACAGGCGGCGCTTACGGCTTTCGCGATCAACTTCAGGATAGCCTAGTATGGCTGTTGCTGGGCTTGCCCGAAAAAACGCTCGATCAAATCAAGCTGCACGCTGCACATCAATTTCAAGATGGCTCTGTCTTGCACTGGTGGTTGCCGCTCGCTGAGACAGGGCAACACTCAGAATATAGCGATGATCTGCTCTGGCTGCCTTTTGTAGTCATTCGCTACTTGTGGGAGACAGAGGATTACAAGGCGTTGGAGCTCGACATTCCTTTTTTTGACGGCGGATCAGCAAGTTTAGCAGAGCATTGCCTGCGCGCTTTTCGGCTAGTGCTCAGTCGGCGCAGTTCACGCGGTCTGCCGCTCATCCTGAAGGCGGATTGGAACGATGGCATGAACGCGGTAGGCGCGCAAGGGCGCGGCGAATCAGTCTGGATGGCACATTTCCTACACCAGTTGTTGTGTGATTGGGCAGCTTTGCCAACCACTGAAGCGCAGTTGCGCACAACATTTCTATCCGAGGCAGCTGCCTTGCGCGAGGCTGTCAATCGCTATGCTTGGGACGGCGCTTGGTATTGGCGCGCCACAACAGATAGCGGTCGCGTGCTTGGCGCGCAAAGCTGTGCCGAAGGGCGCATTTTTCTAAATGCCAACACTTGGGCAATCCTGAGTGGCACTGCCACAGCAGAGCGCGCAGCACAAGCGATGCGCGCTGTTCGTGAGCAGCTCTATACGCCCTATGGCGCTTTGTTGCTGGCACCTGCGTATACGCAGCCCGATCCTGAGATTGGCTATCTGACGCGCTATGCGCCTGGCGTGCGTGAGAACGGCGGCGTCTACTGCCACGCAGCTTGTTGGGCAGTTCTCGCCGAGCGTCTGGCAAACGGCGTTGAGGCAGCGTACCAACTTTGGCGCAGTTTTTGCCCGCCTGTGCGCGCTGCCGAAGATGCCGATCTTTGGATGGCTGAGCCATACGTCATGCCCGGTAATATCAACGGACCGCTGGCGCAACGTCCTGGGCAAGCCGGCTGGACGTGGTACACAGGCTCAGCGGCGTGGTCACTGCGCGCTTTGATTGAAGGCGTGCTTGGCGTTGTGGTAGATGGATCAGGCTTGCGCGTTAAAGCAGCTCTGCCACAAGCGTGGGATTCTTTCCGTCTGATACGCCGCTATCGCGGCGCTGTTTATCACATTACAGTGCGGCGCGGCGCAGTCGCCAGTTGCACTGTGGACGGCAAGGCGTGGCAGGCAGAGGTGTTGCCAATAGCGCCACAAGGCGCTGTCGTGAACGTTGATATTGTCGTGAGTCATTAGTTCATCTCTTCTCAGGTCAAGTTTTCAAGTGAATTCAAAAGGCTCAGCAGCGCTGCACAACTGTGGCACTGCTGAGCCTAGTCTGTGCCCAGCTTGGCGCAGCCGAGCCTTGCCATCTCATTTCTCCAATCGCAATAAGACAAAACTTGGTCACTAGAACACATGCGCCAGACTATTCGCCTGTGCTAACCTAGCCGCGAATAGCGACTGCTGCGCTGTGCGCGACGCTGAATTCGCAAAAAATTCATAATCGTCGCGTTCAGTTCAGGTTAGAATGACGGCGTGCGCTGTGTGTGCTGTGCGCTATGCAATGCGCACGCAACGCGTAACGGTCAAGATGAAAGGCGATGTTTATGGCATACACTTTACTTACCGTCGAATGTGGCGGCATTCAATCTTACGTCTTCGGCAGCAACCGCCTTTTGGAAAACGTCGGCGCTTCTTATCTTGTGGCGCAGGCGACTGAAGCGTGGATTTTCGACGCGCTGAATGCGGCAGGACTGCAGCACAACGTGACCGATCCGCACGCAGATAATCCATTCGCGCAAGGGCATCTCTTCGATGACGGCAACGCTTGGCAGGCTGAAGTGATCTACTTCGGCGGCGGCAATTGCACTATTCTGTTCCGCGATCAGGATGGCGCTAAGAAGTTCACTTGTCAGCTCTCATGGCGAGCGCTGCGCGAAGCGCCAAACCTGCGCTTGGAAATTCACCGCAGGCAATGGAACGGCAACGAGCCGCTCGGCAAAGCAGTCGGCGAGCTGCGAAAGGAGATGAAAGCAGCTATCAGCCGTCAGCCGCAGAGCGCGCCGCTGCTCGGCTTAGGCGTGACGGCGGTCTGCCAAGAGACAGGCTTGCCGGCAGTTGACTTCGAAGACGAGCGCTATCTCTCAGCGGAAGTGCTTGCCAAGCACAAAGCTGCTGATAAAGCTAAACGACAGCTCACAAAGGCGCTGCTCGATGAGAACAGCGGCTACGCATTTCCGAGCGAGCTGGACAAGCTAGGGCGCAGCCGCGGCGAGCGCAGCTACATTGCGGTCGTCCACGCCGATGGCAACGGCATGGGCGAGCGAATTCGCGAGATCGGCGAGGAACGCGATAATCGCAAATACATCGAGCGCATTCGCGCTTTCTCACAGGCGACCAAGCGCATTTCGCTCGCGGCGATGAAAGAAGTGGTCAATCTGCTGATCGAGAAGACCGTTGAAGGCACGCACATTGAAGGCGTCGGCTCAGTCGCCGATCTAGAATTCGCGCTGGACGATAAAAATAAGCTGCTCTTACCTATCCGTCCGATCATCTTCGGCGGCGATGATACGACGTTCGTCTGCGATGGACGCATCGGCGTCGCGCTCGCCGTTGAGTATCTGCGCGCTTTTGAGCGCGAGTCTGAGCGAGAAGGCTTGAATCTCACAGCGTGCGCAGGCGTGGCGATCGTCAAATCGCACTATCCGTTCGCGCGCGCTTACGCGCTCAGCGAGGAATTGTGCGGCGAGGCGAAAAAGTTCCGCCATATTGCTTGTGTGCAAGGCAGTGCGCTCGACTGGTACTTCAGCACGAGCGGCTTGTACGGCGAACTTGAGGTCATGCGCGAGCGCGAGTATTACGTGCAGGACGGCAGCCTGACCTTGCGTCCTGTGGCGCTGCGCGATGACGATCAGAGCAAAGTTGGCGCGCATCGCTGGTCGCTCATTGAGCAGCTGACAAGCGAATTTCAGCGCGGCGACTGGTCAGAGAAGCGCAATAAGGCGAAGCTGTTGCGCGACGCGCTGCGCCAAGGTCCAGAGGCGACGAAACGCGCGCTCAAGGTCTACGGTCTGAAATTGCCTGAGCTGCTGAACTTCACAGAGAACGGCTGGTGTGAAGGCAAGTGTGGCTACTTCGACGCGCTAGAGCTGATGGATATTCACATTCCGCTACATGTAGCACAGGAAGAAGGTGCGCAATGACGGATGGATTGAGCTTAGAGATCACGCTGCTCAGCGATACGACGTTCGGACGCGGCGACGGCGTGGTCGGTTTGGTGGATGAAGAGATCGAGCATGATGCTCAGACAGGTTTGCCGATCATTCGCGGACGGACGTTGAAAGGTCTGTTGGTGGAAGCCTGCGCGGATATCCTGTACGCGCTCGGCAATCCTGAGACGTGGACGAAAGAAGCCGAGTGGCTCTTCGGCAAGAGCGGCAGCGACCTGAGCAGTCAGGCGCACATGCGCATCGGGCGCGCTGAGCTGCCCAGCGACCTTGTACACCATGTGCGATACAAAGTAGACGAGAAGGAAGAACTCACTGCTACGCAAATTTTGGAGTCGCTGACCAGCATTCGCCGCCAGACGGCTGTGGATGAAGCGCGCTTCGGCGTGCCGCAAGATCGCAGCTTGCGCTCGGCGCGCGTCTTGATGCGCGGACTGACGCTCAGCGCGCCGCTCGCCTTCGATCAGACGCCGACTGAGCGCCAGCTGGCGCTTCTGGCGGCTTGCGCGGCAGGCGTCAAGCGCGGCGGCAGCGGACGCAATCGCGGACGTGGACGCTTGCGCGTAGCGCTGAAAGGCGCGCAGCAATCGCACGAGAAATTGCTCAAATTCTTCGGAAAAGAGATCGGAGTAGCGCAGGCATGAAGACCATCACCTATCGCCTGACGTTAGAAGAGCCGCTCTTAGTGACCGCTCTCGATGGCGATCCGAACAGCGCGGTCTCGTACGATTATATTCCCGGCAGCGTGCTGCGCGGCGTGCTGATCGGCTTGACCATGCGCGCAGATGACTTGACCGAGCTAGACGCCGCTGACGAGACGACGCGCCGTCGCTTCTTCAGCCATCAGACGCGCTTCCTGAACGCCTATCCCGTCCTGTGCAACAAGCGCAGCCTGCCATCGCCGCACACTTGGATGCAAGATAAGTATGCGCAAGGCGCTGAGAAAGATAAGATCACCGATCAAATTTTCAAACAGGCTGAGTCCTCTGAGAACAAAGGCAAGCCGAAGGCAATGCGCGATAAGTTCGTCGCCTTCGGTGCGCAAGGCAAAGTCGCAGTTGCCGATATGCAGCGCACGATCAGCGTGCATGTGCAGCGCGACCGTCATTACGGGCGCAGCCGCGGCGAAGATCAAGGCACGATCTATCGCTATGAAGCGTTATCGGCAGGGCAGGTCTTCGAGGCAGCTATTCTGTGCGAGAACGACGCGGATGCCGATCACTTTGCGCAATTGCTGAAAGCGAACAAGACGGTCAGCATGGGCGGCGCGCGCAGCGCCGGCTATGGGCGAGTCGCGATCGGCGATGTGCAGAAGCACGACGCATGGCATGAGACAGGCGAAGCGCCTCAGCGCGGCGAGCAGATCGTGATCACCCTGCTCAGCGACGCCGTCCTACGCAACGGACACGGTCAGCACGCTGCCGATTTGGAGTCGTTGTGCAGCGCGCTGGGCATCACAACTGAGCAGGTGTGCAAAGCCTATCTGGCGCGCGGCGCGGTCGGCGGCTTCAATCGCAAGTGGGGACTTCCGCTGCCGCAAATGCCGACGCTGAGCATGGGCAGCGTGTTGGTCTTGAAGAAAGATATACCGCTCGACTTGAACCTTGCCGAGCGCGGCATTGGCGAGCGGCGCAACGAAGGCTTCGGTCGGATCGCCATCGGCTGGCAGCGCCCTGAACGCGCCGTACTGATGAGCGCCAAGCATGAGCCGACTGTTTCAGTGAGCGAGATCAAACCGAACGGCGCTTCCGAGCGCTTGTGGCGGCTGATGGAGAAGCGCATTCAGCGCCAAGAGACTGAGCGCGACATGCTGAGCAAGGCGAGGACATTGCCCATGAGCGTGACAGCGCTGCCCAAAAGCCAGATCAATCGGCTGCGGCAGATCGTCCTCAGCGTGCGCCTGAAGCCTCACAGCAGCTTGAAGAGCGCGATCGAAGAATTCCTGAAAGATATCAGCGGCAAGCGCGCCGATAAGCACTTCGAGCGAGCGCGTGTGGACGGCAAGCCGATGAAAAAGTGGCTGATGGAGACTGCGGAGAAAAATCCTGACGCGCTCATCTTGATTGACGCCGTGCTTGAGCGCGCCATCAAAGAAGCGGGCAAATGAGAGGAGCTGATCATGAGCAATGCACTATGGCATGGCAGCGAATCGCGCAAGATCGTCAAGCGCGTGGTCGTGAACGGCGAGCTGATCTTACAGACGCCGGCGCATTTCGGCAGCGGCGATGAAGCAGGCGCGCTCATGCCGCTCATCGTGGATGAGCGCGATAACAAGCCGCTCCTGACAGGCGCGTCCATTGCAGGCGCGCTGCGCAGCTACTTGTGGTCGCGCGAGAAAGGCTACGGCGAGAAGCCTGACGCGAAAAATAGCAAAGGCAGCCTGAGCGTCCTGCTCTTCGGCGGCGTGCGCGAAGATGAAGAAGGCGAGCAGAGCCGTCTGATCGTGGACGACGCGCTCGGCGAGAACGGCGAAGTTGAGCTGCGCGACGGCGTGAAGATCAACAGCAAGTCGCGCACGGCAGAAGCAGAGAAACTCTACACTTTCCTAGTCTGGAAGGCAGGCACGAAGTTTCCGCTGCGCTTTGAGTTGACCGTGTGCGAAGGCGATGACGAGCCGAAGTTGCTGCAGGCGCTCGCCACAGCCTTGAGCGGCTTGCAAAACGGCGAGATCACGCTCGGTGCGCGTAAGGCGCGCGGCTACGGACGCGCCACAGTGACCGCGTGGCAAGTCCGCGCGTACGATATGCGCAACAAGTCCGATCTGCTGGCATGGCTGCAAAATGACGAGACAGGCAGTCCCACGACCGATCTGTTCCAGACCTTGAGCGCAGAGCGTCCGCAGGATCGGCGGAATGTGTTCACGCTGGAAGCTGAGTTCACGCTGCGCAGCACGCTCTTGATCCGCGCGGCGAGCGACTTAGCGGATATGGCGCATTTGCGATCCGGCAAGCAAAGTGTGCTGAGCGGCACGAGCTTGGCAGGCGCCATCCGCGCGCGCGCCCTGAAGATCGCCAACACGCTACACGGCGCCGACTCGACGCACGCAGCGCAAATGATTGACGCGCTATTCGGTATGTTCGGCGATACTGAAGGCGACAAAGTGCAGCAAAAAGAGCGCATGGCGAGCCGCATCACCTTCGAAGAACACGCCATTGACGGCGGTCAGTTCGACATGGTGCAGAGCCGCGTCAGCATTGATCGCTTCACAGGCGGCGCCTTGGACACCGCGCTCTTCAATCAACAGCCGCACATCGGCGGCACGGTCAAGCTGAAATGTCGGATCAAGAATCCTGAGGATCATGAGATCGGCTTGTTGCTGCTCGTCCTCAAAGATTTGTGGACAGGCGATCTGGCATTAGGCGGCGAAGCGAGCGTCGGACGCGGCAGATTGCTGGGCAAAAGCGCCGTGATCCATCACAACGGCGCAGCGTGGCGCATTCAAAGCGCTGAGAACGGCATGTTGAGCATCACAGGCGACCGCGAGCGCCTTGAAGCATTCGTGAAGGCGGTGAAAGCATGATACGCAAGATACAGAAACTTGATGCGCACACGATCAACACTGAGCCTTTCCCTGAGGCGCTCGATCCAGTCGTGTGGCTGCGCGAGCAAGCTGAGCAGGCTGAACAAGGCACGTTGTTGTTGGCGCACGCCGATGACGGCGTGATCTGGGGAAAAATCGTCAACGGCGCGCTGCTGACCATGCCGTCAAACACGCCGTTGCGCGCTGAGACCTTGCAGCAGGCGCGCCTGTTTAACGCTGAGTGCGAGTGCTACGTCTGGCGCGACGGCGACGGCAAGTTCCATGCGCGCGTCATCGAAGACGATAAAGGCGAGCCAATTGAGTACTTCGATGAGCCGCAAATTTTGTGGGGCGATCGCGCTAGGTCTGCCGAGCATGGCTTCACTGAGATGAGCGACGGCGCGCAAGGTCTGGTGCATTACGTGCCGATTGAAGTCACGAAGGCGCGCTCGGGCAAGCGTCCGCTGCGCTTGATCGTCCGCCATTACTTGAAGATAGATGAGCATGGTTTCGTCCGTGTGGCGTATAGCCGTCTTCTTGCGCTAGAGGAGAATTGAGATGGATAAGCGATACAGTGGCAAGCCGAGTCATCAGTCGCGCGGCTCACAATCGAGCGGATCGCAGCTGCGCGGATTGGCGCGCGCGCCGTATAACTTTGTGCCATTGCCTGAGAAAGTTGTGCCTGCCGAGCCGCTACCTGACCACGACCGCTACCACGAAAATCGGCACAGTGGCTACTTCACGGTCACCTTGACCACTGAGACGCCGCTCTACATTCGCGGCATGTTGACTGCGCAAGAAGCAGCTGAGCAGGCGCGAGATCAGAGCAAGCACAAGGATAAGCCTGATTTCTTTCAACGGCACGGCAAGCCTGTCATACCGGGCAGCTCGTTGCGCGGCATGTTGCGCACACTGGTCGAGATCATCGCCTTCGGCAAGCTGACGCGCGTCAGCGACAAACCTAAAATCTTCTTCCGAGCAGTCGCTGCCAAAGCGGACGATCCGCTCGGTGGGAAATACAAAGAGGTAGTCGGTCCGCTCGGCAAGCATGTGCAGGCAGGTTACCTTGAGCGGAAACGCGACTCGCAGGAAGGCGACAAATGGCTCATCAGACCTGCCCGAGCGCGCGGCGGCAGAACGTACGACAAAGTGCGCGATTTGGAAGAAAGAGGCAGGATCGCGCAATCAATTAGGAATGTGAGAGATGTCATCCACCTTAATGAAGAAGGTTATCACGTTCAGTATCACGACGTTAAGCTCGAAAGAGCAGAGCCGCCTTTGGCTGTGCGCTCGCCGCGACAGGGCGAAAAGCGCGACGGCGTGCTGGTCTGCACAGGCAACATGGCTGAGTCGAGCGGCGCAATAGGCGGACGCGTTACCACCAACCGCAGAAACTTCGTGATCGTCTATGAAGCGGATGACAGGGCGACGCCGCTGGAGATCGATCCGCAGGCAGTCGAAGACTATCGCGATGGTCTGACGCCGTTTTTGACGGAGAAACCTTTCGATTCTGAGTATGGCTGTTTGGTAGAAGGACGCCCGGTCTTCTATATCAGACCATCTCAGGGCGAGAAAGTGATGTACTTCGGTCATGCGCCGTTCTTCCGCATTGCGGCGACGCTGGTTACAGCGGACGGCGAAAAGCGCGCTGTGACGCCGCGCGATATGATCCCTGAAGCCGTTCGCGATAAGCCCGATCACTACGACATAGCAGAGGCGCTCTTCGGCTACATTGACAAAGGCGATCCCAATCGCCACAAACAAGGCGATAAACATCGCGCCTACGCTTCTCGCGTCTCGGTCTCGGATGCAGTGGTGGAAGGCGCGCAAACCGATTTCTACGAAGCTGAGTTCGTCCCGAAAATTCTCGGCGGACCGAAGCCGACGACCTTCCAGCACTACCTTGAGCAGCCCAGAGAAGCGTACAAAGAGAAATCCAAGCTGCATCACTATGCCACAGTGCCGCGACCGAAAATACGCGGTCACAAGCGCTACTGGCTTCAGCGCATCAAAGGCATTGACAGCGTCCGAGAGACGGACACTTCAAAGTACGGCGACACACAGCACACGCGCATGAAGCCTGTCAAGGCGGGCATCACGTTCAAGTTCACTGTCCGCTTTGAGAACCTGAGCGATGTTGAACTCGGCGCGTTGGCATGGGCGCTTTACCTGCCGTGCAGCCCTGAGCATCGCCATCAGTTGGGCATGGGCAAGCCGTACGGCATGGGCATGGTCAAATTAGAGCCGACCTTGCACGTGATCGACCGCCAAGCGCGCTACACACAGCTCTTCGACGGCGACCGCTGGGCGACTGCTGAGCGCGAAGAGAGCGCTGAACAGTTCATCGCCGCCTTCGAAAAATACATCGCCGATAAGCTGGGAAATGGCAAGCGCTTCCGCGACCTGCAGCGCATCTGTGAGCTGAACGTCATGCTCACGCCGCAAGCGCCTGACAAAAAGTTCACTTATATGACCATAGAGCCTGAGAACGAGTATAAGGATCGTCCTGTGCTGCCGCGTCCTTCAGAAGTGATCGGCAGCGCTTGCGCAGGCGACGCGCCGAGCAGGAGCGCGGCGCTGAGCGAAAGCGAAACGCGCTACAAAGTTGGTGATGTGGTGGAAGGTCGAGTCGTTGAGAACGCGCCTGCCAACAAGCCGTTCAGGGTCAAGCTCGATGAAGCATACGGCGGCGCTGTGGTGACTGCCCAAGGCGATAGCACGGCGCGCGCGGAAGGCAACCGCGTTTACTTGCAGGTCATTGAAGGCAATCCACGCTTCAAGCCGATTGCCAAGAAAGAAGCTGAGGCGCTGCGCAGATCGAAGCAGGGCTGAGCCGCACAGGCTTGTGCGCGCTTCGCAATCATGCGGAGCGCGCACTGCTCCGCGCCTCAGAATTGCGTCAGGAAGCGCACGTCGTTGCTCCAGAAGTAGCGGATATCCGTGATGCCGTATTTGAGCATCGTGATGCGCTCTGGACCCATGCCGAAGGCGAAGCCGCTGAAGCGCGCAGGATCGTAGCCGCCGTTGCGCAGCACAGTTGGATGCACCATGCCGCAGCCGGCGATCTCCAGCCAGCCTGTGCCGCTGCACACTGAGCAACCGCGACCGTCGCACAGGATGCACTCAACGTCCACTTCCATGCTCGGCTCAGTGAATGGAAAATACGAGCCGCGAAAGCGCACGCGCCGATCTGTGCCGAACATGCGCCGCGCAAAAGCCGTGATCGTGCCTTTCAAGTCGCTCAGGCGGATGTTCTCACCAATGGCGAGCCCTTCCACTTGGTTGAATTGAATTTCCTTGCGCGCTGAGATTTGCTCATAGCGGAAGCACATGCCGGGCAGAATGACGCGGATCGGTTTTGGCGCGTAACGGCGCATGGCGTGAATCTGACCGGGCGAGGTGTGCGTGCGCAAGATCACGCCGGGCGTGGTGGTGTGGAAAGTATCCCACATATCGCGCGCGGGATGATGCTGCGGGATGTTCAGCAATTCGAAGTTGGTCTCGTCATCTTCCACTTCGCGCGTGCGGAAGATTTGGAAGCCCATCTCGCGCCAAATCTCGGCGATCTCGCGCAAGGTGCGCGTGGCAGGATGAATGCCGCCTTGCACAGGACGGATGCCGGGCAAGGTCACGTCTATGGCGCCGCTCTCCAATTGGCGCGCCAGCTCGTGGCTGCGCACCAGCTCGGCGTGCTGCGCGTAGGCTTGCGCTAGTGCATCGCGGATTTCATTGGCGCGCTTGCCGTAAGCGGCGCGTTCTTCTTTGGGCAGATTGCCCACCGCGCGCAGCGCTAAGGTCACGGCGCCTTTGCGCCCGATGTAAGCGCTCTCCCATGCTTCCAGCGCCGCTGAGTCTTTGCTCTCGGCAAGGGCGGCGCTCGCCGTCTGATACAAGCGCTCTAGTTCGTCAAACATCGTCTCGGCTCACCTTGATCTGTGTCTCTTTGGGCATATGTATAGCTGAATTATAACGACTCTTGAGCAGCTTTTCAGGGCGCGGTTAGAAAAACTTGCCAAGCGACGGCAAAGTGGCGTATGATGAAGTTGGCTATCCGCCCTAGAGCAAGGTAGGTGCATCATGCTATATCTACCGAGAGAAGGCGGTCAAGGGCTGGTTGAGTATGCAATGATCCTCGTTTTTGTGGCAATTGTCATCATCATCATCCTGACCGTCTTCGGCGCAACAGTGGGCAACCTTTATAGCACCATCTCAGGCGCCTTGCCCAACTGAACACAGTGGGCAGTTTTCGCTCAGAAGGCTGCCCACGTGCGCGCTCTAGCTCGCTTTTGAAGGACAATTCGCTGATGACTGATCTGCTCTACACACACGATAGCTACATCCAAACCTTCGATGCACTGGTGAGCGCCGTTGAAGAAGCTGAACACGCCGTGCTGCTCAATCGGACGGCATTTTATCCTAGCGGCGGCGGTCAGCCGTGCGATTACGGCACGCTGATGGTAGACGGCGTGCCGCATCGCGTGCTGAAAGTCCAAAAACGCGCCGATGGGCAAGTGTTGCATCACTTAGCGCCTGAGCTGCCGTTGCCGTCAGTCGGCGCGGCAGTAGTCGGTCAGCTGGATTGGGAACGGCGCTATTTGCTGATGCGCACACACACTGCGCTACACATCTTGAGCGCAGTCATCTTCCGCGACTACAGCGCGCAGGTGACTGGCGGCAACATGGAGCCGGGCGAAGGTCGCCTTGACTTTGAATTTGAGACGCTGCACGGCGATTTCGTGCGCCAAGTTGAGGCGGCGCTGAACGTTGAAGTGGCGGCAGCGCGTCCGATCAGCGTGCGCGTCCTGCCGCGCGAAGAAGCCTTCCAAATTCCCGATCTGATCCGCACGAAGGTCAATTTGCTGCCGCCGAACATCAGCCATGTGCGCGTGGTGAGCATCGAAGGTCTGGATGTGCAAGCCGATGGCGGCACGCACGTGCGCAACACAGCTGAAGTCGGCGCGATTCGCGTCAGCGATTACAAGAGCAAAGGCAAGCTGAACAAGCGCATTTACATCAGCCTAGCCTAGCGGCGCGCTCACAAGCGCCGTGCGCGCACCACCACGCGCTTCAGATAGTCGCGCTTTTGCGCGTCCCAGTCGGCACAAGTGATCAAGGTCAACTCTTCGTAGCCGCGATTGCGGATGACGCTGAAATCATCGGGCGCGACGATCAGGACTTCGGTCACAGCGTAGCGCACGATCTCAGTGTTGGCGGCGTTCTCGCGGAAGATGCTGATCAGATCGCCTTGCCGCAGCTCACCGATGCGCGCAAACGGACCTGGCAAGCCATCGCCCAGCTCGACATGCCCTGCCAGCACGAAGTTGCCGCCTTCATCCAGATTCGCCGTGCCTTCCAGATGACCTGCTTGATTGTACAGGTAGCTCAGATTCCAGGTATCAATGCTCATATCGAAGTAGAGCGGCACGATATCCGCCAACAAGTTCACGTTGGCAGCTGCCACGCGGAAAGGCAACTTGCGGCTGCTCGGCAGCGGCGTCGCCTGCGCAGTGGCTGCCGTGACGACTTGAGTCTGAGTCGGCTGAGCGACCGTCGGCGTCGCCTGTGCGAGCGACTGCGGACGACTCAGACGATCAAAAGCTAAGTAGACTGCTACGACGCCGATCACGATCAGCAGCGCAGCCAATGGATTGAGCGAATTGCCTCGACGCGAACGATAACGATACATAAATTGCCTCTGCAGATGCTGAGGACGGCATCTGCCCTGCCCGAAGAGACAGAGCAGATACCGCAAAGAAGGAACTCAGGTTGAATTAACGACGGCGCAAGCGCGACCAGAGCAACGCGCCGCTCGCAATCAGCAGGACGCCCGCGATCAGCAGCCCGAACGCCTCAGCCGCGCGAGATGGCTCAGCAGGCGGCAGACCAGTCGCCGGCAGCCGTCCGCGCGTGACGCGCAAGACTGCCGAGCTGGTGCGCGGATTGCCCGTCTGATGGCGCAGCTCGCCTGTGTTGGTCACGTCGCTCGGCGCAGGCGCGTCATCGCGCAAGCGCGCTGTGACGGTCAGCGTCACCACTTGTCCTGGATTGACTGTGCCGACGTTGAAGATGACGACCTGTCCGCTGATGGTGAACGTGCCTTGCGTCGCCGTGGCGCTGATGATCTGCAGCACGGCAGGCACAGTGTCGGAGACGACGACTGCAGTCGCCGGCGCACTGCTCGGATTGGTGACGGTCAGCGTGTAAGTGACCAGCTCGCCCGGCAGCGCCAGCGCAGGATTGACCAGCTTGACGATGACAGGATCGACGATCACGATGCTGCCAATCTGTGTTGGCACGGCTGTTGGACTGACGTTAACAGGATTGCTGACAGCAGGTGCGCTATTGTTGGCAGGCGTCGGATCGACGAAGCCGCTCGGCAACGCCACATAGACCATATTGTTGATCGGCGTGTTGGTGCCGGCTGCCACAAGCGTGGTCACAGTGTAGGTCAGGTAGTTGCTGCTGCCTGCCGCAATGTTGACCGTATCCACAAGGTTGCCATTTCGCAAGCCTGCGGCGCAGGTCGCGCTGCCCGTCGCGACGCACGACCACTGCGGATTGATCAGAGTCGATGGGAAGATATCGGTCACGATGGCGCCGTTCACATCGTTCGGTCCATCGTTGCGCACCACGATGGTGTAGGTCAAGGCGCCGCCCGGCGTGTAGTTGACAGGATCGACCGATTTGGTCACCACCAGATCAGCCGCTGTGCCTGTGTTGCTCACGACGACAGGCGCGCCGCTCTCGTTATTCAGCTGATTTGGATCGACCGTGTCAGTCGGCGGCGTGATGCGCGCCGTGTTGGTGAAGTCGCTATCGCCTGTCACGATGCCGTCAATGGTGATGGTCACTGCGCCGCCGCTCGGGAAGGTCGGGATGGTGTGCGCCACATCCTGTCCGCTGATGGTCGGATTGCCGCCGCAGACTGCGCCGCCTGTGGCGCTGCCGCAGGTCGCGCTCAGGATCGTCACTTGCGCAGGCACGCTATCGCTGAAGGTCGCGCCGTCGGCAGCGTCAGGACCGTTGTTGGTCAAGACGATGGTGAAGCGGATCGCGCCGCCGCTCGAGACAGTGGTCGGATCGGCGCTCTTGACGGCTTGCAGGTCTGCAACGCGGCTGCCAACTGAGATCGGCGCGCTGACAGTGTTGCCCGTGCCGCCGTTGGTCGCGCTGACGTTGCCCGTCGTGTTCGTGCCGCTCTGTGTAGCCGTCACCAGCACTGTGATGGTGCAGTTGCTATTCGGCGCAAGCGTACCGCCTGTCAGCTGAATGCCTGAGTCGCCCGCGTCCAAGCTGCCGCCCAGATCATCCTGCACTGTGCCGCCGCAAGTGTTGGTGATGGTCAACGGCGCGGCGACCGTCATGCCTGTTGGGAAGGTATCCGTGACCGCCAAGCCGTTCAGCGTCGTCACTTGATTTGGATTGGTGATGGTCAGCGTGAGCGTGGTCGTGCCGCCGCTGGCGATCGCGGTCGGGCTGAACGATTTGGCGATGCTGGGCGGCTGTATCGTGTTGACCGTCAGCGTAGCGGTCGCAGTGTTGCCTGTGCCGCCATTGGTCGAGCTGACGCTGCCAGTGGTGTTGACTGCGCTGCCGACTGTGCTAGTGATCACATTGAAGGTTAGCGTGCAGCTGCTGTTCGGCGCGATGCTGCCGCCGCTCAGCGAGACGCTTGTATCGCCGGCATTCGGCGCGAATGTGCCGCCGCAGGTGTTGGTGGCGTTCGGCGGCGCGGCGACCGTCATGCCTGCAGGCAGGTTATCGGTCACGGCGACGCCTGTCAGCGTCGTGCTGGCATTCGGATTGGTGATGGTCAACGTGATGGTGCTGACGCCGCCTACCTCAATCGTCGCAGGGCTGAACGACTTGGCGATGCTGGGCGGCTGTAAAGCGTTGACCGTCAGCGTAGCGGTCGCAGTGTTGCCTGTGCCGCCCTCGGTCGAGCTGACGCTGCCAGTGGTGTTGACTGCGCTGCCGACCGTGCTAGTGGTCACATTGAAGGTCAGCGTGCAGCTGCTGCCGCCTGCGATGCTGCCGCCGCTCAGCGAGACGCTCGTATCGCCGGCATTCGGCGCGAATATGCCGCTGCAGGTGTTGGTGGCGTTCGGCGGCGCGGCGACCGTCATGCCTGCAGGCAGGTTATCGGTCACGGCGACGCCTGTCAGCGTCGTGCTGGCATTCGGATTGGTGATGGTCAACGTGATGGTGCTGACGCTGCCTACCTCAATCGTCGCAGGGCTGAACGACTTGGCGATGCTCGGCGGAGCAGGCGTGATGGTCAGCGTGGCAGTGGCAGGTTGTGCGTTGGTCGCGCCTTGGTCGTTGTTCAGCGCGCCTGCAGGGATGGTGTTGAGGTAGCTGCCAGCCACAGCCCCTGTCACATCGGCTTGGAAGGTGCAAGAGCCGTTCGCCGGGATGGTCGCGCCGCTCAAGCTGATGGTCGTGCTGCTTGGAATTGCCGTCACAGTGCCGGCGACGCATGTGGTGCTGGCATTGGCGGGCGAGGCGACGGTCAGTCCGGGCGGCAGATTATCGGTAGCGCTGGCGTTGGTCAGCAACAGACCGCCAGTATCGCGAATGGTGATGACCAGCGTCGAGACGCCGCCAGCGGCGATCGTGCTTGGCACGAAGACCTTCGAGATGCTGACGCCGGGCAAGTTCGTGAGCGAGGCAGCGATCGGATCGGGATTGCAGACGCCTTCTTTCGCGCAAATTTGCCCAGCTGGGATGACGTTGGTCAGGTTGCCGTTGACAGTGATGGTGGCGCGCACCTGCACCACGCACGAGCTGTTAGGCGGGATCGTGCCGCCCGAGAAGCTGAAGAAGCCATTGCCTGCAATGGCGCTCACCACGCCGCCGGGACAAGTGGTGTTGGTGAAGACGGGCGACGAGATGATCATGCCCGCTGGGAAATTATCTGTGAAGCTGACTTGAGTCAGCGGAATGCTGTTCTGATTGGTCAGCGTGATCGTCAGGAGCGAGTCGGCGCCGCCATAGACGAGCGTCGGATCGAATTCCTTCACGGCGCGCATGGTCAGCGCGGTGAAGTTCAGCGTAGCAGAGGCGGGCAATAGATTATTGACGCCTTCGTTCGAGGTCACGTTGCCGGCAGGGATAGTGTTGGTCGTGCTGCCGCTCGTGAAAGGTCCTGAGCCGAATGGCACGACATCGAAGGTGATGGTGCAAGTGCCTGGCACTGGACCAACCTGCGCGAGAATCTGAGCGCCTGTCAGCGTCACCACAGCCGAGCCGGGCGTGGCGGTCAGCGTGCCGCCGACGCAAGTGGTGCTGGCATTGGCAGGGCTGCGCACGCGCAACTGGCGCGAACCAGTGTTGGGCAGCGGATCGGTCAGGTTGACGCCTGTCAGCGGGAAGGTGTTGCGATTGGTCAGGGTGATGGTGATCGTTGAGTAGCCGCCTGCCGTGATGGTATCGGGCGTGAATTGCTTGCTGACTTCCAAGCCGTTGCGCACGGTCAGTGTTCCGCTGAGCGCGCTTGTGTTGCTTGTGCCTTGATCGTTCGTGATGGCGCCTGCAGGGATGGTGTTGGTGTAGACACCGGGCACTGTGCTGGTGACGTTCACGAAGATATCG